>WNGL01012339.1_pt1 | contig 18978 bp, 22 predicted proteins | sample 5400591 | NCBI WGS metagenome assembly WNGL01 (sample SAMN13153377, study PRJNA577476) | soil metagenome | isolation source: 80 cm soil or saprolite under Garry oak tree replicate 1 | place: USA:California | collected 2016-06-15 | reverse complement strand
ATCACGAGCGTGCTGCCGTCTGACGGAAGGGCCTCGAGCCTGGCGTGGACGTCCGTCGAGCACAGTCCCCGGTCGTCGAACAGCCGGTGACTACCCAGCAGCACTTGTGTACCCTCGAGGGTCGCTTCGGCGCCGAGCCCCGGAAGCGACTGGAATCCTTCGACGGGAACAAGCGCGATCCGCTGCTCGCGGGCCTGCGCCACGATTGCGGACCCGATCGGATGTTCCGACCGCACCTCGAGCGACGCGGCGATCTGCAGAATGCGCTCGGGCGACATGCCGTTCACCGGCGTGATCCCGACGACGCGCAGCTCGCCTCTGGTCAGCGTGCCCGTCTTGTCGAACGCCACGCACCGGACGGCGGCGAGACGCTCGAGGCGCGCGCCTCCCTTGATCAGCACGCCCTTGCGCGCCGCGGCGGCCAGCGCCGACACGATCGAGACCGGCGTCGAGATGACGAGCGCGCACGGGCACGAGATCACGAGGAGCACCAGCGCACGGTAGATCCAGGCGCTCCAGCTCGCGCCCGCAAGCGCGGGCGGCAGGATCCCAATCAGCAGCGCCAGAGTCAGCACGGCCGGCGTGTAGACGCGCGCAAAGCGCTCGACGAATGCCTGGCTCGGCGCGCGCTGCGATTGCGCGCGCTCGACGAGCTCGATGATCCGCGCGAGCGTGGAGTCGCCGCGCAGGCGCTCGACGACGATGTCGAGTCCGCCCCGCCCGTTGATCGTGCCGGCGAACACCTCATCGCCGGCCCGTTTCTCGGCCGGCAGCGACTCGCCCGTTACCGGCGCCTGGTTGACGTGGCTTTCGCCGGCGGCGACGCGACCGTCGAGCGGAATCTTCTCGCCCGGTCTGACGGCGATGAGGTCGCCCACCGCGATGCCGTCCACGGGCACCAGACGCAGCTCGCTCCCGATCTTCACGAACGCCTCGGCCGGCGTGAGGTCCATCAGGGCCCGGATCGCGCCGCGGGCGCGCTCCATCGCGCGCGCCTCGAGGAGTTGAGCGAGCGCGAAGAGGAACACGACGCACGCCCCCTCGGACCATTGGCCGAGCACCATCGCGCCGCAGACCGCGATGAGCATGAGGACGTTGATGTCGAGCGCAAGCGAGCGGGCGGCCTGCAACGCGCGGCGCACGCTGTAAAACCCACCGAAGCCGATCGCCGCCACGTACGCCGCCACCGCCACACGCCGATCGACGCGCGCCAGGTCCAACGCCATTCCCGCCGCGATGAAGGCGCCGGATGTGACGACGAGCGCGCGGCGCGTGGCCGCGGACGGCGCGGTGCCCACCGGCGTCTCGTGCTCGAGCCACGCGCGCATGCCGGTCTGCGCCACCGCTTCGGCGATCGCCGACGTGCTCAGTTTCGCCGCGTCATGCGTGATCGTCAGCCGCTGTCCGAGCACGTCGGCGTCGAACGCTTCCACCCCGGCCAGCTTCTTGAACCGCTTCTCGAGGATGGCCACTTCCTCGTGGCAATCCATCCCCTCGATCTTGAAGGTCGACTCGGCGTGGATCTCGCAGACGGTGCAGGTCGCGGCCATCAGCGGCGATCCTCGGTCACGTGGCGCAGGCCCTGCTGAAACAGGTCGACGATGTGCTGGTCGTCGAGCATGTAGTACACGCAGCGTCCCTCGCGGCGTCCGCGCACGAGCCGCATGCCGCGCATCAGCCGCAGCTGGTGGGACACTGCGGATTCGCTGATGCCGACGCGGTCGGCAATCTCGCACACGCACAGCTCACCCTCGGCGAGCACGTCAACAATCCGCACACGTGTGGGATCGCCCAGGATGCGAAAGGTGTCCGCAAGCGCCTGGACCACAGCGGGATCGGCGGTGATTTGAATGGTAGACATCTGAATATCTGAGCAAACTCTCAGACATCCATATTGACACAATTTCCGACATCCCGGTAGACTCCGGGATTGTCGCCTAATACCGTTTTCCTTCTATAGATTACGGAGACGAGACGTGATTGAGGTCCAACACCTCACGAAGCGCTACGGCCGTGTGACCGCCGTAGACGATGTGAGCTTCCGCGTGGAACCGGGGGAAATCCTGGGATTTCTCGGTCCGAACGGCGCGGGGAAGACAACGACGATGCGGATTCTGACGGGCTATATACCGGCGTCCGAAGGCCGCGCCACGGTGGCGGGCTACGACGTCTTCGCGCAGCCGCTCGAAGCCAAGCGGCGCACGGGCTACCTGCCGGAGACGCCGCCGCTCTATCCCGACATGACCGTGCGCGAATATCTCGATTTCGTCGCGCGCATCAAAGGGGTGCCGTCCGCCGAACGAAAATCGCGCGTCGACGCCATCATGAAGCGCACGCACGTTGACGACATGTCGGCGCGGCATTGCGGCAAGCTCTCGAAGGGGTACCGGCAGCGTGTCGGGCTTGCCCAGGCGCTCATCCATAATCCGGAGGTCCTGATTCTGGATGAACCGACGGCGGGTCTGGACCCGAAGCAGATCATCGAGACGCGCGAACTCATCCGCGGCCTCGCCGGCGATCACAGCGTCGTGCTCAGCACGCACATCCTGCCGGAAGTCTCGCAGACGTGCCAGCGCGTCGTCATCATCAACAACGGACGCGTCGTCGCGGTCGACACTCCGGAGAACCTGACGGCAAGACTTCGAGGGACGGAGACGATGTACGTGCACGTCGACGCCGCGGGAGCCGATGTACCGGCGGCGCTGCAAGCGCTGCCCGGCGTCACGCGCGTCGCGTCCGCAGATCAGCGCGCCGGCACCGGCGCGTTCGAGGTGGAGACCGAGCGCGGACGGGACATCCGGCGCGACATCGCGCGGACGATCGTCACGCGCGGATGGGGGCTGCTCGAGCTGCGGCCGATGCGCATGAGCCTCGAAGAGGTGTTCCTGCAGGTGACAACCGAGGACGCTGCTGCGATCGCGGCGCCGGACGCGGAGGTGCCGCATGCGTAACGTCCTCGCCGTCGCCGACAAGGAGCTGCGCTCCTACTTCGCATCGCCGATGGCGTACATCATCATCGGCTTCTTCCTGCTGCCCTTCGGCGTGTTCTTCTACCTGTATCTCACCGCCTTCGTGCGGCAGAGCCTGGAGAACGCGCAATTCGGCGGTGCGATGAACGTGAATCAGCAGGTCATCCGGTACGTGCTGCAGAACGCGTCGGTCATCATCCTCTTCATCATGCCGATGATTACGATGCGCACATACGCGGAAGAAAAGCGGTCGGGCACGATCGAGCTGCTGCTGACTTCGCCGCTCACCGACGCGGAGATCATCCTCGGGAAGTTCTTCGGCGCCGTGGGCCTCTACGCGGCGATGCTGCTCGTGACGCTGCTCTATATCGGCATTCTGTTCGTGTATGGAAATCCCGAGTGGCGCCCCCTGGTCGCCGCGTATCTCGGTCTGCTGCTGATGGGCGGCGCGTTCGTGTCGATCGGGCTCCTCATCTCCAGCACGACGAACAATCAGATCGTCGCGGGCATCGTGACGTTCGTGGTCTTCCTGCTGCTCTGGATCATCGGGTGGTTCGCCGATTCGGCCGGTCCGACGATCGGGCCGATTACGTCGTTTCTGTCGATCACCGAGCACTTCGATGATTTTTCGAAGGGGATCATCGACACCAAACACGTGCTCTATTACCTCAGTCTGATCACGTTCGGCCTGTTCCTCACCGCGAAGTCGGTCGACACCGAAAGGTGGCGAGGCTAGCGATGGTCAAACGCATTCTCGGCCTTCTCGGATGGCTCGGCGTCGCGCTGGTGTTCGCAGCGGTCGCGATCCGCTTCCTGAGACCCGAATGGCAGCAGTATTACAACGCGCTGGCCATCGCCGGTCTCGTCTGCACGCTGCTGTATATCCTCAGCCAGTGGCGCGAGATCGGCCAGGCGTTCGCGGGACGGCAGGCCCGGTTCGGCACCCTGGCCGCGGCGAGCGTTCTGATCGTCCTCGCGATTCTCGTCGCCATCAACTACCTCGGCTCCAGGCACAACAAACGATGGGACCTGACGGCCGCGCGGCAGTATTCGCTATCGGACCAGACCAAGAAGGTCCTCAAGGATCTGAAGGATCCGGTGAAGATCCGGGTGTTCGCGCGGAGCGACGAGTTCCAGCGCTTCCGCGACCGTCTCGATGAATACTCGTACCAGTCCAAGCAGGTCCAGATCGAATACATCGATCCGGAGAAGAAGCCGGCGGTGGCGCAGCAGTATGGCGTCACATCGCTCGGCACGATCGTCTTCGATTACAAGGGGCGCACCGAGAAGGTCACGGGCGACGGCGAGCAGGAGCTGACCAACGCGCTCATCAAGGTGGTCCAGGGTCGCCAGCCGAAGGTGTATTTTACGCAGGGCCACGGCGAAAAGGACACGACGAGCGCCGACCGTGGCGGATACAACGGCATCAACAGCGCGCTGGCGTCGGACAACTTCGTCGTCGACAAACTGGTCCTCGCGCAGCAGACGGCCGTCCCGGGCGATGCGGACGTGCTGATCATCGCCGGTCCGAAGACCGATTTTCTGGCGGGCGAGATCGAGATGCTGAAGGCGTACCTGGCGCGCGGCGGAAAGATCCTGCTCATGCTCGATCCCGTGCTGAAGGCTGACGCGCAGCAGCCGGCGGCGCTGCAGGCGCTGCTGAAGGACTGGGGGATCGAAGCCGACAACGACATCGTCCTCGACGTGAGTGGAGCCGGCCGCCTCGCACTCGGCACGGACGAATCGGTCCCCGTGGCGGCCACGTATCCGCCGCATCCGATTACCGAGAATTTCAACCTGCTGACGGCCTATCCCCTGGCGCGTTCGATGACGCCGGTAGAGGGCGGCGTCAGCGGCCACGTGGCGCAGAAGCTCGTCGAGACGAGCCGCAACAGTTGGGGCGAGACGAACCTGAAGTCGCTCACCGGCGGGCAGCCCGCGAAGTTGGACGAAGGCGACAAGAAGGGACCGGTGTCGCTCGCGGCCGCGGTTTCGGCGCCGGCCGCCAACCCACCGCCGGCGAAAGAGGCGGCGAAGCCCGCAGAAACGCCCAAGAAGCCGGAGACGCGCATCGTCGCCTTCGGCGATTCCGACTTCGCCAGCAACGCTGCGCTCGGCGTGACGGGAAATCGCGATCTGTTCCTCAACAGCGTCAACTGGCTCGCGCAGCAGGAAAACCTGATCTCGATCCGTCCACGGGACCCGGAAGATCGGCGCATCACGCTGACCGCCGACCAGGAACGCCGCATCTTCTACCTGACCGTCCTGCTCGTTCCGGGCCTGGTCCTGCTCGCGGGCGTCCAGACCTGGTGGCGGAGGCGTTAGTGTCCGGTCTCCGCTCGTTTCTGATTCTGGTCGTCATTGCGCTCGGCCTCGGCGCCTATCTGTATTTCGTTGAGTCGAAGCGCGAGCCCGGTGAGCAGAAGAAGCAGGAGAAGGTCTTCGCCGATCTTCAGTCCGACAAGATCGATCAGGTGACGATCAAGTCGGAAAAAGGCGAGACGACGACCGCGCACAAGCAAGGAGCGGCCTGGCAGCTGACGAAGCCCGAGCCGTCGCCGGCGGATGAAGCGGAGCTGTCCGGTATCACCTCGAATCTCGCGTCTGTCGAAGTCCAGCGTGTGGTCGACGACAAGCCGACCGATCTCAAGCAGTACGGGCTCGATCCCGCGCGGATCGATGTCACGTTTACGTCCGCAGGCAAGCCGCGCAGGCTGCTCCTCGGTCAGAAGACTCCCACCGGCAGCGATCTCTACGCCAAGCTGCCGGACGCGCCGCGGGTGTTCCTCGTGCCGTCGTTCCTCGAGACGACGTTCAACAAGTCGACGTTCGATCTGCGGGACAAGACGATCCTGAAGATCGATCGCGACAAAACGGACCATCTGGACGTGCAGACCGCCGATCGGACGCTGACCTTCGCGAAGCAGGGTGCGGATTGGCGGATCACGGCGCCGCTCGAGGCGCGCGCGGATTTCAGCGCCATCGAAGGCATTCTCGGACGACTGAACACGACGCCGATGAAGTCGATCGCAGCACCGTCCGTGACGGATCCGAACGATCTGAAGCAGTACGGCCTCGACAAGCCCGCGATCACGGTGCGCATCGGCGCCGGAAGCGCGCAGGCCGGACTGGCCATTGGCAAGAGCGCGGGCGAAGGCGCCGTGTACGCGAAGGACCTGTCGCGGCCGATGGTCTTCACAGTCGAGAGCGCGCTCGCCGACGAGCTCAAGAAGCCCGCGGATGATTATCGGGTGAAGGACCTCTTCGAGGCGCGCTCGTTCAACACGACGCGGATCGAGGTCTCGCGCAACGGCGAGACGCTCGCGTTCGAAAAGAACAAGGACGCGTGGAAGCAGGTGGCGCCGGCTGCGAAGCCGGTCGACGGCGCCAAGGTCGACGCGTTCGTCACGGCGCTCACGAACGCGCGCGCGACGGGCTTCGTCGACAAGGTCGCGGGTACGGGCGTCGATAAGCCCGAGATGACCGTCACGATCAAGTACGAGGACGGCCAGAAGCAGGAGACGGTCGCGTTCGCGCGCACCGGATCCGATGCGTACGCCCGGCGTGAAGGGGATGCGAGCGCCGCGAAGATCGACGCCGGCACCCTCGACGCGATCGTCAAGGCGATCGATGCCCTAAAGTGACTCGCACGGCCGACCGCTGCTGGTCGCTGGTCGTTCTACTCCTCGCCGCTGGCTGCGCGCAGCCCTCTCCAACCATTGCGCCGCCGCACGACACCCGCGCCGCGCGATCGCTCTCATCCGATCTCGACAACATTTTCTCCGCCCCGGTGATGGAGCAGGGCCTCTGGGGCGTCGAAGTGAAATCGCTCGACACGGGCGCCGTGCTGTACGCGCTGAACGCGCGCAAGCTGATGATGCCGGCGTCGAACATGAAAATCCTGACGCTGGCCGCGGCGGCGGAGACGCTCGGGTGGGACTACCGGTTCAAAACGGTCCTGGAACGGAGCGCGCCAGTGGAGAACGGCGCGCTCGAGGGCGATCTCGTCGTGGTCGGGACCGGCGATCCGACCATCAACTCGCGCGGGAACCGCGCCTCGTCGGTCTTCGATGAATGGGCGGCCGCTCTGAAGACGGCCGGTATCCACCGCATCGACGGCGCGATCATCGGCGATGATGATCAGTTCGACGACGTCCGTCTCGGCCAGGGATGGGCCTGGGACAATTTGGAGTACGGCTACGCGGCGCCGGTCGGCGCGCTGGAATACAACGAGGACGTCGCGGTCTTGTCGATCCAGCCAGGGGCGAAGCCGGGCGATCCCGCCGGTCTGGCGATTACGGCGGGTACAGGACTCACCATCGTGAACCGGATGGTGACGGCCCCGCCGAAGTCACAGACGGCCATCGACTTCGATCGACGTCCGTACGGCGCCGTCCTGGTGGTGAAGGGATCGATCGCCAGCGACGCACAGCCGGCGTTGCGCGACGTCGCGGTCGTGAATCCGACGGTGTACTTCGTCCAAGCCCTCAAGGATGCGCTCATCGCGCGCGGAATCGCCGTGAGCGGCGACGCGGTCGATGTGCACGATCACCCGTACGCGACGCCGAAAGAAGGCTTTCCGGCGTTTGCAACCAGCCTCTCGCCTCCCCTGCGCGACATCGCAACGGTGATGATGAAGGTCAGCCAGAACCTGTACGCGGAAACACTTCTGAAGGCAGTCGGTGCGGCGAAGAACGGAAGAGGGACGGCAGACGCGGGCCGGTCCGCGGCACGAGACATCTTCCAGATGTGGGGCATCGCTCCCGGCGGGTACGTGCAGATGGATGGGTCGGGCCTGTCGCGGTACGACTATGTCACCGCGGAGATGGTCGTGACGATCCTCGAGCACATGTACCGCGATCCCCGGCATCACGAGGCGTTCGTCGCGACCCTGCCCATCGCGGGGAAGGACGGCACGATCGCGTCGCGGATGAAGAACACGCGCGCGGAGGGCAACGCTCTCGCCAAGACGGGATCGATTGCCAACGTCCGCGCGCTCTCGGGCTACGTGCGTACGCGCGACGGCCAGACGGTCGCGTTCTCGATGCTCGCCAACAGCTTCACGATCCCGGCGGCGACGGTGAATTGGATCGCCGATCTTGCCGTCGAGACGCTCTCGAATTACACCTCGCGCTGATCTTCCGCCTAAAGGCGGAAGACTATATCTTCTGCTTTGCCTCGGCGATGATGACGAGCTCCGCTTTCTTGAGCGCCGGCACCGCGGACTCGGCAGCGGCGCCGTACGCCGCAAGCGCTACGGCGGCGGCCTGGCGCACACCGGGATCCTCGTCCCGCAAGGCCTTGATCAGTCCGGCGACTTCCTTCTCCGGATTGTCGCGGACGATGCCCAAGTACGTGACCGCGATGGTCCGCACGGACGCATCAGGATCCTGGAGCGCATCGAGGAGCACGGGAATCACAATTTGCGGGTCAATCGACGCGCGCTCGCGCAGTTTGCCGAGCGAGCGAAGCGACTCACGCCGGACGATCGGCTCGTCGGACTTCACCGCGTCGCGCAGCGGACCGACCGCGGGCGAGCCCATGAAGCTGAGCGCGAGCGCGGCTTCGGGAGCGAATTCTGGCCGCTGCAACGCGGCGACGACGTCCGGAATCGCTTCGGCCGCGCGCGGGCCGAGGATCGCGGTGGCCTTCAGGGCGGCCTTACGGCGCGCGGGCGACGCGTCAGGATCCTGCAGGACCTGCCGAATCAGCGGCAGGGCGCCGGTGCCGCGGTTTTCGAGCTCCGCGGTCGCGGCTTCGACGTCCTTCGGCGTCCGGCTCAGGAGATCGTCGAGCCACCGATCGTCGCTGCGCGTGACCACCACGCTGACCGGACCGGCGTCCGGCGCGCGGTAGTACCAGACGGCGGCGCCTACGCCAGCGAGGAGCGCGACGAACAGCGTCAGAAAGCGCCACACACGACTATTCTATCGATAACGTTCGAAAGGCCGCGCGTCGCCCACGTGCTCGAGCCCTGCAGCCCACTCGAGACGCCTTCAGGCCGTCAGGGAGCGATCAAAGCGCGCGCGGACTGTAGCACGTTCGCGGCCGGAGCCGTGATCCCGCCCCCCTGGGCGAACTCGGGGCGGCCGCCGCCCTTGCCGCCGTGGCGGGCGACGAGCTGGCGCAGCAGCGCCGCGGCGTCGTGCGAGAGATCTGGCGCACGGGCGACGACGATCGGTGCGGGCGCCGGGTCGCCCACGAGGACGGCGAGATGGCGCGGACGCTCGGCGATGCGCGACGCGATGGTCTTGAGACCCGCCGCATCCCATCCCGGGACGGCGACGAGCATGATGCCGCCGGCGTCGATCGCCGCATCGGCGAGCGCGTCGCCTTCTTGCACGGCGAGCTTTGACTGGTAGTCTTTGAGCTGCTTCCGCAGGTCCTTCCCTTCCGTCTGCAGCCGCTCGATCGCGGACGGCAGTTCGTCGGCCGCCACCGACAGCGCGCGCACGCCGCCGGCGACCGTATCCCGCAGCGCGTGATACCCGCTCAGCGCGCGGCCGCCGCAGAGAAACGTCACGCGCGACCCGCCGCGGGCACGTTCCGTCGCCGCAACCGCGATGAGGCCGATTGCACCCGTGCGCGAGACGTGGGTGCCGCCGCAGGCCGACAGATCGAACTCTTCGACCTCGATCAACCGCAGCGTGCCTTCCCGCCTGGGTTCCTTGCGCAGCTCGAGGGAGGCGGCCTCGTCCGGTTCCGCGAATCGAATCTTCACGGGCCGATCCTCCCAGACGACTCGGTTCGCTTCGTCCTCCGCGCGCGCGATCTCCGCAGCCGTCAGCTCGCGCGCGAGATCGATCGTCGAGGCGTCAGCGCCGAGGTGGAAGCTCTCCGTGCGCGCCCCGAGCAACCGATCAAAGGCGGCGGACAAGACGTGCTGTCCGGTGTGCTGCTGCATGTGATCGAATCGCCGCGTCCAGTCGATCGCGCCGTGCAGCCGCGTCGCGGACGGCGTGCGGTCCACGATGTGCAGGATGCGGCCGTCGTCCGCGTCGACGACATCGAGCACCCGCACGTCGTGAAACGAGCCGACATCGTGCGGTTGCCCCCCGGAGGTCGGGTAAAAGGCCGTACGGTCCAGGATCAACGCGGTGTGCCCTTCGTACGACACCGTGTCGACCAGCATCGCATCGAACTCGCGCAAGTACGGATCGGTGTAATAGAGCCGCTCTGTTTTCATCAACGCCATTCCGCGGGATCGACGACCCCTGCCTCGGCGAATCCTTTCGCCCTCAGGCGGCAACTGTCGCAACGGCCGCACGGACGGCCATCCGGACGCGGATCGTAACAGCTGTGGGTCAATTCGTAGTCGAGACCGAGAGCGATGCCGCGCCGGATAATCTCCGCCTTGGACAGATCGATCAGGGGAGCGAGGATCCGCAGCCGTCCGCCCTCAACGCCGGCTCTCGTCGCCAGCGCCGCGACTCGCTCGAACGCGCGCAGATATTCTGGCCGGCAGTCCGGATACCCAGAGTAATCGAGCGCGTTGACGCCAATCACGATCGCGTCCGCGCCGATCACTTCCGCCCACGCCATCGCGAGCGAGAGAAACACCGTGTTGCGCGCGGGCACGTACGTCGACGGAATCTCCGCACCGTCAAGGCGGCGATCCTTCGGGATCTCGCCGTCACCGACGAGCGCGGATCCGCCGATCTTCGACAACGGCACGTCGAGCTCGAGGTGACGCGCGACATCCAGCGACTTTCCGACCCGCCGCGCCGCCTCGATCTCCCGTTCGTGGACCTGCCCATAGCGGATCGACAGCGCGTACAGCTCGTATCCATCGGCGCGCGCGATCGCGCCGGCCGTGTAGGAATCCAGACCGCCGCTCAACAGAAGAACGGCTTTACGGCGCATGGCTCATGGCTCATGGCTCATGGCTCATGGCGTTTACACGCCGCGAGTCTGGGGATCCCATATGTATTTATGTATTTGCAGCTGCAGACGGACGGGAAGCCGATCCTCGAGAATCCAGATCGCAAGTTGCTGCGGGTCCTGCACGCCATGAACGGGCGAGAACAGCACGGCGGCGCAGCGGCCGACCAGGTGACGGCTGTTCACTACGTTCCGTGCGTACTCGTAGTCGGCGCGGTCCTTGATGACGAACTTCACCTCGTCGGATGACCACAGCTGCTCGAGATTCGGCCAGTGAGTCTTGTGCGATTCCCCACTGCCAGGGCACTTGACGTCGATCACGCGGATGACGCCCACAGGCACCTGCTCGACGCTGCGATGGCCACCGGTCTCGAGCATCACTGTCCGCCCCTCGTCGAGCAGCCGCTGCATGAGCGGATACACGTCGGCCTGGAGCAACGGTTCGCCGCCCGTGATCTCGACCACGTCGCAGCCATACTCCCGCACGCGCGCGACAACGTCCTCGACCGCCATCCTGTGGCCTCCGTGGAACGCATACGGTGTGTCGCACCAGGAACAGCGGAGGTCGCAGGCGGTCAGGCGGACGAACACGCACGGCCGTCCGGCGTGGGTGGACTCCCCCTGGATCGAGTGGAAGATCTCGTTGACGGTGAGCATGTGTCGGGAATACGTCCGCGTGATCCGCGGCGGAACCATCTATCTTACAATTTCTGTATGGCCACCACGACGAAACCGACCTTCTATACCAAGCCGACCTGAACGACGTGCAAGAATGCCAGGAGTTTCCTGGACGAGCACCACATTGAAGTCGAACAGATCGACATCAACAAGACGCCGCCGGGCCGTGCGTTCCTCGAGAAGCACATCGACTCCGAGCGCTTCCTCGACTTCGTGAGCACCCGAAGCCCAGTGTTCAAGGATCGGCCGCTGCCAAAATCCAAGAAGGAAGCCATCGACCTCATGATGAGCAATCCGAATCTGATCCGCAGGCCGATTTTCATTCGCGGATCGAAGGTCGCGTTCGGCTTCGACAAAGAGGCGTATTCGAAATGAGCGGCAGAATCCGCGTTGGGACGTCAGGCTGGAGCTACCCGACCGGTAAGGGAACCTGGAATGGGATTTTCTATCCGAAGGCGAGCGAGCGACAAAAGCTCGACGACCTCACGTTCTACGCCGAGCACTTCGATACCGTCGAGGTGAATTCGAGTTTCTATCGCGTGCCAACGATCGACACGACGAAAGCGTGGGCGAGACGGACGCCGAAGGACTTCGAGTTCTCGCTCAAGCTCTATCAGAAGTTCACACACCCGGAGATGTTCCTCGAGGCCACCGGGAAAGATCCGGCCGAGATCGATCGGACGGACGTGGACGAATTCCGCGCGGCGATCGAGCCGCTGGCCACGGCGGGCAAGCTCGGGGCGCTGCTGGCGCAGTTCCCGGCGAGCTTCAAGAACGAGCCGGACTCGCGCGGCTATCTCGAATGGCTGCTCGATGCGTTCAACGACTACCTGCTTGCCGTGGAGCTGCGGCATCGCAGCTTCAGCGATGATCCGCGTGACACGCTGCGGCTGCTCGGGGAGCATGGGGCGGCGCTCGTGCAGATCGATGAGCCCAAGTTCCGCTTTTCGATCCGGCAGAACCTGCTGCCCAACGTGCGCACGTTCTACTACATGCGGCTCCACGGGCGCAACGCTGCGCAATGGTGGACGCACGACAAATCCGAGGATCGCTACAACTATCTCTACTCGGCCTCCGAGCTCGAGCCGATCGTCGAAGCTGCCGACGAGGCGTCGCGAGAAGTCAGCAAGGCCTACGTGTACGCCAACAATCACTTCTCCGCGAAGTCGGTCGCCAACGCCGCCACGATCAAGCACAAGCTCGGGCAGCCGCTGGACGGCGAGTACCCCGAGTCGTTCGTCGAGCAGTATCCCGACCTGAAAGGGCTCGTCAGGATTTTGCCGCCTCGTCCTTCAGATACGCTCGTTTGAGCACGTCACCCTTCTGGATCTTGTTGACGACGTCCATCCCCTTCAGAACCTTGCCGAAGACCGTGTATTTGCCGTCGTTCTCCGGCGCAGCGCGCCGCATGATGTAGAACTGGCTGTCGGCTTCCTTCGGATCGCCGGCGTGCCCCATGCCGACGGCGCCAACGACGTTCTTCCGTTTCTTCGTGATCTCCGCCACGCCGATCGGCTTGCCGCTGCTCTGGCGTCCCCACCAGTCGGAGCGGCTCATATCGCGGGACACCGGATCGCCAATCTGGATCACGAAGTTCGGATCGGCGCGGTGGAACCGCTGGCCGTTGTAGAAGCCTTTCTTCACCAGCTCGACGATGCGCGCGACCGTCTTCGGCGCCTCCTCCGGATACGTTTCGAATTCAATCGTGCCCTTCGGGGTCTCGAGCACGACGATCGGACCGGCGCCAGGAGATTTCTGTTGAGCGGCTGCGTGCGCGACACACAGAGCGGCGGTTACGATCGCACACAGCGGCAACGTGAGCTTGAGCTTCATCGGCCAACTCCCAACTCCCAACCTCCAACTCCCAAAGGCGCGCTCGCTAGGTTTTCACGAGCTTTCCGATCTTTGTGACGCCGATCTTCGGGCAGATGTCGACGAGCACGCACTGCGGGCACAGAGGATACACCGGACGGCAGACGTTCTGGCCCCAGGTCACGAGATATAGATTGATGATCGGCCACCAGCGCCGCCGGGCCGCGCGGTAGAGGGCGTGCTCGGTTGCCTCGGGCGTCCGCGTCTTCACCCATCCGAGGCGGTTTGAGATGCGGTGCACGTGCGTATCGACGCAGATGTTCTCCTGGCTGCTGTGCCCAAGGATGAGCACCAGATTGGCGGTCTTCCGGCCGACGCCGGGCAGCGTCAACAGCTTCTCCATCGTCGACGGCACGCGCCCCCCGAAACGCGTCATGATCCGCGCGCACGCGTCTTTCACGCGGACCGCCTTGTGGCGGTAGAAGCTGACCGGATAGATCAACTTCTGGATTTGGGCCGCCGGCAACCGCGCCATCGTTCTTGGCGTCCGCGCAACGTGAAAGAGCCGAGCCGACGCGGCAGCCGTCACCGCATCCCTCGTCTGCGCGGAGAGCATCGTCGCGATGAGCACCTGGAAGGGATTTTCCTGCTGGTCTTTCGCGATCTTCTCGACGGCTGGTTCGTCCAGTCCATCGATGGCTCTCGCCAGGCGCCGCATGACAATCGCAACGGGAGCTTTCGATGTCACATGAATGCCAAGCCCTAAATCTTACACCGGAGTCAGCGGAGGATCGCCACCGAGCACTGCGAGCACGTTACGAACCGCCAGATCGGCCATCGCCGTCCGCGTTTCGCGCGTGGCGCTTCCGAGATGCGGCACGAGCAGCACGTTCTCGAAGGTCTTCAGGATCGGAGACACCTCGGGCTCGCGCTCGTAGACGTCGAGCGCCGCCCCGGCGATCAAACGCTCTTCCAGCGCCCATGCCAGCGCTTCCTCGTCGACGATCGATCCCCGCGCGGTATTCACGAGAAGCGCGGAGCGTTTCATCCTGGCGAGCGCCTTTCGATTGATCAGGTGCCGCGTCTCAGGGCCGCCCGGCGTGTGAATGGAGATCACGTCGGAGGTGACCAGCAGCTGATCCAGCGGCATGTCGTGTCGCGCGAACACCGCCGTCATGCCGAACGCCGGCGCCTTCGCGGCGACGGCGCGGCCGATGCGTCCGGCGCCGAGAATGCCGAGCTGCTTGCCGCGCAGCTCCATGCCGAGCATGAAATCGAGGCCCCATCCCTTCCACGAGCCGCCGCGCACCAGCCGATCGCCTTCGGCGACCCGGCGGGCGACGGCCAGGATGAGCGCCCAGGTGAATTCCGCGACCGCATCCGTCAGCACGTCCGGCGTGTTGGTGACGACGATCCGGCGCGCGCGCGCGGCAGATATATCGATGTTGTCGTAGCCGACGGCAATGTTCGCGACGACCTTCAGCCCGGGTGCCGCGTCCATCACCGTGGCGTCGACGCGCTCCGACAGCAGGCAGATGAGTGCGTCCTTCCCCGCGATCTGCCGCAGCAGCTCATCGCGCGGAATCGCTCCGTCGCCCGAGTACAGATCAATCGAGTAGTGCTGTTCGAGCAAACTCAGAACTGACGACGGAATTCGTCGGGTGAGGAGAACCGATCCCAAAGTCGAATGCTGAATGCTGAATGTTGAATGCTGAATGCCTAATGCCCGTGACTCTGACAATAGCCGCAGTGATTGCACCGGACCCCGGGCTCGATAAGACACGGACCGTCGGATGGCGGCAGTGTGTACTGGTAGTGGCTCGGATGCGAGGAGAGATCGAGAAGCGCAGGCGCGCTCGAGGGGACCTCCCGCGATTCCATCCGGGCGATCGTCTCACGTACCAGCGCGCGGAGAGTGTCTTCGTTCACGCGTACACCTCGACGGCGTCGATGATCCCGATGATGGCGGCATCGACCGCGGCCGCCTTCCGCCGCAGCGCGTCGCCCGCGGCCTTCCCCTCGATGACGACGAGCACTTTCTCACCGATGCCGGCGCCGACCGAATCAATCGCGAGCAGCGTCGTCCCACGCGGCTTGTCGTCGAGCGTCAGCGGCTGGACCAGCAGCAGCTTGGCGCCTTCCAGTTTGCGGTTCTTCTGGGTGGCGACCACCGTGCCGACGACGCGACAGATCTGCACTTTGCCCTTCCTCTGTCCTCTGTCCTACTTCATGTCCCAGTGGTCGACGATGCCGATGATGGTGGCGTCTGCGGGCGGTTCGGCCGGGTAGAACGGAAAGGCAGCCTCACGCCCACGGACGAAGAACACGTTCTCGCCGACGCCGGCGCCGATCGAATCCAGTGCAACCAGCGTACGGCCCGCGGCCTCGCCGGACGCCGCAAGCGGCTGAAGGACGAGCATCTTCAGTCCGACGAGAGTCGGATCCTTCATCGTCGACACGACTTCTCCGAGCACGCGCGCTAACTGCACCGCCGCACCTCGCGCCGGACGCCTCGCATCTCTAGTCCTTGACCTCGACGGTGTCGACGATGCCCACGATGGCGGCGTCCACCGGACAGTCTTTCATCCCGGACGCCATGCGGGCGGAACTGCCGCTGACAATGAGCACGGTCTCGCCGAAGCCGGCGTCGACGGTGTCAACCGCCACGAGGTAGTTGCCGTCTGCTGTGCCGCGTGGATCGACGGGGCGCGCCACCAGCAGTTTGTTGCTGACGAGGCGGTCGTCCTTGCGCGTGGCGACGACCGTCCCGACGACCTTAGCGAGAATCATTGCTTCCCGGGGGGCTTCGCCCCGCCGGTCCCCCCTACACGCTCGCTCGCGGGCGCCCGCTTCGCTGCCCGCTCCGCTCGCGTGGCTCGCTCGCGGGGTCCGCTCGCTCTCGTCATGGCGGAGTTACTTCGTCGTGGCGGACGCTTTGCCGATCGGGAGCGCGTCCTCGAGGTTCGCGTGCGGACGCGGAATGACGTGGACCGACACGAGCTCGCCCACACGCCGCGCGGCGGCCGCGCCGGCGTCGGTCGCGGCCTTCACGGCAGCGACGTCGCCGCGAACGATCGCGGTCACGTAACCCGCGCCGATCTTTTCCCAGCCGACGAGCGTCACCTTGGCGGCCTTCACCATGGCGTCGGCCGCTTCGATCATCGCGACCAGCCCCTTGGTTTCCACCATTCCTAGCGCCTCACCCATTACGGTCTCCTTGATCCTTCCGGCTAAAGCCGGAAGCTACGGCAGCAGGAACGTCGCTTCCGCCTTCAGGCGGAAGCACCTTGCAAAAGATCCTATTTCAATTCGCGAACGGCCGCCTCGATGAGAGCCGTCAGTTGAGCGTATGTTAGCCGAATTTCGCCCGAATCGGGGACGAGCCGTTCGCCGTCTCCCTCTGGCGCGAAAACGGTCTGGCAGTCGCCCAGGGCCGAATCTCCAGGTGGACAGATCGGCGCCGGCGCGGCAATGCCGTACATGCCGCGCAGCCCCTGCAGGCGATCGACTTCCTGACGCGACAGCAGCCGTTCGCCGCCGAGGAGCCGCGCCACCAGGCTGATCTTCGCGAAGTGCTCGATCGTCTCCATCTTGTAATACGCGGAAAAGAGGTCGGAGCCCAGCGTCAACGCGCCGTGGTTGGCGAGGAGCATGCCGTCATGCGACTTCACGTACTTGCGGACCGCCTCGGGTAGCTCCTTCGTCGAGGGCGTGGCGTACTCCGCGATCGGCACACTGCCCAGCGTGGTCACGACCTCCGCGAGAACGGCGCGATCCAGCGGAATCCCGGCGACGGCGAATCCGGTCGCGATGGGCGGATGGGCGTGGACGACGGCCTGGACATCGGCGCGCTGGCGATACACCTCGAGATGCATCTGCATCTCGGACGAAGGATCGCGATCGCCGGCGAGCTTCCTGCCGTCCAGATCGGTGACGACCATCATGTCGGCCGTCATGAATCCCTTGCAGACGCTCTTCGGCGTCATCAACAGGCGACCGCCGTCCAGACGTGCGCTGATGTTGCCGTCGTTCGACGCGGTGTAACCGCGCGCGTAAAGGCGCCGGCCGACTTCAACGATGGCGTCGCGGAGCGCGTGCTCGGTCATCGATCACTCGCTCGATGGGGCCCCTCGTCCGTTCCCCATCTCGCTGCGCGCTTCGCGGGATCGACGTACGCGCGCCGGCATTTCTCGGAACAGAAGAAACGCATATCAGAGCCGGTACCGGCCGTGAGCGCGCGCGACGGGACCACGAAGGTGCCGCACACCGGATCCCGCACGAGCGCGACGGCCGTGGGCCGCGAGTCGCGCGGCGCGTGCAATCCCTCGCCGATGCCTCGCAGAAGCCGCGAGAGGCCCCGCAGTACGAGGTACACGACGATGAGCCGCAGCAGCCACACCACGATCACTCAGAACGTCCCTGACCTTTCGGCGCGCCTGGACCGGGTTGGGGTGACGCGCCTCGACCGGGTTCGGGACTTGCGGGGATGCCGAGATCGGGATGCGCCGAACGCAGACCGTCGAGCGCCTGACGTGCCGCGGTCGCTTCCTCCGAGGACGGCGCGACGACGAGGATCTTCTGCCACACCTCGGCAGCGCCCTTGAGATCCTGCTTGCCGAATGCGCGGACGATCCCGACGTTCAGGAGCGTCTTCGCGTGCGATGGATCCACCGCGAGGGAGCGATCGAATTGCGCGAGCGCCCGATCGGGTTGGTTCATGTAGTAGTAGGAGATGCCGAGATCGGTGCTGACGTCGACGGCCTTCGGGCGGATTTTCAGCGCGCCCTCATACCAGTCGGCGGCGTCCTGAAACCGGCCCGCGTCGAAGTACATGTTGCCCAGTTGCACGCGCGTGTCGGCGTCGGCGGCGTTCTGTTGCGCCGCGGCCTTCAGCGACGCGGCACGCCCTTCGTCGAGCGGTGGGGGCGTTGGCGGCGCGCCGGTGCCCGGCGCGGCCGCACCCTGCGCGGCGGCAGGCGAGGGTGACAGCCGGCCGGAACCCTGCTGGGATCCGATGATCCAGCCGACGAGGATGCCGAAAAAGACGCCCGCGGCGCCGACGATCAGGGAGTCCTTGGACACGGTAGACCAGCGATCATAACAGGCTGCCGCGGAATGTTACGCGCACGCGCGCAGATAGTCCCGGACGGCACGATCGAGGCCGACATACAGGGCGTGGCTGATGAGGGCGTGGCCGATCGAGACTTCGTCGAGGTGCGGCAGCGTCTTGAACAACATCAGATTGTCGAGATCGAGATCGTGCCCCGCGTTCACGCCGAGACCCAGCGCGTGCGCCACGTTCGCGGTTTCGATGTAGCGGCGGAAGCTGCGATCGGCCGCGTCCTCACTGACCTTATACGCGTGCGCGAACGGTTCGGTGTACAGCTCGACGCGATCCGCGCCGATCGACGCCGCCCATTCCACGGCAGCCGCCTCCGGCTCGATGAACAGACTGACCCGCACGCCCCGTTGACGAAGATCGGCGACTACGCCGCCGAGCTCCGCCGTGGGCGTGTCCGGCGGCCATCCAGCCTGGCTGGTGATCTCGCCGGGACGTACCGGCACGAGTGTGCATTGATGCGGACGAACGTCGCGTACGAGACCGATCAGATCGGGCCGAGGATCTCCCTCGATGTTG
>WNGL01004123.1_pt1 | contig 18982 bp, 11 predicted proteins | sample 5400591 | NCBI WGS metagenome assembly WNGL01 (sample SAMN13153377, study PRJNA577476) | soil metagenome | isolation source: 80 cm soil or saprolite under Garry oak tree replicate 1 | place: USA:California | collected 2016-06-15 | reverse complement strand
TCCGCCGCACCTTCACCCGCGAGTCGATCGCCATGCGTCCCCGCGACCTCTGGCGCTATCACGAGCTGCTCCCCACGGACGGCGAGCCCACGGTGGGCCGCGGGACCGGCTTCACGCCCCTCATCGCCGCTCCCCGCCTCGGCGCGCGCCTGGGCATCCGCGACCTGTGGGTCAAGTACGACGCGGCCTGTCACCCGACGCTCTCCTTCAAGGACCGGCTGGTGGCGGTGGCGTTGACGAAAGCCAAGGAGTTCGGGATGGACACCGTGGGCTGCGCCTCCACCGGCAACCTCGCCAACGCGGTGGCCGCGGGGGCCGCGGCCGCGGGGCTCAAGGCGGTCATCCTGGTCCCCGAGGACCTCGAGGCGGCCAAGATCGCGGGGACCGCGATCTACAAGCCCATCCTGGTGGGCGTGCGCGGCAACTACGACCGGGTGAACCGCCTCTGCGCCCAGATCGCCGACCAGCACGGCTGGGGCTTCGTGAACGTGAACCTGCGGACCTACTACGGCGAGGGCTCGAAGACGGTCGGCTTCGAGCTGGCGGAGCAGCTCGGATGGAGGCTGCCCGGCCACGTGGTCTCGCCCATGGCGGGGGGCAGCCTGATCGGGAAGGTCGAGAAGGCGTTCGGCGAGCTTGCCACTCTCGGCCTCGTCGAGGCCGCGCCGTTCAGGGTCCACGGCGCGCAGCCCCTGGGCTGCAACCCGATCGTGGGGGCCTTCAAGGAGGAGCTGCCGGCGGTCAAGCCGGTCAAGCCCAACACGATCGTGCGCAGCCTGGCCATCGGCGATCCCGCCGACGGTCCGGCCGCCCTGGCCACGATCCGCCGCACGGGCGGCCGCGCGGAAGACCCGACCGACGCCGAGGTGCTGGAGGGGATCCGGCTCCTGGCCGAGACCGAGGGCCTGTTCGGCGAGACCGCGGGGGGGACGGTGGTGGCGGCGGCGAAGCGGCTCGCCGCCGGGGGCGCCTTCGCGGACGGCCGACCCGTCGTGCTGCTCATCACGGGACACGGGCTGAAGACGGTCGAGGCGCTCGAAGGCTCGAAGCTCTTCGACACCGTCATCGACGGCAAGCTCGCCGAGTTCGAGGCGTTCTGGGCCGAGCGGGGGGCGGCCGCCTGATGGGCATGCGTGGGCCCGCCCGCGAGCACGACGCTTGCGGCATCGGCTTCCTGGCCTCGCGCAAGGGCGTGGCGGAGCGCCGTCTGGTCGACATCGCGCTCGGCCTCTGCCGCCAGTTCGACCACCGCGGCGCGCCGGGCCACGGAGCCGGGATCCTCCTCGACATCCCGTGGGCGCTCCTCCTCGACCGCTTCCCCGAGCACGCCCGGGTCATCGCGAACCGCGACGCCGCCCTCGGCGTGTTCTTCCTCCCCTTCGACGCGGCCCCGCGGGCCCTCTGCGTCGAGATGGTCGAGGAGCTGGCCTCCCTGGCGGGGGCCGACGTCCTGGGCTGGTCCGACGTGCCCCTCAACGTGGAGGCCCTGCCCGCGGGATCGGCCGCGCGGCGCACCGCGCCGGTGGTGCGGCAGGCCCTCTTCCGCCGCCCCGACGGCCTCTCCGAAGAGGGCTGGTTCGCCTGCCGCTATCTGCTCCGGCTGGCCCTCGACGAGGTGCTGTCGGAGGCCATGGGCGACCACTTCGCCCTGGTCAGCCTCTCGAACCGCACCGTCGTCTACAAGGGCCTGGCCGAGCTCAGCCGCATCGCCGAGCTCTACCCCGACCTGCGCGAGGAGCACGTGGTCTCGCGCTTCGTGCTCTTCCACAGCCGCTACTGCACGAACACCACCACCGCCTGGCGGCGGGCCCAGCCCTTCTGGGGCATCGCCCACAACGGTGAGATCGCGACCATCCGCGGCAACGTGGCCTGGATGCACGCCATCGGCCGGGACCTCGTGAAGCGGCTGGGGGACCGCCACCCGAGCCTCAAGCGGATCGCCGCCCGCGTCCGGTCGATCATCTGCGCCGGCGGCTCCGACAGTGCGAACCTGGACGACATGCTGATCGCGCTGCTCGGGGGCGGGCTCTCGCTGCCGCAGTCGCTGATCGCTCTCTTGCCGGAAGCCCCGTCCATGGCCCGCGCCAACGCGACCCTGGCCGCCTTCCACGAGGCCATGAGCGTCCTCCTCGGGGCCTGCGACGGGCCGGCCGCGATCGTGGCCTGCGACGGCGACGAGGCGGTGGCCCACCTCGACCGCAACGGCCTGCGGCCGCTGTGGATCATGACCACCCGCGACTACGCGGTGGCGGCCAGCGAGCTGACCGGCACCCTCGACGCCCTGGGCAAGGTGGAGATGCAGCGGCTCTTCGGCCCCGGCGACACCGCGGTGGTGCGGCTCTCCACCGGCGAGGTCCTGCTGACGGAGGAGGTGCGGAAGGTCGTCTCCGGACAACGCTTCCCGACCCCGGCCGGGCGGGTGGACGGCCAGACCTGCGGCGGCGCGCCGCCCCCGCCGGCCGTCGACCTCGGCCGCCTGCAGGTGGCCTTCGGAATGACGAAGGAGGACGTGGAGGTCGTGCTCACCCCGCTCATCGCTACCGGCAAGCTCGCGGTGGGCTCGATGGGCGACGACACCTCGCCGGCCGCCCTCCTCGACGTGCATCCGCGCCGTCTGGACGACCACTTCAAGCTGCGCTTCGCCCAGGAGACGAGCCCGCCCATCGATCCAATCCGCGACGCCTGGGTCTTCGAGACGAGCGTGGCCCTGGGCGACCGCTCCGGTCTCTGGAACCAAGCCACGGGCCCGCACTACGTCTTCCCGCACCGGGTCCTCTCCGCGGGCGAGCTCTGCTGGCTCCGTGCCCAGGACCGGGTGGCCACCCTGGACCTCGTGTTTCCCGTCGAGGAGGGCCCGGCGGGGCTGGAACGGGCGGGCGCGCGCGCGGTGCAGGCGGGGATCGAGAAGGCGAAGGAGTGCGCGGTCCTCATCCTCGCCGACCGGACGATCGACGCCGCGCGGGCGGCCCTCCCCGGCCTGCGGGTGGTGAGCCGCCTCCACGACGCGATCGTTAAGGCAGGCTTCCGGCACCGGGTCGGACTGGTGGCCGACTTCGGGGTCTGGGACGTCCACCACTGCGCGCTCCTCGTGGCCCTGGGGGCGGACGCGGTCTCCCCCTGGCTCGGGGCGCTGACCGCCGGCAAGGAAGAGGCGACCTACCTCAAGGGCGTGCGCACCGGCTTCGTCGAGGCCATGTCGATGATGGGCGTGACCCCGGCCTCGGCCTACTGCGGGGCCAAGCTCGTGGAGGCGGTGGGGCTCGACCCCGCGTTCGTGGAGGCGGAATTCCCCGGGGTGGCCTGCCACCTCGGCGGGATCGGCCCCGACCTGCTCGACGCCGAGTGGCTGGGCTTCCACGAGCAGGCCTTCCGCTCCGAGGCGAAGGGGCCGAGGGACGTGGGCGAGTTCCGCTACCGCAAGGAAGGCCGCGCGCACTTCAACGCCCCCGACGTGGTCCGCTCGATCCACCTGGCCTCGGGCTTCAGCGACAAGAAGAAGGACCTGCCGCCCGGCTCGCCCGAAGCCTACGAGGAGTTCAGCCGGATCGTCTCCGACCGGGTGCCGGTGACCCTGCTCGACCTGCTCAAGGTGAAGGACGGCGCGCCCGTTCCGCTCGAAGAGGTGGAGCCGGAGGAGGACCTGCTCTGGCGCTTCATGGCCCCCGGGATGAGCGAAGGCGCGCTCTCCGAGCCCGCCCACCGCGCGATCGCGCGGGCCATGAACGTGCTCTACCGCTTCTGCCGGATGCGCTTTAGGCGCGCGGGCCGGCCGCTCCCGGAAGGCATCGGGCCCGTGGCGAACAGCGGGGAGGGCGGCTTCGACAAATCCCGCATCGGCCGGCGCGACGGCAACCGCAGCGTGCAATACGCGGGGGCCCGCTTCACCATCACCCCCATGACCGCGGCCCGGGCCGCGGAGGCCGAGGTGAAGTTCGCCCAGGGGGCGAAGCCCGGAAAAGGGGGCCAGCTCCCGGGCAAGAAGGTGGCCCCGCGCATCGCGCGGCAGCGCGGCTGCCAAGCCGGCTTCGAGCTGGTGTCGCCTCCCGTCAACCACAACCTCTACTCGATCGAGGACGTGAAGCTCATGCTGGAGAGCTGGCGTCACCTGAACCCGAAGGTCAACGCGGCCCTCAAGTACGTGGCCACGGACGGGGTGGAGCTGGTGTGTCTGGGCGGCGTCAACGCGGGAGCCAATCGCCTCCATCTCTCGGACGGCTGCGGGGGGACGGGCGCCGCCAAGCGGGTGGACCAGAAGCACGCAGGCGTGCCGGTGGTCTCCGCCCTGCCCATGGTCCAGGACCTGCTGGTCGAGGAGGGCGTGCGCGATCGCGTCGAGGTGAGCGTCGACGGCGGCGTGCAGAACGGGCAGCAGGCTTTGAAGCTCGCCCTCCTGGGCGCGGACCGCATCGGCTTCGGCACCGCGCTGCTCATGACCCTGGGCTGCTCGATGCTGCGGCAGTGCCATCTGGCGGGGCCGCAGCCCGGCGACACCACCGGAACGCGACGCCTCGGCTGCACGCCGGGGGTGGCGACCCAGGACCCGGTGCACGTGGCTCACTTCACCGGCCGCAGCAAGAACGTCACCACCTACCTGCGCCACGTGGCTCGCGAGATGCGCCAGCTCATGGCCGGGGCGGGGATCCGCCGTCTGGCCGACGTGGTGGGCCGGCGCGACCTGCTCGAGGCCCGGGACGATCTCACGGGCAAGGCGGCCCTCATCGACGTGAGCCGCCTGACGAGCGCGCCCCCCGGCCGAGCCCAGAAGCGGAACCTGGCGCGGCAGGGCCAGCTCCACACGCCGCCCCCGCGTGTTCGGGAGGCGGAAGCGGTGGCCCGGGCCCTCGGCGGCGAGACGGTCGAGCTCGTGCAGCGGCTGACCAACGCCGATCGCTGCGTGGGGGTGGGCGCGGCGGGCGAGGTGGCGCGTCGGTTCGGTGACGCGGGGCTGCCGGCCGGGAAGCTCGTCCTGCGTCACAAGGGCGCGGCTGGCCATTTCTACGCCGCCTACAGCCTCGCCGGCATGGAGTTCCACATGCTGGGCCTGGTGGCGGACTCCTGCTTCACCGCGGCCTACGGCGGCAAGGTCGTGATCGTTCCCGAGGGGAACGACGGCAGCTTGACCGTGGTCGGCAACACATTCGGCTACGGCGCGCGCCGTGGCCGGGCCTACATCGCGGGCCGCGCCGGGAACCGCTTCGCGATCTGCCTGCGCAACAGCTACGAGGGGGACGGCCCCCGCATCGTGGTCGAGGGTGTGGAGGCCAACGCCTTCCAGTACATGACCGGCGGAGTGGCGCTCGTCCTGGGGCCCACCGGCTTCAACGTGGGCTCAGGCATGACGGGCGGCGTCGTGTACCTGCTCGACGCCGACGAGGAGCGGCTCAACCGGCAGTACGTGCAGGCCGAGCTGCTGGGCGACGAGGACGCGGCCACCGTCGCGACGTTGCTGCGCGAGCACGTCGCCGAGACGGCGAGCCCGCGCGCCCAGGCCCTGCTCGAGCCCTTCGACCCGGGCCGCTTCGTGCGCATCACCACGAGGCTCAAGCCCGAGCCGCTCGAGTAGCGGCGCGGTATCGCGGTCCTTGTCCGTCAAGGCCCTACCTCACCACTACCCTTGCTATGGATCGCCGAAGGGGCTAGCCTTCTTATGTCCGGTGAACATTGACCTCTCAAGCAGCCAATGATCGGAGATGAGACCTGTCTACGGTGTGGCTCGCCGGCATCGACCGCGCTACGCCATTGCATCACTTGCGGAGTTGATCTTGGGGCCCCAAACATTCGCGCCGCAAACTCAGAGACTGAGCGCAAGGGCCTGGAGGAGCGGGCCCGCTCCGCCGAAGTCTCAGCCCGCGAGCGATCGTGTGAGGAAGAGTATCGGCGTCTCCTCGGGGTGCTGCAGGCGAAATCCGGGGTTGTGGTGTCGCTCCCAGCGAGTGCCGCCCGCGACTTGCTCATCGACACGAAGAAAGTATTCCTAAACTACGAAACCCTTGTTGGCAAGGAGCTCCGGCTGCCCGCGCTCCAACCCGATGACCACCGTCGCGCGGGCGTTGTCGGGATCCTGTTCGGCTCGTATGGTGCGGAAATCAGGTATGGCGTGTTAGCTTTGGGGGATCGGGGACCCGCGACTTATGGCGAAGTCTCCTGCCGTTTGAGAGATGTCGCGGTGACAGATCGCGTCTCTTTCCTGGAGAGTAACTCGTATGCCTTCGTCGAAAGGCACCACCTTACGCCTGCCTCCCCTTTGCCGCTGGGTTACCGAGCTGTTTGGGATAATCGTCACCTCCTTGGTGCCGTGAAGCTGGCCCCGAGCTTGACTCCCGGCCAGACTGAGGACAAATGGCCCGACCTCTTGGTTCAATCCAATGCGACTGACCGAGGGGCAGACGAGTTCATTGAAGCGCACATATACGGTACCTTTACAGCGCACGCGATACAGGAGATGGTTGCTGTGGAGCGTGGCAGGCTGTCGAGACACGAGGCGCAGGATTTCGCAATCGCAGAGGAACTGTTTGCTAAGTTGCGTGCATCTCGAGGCTGATCGATGACACTCGCTTGGTCCCCTTCGACTGGTCTACTGGCCCGCGCTCGCGCAGGCGAAACGCCCGAGATCGAATGCTTGGGCCAAAGCTCGTGGTCATATACGGAACGGGGATGGCATGGTCTCTCTAACATCGACGACTGGAAGCTGTTAGATGATCCTCTGGATGAACAGCGCTTGGCCCGTCTGCTCCAAGAGCACAGGCTATCTCGGACGGTCGCTTTGTGTCTTGCGATACTTCAAGGCCTCACACGTGACCTCATGGGCCGCATCCTTACAGAACTGGAAGAATTGTCCCAAGTCGGTGTGAGCGAAGAAGCAGTTCTAAACCATCTTCTGATCGCACCGCTTAGTGATCCCGCGGCGGCTCAAACAGCGTCAAAGGCAGCGCTGGTGTCGAATCTCAACGCCATGGCGGGACTCTTCGAACAGCTCGTTGGCCTCCAGCCGCTCCTCCGAAGGCTTGTTGGGCACTGGTTGGCATTACCGCCGTCACTCTTCACGCGAGGCCAGCACTCACAGCAACGCGTATGGACCGCGCTCTCAACCCAAGGTCTCACAAAACGGCTACTGGAAGCGCCGAACGCAGCTGCTTTTCGCTCGAGATGGAGTGAGCTCCTGTTTTCCGAGAAGTCTCCCGCGGGAAGGCTTCAGCTCCGAGAGGTCGGTGAGGAGCTGGCAAGAGCCGTCTACCCCTCGGTTCCTGTAGACCGAGTGTTCTACGACATCGAATCCGAGGAGATCGACGCAAGACGAGTCAGCGAGCGGGACCGCACAAGATGGGACGAAGCGTGGCGGGCCAAGCGCGACAGAGCCCTAAGACAAATAACGGCAATAGCCGAGGCGGTCGCGGAGGGCCGTGATGCGAAGGCTCGTAGGTTCTTGAGAGACCTAGTCCGGAGCCAGCAGTCCGATGCTGAGGTCGGACACGCAGTCAAGTCACTCTGCAATATCGCGCAACGGTGCGCTGAAATGGTTCGCCCCGACTTCGAGAGGGTCTGCCTTGAAGCCGCTCTTACGCTCCGACCTGACGATCCGTGGACTCAAGTCCAGTGGGGCGATCACCTGAAGAGGCTTGGCCTCTATGACGAGGCTGAGAAGGCCCTTCGCTTCGCGGCGAAGCTAGGCTACGGGAGCAATGAGGTTGTTGCCCTGTCTTCTCTCGCTGATGTCTTCACGGAGCGAGGCGACTTCGACGAGGCGACTGCCATTTACCAGTCGATCTCTGGCTGGTCTTCTCGCGTGTCCGTGCGGACTGCGCTGGCAGATATTCAGCGCCACCGAGGTGAGTGGGATGCAGCCATCGAACAGTACCAAGCAATACTGACCGAGTGGCCTGATCAATTTCGACCATGGGCGGGCATCGCTGAGATACTCAAGCAGCGTGGGAGCCTCGATGAAGCCGCTGAGATCTATGATCGTATCCTGACGATTGGCGCCGTCGACGAATCGGATCGGATCGTCTACAGCCTTGCGAAGTGCGGGATCTTGAAGCGACAGGGGCATTTGGCCGAAGCGCTCAAGATCGTGGACTCTGTAGCAGTTAAGTTCCCGTTCCTGATGCAGGCTCGCGTTCAGCGAGGCGCGATCTTGGCCCTGCTCGGACAATGGCAAGAGGGCCTAATGGGAGTTCCGGCGAGCAGTGTGCCTCCGCCAGCAGAAGGTTGGCTACGAGCCTACACCAGGGGTCTGATCCTGCTTCAGCTTCGCCGACTCGACGAGGCTCGAGTGTGCCTAGTTGACCAGCTTCAGGGACGACCCGTGGCCCGGTCAGGCGAGGCTCTTGTAAGGCTCGCTGGGGTCTTGTTGTTTCTCGCTCAGAACGAGCACGCAAAAGCCGAAGCCATTCTGGAAGGGGCAGTGGCGAGTTCTGACTATCTTGCGAACTATGTTACGTGGATATTGCAGCTGCACTTGGCAACTGCAAGACGTGACTCCGCCAAGATACAGAGCGTCCTAGCTAGGCTGCAGCCCCACCTCTTGCCTCGGAGCCCTGTGACGAGAGCAGTCTCTGAGCTCGAGCAGAACAATTTGCCAGGTGCCTTGCGGATTGAACTGGAACTCCTTCTAAGCGCGGCGTAAACCCTGGGCGATCCTTCCACAGTGTGCATTGGATCCGGCGCGGGTTGCCGGAGGGCGGGATCGGCGGTGTCGAATCAGGGCTGTGAGAGGCTGCGCTGACTCGAGGCATGGATTCTCTTTCGGCGCGCGGGCTGTTCGTTTGGTGGATCCTTGCCCAACCTACCTCTTAGTCCACAATCACATTGAATGCGTCCCGCCCGGGCGCGCAGAGGCCGTGCGTCGGCCTGTCTGGGTCCGGCCATCGAAGTGCCGGCAGAGGATCGGAAGGCCTTGGGTGGGTGCTACGGGACGACCACCGCCCGGTAGCGCACCTTCCCCTGCTCGACCCGCTCGTAGGCACGAGCGATCTCGTCGAGGCCGTAGGTCTCGGCCACCACCTTGACCTTCCCGCGCGCCGAGAGCTGGAGCGCTTCGAAGAGGTGCTCGGGATCGTTCTGGGACGAGCCGATGACCCGGCCGCGCACCCAGAGGAGCGAGGTGGGCAAGGAAAGCGATTGGCCGCCCTCCACCCCCATGAGCACGACCCGCCCGTCGGGCCGGAGCGCCTGGATGCAGTCGGTGACGGCAGCGAAGGAGTTGCTGGTGGCCAGGATGACGTCGGCCCCGCCGGCCCTTCTTAGCCCCGCGCCGTCCGATACAACCTCGTCGGCCCCCAGCTCTCGCAAGTGCGCTTCCTTGTCCTTCGAATGGGTGACCGCGATCGTGTGGTGGCCCGTCACCTTGGCGTACTGCACGCCCAGGTGCCCGAGGCCGCCGACGCCCACGACGGCCACGCGATCGGCCGGCTTCGGCTCGGCCAGGCGGAACCCGCTGTACACGGTATAGCCCGCGCAGAAGATCGGCGCCGCCTGCTCGTAGGACAGTCCCTCGGGGAGCAGGACGGTGGCGCCGGCCCAGGCCACCATGTACTCGGCATGGCTGCCCGGCATGCCGATGCCAGTGGCGACCTGCTCGCCACAGAACATGGGCTGGCCGCGCAGGCACCACTCGCACCGCCCGCAGGACGCCTGCACCCAAGGCACCCCGACCCGGTCACCGACCCGGCGCGTGGTGACGCCGGGCCCCACGGCGGTGACCTCGCCTACCGGCTCATGGCCGAGGGTGCGCGGAAACTGGGTGGGGATGTGTCCCTTCGTGATGTGGACGTCAGTGTAGCAGAGACCGCTGGCCCGGATGCGGATCAGGACCTGGTTGGGGGCCGGCTGGGGAGTCGGCACGTCCTTGACTTCCCAACGCGCGTTCGTGGCGGCGACGACGGCCGCTCTCATTTGACCGAAACCATGATTGCCCTCCGTTGCTCGACCATTCGAATATGCGTCCGCCCCCGCCGAAGCGCAAGTGCCGTTCCCCATCCTCGACTGGAACACGCCCACCGACATGAGCGTCTATCCCGAAGGGTATGGCAATCTCGATCGTCTTGAGAGCCGGAAGCCTTCGCGGTGCGCGCCCGCCCGGCGCGGGAGTAGGATGCTCAGCACCCATGTCGGCCTCCATCCCCGTCGCCCACCAGTACCAGCAGGCCCTCGACCAGTTCCGGCGGGAGGGCAGGGAGCCCCGGCTCCTCAAGGGCATGTCGGAGCTGATCGCGCTCCTCGACCTCACGACGACCCTCAACTCGGGCCTTTCCAGCGACGAGGTCCTGAACGCGGCCCTCCGGATCGTCATGGGAGAGGTGCAGGCGGCGCGGGGGGGCCTCTTCGTGCGGCGCGAGGACGGCACCTTTGCGATGCGGGCCTCCCACGGCCTTCGCCCGGGGGCGCCGTCCACCCTGGGCTTCGACCCTCCCCCCGAGGCCCTCACCGCCTTGGGTCCCGGGGACGAGGCCCAGGCTCGCCACGGCCTGGTGCTGCTGTGCCCGATCCTTTGCCGCGCGCGCCCGATCGCCATGCTTGGCCTGGGACCTCGCGTGGGAGGGCTCGCCTACGGCGACGAGGAGCACGGCTTCCTGCGCAGCGTGGCCGCCTGCGCCGCCACCCCGATCGAGAACGCCCTGATCCACGACGAGCTGCAACGGGTGAACCAGAAGCTGTCCGTCAAGGTGTTCCAGCTCCACAACCTGTTCGACATCAGCCGCGAGCTGAACGGGTGCTTCGAGGAGGAGGCGATCCAGAGCCTCATCACGACCACCGTGATGGGCCACTTCGTGGTCTCGCGTTGCGCCCTCTACCTCCTCGGGCCGCGAGGACTCGCCGTCGCCCACGAGCGCGGGCTGCGGCGCGAGGTGGAGATGGCGCCGATCCCCCCCGACGAGGTGCGGGCCGCGCTCCAGGGCTTCCTCGGGCCGAAGGCGGTGGCCGAGCTGCCCGACGGACCGCTCCGTCGGCGGCTGGAGGAGGCCCGGCTGGCCCTCGCCGTGCCCCTGGCCGCGGGGGAGCGGGTGGAGGGGCTCCTCGCCATCGGGGAGCGCTCCTCCCGGATGCCGTTCTCGGAGGAGGACCGGGACTTCGCTCAGACCCTGGCCCGCCAGGCCCTCGCGGCGCTGGAGAACGCCCGCCTGCATCGGCTCCGCCTGGAGAAGCAGCGCCGGGACCACGAGCTGCAGATCGCCCGCGAGATCCAGCGCGGCCTGTTGCCGCCGCACCCTCCCGAGGTCCCGGGCTTCGAGGTGGCGGCCGAGAGCCGCTCGTGCTACGAGGTGGGCGGCGACTCCTACGACTGGATCCCCCTGGGAGGCGAGCGTCTCGCCCTCGTCATCGCCGACGTCTCGGGGAAGGGGACGCCGGCCAGCCTCCTGATGGCCTCGGTCCAGGCCTTCACGCGGGCCCTCGCGGGGACGGCCGCACCCGCCCAGGTGCTCGAGCGGCTCAACCGGTTCCTCTTCGCGAGCACCCAGGCCAACCGGTACGTGACCCTGTTCTACGCCGAGCTCGACCCGGCAACACGCCGGCTCGCCTACGTCAACGCCGGCCACATTCCGCCCTACCGGGTCGCCCGGGACGGGAGGGTGAGCCGGCTCATGGAAGGGGGGCTCGCCCTGGGCCTCCTGGACGGGGCGTCCTACGAGGTGGGCGAGGTGAGGCTCGAGCCGGGGGACACGGTGGCCATGGTCACGGACGGCGTGACCGAGGCCAACTCTCCCGACGACCGCGAGTTCGGCGACGAGCGGGTCTGCGAGGCGCTGCGCGCGCTTTCCGGGGGCGGCGCGTCCGCCATCCTGGCGGGCCTGGTCGCGGCCGTCGACGAATGGGCGGGCGGCGCGGGCTGCAGCGACGACCTGACCGCCCTCGTCCTGAGAGCGCGATGACGACCCCAGGGGGCAGGCGCATGGATCTCGGCATCCGGAGCATCGTGTCGTCGCGGCTCGAAGCCGACGGCTCCGCCCGCGAGGCATGGGTCCCCCTCGTCTTCGCGGCCCTCGAAGGCCCCGACGGGCTCGAGGCGGCGCTGGCGGGGAGCGCGGCCGCGCAGCACGCGGGCGCGGTGCAGGCGTCTCCCGCCCCGGCCGGCGCATTTCTTCAATCGATCGCCGTCGAGGGCTTCCGGGGGATCGGTCCCGCGCAGACCCTGGACCTCAGGCCGGGCCCCGGGCTGACCCTGCTCGTCGGGCGAAACGGCTCGGGCAAGTCCAGCCTCGCCGAGGCCCTCGAGGTCCTCCTCACCGGCGACAGCATGCGCTGGAAGGAGCGCGCGGCCGTCTGGCGCGAGGGCTGGCGGAACCTCCATCATCCCGCGGCTTCCCTGACCGCCACCTTCCTCGTCGAAGGCGAGGGCGGACCCTGCGTGGTGTCCCGGCGGTGGGAGGCGGGCGCGGCGTTCGAGGCCGCCGAGGCTGCCGTCCAGCTCCACGGCAAGCCCGCCTCCGACCTCGCGTCCCTCGGCTGGACCGCGGCCCTGCGCACTTATCGCCCCTTCCTGTCCTACAACGAGCTGGGCGCCCTCCTCGATGAGGGGCCCTCGAAGCTCTACGACGCCCTCTCCTCGATCCTGGGTCTCGAGGACCTCGTGGAGGCCCAGGGCGCCCTTCAAGAGGCCCGACGCTCCCGCGAGAAGGCCCTCAAGGACGCCACCGACGCGCGGGGCGGAATGCTCGATCGGCTGCGCGCCGTCGACGACGCGCGGGCGCGGCAGGTGGTGGCGGCCATCGAAGGCAAGGAATGGAACCTCGGCGCGGCCGAGGAGATTCTCGCAGGGGCCGCGTCCTCGGGGGTCGCGGCGGCTGAAGTCGACGTGCTGCGGGGGATCGCGAGCCTGGAGCCGCCCGACCCCGCGCGGGTCGCGTCCGCCGCGGCCGAGATGCGCGCGGCGGCCGCCGCCTTGCAGGCCGCCCTGGGAAGCGCAGCCGCCCGGTCGCGCGACGCGGCGGCGCTCCTCGACCTCGCTCTCACCTACCACGCCGCCCACGGCGACGGCGACTGCCCGGTGTGCGGCCGCAAGAGCGCCCTGGACGGCGCCTGGAGCGCGCGGCAACGGACCGCGGCGGCGCGCCTTCGCGAAGCGGCGCAGGAGGCGGACGCCGTCCACGAACGGGCCGAAGCCGCCCGGCGCCAGTGGGAGGGCCTGGCGACCCTGAAGGGCGACGTGCTCAAGCGGGCGGCCGAGGTGGGCCTGGACCTGGGCGAGCTGGTCGAAGCGTTGGGGACTTGGGTCATGGCGGGATCGATCGCCGACCTCGGGAACCTCGCCGACCACGTCGAGGCGGCCAGCGGTCCGCTGCGGGAGGCGGTCGCCCGCCTGCGCGATGCTGCGAGGGCGGAGCTGGGGCGTAAGGAGGATGCGTGGCGGCCCGTGGCCGTCGAGGTCGCGGCGTGGCTGGCGGGCGCCCGGGAGGCAACGCGGGGGGCCGGCGACCTGAAGCGCCTCAAGCCGGCGGAGGCCTGGCTCAAGAAGGCGGCGGCCGGGATCCGCGACGACCGCTTCGCGCCCATCGCCGAGAGGTCGGCCCGGATCTGGGAGCACCTGCGCCAGCAGAGCCACGTGGAGCTGGGGCGCATCCAGCTCACCGGAGAGGGGACGCGCCGCCGGGTGGCCCTCGACGTCACCGTCGACGGGGTCGAGGGCGCCGCCCTGGGGGTCATGAGCCAGGGCGAGCTGCACTCGCTCGCCCTGAGCCTCTTCGTCCCCCGGGCCACCCTCCCCGAGAGCCCCTTCCGCTTCATCGTCATCGACGACCCGGTGCAGTCGATGGATCCGGCCCGGGTCGGCGGCCTGGCCCGCGTCCTCGAAAGCGCGTCCGCGGACCGCCAGGTCCTGGTCTTCACCCACGACGACCGGCTCCCGGAAGCCGTGCGCCGCCTCGACATCGCCGCCGAGATCGTCGAGGTGACGCGCCGGGAGGCGTCGGTGGTGGAGCTGCGCCGAGCCCTCGATCCCGTCGGACGCTACCTCGAGGACGCCCTCGCGGTCGCCGGCACCGCCGATCTCCCCTCGTCGGCGGCCGCCCGGGTGGTGCCGGGGCTGTGTCGCCTCGCCCTCGAGGCCGCGTGCATGGAAGTGGTGCGCCGGCGGCGGCTGACCCGCGGAGAACCCCATGCGGAGGTCGAGCGGGCCCTGACCGAGGCGGGTCGCCTGACGCGGCTGGCCGCCCTCGCCGTCTTCGACGACCTCGAGCGCGGCGGGGACGTGCTCCCCCGCCTCCTGCGCGAGGGCGGAGCGGAGGTGGCCGAGACGTTCCGGCAGTGTGACGAGGAGGCCCGCGAGCCCCCGGCGGTCGCCGCGGTGGACCTCGTCCGGCGGGCCAGCAAGCTCGCGGCGTGGCTCCGGGGGATGGGTTGAAGAGAGACGACCGTGGCCCACGCGACCTTCTGGAGATCGCCCACGGCCTGCTCGGGCGCGCGGACCCGGCTACGGCCGGCCTGTGGCCGCGGGTTTCGGCCCTCCTCGCGCGTCAAGCCCTGGAGGCGAGCGTGGTCCGGCTGTGGGAGCGCCGGACCCTCGATCTCCAGGGCTGCTCGATGAGGGCGCAGCTCATCTGCCTGCGGACCTACCTGGGAGACGCAGACCTCGCGGCCCGCGCCGGCCACGCCTGGTCGGCCTTGAGCCGCGCCTGCCACCACCACGCGTACGAGCTGGCGCCGACGGCGACGGAGCTCCGCGGCTGGTTCTCCGTGGTGGGGGAGCTGATCCAGAAGGTCGGCCCCTCGGCCTGACGAGTTCCGGTCGAGGAGGAGGTGCCATGCGCGGACAGATGATGGACCACCCGTTGACCCTCACGCCGTTCCTGGAGCGGGCCCGCACCCTCTTCCCGCGGCGGGAGATCGTGACCAAGGCCGGGCCCACCCTCGCCCGCAGCACCTACGCCGACGTGGCGAGACGGGCGGCGCGTCTGGCGCGGGCCCTCGACCGCCTGGGAGTGCGCCGGGGCGACCGGGTGGCCACCTTCGCCTGGAACGACGCGCGTCACCTCGAGCTGTACTGGGCCGTGCCCTGCATGGGGGCGGTGCTGCATCCCCTGAACCTCCGCCTGGCCGCGGAGCAGGTGGCCTGGATCGCGAACCACGCGGGGGACCGGGTGCTGTTCGTGGACCCCACGCTGCTGCCCGCGCTGGAGGCGGTGGCCCCGCACCTCACGAGTGTCGAGCACTACGTGGTGATGGGGGAGGCCGTCCCCGAGGGGACGAAGCTGCATCCGGTGCACGCCTACGAGGACCTGGTGAAGGACGCGCCCGGCGAGCTCCCCTGGCCGCGCCTCGACGAGCAGGACGCGGCGGCCATGTGCTACACGTCGGGGACGACGGGGCATCCGAAGGGCGTCGTCTATTCCCACCGCGCGCTGTACCTCCACACCTGCGGGCTGGCCATGGCCGACTCGTTCGGCCTGAGCGAGCGCGACACCTTCATGCCGATGGTGCCCATGTTCCACGCCATGGCCTGGGGGACGCCCTTCGCCTGCGCGATGCTCGGGATGAAGACGGTCCTGCCCGGCCCGCACCTCCAGCCGCGCGACCTGGCCGAGTTGGTCCAGGCCGAGCGGGTCACCCTGACCGCGGGCGTGCCCACCCTCTGGCTGGGGCTGCTCGCCCTCCTGGAGCGCGAGCACTACGACCTCTCGAGCCTGCGGACCCTGATCGTGGGAGGGGCGGCGGCGCCGCGCTCGATGATCGAGGCCTTCGAGAAGCGGCACCGCCTCACGGTCGTGCACGCGTGGGGGATGACCGAGACGTCGCCCCTGGGGACGGTCAGCCGCCTGCGCCGCGAGCACGACGCGCTCCCGGAGGAGCAGCGCTTCGCCCTCCGGGCGCGCCAGGGGATGCCGGTCCCGGGGGTGGAGATCCGGGTGGTGGACGAGGCGGGGCGCGAGCTGCCCTGGGACGGGAGGTCTTTCGGCGAGCTGCAGGTGCGCGGCCCCTGGGTGGCGGGCGCCTACTATCGGGAGGACTCCAAGGAGGCGTGGGTCGACGGCTGGTTCCGCACGGGGGACGTGGCGAACGTCGACCCGGACGGCTTCGTGCAGATCGTGGACCGCACCAAGGACCTCGTGAAGAGCGGGGGGGAGTGGATCTCCACCCTGGAGCTGGAGTGCGCGATCATGGGCCACCCCAAGGTGCTCGAGGCGGCGGTGATCGCGGTGCCCCACCCGAAGTGGCAGGAGCGGCCCCTGGCCTGCGTGGTCCCCCGGCCGGAGTGGAAGGACCGGATCACCAAGGAGGAGATCTACGAGCACCTGCGTCCGCGCTTCCCGCGCTGGGAGCTGCCCGACGACGTGGTGTTCATCGACGCGGTGCCCAAGACCAGCGTGGGCAAGTTCGACAAGAAGGTGCTGCGGGCGCGCTTCCAGGACCACCCGTTGCCGGAGCACTGAAGGGGGGCCGTGACGGCCCACGAGGCCGCTTAAGATACGGTTACGGATGCGATGCGAATGCGAACATCCGACAGCGCTCCGGACATACCACGTAGAACCTCGGGAGCCCCCGATTGGCTCTGGCGCTGGCCTTCATCGGGTGCAGCCCAGGAGGAACCTCATCGCGTCTCAGACTTCGTGACTCGCTGGGCGTCCCCGAAACGCGTCGGCGTGATCGGCGACCCATTGGCGAAAGGTTCGCGGCGGCGATCCGACGACGTCGGACACGGTGGAGGTCACGAAGGCCGGCCGTCCGATCGTCGCCCCCCACGCGGCCAGCAGCATGTCCACGACCGGACCCGGCCAGCGACCCGACGTCTCGCGCCGGAACTCGTCGGGCGACAGCTCCTCGAACCGGATCTGGCGCCCGAGGGCGGCCCCGATCACGCTCACTTGTTCCGCCTGGCTCAGCGACTCGGGGCCCGTGAGGACGTAATCGCCGCCCGTGTGCCCGTCCTCACACAGGGCGCGCCCCGCCACGGCCGCGATGTCGCGCTCGTCGACAGGTGCCGTCTCGGCCGCACCGTAGGGCCACCGGACGACGTCGCCGTCGCGGATCGCGGACGCCCACCAGAACTGCGCGTTCGACGCGAACATCCCGGGCCGGATGATCGTCGACTTGAGTCCGGCGGCCGCGATCAGGCGCTCGACGTCGGCGTGGAAGCGAGCCATTGGGTTCGGCTGCTGGAAGAACGGGTGCGGTGTCTTGTGCGGCGAGGAGAGAAAGACGACGCGCCGCGTGTGCGACGCGAGACGCTCGACGACGGCAGGAGCAGTGCCCGGCGGCGCGGTCCAGAGGAGGAAAACCGCACGGACGCCCTGCAGCGCCGCATCGAGCGACTCGGGCGCGGTACCGCGCGCCCGACCCGGCCGGTGGCTCCCGTCACGAGGACGGGATGCACGCGTGCGCGTGTCACGCCGGCCTCGGCGGCGTCCGCTGTAGGGCGGAGAAACTCACGGTTGGCTGACGTGCTGAGGTCGGGCTAACACCAAGATAAGCAGCGAAGACCACGGCATTCTAGCCTTCGCGGGCTTCGTCTGCTTCATCTCGTTGTTGGACGGCCGCCACACCTATTTCGTGGATCTCGATGGCGAGGCCGTGACGTCGCTTGGCCCATTCGATTATGGCCGCTGGGGCTGGTTCGCCGAGTCGCTTCACCGCGCCGGGCTTCGAAAGGAATACCAGCCTCTTCACATCGCACCCTTGGTCCTGGGCCAGCAGCACCTTCAGGATGTCCCTCTCGAACTCCGTCGAGGAATTCCGTAGGCTGAGCGCCACCTCTACCACCGTCGCTTGGTCAGGGAGGAAGAAATCGACGGCGAATCTGTTCTTCCCGCAGATACGTTGTTCGGCCTTCACCCGGGGAAGCTGTGCCTCGATCTCGCGGCGCAGCTCACACATGAACTCGTCGGTGGCCCGGTCTCCGACTCCTGCCCCCTTGATGTCCAGGAAGCGCGGGCGGGCACACGCGAGCTGTCTGGCGATGTCGACGAGCCTAGTTACGACGTCCGCGTCATTCATCTCTGAGGTCCGTCCAACACTGGGTTGAGCTGCGAAGCTCCATCGCTTGCGCTGGCTTCGTCAGCTCGAACCCATTCTTGGAGAGCCCGCTCCTCACCTATGGGAGAGCCGCAAGACCCCTGGGCATGGGGTGCTCACTCGCCCACGTGTGCAGCTCCGCGAATGCTGCATCGCTGCCACCAAGGAAGACCTCGCCGAAGTGCTCAAGATCCTGACCGAGATGGCGGAATGCCGCCAGCGGATCCTCCGAGAAGCCTGGATATGCTGGCTCCACACTTGCACCCGTGACTGCCTGCACCGCACGCACGTACTCGGCATGACCAAGGCTCCACCTGCCCAAATGGTACTTGACGAGCCCGAGCGACCATCGAAAGTGCAGTTCGAGCCGCCGATCGCCCCGCTGGTACTCCCCGCTTGCGTATTTTCCGCCGCTACTCTTGCCCTCGTCGCTCACGCGGAAAACGAAGCCGTGAGGCACGAGAAGGCCCTCCAACTCCTTGGCGCCCGCATTCAGAACATCACGGGGCTCCATCGCCCCTCCTAAGGTCTGTCCAACACGTTAGTGAACAGGTCTATACAGACAATGATATCCGCAATATCCAGATCTGTTCATGTGGGGAGCGCTTCGCACGAATGGGAGTGCAGCCCCGGCGGCTCAATCGACTGCGCCGAGCATGAGGCGGTGCCGGCGATGCCCCCTTGTCATACGCAGATCCGTGCAACCAGGGGGGAGCCGCGGCGCGTTCGTCCTGGAGACTACCGGCCGCGGGCCGCCAGGGCTTCCCGCCAGGTCGGGAGCACGCTCTCCACGAACCGGCTCTTGGCCTCGGGTGCCTGGACCTCGAGCTGAAGGAGGCCCCCGCCGAAGGGCAGGAACGTGCCGTCGATGTCGTAGACGATGCCCAGGCGGTTCTCGCGCAGGCGGTAGGACCTTGTGGCCTGCTCCGGCGAGACCGCGGCCGTCCGCCACCAGAGGGCTCGGCACGCCACGGTGAAGTCGCCTTCCGGAGAGGCGGCCGCCCCCGCGTCGGCCTCCGCCAGCACCGGCGGATCCGAGCCG
>WNGL01003450.1_pt1 | contig 18988 bp, 15 predicted proteins | sample 5400591 | NCBI WGS metagenome assembly WNGL01 (sample SAMN13153377, study PRJNA577476) | soil metagenome | isolation source: 80 cm soil or saprolite under Garry oak tree replicate 1 | place: USA:California | collected 2016-06-15 | reverse complement strand
CGGGTTTGGTCTTTCCAGCGAGGGGCACGGCACAGGAAGTCACACTCGACCCATTCGACAATGTGCTGATTCTGCGGCAGCCGGACTTTGAACTACAGCGGACCGTGACGATCGATGGCGAGGTAATGTCCCCGGGGGCGTACGCGCTGAAGAGCAAAGAGGATCGGCTCGCCGACCTGGTCCGGCGCGCCGGTGGCCTGACGAGCCACGCGTATCCCGAGGGCATCCGGTTTGTGCGCACCATTGACAATCGCGGACGGATAGACATCAACCTGCCGCTCGCGCTGCGCAATCCGCGCAGCCGCGACAACATCATCTTGCAGCCTGGGGATCAGATCACGATCCCCGAGTATCAGGCGAGCGTGCTCGTGACCGGCGCGGTCAATTCACCGGGGAGCGTCCTGTACCGCCGGGGCGCGGGAATCGACTACTACCTGGACGCAGCCGGGGGATTCACAAAACTTGCGGATAAGGGCTCAGTCAGCGTTCAGCAGGCGAACGGAAAGGTGCAGACCCGGCACCGTTTTCTATGGGTGAGGAGCAATCCGAAGCCGGGGCCAGGCTCTCAGGTCCACGTGCCGGCGAAGGATCCGAATGCGCCGAGGACGGACATGGTTGCGCTGTTTGGCGCTATCGCTCAGATCCTGGCGAGTACGGTGGCCATCATTGTGGTGGCGACCCGCTAGATCGTGGAGAATCGAAAGGGAATAATTCTGGCGGGGGGCGCTGGGACTCGACTCCACCCTCTGACGCTGGCCATCAGCAAACAGCTTCTCCCCGTTTACGATAAGCCGATGATCTACTACCCCCTCTCGGCCCTGATGCTGGCTGGGATCAAGGACGTACTCGTCATTTCGACGCCGCAGGACCTGCCCCGATTTCAGATGTTGCTTGGCGACGGAGCCCAACTCGGAATGAGTTTCCACTACGCCGAGCAAGCCCGGCCGGAGGGTCTTGCGCAGGCGTTTGTTATCGGGCGCACTTTTGTCGGCCAGGCTCCGTCTGCGCTCGTGTTGGGAGACAACATCTTCTACGGGGGTGGGCTGCGTCCGCTGCTCGAGGATGCTGCCGGGCGCTCGAGTGGCGCCACCGTGTTCGCCTACCACGTGAAAGATCCCGAGCGGTATGGCGTAGTCGAGTTTGACGACCAGCGGCGGGCAAAGAGCATAGAAGAAAAGCCCAAGGCGCCGAAATCATCATACGCTGTCACTGGCCTGTATTTCTACGACAGCGACGTTTTGGAGATGGCCGCCAACCTGCACCCATCGGCACGTGGTGAGCTGGAGATCACAGATGTCAACGCCGCGTACTTGAAGCGCGGCAAGCTCCGCGTCACTGTGCTCAGCCGCGGGATTGCGTGGCTCGACACGGGAAATCCGGACGCTCTGCTGCAGGCAGCCAACTACGTTGCGGCCTTGGAACAGCGGCAGGGGCTCAAAGTCGGCGCGATCGAAGAGGTCGCGTGGCGCATGGGATTCATCGATGCTAGCCAGGTGGAGCGGCTGGCCGCGCCGCTCAAGGGCAACCCGTACGCCCAGTATCTGATGGCTATCATTAAGGAAGAGGAGTGACGCCCGGATGCCCGTCACCTTTCATCCGACGCCCGAGATCCCTGATGTCATCGTCCTGGAGCCACGAGTCTTCGGCGACGACCGCGGGTGGTTCATGGAGACGTACAAGCAGACCGAGTTTACGACCAAAGGCATTCCCGCTGCATTCTCCCAGGACAACCACTCTCGCTCCAGCGCGAAAGACGTCATCCGCGGACTGCATTACCAGAAGGATCCCGCTGCGCAGGGCAAACTGGTGCGTTGCATCGTCGGAGCCGTCTACGATGTCGCCGTGGATATTCGACGGGGCTCACCAACCTACGGTCGCTGGGTAAGCGTCGAGCTCACGGCTGACAACCGGCGGATCCTGTGGGTGCCACCCGGATTCCTCCACGGCTTCTGCACGTTGACAGAGATATCAGAAGTGGTCTACAAGACGACTGCGGAATACAGTCCCACACACGAGCGTTCCGTGCGCTGGGACGATCCTACGCTCGCGATCAGATGGCCGACCATGGCCCCTTTGCTATCGGCGAAAGACGCGCAGGCTGGATCGTTCGCCGAGGCCGACAACAATTTTGAATGGCGTGCCCAATCATGACACATGTGCTTGTCACCGGCGGGGCTGGCTATATCGGATCCGTGCTCACTCAACTCCTGCTCGAGCGAGAGTATGAAGTCACCGTGCTCGATCGACTCTTTTTTGGAGACACGCTCGCCGATCTGCGGTCCCATCCACGACTCCACGTGATCCAGGACGACATTCGCTGGTGTCCGGAAACCGTCTTCCGCGGGATCGACGCTGTCTGCGATCTAGCGGCGCTGAGCAACGATCCGGCGGGGGAACTGAACCCCGAGAAGACCCTCGAGATCAACCACGAAGGCCGAGCGCGGATTTGCCAGATGGCGAAGACGGCGGGAGTGCGGCGCTATGTCCTGGCATCCTCTTGTAGCATTTATGGATTTCAGGACCAGGTGGTGGACGAAACGAGCGGCATCAACCCGCTGACGACGTACGCCGTCGCGAATCGTCGAGCGGAAGAATCGACTTTGGCGCTCGGGTCCAAGAACTTCACGGTCACGGCGGTACGCCAGGCGACGGTGTACGGCGCATCCCGCCGTATGCGCTTCGATCTCGCGATCAACGGTATGACCCTCGCGCTGCACAAGAATGGCAGTGTGAAGATCCTGCGCGACGGAACGCAGTGGCGTCCCATGGTGCACATTCGAGACACGAGCCGCGCCTTCATCGCCGTCCTCGAAGCCGACCACGACAAGGTGAATGGTGAGATTTTCAACGTCGGGTCCGACGACCAAAACCTACAGGTGCGTCCCCTGGCCGAGCGGTTGTGTCACGCCCTCGGCATGCCCTACGTGGAAGATTGGTACGGCGACCCAGACCATCGTTCCTATCAGGTGAGTTTTGCGAAGATTGCGCAGCGGCTGGGTTATGCAACCTGCGAATCGCCGGAGATCGGATCTCGCGAGATCTTCGCGGCATTGCGCAAGGGAACGCTGATCGACGGCCCGACCACGCGGACGGTGGAGTGGTACAAGAGTCTCATACATTGGCACGCCACGTTGAAGATCGTCGTGCAGCGCGATGTCGTCCTCTAGACCAGTCGCGATCCTCGGAGCGACTGGTCAACTCGGCAGCGACATCGTGCGAGCGGCTGCGGCCGCCGGCGTTGAGCACGTGGGACTGAGTCATGTGGATGTCGACGTAACGGACGCCACGCAGTTGGACGCCACGATGGACCGGCTCCGCCCTGCCGTTGTCATCAACTGTGCGGCATTCCATCAGGTGGACCGTTGCGAAGAAGACCCTGCCGAGGCCTATCGTGTGAATGCCGTGGGCGCTCTGTTGGTCGCTCGCGCTGCGAAAAAGGTGGATGCCCGCTGTGTCTTCGTCAGCACCGACTACGTATTCGACGGGCGGCGCAACCCTGACACCATGTACGGCGAAGACGACGCCACCGCCCCCTTAAACGTGTATGGGACATCAAAGGTCGCCGGCGAGCAGCTCGTCGCACAAACGGCCGACAATCATCTGATCGTGCGGGTGTCATCGCTGTTTGGCGTGGCGGGAGCCCGCGGCAAGGGCGGCAACTTCATCGAGACGATTCTCAAGAAGGCGCGTGAGGGCGGTCCGCTGAAGGTCGTCAATGACCAGTGGATGACGCCGACGTACACCGGGGACGCGGGCGCCGCCATCATCCGTCTCGCCATTCGAGAGGCGACCGGTGTGATACATGTCACGAACCCCGAATCTTGCACCTGGCATGCGTTTGCCAGCGAAGCCGTCGCCGCTGTGGGACTCGGTATCCCCGTGGAGGCTGTGTCCGTCGCGACCTTCCCCTCGAACGTGCGCCGCCCGCGCAACTCCGCCATGGCTACCAGTCGGCTCAGAGGCCTGCTCGGCTCGTCCCTGCCCCCCTGGCGTGAAGCCTTGCGGACGTATCTCGCTGCCAAAGGCCATCTGAACTGAACCCCGACGTCCTCGTGATCGGTGCGGGTGCGATCGGCGCGAGTGCCGCGCTACATCTCGCTCGGACAGGCGCACGCGTCGTCGTTCTCGAGAAGGAAGCGGGGCCGGCCCGACACCAAAGCGGGCGTAACAGCGGCGTGATTCACGCGGGCTACAATCTCAAGCCCGGCACGCTCAAGGCGAAGTATTGTGTCGAGGGTAGCCGGCGCTTGCGCGCGTACTGCCGGGAGCGCGAGATCCCCATGGTCGAGGGGGGCATTCTGATCGTGGCTCGGAGCGAAGCCGAGCGCGCAACGCTGCTGGAACTGCATCGCCGAGCTCAGGGAAATGGTGTGCAGAGCCGCCTCGTTGATGCGGACGAGGTCCGCGCGATCGAGCCGCATGCGCGAGGGATCGCGGGCTTGCACGCGCCCGAGGGCGCGAGTTTCGACGCGACAGCATACGTGCGTGCGCTCCTCGCGGAGGGTGAGCAGCTGGGGGTTGAACTGCATTACGGCATGCGGGTGCGGTCGTGGACTGAGGGACCGGATGTTGAGCTTGATACGACCGGCGGAAGGTTTTCGGCGCCGGTGCTCCTTAACTGCGCCGGCCTCCATGCCGATCGCGTCGCCGGCACAGTCGCCCGAGACCTGAGGATTGTTCCCTTCCGCGGGTACTATGCCGAGTTGCGGCCCGAGCGCATCACGCTGGTGCGGAGCCACGTCTACGCGGCGCCTGATCTCACGTTTCCGTTCCTGGGAGTGCACCTTTCCCGGCGGGTGGATGGCCGGGTGATCGTCGGACCCGGCGCCATGCTGGCATTCGGCCGGGAGGCGTACCGCTTCTGGCAAGTGAATCTTGGTGATTTTGCCGGCACGCTTTTGTGGTCGGGGTTTTACCGGTTGTTCCGCGATAGACGATTTCGCTCCCTCCTCGTTGGTGAGGTGCAAAAGAGCCTGTCGCTGCGCGCGGTTTGGCGGGAAGCCCAGTTACTGATTCCCGACCTTGCTTCGCACGATCTGGTGCGATCGTTTGCCGGCAATCGGGCACAGGTCGTGTCGCGAAATGGCCAACTCATGGACGACATCGTTGTTCGAGAGACGTCGCGAACCGTCCACGTGCTCAACGCCGTCTCACCCGGACTGACTTGTAGCCTGCCGTTTGGAGACGAATTGGCGCGTGTCTGCCGAACGAAGTTGCAAGGCCCGAAATGACCACAACGAGGACCGTTGATTTCTACGTCGGCGACCATGGGTGACGACTCGTTGTTTTCACGCCGCACGTGGATCGAATCGCTGGCCCTGTCGTTTCCCGCGTTCCGATCGGCGCGATTGCCCCCCATGCCCCCGCAGCCGCAGCCAGGCCAGCCCTACGCCTCAATCCGGGATTATGGAGCAGTCGGCGATGGGACGACCGATGACGCTGCTGCCTTTCTAAAGGGCCTCGACGCCACACGCGCGAGCGGCGCCACGCTGTTCCTGCCACCCGGCCGGTACCGCTGCGGGCGCCTGATCCAAGCGAAGACACCGTGCCGAATCGCCGGCGCAGGCGAGCAGAGTCAGCTTGTCTTCGACCGGGATCTTCCTTTTGGCCCACCCTTCAGATCCTTGTTCATCGAGGGACCTCGGGGTGCAGCTTCCGGAGAAAACTCCTGTCAACTACGAGACTTTGCCTTGACCGGCCAGTCCAACGGCCCGGAGGGCCGCGCTACAAATGAGCTCCTGGCTGGGATCGGAGTTCAGTATGTCTCAGGCCACCTCGATGGGCTCACGGTGAGACAAAGCTGGGGCATGGCGATCGTCTATCACGCCTGCCACGACCTGACGATCCGGCGTTGTCACGTTGTCCGTAGCGGCAGGGATGGTATTACGGGCTTCTGGAAAAATCAGCGCGTATGGATCATGGACAACGTAATCCAGGAGCCCGGCGATGACGGCATCGCCTTGAACGCCGCTGACGAAAAGGTTGGGGGCTCTCTTGCTGAAGACATTTACATCGCCGGGAACCAGATCGAGAATGGCCGGTTCTTCGGGCGAGGCATCTACCTCGCGGGCGTCGGACGCGCCCACGTCGTCGATAATAGCGTTCGATCAGTAGTCTCTAGCGGAATTGCTGTGACGCCCAGCCTCTTGACCGATGCAAGAAGTACAGATGTAGAAATCATCGGCAATAGAGTGAGCTACGTCGGTGCCGCAGAGAGCCAACAACCTCTCGTCGGGATTCGTCTTGATTCCTCCGACCGAGTACGAATTCTCAACAACGTCGTGGAGGCGAGCGGCACGGAAGGAGTCTTTGCGCTTCACTGCGGAGACGTAGTGTTATCCGGGAACAGTATTGCCCGTTGGGGAAGAACCAAGTCTGCGCCCGCACTTGATTTCCGATCAATACAACGCCTCACCATCATGGGGAACCACGTGGCCGATGGTAGCGGACCCGGAATCCTGCTCGAGGCGCCGGCAACCGCGCGGGTTCTCGGTAATTTCATAACTACCGACTACCCTAACCTCCTTCGGGTTCGGGGAGCTGTAAGCGACGCAATCGCCTGCGGGAATCTGTTCGTGTGTACGCACGCTGATCTGCGTACCGCATTCGAGGCGGAGACGGCTGGCGGGGAAGCCTTCGTCTTGGCCGCTAACACGATCATAACCGCAAAGGGCTCTCGGCGAGAGTTTCACCCCGCCTTGCGTGTCAGCTCGAACGACGTCGTTGATTCGGAACGCTGAGTGATCAGTATAGACTCGCCTTAGATGACCGCTCTGAACTCACATGCGGCTGCATCTCGAGAGTGGCGCAGTAACGCGTTCTGGAAATTCCTGGACGTCGGGGCGGCTAACGCTCTTCGCCTGCTATCGACAGTGGTCTTTGCGAGGCGCCTTGGACTAGAGGGATTTGGGTCCTATGCCTTCGCCGTGATGATTGTCTCCATTCTCGTTACGGTCGCAAATCTGGGCTTGCCGACCGCAGCGAGTCGATTCCTCGCGGAGGCTCGTTCCAGGGAAGCACCACGGGATGAGGTCGCTGGCATCGTTAACACAATCGTGCGCCTTAGGATCATCACGTGGATTCCCGCAGTTGTACTGCTGTGTGTGGGCTTAGCGTTTCTTCGAACTCCTCTAGTACCTCAGGCAGGCAAATTCCAGCTCGTCGGCATCTTGGCAGCCATCTTCCTTGCGCAGTCTGCCAGTGTCCTTCTCGAGTATTCGGCCGCTGGCCTTGGCATGTACCGGTCGCTCGTACTCCAGGCGTCCTTACCAAGAGAAGCCGTCCGTCTTGGTGGACTCATCCTGATCTTGGTGAGCTCACAGCCGAGCGCGGAACTAGCACTCCTCGTTGAAGGAGCGGTTTGGGTGGTCATGGCGATCTGCATATCACGCCTGATTGTGAGACAGGTCGGTTTTCGTCCGAAGGTTGCTCGAGTGTCGTCGCACGAAACTTGGTGGTTCGCCAGGCATGCGGCACCTGTGACTGTTCTTAGTCTGGGAAGCGATTGGCTCGGCGCCGCGCTGGCAGTATTGGTGGGGGGAAAATCCTTCTTGGCGGTCTACACGGTGGCCTGGCGGTGCGTCGCTCTAGTCCTGACCATTCTTCCCATCAGCGGTCCCGCGCTTATGCCCGCGCTTGCACAGCTATCGGCTTCCGAGAGACAACGTTTTGTAAGAGAGGCATTCCCCAGAGCGATGTTGATCACGGTCGCAATAAGCGCTCTGGTTGGACTGGGAACAGTTCTGTTATTGCCCTCCGTATTCGGACGTGCCTACGCGCCAGCAGCGCTGTTGGCGATCCCACTCGCTCTGACTCTTCCGGGACGGGTACTTTCACCCGCCATGCGACAAATCCTTCTTCTTCACCACCGCGGTTGGTATGCAACCGCTTCCTTGGTCGTGGGTTCGATATGCTCAACTCTGATCGCTCTTCTCGGACGGCAGATGGGAACGATGGGCGCCGCTGTAGGGTGGGGACTGGTTCTGGGTTCAATGTTGGAACTGAGTGTCAATTCGGTAGGAATTCGCAGCGACGGCTACCAAATTCCTTGCGCTACGGTATGCCCAACCCTAGCATTGTTTTTCGCAGTTGGCCTGATCGCCTGGGCGGCTTTGGTGTCCTGAACCAATTGGTAGTTTCACAATGTTTCGCGCCCTGCTCTAAGATGGAACGATCCAGTGACGATTGTCATTCAAGCGAAGGTGTTTCGAAGGGTGTATTGGGTTTCCGGTGTCCTCGTGGCCGCCGGCTTGATCGCTTTTACGTGGCTTCGTCCTCACTGGACGTCAGAGGCTACCGTTCTGATTCCGGACCAACAGGTCCCCGTTATTAGCGGCTTGATCGCCTCCGTCGCCGCACAATCGGGATTGGACGTCGGCACCCAGACGGGAGCGTTGGAGTTCCTTCGCGACATCCTTACGAATGAGGCTATTCTCTCCACCGTCACCGTAGCCGCCCTTCCGTCCTCAACGGGCGCACGTCGAAGTCTGAAGGATTATTATGGCGTTCACGAATCAAGCATCGCACAGGAGGCGGTGCTAGCAGCGCGGCGTCTAAGATCGGACCTATCTGTCGCCATTAACGTTAGTCCCGCGACTCTTGACGTACACCTGACGCTGCGTGACTCACTCCTAACGCGGGAAGCTCTCCGTGCCGTCCTCGCAGCTGCTGATTCGGCGAACCGCGTCTCGAGACTGAGGCAAGCGACTGAAGTGAGAGAATCCATGGAGAATCAAGTTGCTGCGGCGAGATCTCGGCTGCGTCATGGCGAGGACAGCCTAGAGTCGTTCTTGGTGGCTAATCGCTCTGTGACGGCATCGCCAGTCCTTCAGACACGATTGGCCCGTCTTACTCGCAGCGTCGACATCAGTCGACAATGGCTTGTAAACCTTGAGCTGCAACTTGCGCAAGCGCAGTACGCGGAAGCACAGCAGATACCCACTATTGCATATGTCGTTGCGCCCACTGATCCAGTCGTTCGAGACCTGCGGTCGGTTCGAGTCGCGATTGCACTGGCTCTGTTACTGGTCGGACTCCAAGCGATCTTCTGGTATCGGGGAGCGAGGACATTAAAGAAGTCACTTCCGGACGATTGGACGAGATTCCGTAACGCGCTCGCAGCGCTGTCCCGCGAGGATTCATGAGATCGCCTTCCCTCCGAGTTCTCACCATCGCAACTGGCGCTCTCATTTTGGCCTGCCTTAGCGAAGCCCCGGTTGAAACCGGCCCTACCCCGCCGACAAACCAAGAGTGGGACCGCGAGGGCCGTCGAGCCGAATTGGTCCAGTTGCATGCCCACGGTCTGTCGAATCATAACGAGCCCCAGGCTGGCTCGATGGAATACATGACGAAAGAAGCGCTAAAGTATGGATACCGAGTCATGTGGTGGTCCGACCACACCGAGATATTCGACCTTCCGGATCAAGCATACCATTTCCGTGGAGCAACGTTGTCAGGCGCCGATCAGGTCCGCTTCCCTGCTACTATCAATCCTCTGTGGTACGCGACTCATTTCGGGGTTTCTACTCGTAACGCGACAGATTCATTGGCACTGGTCGATGATACACTCTCCATCGCCGCGACCGCCGCGGACACGAACGCAAGCATTGTTGTGACGCTTCAGAGTGATGGTTATCTCGGCATAGTTCACGCCTTTGAATTCGCTCGACCGCTTTTCAGCAACGTGTCCGTTTGCTTGCCCATCGGGATGACTGGGGCGGCTGCGATGACAGCTGTTCAAGTCGACATTCGCCTCGCATATCACTCGAAAGACACCAGCGGCCGCTTTAATGCACTTCGCTATGTGCTCACAGACTCACTTCAACCAGCCAGGTATCTTTCGACTGACTCGTCAGATGTAACAGTCCTCACGCTCGCCAAACCCACGACGACGATTGCGCAATACTGCTTCCCGCTCACAGCAGATGCTCGAACTGAGGGCGGCGTCGATAACACGGCGTCGGGCTTTAGTGTCATGCTTATTAATCCATTAGTCGGCACCGTGTTGCGACTAGGTCCCGTCCTGATCCACAGCGTTGTGACAGATCCCAGTGCCAATTGGTCCCTAATCAGGAGAATTGCTGACAGCCTTCAGGTCGCGCGCGGCCTCGTTCAATACCTCGGTGCGGAATACATCACCAATCAGAACCACGTCAATGGCTTTATCAGTGATCAATCGCCCACCGCCGCTTCTGTGTTGGTCCCGCGTGCTGGGCTGGCCGCATTTGTTACGCGGGTTCACGCGGCAGGTGGTATCGCGTCATTGAACCACCCATTTGGTGTGAATGATCTGGTCGACGCTAGTACCCAGGATGCACGCATCCCCGTCGTGCGCGATAGCATCCTGGCGTTAGGCGCCTACGGCGCGGACCTCCTAGAGGTCGGCTATCCGAAACGAGGAGGTGTCGATCTGCGAACCCACCTTCGTCTCTGGGATGAGTTGTCCCTTCGCGGGATGAGGTTGTGTGGGATCGGCACGGGAGATAGTCACGGAGGGGCTTGGGGCGAGGGAATGCGCGTCGGGCCATTTGGAACGTGGGTTTGGGCGGAGGATTTGACTAGCGAGACGCTCATTCGCCAACTCCGTAGCTGCCGTGCGTTCTTTGGCGTCCCTCACCGGTGGCGCGGAGAAGTGGAGCTATTAGCCGAGCCGCTTTCCCTTCCCGACTCGAACGACATGGCTTCGTGGCGAGGCAAAGTCGCCAGAATGGGAGAACACAACCTACCGCCCGGTCGGTGGCAAGTTCGTTTCATAATGACGCCCGCAATGCCAGGCTCGACCGCGACACTAATCCGAGCTCATTATTCCGCCGGCCTCCCTACGGACTACCTGATTCGCACCGTCCTCTCGGGTGAATCTGTAACCATCGATCTCTCGAAGGGGGATCTCGTCAGGGTGGAGGTTTTCGGGCCCGACAAAGAGGCGATCGTTTTCACGAATCCAATTTGGGTTCGATACGGGACATAAACACGAAGGCCACATACAACAGAAGACACATCCCGACCACATTTATGACCCAATTGAAAACGTCCCCGCGAAGAAGACTGATGAAACGCCACACCACCACAGCGTACATGCACTCCAGTAAAGGGCCATAACGTTTCTTTCCGAGGTCCTCCAGAAGCGCTACGGCAATACCTAGGATGCAAAAACCCGCCAGCACGCCGCCAAGTCTGAAATTGACCCAGAGTTCCGTGAGAAATGACGACGTCATCTCCACTCTTGTGACGTAATAGCGCACAGGAAAATACGTTTGTGTAAACCACGCATTACCGCCGCGGGGCTTGTCTCGGTACAGCGCTCTTGGAATCGGAAGTGTCAGGGTGGCCGCAAGAGTTCGTCCCCAGAGAGGAGGCGGCGTCAACGGGCTTTCGAGTGCCAATAACTGTGCATCCGCACTCTGGATTTCCTCGAATAGGAGGGTTCTAGGGACGCTGGACAGTTTCTCAAGCACCAAAGCGGCCGCACCTCGACCCTGGTATTCGCGAAAGAAGATGTCCCTAGTAAACACACGCACAGTGATCAAGACAGCAAACGCGAGGGGTCCCACATATAACAGCCAGAGAGGACGAATCGGACGATGCAGTCGATGAAAGAGAAGAAGGACAACAAGGATGTTGGAGAACAGCAGATTCGACCGCGTTCCAGTAGCCAAGTCGACCAGAAATGTCGTAACAACCGCCGCCGCCCAAGAGAAGCGTTCGATCCTCGCGATGCTACGCCATCGGCTTAGAACGCTCGCACTCCATATGAGGATCGATGCCTTGAACGCTAGAACCAATAGCTGTAGATATCCGCGCCCTTCGTAGAGAGCCTGTTTATTACCGATCCAGCGTATTGCATCTGTAACACTGGAGGCCTGCGCGCGAAACGCGCTAACGAGCCCAACAACCGTGACCACAAATGCCAACCCTATGGTAACTCCACTTCGTACACTGCTCAGGATCCGAGGCCGAGTTCGTGGTGTAACCTGCAGTAGCTGCGCATCGACACGATACCGCTTTCCCCAACCCAATCCGATGCCAAATGCTAGGATAGCGATCGTCGCCAGCATTACGATATAGGCTAGATTCGACAGCTGACCAGAACCGAGTCGATAAGTGTATTTGTCGTTGAAACCATATGTCCGGGTAAGTGCGATGTAAATCGGATCAAGCACATACGCAGCTGCGAGGTAGATCAAGAGCAACACAGACGGCGCTAGCAGGTCAGGATTGTCGTGCCAAACCCAACGCACCATAAACGCGAGTGTCAGAGTCGCAAGTAGGCAAGCTATTCCAAAAAGCACCATGACGTGCGAAGCTACGCGGTGTCTTCCAACGACGCCACCCAACCCATTCCGACGAGCATATGAATCGTGCGTGTTCTCATAGCCACTAGAAGTGACATACTCACGCGTCGAGGTGGCGACACAGTTCAATACCTTCAATACGTAAAGGAATTGGCTAAGCTCCGCGTGCAAGCCACGCTAGACCCGAGCCCACGCGCCGCATTTCACGGCTTCGATCTCTTACATATTGGAGGAGTGGATCGGATCCTCGAGTCGCTCTGGTTCACCCTCCGTGCCAAACGTGCTGGAATCCGCACAGTGATATCGCCGATTTTTCATCCCCGTGAGAGAGTCTCACAGTTCGACTCGACCCAACGTCGAGAGCACTTTCAGCGTTGGGTGTACCGGCTCCTTCCTAATGCGCTCGTCGAGCTCGCAAGAAGTTACGGTTACGCTATACATAGCCGAGACCTTGTACGACCAGCAGCTTCTCTCACCGTGGTGGGACCAGAGCGCGGGCGGAGGCTCGTGCTCGAAGCGGCATCGTGTTGGTGCTTGATTGCGAGCGAGGAGGGCGATGCCTTACGCCACACGTTTCACGTGCGCCCGAAACTCGAACGACTAATACGAAACGGGGTTCCGGATGAGTTTCTCAGCGCGAGACCCGGAGGCGATCGGCACGGCATTCTCATTGTGGGCCGCATCGAGGCGCGTAAGAACCAGCTTGTCATCCTGCAAGCGCTGAGAGGTGTGGGCGTGCCGATCACCGTGGTCGGTGCCCAAAACCAGTTCCATCGGAAATACTGCGAAGCCGTATTAAGGGAGATTGGCGCTCGTCCAGATATCACGTATGTACCAGAAGTTGCACACGATCAGATGCGAGACATATATCGACGCCACTCCGTTCATGTAAGCGCTTCGTGGTACGAAGTCGCTCCGCTCGTCGACTTGGAGGCCGCGGCGTCTGGTTGTGCCGTCGTGGCGACTCGCGCCGGATACACGAACGAATACCTCGGTGACTCGGCACTTTATGTTGATCCTGTTCTGGGCCAAGAGCATCTCCGCGCAACGATTGTCGAAGCTCTCGACAGAGCAGAGGAACTCGGGAAAGAAGGCTCAATCAAGGCAACCGCGTATAGATGGAGTGACGCAGCGCACGGTTTACGAGATGTCTATCACGAGATCTTAGACAACCATCATCCCAGTGAATCCTGAAACATCTGCAGTGTTAACGTGTGCCGACGTCGAGTTCAATGCGTTTGGCGTAAGACTCGTGCCCTCATTTGAGGATCGCGCTTGCGCTCGTATCGTCAGATGGGTTTTTCAGTCGCACGAAGGTCACGACAAACTCAATGGCACTGTCCGCATTGTGTCCCGTCGTTCGGGGCAGCCCCCAGAGCGACCCACGGGCACTGCATGGAGAATCCTGGGTTCCGACATTGCGGTTGCGCCGGGAGAGATATGGTACCGACAAGGTCGCCACGTCGTTCGGGCCGCTTATGACCAATCGTCCACTACCCTAGAAGTTCAAGCCAGATTTATACCGCGAGTGGACCGACGCTTGCGTTCGTTGGTGCTACCCCAAGGCAGGACCCGCTGGGAAGACGCTCTACACGATGTGCGGGGCGCTGTGTACCTGCCGCTCTTTTGGTTCCTCACAAAGACCCGGGGAGTCGCTGTTGTCCACGCGGCAGCCGTATCGTGGAAAGGGAACGGCATTCTAATCGTTGGGCTAAATGGTTCTGGGAAGACCACGCTTGCGGCGAAGATGCGAGCACTCGGAGCGCATCCCATCGCGGACAATTATGGACTGGTGAGCGCTGACGGAGTGCTTATCCCCTTTCCGGAACTCGAACGAACAGAACTTGTGCCGGCTGACCAGAAGACTCTGTTTTGCGCATTTGGTAAACGGTTTGCACAGAGCGTTACTATTTGGCCACCGCCAGTGCCCCTATCAACCATTCTGTTGCTAAGTAGGTCTGACCAATTCCGCATAAGCTTGTTAACGCCTGCCTCAACCCTTGAGGGTCTAAGCGTGGTTCATCGCTTGACGCCGGAGTTCATCGAACATAGCCCGTTGGCTCTGCTTGACGCACAGCCATCATGGATGGACGCGAACGTCCGTCCCGAAAGTGATCTGGCGACTACATGGCCGGAAAGGGTGGTTCGCTCAATGAGAGAGGCTCGCGCCTATAGCGTCAGCGTTACACCTGAGATGCTCCTGGAGACAACACGGGTCCAGCAGCTCCTCGATCTAGCGTCTGCGACACGCGTCCAATGAACCTTGTTATTAGGATAGGCGATCAACCAGCGTGCGTGCTTTTGGATTGCCCGACAGAGATGGCCGAGACAGTCAAGAGAGAGTTTTGGGACGTAATACAGGCGGAAAATGAGTCGGTCGAACAATCACCGATCTGTTTTCTCTTTCGCGAGAGTCCTTCCCTCGAGCCTTCTCAGTGCCTACCCGGCGCGATCGAACGCATCGAGGACCGTTACCTTGGGTTCGACAGGAACGGTTCACGTTACGAGTTACCCTTCGGCAGTGAAAGGACTTTTGAGCGAACTCTTGTCGTGAGCCCAACGGTCTCTGTCGGGTTCTTCGTGCCTAATGTTATTCTCCCGCTCATCCATCTGTGGCTAATGCGCCGCCAGAGGACATTGATTCATGCGGCAGCAGTCGAAACCGAGGGTGCCGCGATCGTACTGCCGGCTTGGGGTGGTACAGGAAAGACGAGCACTCTCATTGAGCTTCTGAGGAACCACCACTGTAGTTTCCTGGCCGATGATCTTGGCGTCCTAACGGCAGAGCATCGTTTCTATCGCTTCGGCAACACCATAAACGTCCTTGATTACAATCTGCGCGCGTATCCCGATCTCAAGCGGCATTTTCGGCCAGCGGCGCGGATCGCCGCGATCACGCGAAGCATGTTGGGAACTGTCCGAAGTGCAGCGGCGCGTGCAAGCCCCGATTCGCTGATTGCCGGCATTGCAGGAAGATTGACCGCAGATGCCAAGGCGCTAGCAAACGCACGAATACCGGCCGGAGTTGTCGAGCGAGACTCACGACCTCAGCCAACAATGGGCTGGCCCATGCGGCTCGTGGTGATGCTGGAAAGGGGCGCAACAAGAGCTCCCGAAACATTCCCGGTATCAACCGGGCAAGCGTCGGAGGTGCTTGCCGCAACTCTGACACAGGAATTCGTCAAGTTTCACGGAGCCTACCAGGCTTATCGCAGTTTGGTGGGCAGCCCTTCTATGCCCGAACTCGACAGGATTCAGGACGACACGCGAAAAACAATCGGAACATGCTTACAAGGCATATCGATCGTTGGCCTACGTTTGCCTACGCGATGGGAGGATTATGAAGCGGTAGCAAACAGAATTATGGAATTAGCTCATCAGCTACCTCGTGAGGGAGCCAGCTAAGAAGCCGGTTGTCCGGACGGCGAAAGTCAAAGCGACCGCCAACGTTCCTCGAATGCGGTATTTCCTCCACGCTTCCTGGAGCATGGAGGAGAGAAAAACCACGGCGGTCCCACCTCTGAATCGACCGGCTTGTGGATCTACCCTCGACATTCTTCCCATTCGGAAGCCCCGCGCGAATACGCCCACGAATGAGAGATCATGTGAATGCCAGACCGCTCCCTCTGGAGCATATCGCGCGTGAGCACCGGATTGTAGGAGCCTCTCTAAGACTATTCTGTCTTCACCATAGTCGCATGAGTCAGGAAATCCACCAGCTGATCTCAGAGCCTCTGCGCGGTATGCCACGTTTGCGTCAGACGCTGGAAAGAATAATCGGCCCTCCGCACTGTCGGGGCTTAGTTGCAAAGCACTCGATGGATAGCGCGTCACCCGAAATACAGCCTCTGCAATTCCTGACTGCGCGCGTGGCACATGACGGCCGTATACAACTCCTACGTGAGCATCTGCAAACGGTGCGAGGAGCCCATCGAGCCACTGGTCGCTGATTGGTTCGGCATCATCTGAGAGCAAGACCAAGAAGGGCGTTTGGCAGGAGCCAAGCGCGTACGACCGTGTCCCGCCGTGATCAAACTCCTCCGGCAGGATCACGACAATCTCCACTGACTCATGGAGTGGTGGCGGAGGAGTTCGACCTGACCAGATCAATCTGATCCGTGCCCGGTGTCTCGCACTAGAAAGCGTGGCGTCCAACACACGGTCCAGGAAGGGCGATAGTCCCGCCGAAAGAATCACGACCGTTGTGTCAATCACCGCGGCCTTTGATCCTCGGATTGCCTCGGTTGGCGGTAATTCTTCAGACTTTCATTACATTCGTGTCTCCAGCATTCGCCGGCCTTGGAGACGGGAAACAGCACAGGTTTCATGTGAACGTTGCACCTTTCACTTGTGATCATGCGGGCAGGGGTTCATGCAATACACTGGTGAACGCATCATCCCAGAAATCGCTGACTGCGGCCCCGGCACCCTCATCTATGAAACGCACGTCGCCAGATATCGATTCGCGGCTGTATATGTGGGTCACGCCACTGTTCTAGATATCGCTTGCGGGGTTGGCTACGGCACTCGCTTGCTTGCCGACGCTGGAGCGAAAGTAGCTATTGGAGGCGATGTCTCCACCCAGGCGATCCGATTCGCCCAACAACGATACAGCACCAACAACACGCGTTTCATACCTATGGGAGCTGAGGCGCTACCTCTCCCCTCTTCATCAGTTGATTGCGTCGTCTCATTTGAAACTCTTGAGCACGTAGCAAGCGGCGAGCGCTTCGTCAAGGAAGCAAGCCGAGTCTTGTCGTCCAAGGGTGTGCTAGTCATATCAACACCGAACGCCAAGACGTACGGCCGCGGCAAGGAAGTGCCGGACAACCCCTTCCATACACACGAGTTCTCCCACGACGAATTTGAAGCTCTGCTTGGCAAGCATTTCACGGAGGTCAAGATGTTTGCTCAGCGGTCGCTCAGACGGCGAAGTAAGCTCGCGATCGGGGTGGATGCCATTGCTCGAACGATCAGATCGTGGGATCGGTTTGGCTGGCGCCGATCCTTACTTGGCCGCTCAGTGCGGACGCGTCTGGAAACAGCGGTGGACGCCTACGACCGCAATCCAATCGTGCGTCCCCTAATGCCCGGCGATGAGCCTTTATTCTACATAGCGGTTGCACGACGGGACTGAACTTCTCGCTCCCGCAACCACGCCATCACTCAGTGCGCACCATTTCCATTCACAACCACCGGGAGCGTCTGCAGAAGAATCCTGGCATCTAAGATGAGGGAGCACCGGCGTACATAATCGACGTCTAGCGAAATCCGTTCCTCATAGCTCAGATCGTTCCGACCGGAGACTTGCCATAACCCAGTAATTCCCGGCGGCACTCCGAGAATCGCACCAAACAGCGGCCCGTAGCGATTCTCCTCGCCAAATAGCTTCGGCCGTGGTCCCACGAGACTCATGTCTCCCACGAGCACGTTGAACAGCTGCGGCAACTCGTCGATGCTCCAGCGCCGCAATAGACGACCAATCCGCGTGACGCGAGGATCACGCCGGAGCTTGATTTCCCTATCGTAGGCTTGTCGCAGATTGGGATCTCTGTCGAGTAGGGTGAGTGCACCAACTACCATTGTTCTAAACTTCCAGACGCGAATGTGCCTCCCGTGCAGACCCCATCGCGGGGAGGCAAAAAAAACTGGACCATTACTATCAAGCTTGATGAGTAGACTGACAATCCCCAATAGTGGACTCAGGATTAGCAGACCGATGGCCGCGCCAACAAAGTCAGCTATACGCTTGATGAAGAGCGCGGGTGCCGCCACCTCGGGCCGATGCAGGTCGATTAGGGGCTGGCCCTGCTTCCAGAGGACTGTTGGTTGCACACCTGCAACGTCGATCGCACGGGGCACAGACAGTACCTGACACTTCGCCGCTAACGCGGCATCGACCACGTCATGAAACGTATCGTCAGCCAGGTAGCCGCAGATTACCACTGCCTCCGCACCAGATTCCGCGAGCACACTCGCGAACTCCACGATGTGACCGAGCGAGTCCGATGCGGGAGGCAATTGAAGATCCACGAATCCCACACTCCGATGTTCCGTGCTCGTTCCGAACGCTGGCCCGGCCGCGGCCGCGCGACATTCGTCGGCAGGGCCAACAAACAGAGTGCGGGCGACCTGACGCCGATGGGGAGCAATACGATCGATTGTTCGATCAAGCAGTAATCTCTCAGCCATTACACCAAGCCATACAAGCCCGCTTGTAAACACGTAATGCAACGCAACAACTTCGACCCCCCGAGTCCAAATCGTCATCCAGAGGGGCAAGGCAGTAGCTAGAGCACAACCCAAGAAGAGCCTGCGGGGGTTTTTCCGCTCATCCCCCTGACCGTAATTCCCCGTCGCTATGAGTCCAACTATCAACGCAGCGGCAAATTGCCAGCCGTTCAGAATGCCTTTTTGAAACACTTCCCCAATGTTGTTCGCGACGGCAGACCCAAGGACAGCGTCCTCACGAACGGCCCTCAAGAGCGCCCGAATCAAATAGAACGAAGACAGATCTGCGACGAGAAGTCCCGCGAACCGACGGACAGCGCGAAGAACATGGCGGCGGAAATTGACCTGACCACGCCGCTGCAAGCCGAAACGAAGCCGCAACGGCGCCGATGTTTTGCGACGTTCAGGCATGTGTGGCCGCGAAACACCGACGCGCGACGGCGTCGGCACCTCAAGCGGCGCACTGT
>WNGL01005046.1_pt1 | contig 18989 bp, 17 predicted proteins | sample 5400591 | NCBI WGS metagenome assembly WNGL01 (sample SAMN13153377, study PRJNA577476) | soil metagenome | isolation source: 80 cm soil or saprolite under Garry oak tree replicate 1 | place: USA:California | collected 2016-06-15 | reverse complement strand
CGGGCTCGAGGCGCGTCGGCTGCTTGCGCTGCTTGGGCTCGGCCTTCAGCTCGAGCTCGACGACCATCTCGACGCGGCGGTTGAGCTCGCGCGCCTCGACGCTGTCGCCGTTGGCGATGGGCTTCGTGGCTGCGAGTCCCACCGCCTGCAGGTGCTCGGGCGCGGCGTGGTGGGCGCGCTCGAGGTAGCTCACGACGGTGGCGGCGCGGGCGGCGGAGAGCTCCCAGTTGTCGTGGTAGCGCAGGCCGGCGACAGGGAGGTCATCGGTGTGGCCCTCGACGCGGAGCGGCCGGTCGAGGGGGACCAGCTCCTCGGCGATCGCGTCGAGGACGGGGAGGATCTGCGGGCGCAGCACCGCCTGCCCGCCGTCGAAGAAGTCCGCGGCGGCGAGCCGGACCGTGACGCGCTGACCCTCCACCGAGAGGGTGACGGTGGTCGCGCCGGCGCGCTGCATCACGAACGGGCGAATGCGGTTCTCGATCTTGCGCCGGAAGTTCTCCACCGCCGCCTGCTGCGCCGGACTCATGCCGCCGCCCGGGGCGGACATGACGCTCCCTCCCTCGGAGGGCGTGCCATCGAAGATGGGGAGCTGGCCCACGCCGCCGGTGCCGCCGTAGTGGAGCGCCCACTTGATCGACTCGGCCGCCTGCGCCATGCGCTTGTTGTCGACCCGGCTCACCGAGTACATCACGACGAAGAAGGCGAAGAGCAGGGTGATGAAGTCGGCGTACGAGACGAGCCAGCGCTCGTGGTTCTCGTGCTCCTCCTCGTGCTTCTTCCTGGCCATGGCGCGTCCTGTCCGCCGCTAGGCGGCCTTCTTGGCCGCGGGGTCCTTGGAGGGCGGCGGCTCGCCGGTCAGCGCCCGCAGCTTCTCCTCCAGGACGCGCGGGTTGAGGCCCTCCTGGATGGCGAGGACCCCCTCGGTGATGACGATCTTGCGCTCCATCGCCAGGGCGAGCTTGCGCTTCAGCTTGTTGGCGGTGGGCAGGAAGACGATGTTCGCCGAGGCCACGCCGTAGACGGTGGCGACGAACGCCACCGCGATGCCGCCGCCCAGCTTCGAGGGATCGGACAGGTTCTCCATGACGTGGATGAGTCCGAGCACCGCCCCGATGATGCCGATGGTGGGCGAATAGCCACCCGCCGCCTCCCACACCTTGGCGCCCTGGACGTTCTCGCCGTGCTCGGCGTCGATGGCGGCCTCGAGCGAGGAGCGGGTCACCGTCGCGTCAACGCCATCGACCACGTAGGACAGCGCCCGGCGCAGGAAGGGGTCCTCCACCTCCGAGAGCTTCCCCTCCAGCGCCAGCACGCCGTCGCGGCGGGCGATGCTGGCGAGCTCCACGATCTGGCGTGTCACCGCGGAGAGGTCCTCCTTCTTCTCCACGAGGACCATCTTGAACATCTTCATCCCGCGCACGAAGTCCTTCTTCGGGAAGGAGACCATGACGGCGCCGAGCGTCCCGCCGAACACGATCACGGCGGCGGTCCCCTGCATGATCGAGCCGACGTGGCCACCCTCGAGCAGCTGCCCCAGCAGGATGAAGCCGAAGCCGCCCACGAGCCCGGCGATGGTGGTGATGTCCATGGGCTACTCCGGATGAACGCCGCGCGGGAAGGGAAGCACGGAGCCGCGCACCTCGGGGCCGCCGCGGATGCGCCGCTGCCAGGCGGCCATCCGATCGATGACCTCGGGCACCTCCTCCTTGACCATGAGCTTGTGGCCGGTGGTGAGGAGGATGACGGTGTCCGGGGTGGCCTCCGCGGTGAGGATGTGGTCAGCGTTCACCACCAGCTCCTTCCCGTCGAGCCGCGTGAGCGCGATCATCGGGCATGCCTCCAGGGATCCATCGGCACGGTCGAGCGTGCCGATAAGGGGATTTACCGCTTCATCTGGATGAGCTCGGACAGGAGCTGGTCCGAGGTGGTGATGGTCTTCGAGTTCGCCTCGAAGGCGCGCTGGGCCGCGATCATGCGCACGAACTGATCGGCGATGTCGACATTGGACTGCTCCAGGGTGCCGGAGGAGATGAAGGCGCGGCCGCCGTCGCCCGCGGCACCCATCACCGCCTCGCCCGAGGCGCGGGTGACCGAGTAGAGGTTCCCGCCCACGCGCTCGAGCTGGTCCGGCGCCGCCAACCGCGCCACGCCCACCTGACCGAGCGCGCGCGTCTGACCGTTCGTGAACACGCCGTTGACGATGCCCTGCTTGTCGATCTGGATCGAGCTGATCTGCCCCGACGAGTAGCCGTCCTGGCCGACGAAGGTGGTGGCGCTCGCGGCGGCGAACTGGGTGATGCCGACGTCGCCGGAGGCCGGATCGCCCATGTCGATGCCGAAGGTGAGCGCGGCGGCCCCCGGCGGCGTGAAGGTCACGGTAGCGCCCGGGTTCGCGGTCAGGTTGCCGCTCGTGTCGAAGGCAAGCAGCCCGTTGCCCACCTGGGCGCCGCTGTCCATGGCGTGCCACTCCCAGCTCCCCGCCGCGGCGTGCCGGAAGAAGACCTGGACCTGGTGCGACGCCCCGAGGGAGTCGTAGGCGGTGATGCTGGTGGAGAAGTTGGAGGTGGTGGCGGGATTTGCCGGGTCCCATGCCGCCACGATGGGGGCGTCGGCCTGGAGATTGGCCTTGAGCGTGACCTGCGAGGTGGGAAGCGGGGCCGAGCTGGCATTGCCCACCTGCAGGTCCCCGAGCGCGGTGGTCACGTTCCCGGCCGCATCGGCGGGGTAGCCCTGGACGCGCAGGCCGTCGAGGTTCACCAGGAGCCCGGTCCGGTCGACCGTGAACTGGCCGGCCCGGGTGACGTAGGTGCCGGTGCGACCGTCGCCGGTGGTGCCGCTCACCTCGAAGAACCCGTTGCCCTGCAGGGCGAGGTCGGTGGCGACGCCGGTGTTGGTCAGCGCTCCCTGGGTGATGATCTTCTGGACGGCCTGGAGGCGTGACCCGAGACCGATCTGGCCCGCGCCGCCGATCACGTTCTGCGCCAGGGCGTCCTCGAAGTCCGCGCGCTCGGACTTGAACCCGACCGTGTTGGCGTTCGCGATGTTGTCGCCGATGACCGCCAGCTCGGCGGAGGAGGAAGCGAGGCCGGTGGTGCCGGAGGAGAGGGAGGTGAGGAGGCTCATGATCGGTTCCTTTCAGCTCTGGGTGATTTCGGAGACTTCGGAGAGCTTCACTTTGTTGCCGCCCACCACCAGCTCGGCGGCGCTGCCGTCGAAGGTGATCCCGCTCACCACGCCGCGCGCGCGTGCCGAGGGCGAGGGTGCGGACGGTGTGGCCGTTCGCGTCCTTCAGCACGGCCGTGACGCTGGCGCGCGCGCCGAGGCTGGCTTGCACCGCGCCGGCGCCGTCCGCGGTCACCGCGACGGTGCTGGCCTGATAGCTGACCTGCTTCCCCACCAGCGACGCGGTGGCGAGCTGGTTCGAGGACGCGGCCGCGACCAGCAGGGTGTCGAGCCGGCTGGTCACGTTCTGGAGCTGCTCGAGGCTGGAGAACTGGGCCAGCTGCGCCACGAAGGCCTGGTTGTCGACCGGCTGCAGCGGATCCTGATTGGCGAGCTGGGCGGTGAGGAGCTTCAAGAACTCGTTCTTCCCCAGGCTGGAGGACGCGGTGGTGCTCTGGGTGGCTGCGGCGGTGCTGCTCGCGATGCTGCTCGTGTCCATGGTGCCTCCTAGGCTTCGACGTGAATGCCGCGGCCGGCCTGCGGCCCCGCGTCGCTCCGTGTTGCACGTGCTGGGTTCGCCCCAGGGTGGTGCTGCGCCTCGGCGGCCTCCTGCCAGGCCTCGCGCCGCTCCTCGAAGCCGCGGCCGCCTTCGCCGCCGGCGCGGAGACCGGCGTCGGTGCCGCCGAGCTCGATGGGGGCGAGCTTGAGGCCCTCTCCCGCCAGCGCCTGCGACAGCTCGCCGGAGCGCGCCTCGAGGGCACGCGCGCCCTCGCCCTCGACGCGCAGGTGCAAGGCGCCGTCGCGCACCCGCAGGTGCAGCTCGAGCGTCCCGGCCGAGCCAGCGTCGAGCTTGAGATGGGCCGCGCTGCGGAGGACCCCGCCCTGCAGCTCCTGCCCCGCCCCGGGGGCGGGTAGGGGGGCGGCGGGCTGCGATGCGGCTGCGCGCGAGGCGGGCCGCGCCTCGGTGGCAGCGGCCGGAGGGGTGAGCGCCTCGCGAGCGGCAGCGGTGGGCACAGCCACCTCGGCCTTGGTAGCTTCGCGCTCGCGAGCCTTCTCGCGCACCGGGCTCGGCGCTTGCGGCTTCGCGGACGAAGGCGCGGCGAGCGGGCCCTTGGCGGCGGCGCGCGCGGCGAGCCGCGCCGTCGGGTCGACCGTGGGAGCGCGGGGCGGGGCGGCGCTGGCGGCGGCGTGGCCCGCTCCAGGGGCGCCCTCCGGCGTTGCGGGGCGCTCCTCGGTCGCCGGACGCTTGCGGGCAGGCGCGCGGCGGGTGCGCTCGCCACCAGCAGCTCCCTCCTCGGCAGCCGTGGCCTCCAGCTCCGCTGCGGCGTCGAGCGCCGGCGTGGTGGACAAGCCGCGCCGCGGGTGCGCGGGTCGCCCCTCGGCGTCGACCGCGGCTGCTACGCCCGCCTCGACGCCCTTCGAGGTGCCTCCGGTGGCCTCGCCCTCGCCCTCCGCTCGCCCGGCGTGCTTCGCGAGCGCCTGGCCGAGCGCCTCGCCGAAGCGGAGCGAGCCCCGGTGCGCCGCCCCGGCGCGGCTCCGGCCTTCCGCCGCCGCTTCCTTGCCGTCGGCGGTCACGCCAGCGAGCACTTCCAAGGAGAGCGCCTTCACCGGCCACCTCCTGCCATCATCGAGAACAGCTCCGCGGCGAGCTCGGGCTTGACCTTCTCGAGCACCACCGCCGCGTCGCCGGGGCGCATGCGCCGCAAGAGATCGATCGCCAGCGGGCGGTCGAGCCGGGCGACGAGCGCCGCCGCCTGGTCCGGCTTCATGCCCTTGAGCGTCTTCGCCAGCGCGATCACCTGCTTGTCGCCCTGGCCGAGTCCCCCCGGCCCACCGCGCGCGGCGACCTTCTCGGCGGATGCCTTCTTCGCGCGCTCATCCAGGCGCGCCGTCTCCTCGCGCAGGGCGCTGCGGGCGGTCGCGATGTCGGCCGTGAGCTTCTCGAGCCGCGCCCGCTCCCGGTCCAGCGCTGCCAGCTCCTCCTGCCGCTTGCGCGAGGAGGCGCGCAGCTCGTCACGCAGTGCGGAGGCGGAGAGCGCGGGTGGGGTGGGCATGGGCTCGGGGGCAGGTGGTCGAATCGGGGTGGCGAGCTCGAGGAGCGGCTCCTTGGAGGCGCCACGATCCGGGCGAGGCAGAGGCTTGCGGCCGATGGGCTGTTGCCCCACGGGCCGAGTTGCCTTCGCGGTCGGGGCCCTTCGACTACGCTCCACCTCCGGTGTCGCTACGCTCAGGGCGGACGGACTGTGGAGCCGATCGTCTCCGCTCGCGGTCGTGGTCGCGGCATTCCCCCTCTCCCCTGCCGGGGGAGAGGGTCGGGGTGAGGGGGCGGTCGCAGTCGCAGTCGAGGTCGGGGTCGCGGTCGCGGTCGAGGGGACGGTCGCGGTCGGAACAGAAGGCGGCCGGGGCGCGACGGGCGCCTCGGGCGTGGCCGCGAGCAGCGCGAGCGCCAAGAGCAGGCTATCCACGCGCCACCTCCGCCCCGAGCGCCCGCTTCAGGGCCACCAGCATCTCGGGCAGCGGCGTCCGATCCGATGGCTCCTGGCGCAAGAAGGCTTGCAGCGCGCCGAGGCAGCGGAGCGCGCGATCGACGCGCGGGTTCGATCCCGCCACGTAGGCGCCGACCTCGATGAGATCGGCTGCTTCGCGGTAGGCGGAGAGGACCTCGCGCGCCTGCCGCGCCAGCTCCCGGTGCGCCGGCTCGACGATGTCGTTCATCACGCGCGAGATGGAGGAGAGGACATCCACCGCCGGGAAGTGCCCGCCCTCGGCCAGCTTGCGCGAGAGGACGATGTGGCCGTCGAGCGTCGCCTTGGCGGCGTCGGCGATGGGATCGGTCTGGTCGTCGCCCTCCGCCAGCACCGAGTAGAAGGCGGTGATGCTGCCCTGGCCGGCGTCGTTCCCGGCTCGCTCGACCAGCCGCGGCAGCAGGGCGAAGGAGGAGGGCGGGTAACCCTTCGTGGTGGGCGGCTCGCCGGCGGCGAGGCCGATCTCGCGCTGCGCCTGCGCCACGCGCGAGAGCGAGTCGACGAGGAGGAGGACGCGCTTTCCCTGGCCACGGAAGTACTCGGCCACGGTGGTCGCGACCATCGCCGCCCGCACGCGCTTCAGGGGTGACTCATCGCTCGTCGCGACCACCACCACCGCGCGGGCGAGGCCGTCGCCGAGGTCGCGCTCGATGAAGTCGCGCACCTCGCGACCGCGCTCGCCGACGAGCCCCACCACCACCACGTCAGCGTCGGCCGAGCGCGCCAGCATGCCGAGGAGCACGCTCTTGCCCACCCCGGGGCCGGACAGGATGGCGAGCCGCTGCCCCTCGCCGACGGTGAGGCAGGCGTCGATGGAGCGGATGCCCAGGCCGATGGGGCGGGTCACGCGCCGCCGCTCCATCGCCGGCGGAGGCGTGGCGTGCAGGCGCGCGCGGCCCCGCAGGATGGGGGTCGCCCCGCCGTCCATGGGGCGGAGCGCGGCGTCCACGACGCGGCCGAGCAGCCCCTCGCCGACGGCGATGCGGTCGGCGGCGGCGCGCGGCACGACCGTGCAGCCTTCGCCGACGCCATGGATGTCGGAGAGCGGCATGAGGCGCGCCGTCTGGCCGAAGAAGCCCACCACCTCCGCCATCACCAGCGCCCCGTCCGTCGCGCGGATCTCGCAGGCGGTGCCCACCGGGATGCGCGGCAAGGCCGCCTCGAGCACGAGGCCCGCCGCCCGCACCACCGTGCCGGTGAGCGGGATCGGGTCGGCCTCGGCGATGGCGCGCGCGATGGCTTCCATGGAGGGCATCGCTAGGCCGCACCTTCCGCTGCATCGACGGCGCGCCGGATCTCGGAGAGCCGGGTCGAGAGCCGCCCGTCCACCTGGCCGAAGTCGGTCTCCACCAGGCAGTCGCCGCGCTGGAGCGACGGGTCCGGGAGGTACTCGACGCGGGCCGCGGTGACGCCGTCGAGGGCCGGCCGGCCGTCCTCGGACCGCAAGAGCGCTGCGTCGTCCGGCGCGAGCCGGACCACGATGCGGCGCGACTCGCCGGCCCGGCGCACCGCCGAGCGCACGAGCGCGAAGAGCGCCTCCGGGCTCTGGCGCAGCTCCGTCTCCAGGATCTTGCGGGCCACCTGGAAGCCGATCTCGATGGCGTCGGAGCGGGCCTGCTCGGCGAGGTGATCGGCCTGGGCGCGCAGCATCGAGAGCGCCGCGTCCACCTTCTCCATCGCCGCGCGACGGACCTCGGCCAGCCCTTCTCCCTCGCCGCGAGCAGAGGCGAGCGGGTCGGCGAGAGGGGCCGTGCCGCGCGCGCTCCCGGTCGGGGGCCGGGCGCCGGCGCCAGACCGAGTGGCATGCGCGAACCTCGCCGGCTCGGCGGTCGGGGTGACCGGGATCGAGGCGAGGAAGGCGGGGCGGCGGGCGAGCTGGATGGTGGCCATGGGGGGGTTACAGCATGGTCTCGTTGGCGCCGATGATGGTGATGCGGCCCTGCTGCGCCACCTCCTGCGTCAGCTTGGCGATCTCGGCCTGGGCGGTCTCCACCGTGGTGAGCTTGATGGGCCCCATCGCCTGCAGGTCGTCCTCGAGCATCTCGGCGGCGCGCGAGGAGAGGTTGGCGAGCAGCTTGGTCTTCAGCTCCGGGGTGGCGCCCTTGAGCGCGACCGCCAGCTTGCTCGTGTCGATCTCGCGCAGGAGCGTCTGGAGATCGCGGTCGGTGAGCGTGCGCAGGTCGTCGAAGGTGAAGAGCCGGCCGCGCAGCTCCGCGGCGAGCGAGGCCGAGTCCTTCTCGATCTCGGTGATCACCTCGCCTTGCTGCTGCGCGCTGCAGCGGCGCAGGATCTCGAGCGCCACCGCCTTGCCGTTCACCTTGCGCATCCCGCCCGCCACCAGCGCCTTCAGCTCGGAGGTGAGGGCCTGCCCGATCTCGCGCAGGACCTCGGGCGCCACCGAGTCGATGACCGCCATGCGGCGCAGGATGTCCGCCCGGTGCTTCTCCGGGATCTTCTCCACCACCGCGGTGGCCCGGGCCGGGTCGATGGAGGAGAGGACCAGCGCCACCGTCTGCGGCTGCTCGTGCGAGAGCACCATCGCGAGCGACTCGGGATCGGCCTGCGCCACGTGTCCGAGCGCCTCGTCCGGTGGGGCGGACTGCTCCTCGTCGTCGAAGGCGCGGCGGGCGGCGTCGGTCCCGAGCGCCTTCACCGCCGCCTCGCGCAGGAAATGGTCGCCGGCCAGGGCCTCGCCACCGAACGCCTCCATCGCGTCGACGAACGAGCGGAGCGCGTCGGGGATGGCGCTGGGCGGCTGCTTCTTCAAGCCCCTCGCGCCGAGCGCGACCTGGCGCATCTGCGGCTCGGCGAGCTGCCGGAAGAGCGTGCCGGCCGTGTCGGGCCCGAGGCCGAGCAGCGCCGCGGCGGCCCGGGTGACGCCCGGGGGCGGTTCCCGCGGCGGGGCGTCCACCCTGGTGTCCTCAGGCATGCGGGCTCCCCTCCTCCATCCAGGCCTTCAACACGTGGGCCGCGCGGGCGGGATCCTTGGCGGCGAGCGCCCGGGCCCTCTCGCGCAGCTGCTCGCGCGGGTCCTGCGCGGCGGCCGGGAGGGCGGGGGCGCCGGCGGCAGCGCGCGCCTCCAGCTGCGCCACGCTCTGTCCCGCGAAGAGCTCCAGCCCGCCAGCGGGCGGCGCAGGGCGGCGGCGGGCCACCAGGGCGACCAGCACGAGCAGGACGAGCAGGCCGGCGCCCCCGCCGATCATCCAGGAGCGCGGCGGGAGTCGCTGGGCGTCCGGCGGCGGCGCCACCGCGGCGCCGGAGTCGTCGGCGCGCACGAAGGGGGCGCTCGAGATGTCGAGCTCGTCGCCGCGCTGGGCGTCGAAGCCGACCGCGCGCTTGGCGAGCTCGCCGAGGCGCGCCACCTCCGCCTCGGGGCGGGGCTTGCCCGAGACGCCATCGAGGAGCACCGCCACCGAGAGCCGCTTCAGGCGCGGCGCGCGCTGGACGGTGGTGGTGGTGGTGCGCGACACGTCGTAGTTCTTGATCTCGTCCTGCATCGACGAGGACCCGCGGTTCACGGCGCCCTGGGCGAGCGGCTGTGGCTGGAGCGGCTGATTGGCGGCGGCGCCGGCCACGCCGGAGGGCGCGCTCGCGTCCTGGTTCTGCGCCTGCGTCACGTGGCGCTCGCTGCGGAGCGCCGTGGCGTCGGGGTCGACCGACTCGGAGCTGGTGCTCACCTCCGAGGCGTCCATCTGCGCCGTCACCCGCGCCACCACCGCCCCTGGCCCGACCGCCTGCTCCAGGAGCTCCATGACGCGCGTCTCCAGGTCGTGCTCGACCTTGCGCTGGAAGGCGTTCGCCTCGCCCCAGGGCGTCTCGGCCGAGAGCACGTTGCCCTTGCCGTCGACGAGCGTGACGCTCGTGGCGGAGAGGCCGGGCACCGCCGAGGCGACCAGGTGGCGGATCCCGGCCACCTCGCGCTCCTCCAGCGTGCGGCCGGGCTGGAGGTTCAGCACCACCGCCGCCGAGGCCTTGCGGTCGTCGTCGCGGAAGAGGCCCTTCTCGGGGAGCGTCAGGTGGACGCGGGCGGAGCGCACCGGCCCGAGGCGCGAGACGGTGCGCGCCAGCTCGCCCTCGATGGCGCGCCGGAGGTTCACCTTCTGGGTGAACTCGGAGACCCCGAGGTCGCCCTTGTCGAAGAGCTCGAAGCCGACGCCGCCACCGCGCGGCAGGCCTGAGGCGGCGAGGAGCAGCCGCGCGTCGTAGACCTTCGCGCCCGGCACGGCCAGCGCCGAGCCGCCGGCCTCGAGGCGAAAGGGGACGCCGGCCGCCTTGAGCTGCGCCGCCGCCTCGGCCGAGTCCTCCGTGGTCAGGTTCGTGAAGGCGTACTGCCAGCCCTCGGCGGAGTTGAGCGACAGCGCGGCCGCGCCGGCGCCGACTCCGAGCAGCACGACGAGGAGGAGCGCCTTGACCGGACCGGGGAGGGCGCCGAGCGAGGTGGGGAGCTGCCCGAGCTGCTTGAAGAGGGGTTCCATGGCTCGTTACACGCTCATCCGCATGATGTCCTGGTAGGCCTCGACGAGCTTGTTCCGCACCTTCACGGCGAGGCGCAGCGAGATGTCGGCCTTCTCCATGGCCAGGGCGGCCTCGTGCAGGTTCCCTCCGCCGAGCGCCACCTCCTGGGCGCCCGCGTCGGCGCTGGCCTGGACCTGCTCCACGTTCGAGAGCGCCTGGCCGAGGGCATCTGCGAAGCTCGCGCCTCCGGCCGGCGCCGCGCCGGGCGAGGCGCGGGACGGGTCGAGGCTGTCGACCGGGCGGAACGCGGGGGGGATGGTGATGGGCGCCATGGTCACCTCGCGATGTCGAGGGCCCGCTGGGCCATGGTCTTGAGCGTCTCGACCGCCGAGGCGTTGGCGTCGTATGCGCGCGAAGCGGACATGAGGTTCACCACCTCGTGGATGGGGTTCACGTTCGGGAGCGTGACGAAACCCTGCCCGTCGGCATCCGGGTGGGAGGGGTCGAAGACGCGGCGCCCGGGCAGCTGGTCCTTGCGCACCTGCGCCACCCGCACGCTCATCGGGTCGGCGCCGTCGGCGCGGGAGAGCTGGTCGCCGAAGGTGACCGCCTCCAGCACCGGATCGAGGCGCTGGTAGGGCTTGCCGTCCGGGCCGCGCGTCGACTCGGCGTTGGCGAGGTTCGAGGAGGCGAGGTTCACCCGCACGCGCTCGGCGGCGAGGCCGGAGGAGCTGATGCGGAGGGCGGAGAGGAAGTCCATGGCTGGCTCCAGGGGGGCTCTAGGCCGCGCCGTCGGACGCGACGTAGCGGAGGATGGCGAGCTTCTTCTGGGCCGCGCGCGCGGCGGCGTTGTACTGGATGGCGTTCTCGGCCACCGCGGCGAGCGCGCGGTCGACGTCGACTGCATTGCCGTCGAGGCCGGCCGCGGCGCCTTGCACGGCGATGCCCGCGGAGCCCGGTGCGCCCCGCGCGGCGGGCTCGATCTCGCCGGCGGAGGCGAGCGGGATGTCGCCCGCCCCGAACGTCGCGTGGCCGGCGCTCGCGAGCGTGAGCCCGGCCCGTGGCATGGGCGGCGCCCCGGCCGCGTCGCCCGTCTGCTCGCGCATGGCAGCGGCGAAGTCGAGGTCGCGCGGGACGTAGCCAGGTGTATCCGAGTTGGCCAGGTTTCCCGCCAGCAGGTTGTGGCGGAGGAGCCGCGCGTCGAGGGCGCGCTCGAGGGTGCCGAGGGTGGCGTCGAAGAGCTTCACGAGCGTTCCTCCTGCGAGGGGCATGCCCGGCAGGCGGACTGCGAAACGGGCGCGTCATCGCCCGCCGTGGTGGGCGGGACCTGCCCGTCGGCCGTTCCGGCCGATTCCATCGGCACGCCGGCCTCGCGGTAGAGGCGCAGCTTGTTGCGGAGCGTGCGCAGCCCGATCCCGAGCAGGCGGGCCGCGTGGGTGCGGTTTCCGCCCACCCGCCGCAGCGCCTCGGCGATGGCGAGCTTCTCCAGCTCCGAGAGGTCGATGGGCAGCCCCGATGCGCCGAAGGTCGCGGCCCTTCGACTACGCTCCACCTCCGGTGTCGCTACGCTCAGGGCGGACGGACTGTCCATTCCATCGAGCGCGAGGTCCTGTGCGCTCAGCACCGCCCCGCGGCACCGCACCAGCGCGCGCTCGAGCACGTTGCGCAGCTCGCGCACGTTTCCGGGAAAGGGATGGGTCAGGAGCGGTCCGAGCGCGGCCTCGTCGATCCGCGGTGCCGATCGCCCCAGCTCGGCGGCGAGCTCGGTGAGCAGCTGCGACGCCAGCGCTGGCAGGTCCTCGCGGCGCGATCGCAGTGGCGGCAGCGTGATGGGGAAGACGTTCAGCCGGTAGTACAGATCCGAGCGGAAGAGACCCCGCCGCACCATCTCGCCGAGATCGCGGTTGGATGTTGCGACCACGCGCACGTCGACGGGGATGGGGCGCTGGCCGCCGATGCGGTCGACCTCGCGCTCCTGCAGGACGCGGAGGAGCTTCGCCTGCAGGGGAAGCGGCAGCTCGGAGACCTCGTCGAGGAGGATCGTGCCGTGCTGCGCCTGCTCGAAGCGCCCTGCGCGCCGCTCGCCGGCGCCGGTGAACGCGCCGCGCTCGTATCCGAAGAGCTCGCTCTCCAGCAGCTCGGCCGGGAGCGCGGCGCAGTTGACGGCCACCCAGGGACCGGGTCGCTGCGAGCGATCGTGGAGGATGCGCGCCAGGACCTCCTTGCCCGTGCCGCTCTCCCCGAGCAGGAGGACGGTGGTCGGGCTGGCGGCGACGTCGCCAGCGGCCTGCAGCACCTCGCGCATGGAGGCGCTCGACGCGGCGGGGAGGAGCGGGGCCGGGGTGTCGGCGACCTCGAGGAAACTGGCGGGCATGCTCACGGACTGGCTCCTTGCACGCTGCGGGCCGCCTGGGCGGCGCGGTCGGCAGCGGCCAGCAGGGTGTCGGGGTCCTGGGGCACCGCGCGCTTCGCCGGGCGCTTCGACGCGGCGACGCCGCGCGCGACGGCGGCCCAGCGCGGCCCCGCGAGCGGCTTCTTCCCAGCTCGGGTGCGCGCGAAGTCGAGGACCACCCCGGCGCGGACGCGGTCGTCGGCGGCCAGGTACAGCTCGGCGGTGCGGAGCAGGTGGTCCTGCAGCGCGCGGCGCGAGACGCGGGCGACGGCGGCGGCGAGCACGTTGGCGGCGAAGGCGGGAGCGCCCTCGCGCTCGGCGACCTTGGCGGCCGCCACCTCCGCCTCGTGCGCGCCGGCGCCGCGGTCACGGCTCGGCAGCGCCACCCAGAGCGCGAGCCCCTCCAGCGCGGCCGGGCCGGGATCGCCGAGCGCCAGGAGCACGATGCGCTGGCAAGTGACCGGCGCGGCCGAGCACACGCCCGGCCCGACGTTGGTGAGGGCCTGCACCGCCTCGAGCGGCTGGCCCAGGAAGGCCAGCACGCGGGCGCGCCGCAGGGAAAGCTCGCGGGCGAGCGGCGGGGGCAACCCGGCACCGGCATACAGCTCGGCTGCGCCCGCGCCCGAGGAGCAGGAGAAGGAGAGCTCGCACAGCCTGGCGGCGGCGACGCGCTCCCAGGGGCCGCCGTGCGCGCGCGCCCAGTGCGTCGCAGCGCCCCGCAGGTCGCCCGCGGCGTAGGCGAGGTCGCCCAGGCGCAGCTCCGCGTGCGGGGTCCCTTCCTCCGACAGCAGCGCCTTCGCCGCCTCGCCATCCCCGCTCGCGATGAGGCACTCCGCCCGGCCACCGACGGTCGACCCCGGGCAGGGCTGCCCGAGCTCGAGATCGCTTGGTTCCCAGGCGACGAGCGGCGGGCCGTCGAGTCCGTCCCAGGGAATGCCCCGTGTCTCGCTGATCTCGAGCAGCGCGCCCGACGGGCGCGGGATGAGACGGGCCACGATGCGGCGCGAGCGACAGGTGAGGCGGACCTCGCCCTCGCGCTGCTCCACCAGGCCGGGGCAGACGGCGCGCGGCGCCTGCCGGACGCGGCGAGCCAGCGCAGCGGCGGCACCCTGCGGCACCTCCAGCACGAGGGTCCGCTCGAGCGCGCGCACCGTCAGCGTGAGCGGGCCCTTCACCGCCGGCAGCGCGATGTGCTCGATCGACTCGACGCCGTCGAGGGCCGCCGCTCCGGGGGGCGCGGGCGGCAGCGCCTCGAGAGGAGCGGTCGCCGCGGCGAGCGTCAGGATTGCGGCGAGGAGCGTCACGATACCCTCCCACTGCAACCCGCTTGCCGACGCGTCTAAGGACTGGCCGGTGCCGACTCGCGCTGCCGGCGCCGCAGCTTCTCGACGAGGGTGGTGCGCTGCAGCCCGAGCAGATCGGCCGCCGCCTTCTTGTTGCCGCCGGTCCGCGTGAGCGCGGCGTCGATGTAGGCGTCCTCCAGCCCGCGCAGGAGCGCCGGCAGACCGACTGGCCGGTCGTCGGCGAAGGAGATGGCCTCGGTGGAGGCGGGCGGCTCGACGACGCTGAACAGCGCGCGCACCTCGGCGGCCGAGCTGGGCGCCTGAGGGAGCGCGCGCGCCGGGGCGGCCAGCGCGAGCGGCTTCACCTCGACGCTGTCGGGGCGGAGGTGTGAGGGGAGGTCGGCGACGCGGATGGTGGCCCCCTCGGTGCACACCGACAGCCGCTCGACCAGGTTCTCCAGCTCGCGCACGTTGCCGGGCCAGGCGTGCTCCTCGAGCAGCTTCAGCACGGTCGGCTCGATGGGGCGAGCCTCGCCCCGCCCGGCCCAGAACCAGGCGAAGAGATGCGGGATGTCCGCGCGGCGGCGCCGCAGCGGCGGAACCTCGACCGGGCAGACGAGGAGCCGGTAATAGAGGTCGCGGCGGAAGCGCCCCGCTTCCACCTCGGCGGCGAGGTCGCGGTTCGTCGCCGCGATCAGCCGGAAGTTGGCCGGCACCGCCTCGGTCGAGCCCACCGGCTCGTAGGACCGCTCCTGCAGGACGCGCAGGAGCTTCACTTGCAAGTTGAGCGGAAGCTCGCCGATCTCGTCCAGGAAGAGGGTGCCGCCCTCTGCGGCGGCGATGCGGCCGCGCCGCGCCGAGGCGGCGCCGGTGAAGGCGCCCTTCACGTGCCCGAAGAGCTCGCTCTCGAGGAGCGACTCCGGGATGGCGCCGCAGTTCACCGGCACGAGCGATCGCCCGGCGCGGGGGCTCTTCTGGTGCACCAGCCGGGCGAACACCTCCTTGCCCACCCCGGTCTCGCCGGTGATGAGGACGGTCGCCTCGCTGGCGGCGATGCGGCTGCAGGTGCGGACGAGGTCGAGCAACGGCGAGTCGGGGCCGTGCACCAGCGCGGTCTTCGTGGCGGCGGTCTCGGTGGTGGCTGCGGTCAGGGGCATGTCGTTCTCCGTCACGTTCTCGGCGGTCCCTACGCAAGCCGGGGGCCATCCCGTCAGCGGCGTGGCGTCAACGGAGAAACAGGAGGTTGCAGCGCGGCGGAGCACTGGCGCGTCGGGAGTCCGGCAGACCCCGGGTACCCTCGAAAGTCCCAGCGAAACATCAGCCTGGCATCAGCGCCCCGTGAACGCGGTACGCGTTCCGTATGGCGCCGGCGCGCTGGCGCGAGCGCCTCCCCGCCGCTCCTCCGGCGCCAGGGCAACGGCGCCAGGAGCGCGCTGCCGCCTTGACGCCCGCGATGGGCCACGATTAACGTCCCGCCTCCCCCGATGTCGTCTCCCCTGACGCCCGCCGACCTCGGCGCCCAGGCGCGCGCCGCCTTCATCGCCCCCGAGACGCGCTGGCTCGACCTTCCGGCCCCGTTGCCGCTCGAGCTGGGGGGCGCGCTGCCGGGTGTGCGGATCGCCTACCGCACCTGGGGGCAGCTCGCGCCCTCGCGCGACAACGCGGTCGTGGTCTGCCACGCGCTGACCGGCAGCGCCGACGCGGACCGCTGGTGGACGGGGATGTTCGGACCGGGCCGCGCCTTCGATCCCGAGCAGGACTTCGTCATCTGCTCGAACATCCTCGGGAGCTGCTACGGCACCACGGGCCCGGTGTCCCTCGATCCCGGTGGCCGCCCGTGGCTGGGCGGCTTCCCGGCCATCACCGTACGTGACATGGTCCGCGCCCAGCGCGAGCTCCTGCGCGGGCTGGGCGTCGAGCGGGTGCGCCTCGTGGTGGGCGGCTCGCTGGGCGGGATGCAGGTGCTCGAGTGGGCGCTTTCCTATCCGGAGCTCGTCGAGGCCATCGCGCCCATCGCGACGAGCGCGCGCCACTCGGCCTGGGCCATCGGCCTCTCCGAAGCGCAGCGGCAGGCCATCTACGCCGATCCGCGCTGGCGGGACGGCCGCTACGAGCTCGCCGACCCGCCGGCGGCCGGCCTCTCGGCGGCGCGGCAGATGGCGATGCTCATGTACCGCCACAAGGCGAGCTTCGACGAGCGCTTCGGCCGGCGGCTGCAGGGCGCCGACCTGTTCGCCATGGAGAGCTACCTCCGCTACCAGGGGCGCCAGCTGGTGGATCGCTTCGATGCCGCCACCTACGTGGCGCTGACGCGCGCCATGGACACCCACGACGTATCGCGAGGGCGGGGCGACTTCGAGGAGGTGCTGCGCTCGATCCGCGCGCCCGCGCTGGTGGTCTCGATCGACTCGGACGTCCTCTACCACCCCGACGAGCAGCAGGAGATCGCGCGCGGCATCCCCGGCGCGAGGCTGGTGCGCCTCGCTTCGAGGGACGGCCACGACGCCTTCCTCATCGACGTGGACTGGCTCTCCGAGGAGGTGGCGACCTTCCGCGGACGCGCGCCGGGCCGGCGCTCGGCCATCCGCAGCCCCACCGCGGCGGCGGCCGCGACTGCAGCCGCCGAGCGGCAGGAGGTCTCGCTCCTCGTCCTCGGGACGGGGAAGGTCGGCGGCGAGCTCCTCGACCAGATCGCGCGCCAGCGCGCGACGCTCGAGCGCGACTACGACGTGGCGCTGCGGGTGGTGGGCCTCGCCGACAGCTGCCGGCAGCTCCTCGACGAAGGGGGGGTCGACCTCGCGCGCTGGCGCGAGCGCCTGGCGGCCGCCCCGGAGGTCGGGCCGTTTGGGTGGCCGGGCGGGGAGGGCGTGCTCGATCGGCTGGGGCGGGGGGCGCTGCCGGTGCTGGTGGACGTCACCGCGGCCGACGGGATGGAGCGCGTCTACGCGGAGGCGTTCCGGCGCGGCATCCACGTGGTAGCCGCCAACAAGCGCCCGCTGGCGGTGCCGCTCGCCGCGCGCGAGGCGCTCTTCGCAGCGCGGCGGCAGGCGCATCGGCAGTACCGCTACGCGACCACCGTGGGCGCGAGCCTGCCCGTGCTCGACACGCTGGCGAGCCTGGTGCGTACCGGCGACCGGGTGCGCGTCGTCGAGGGCTCGCTGTCGGGCACGCTCGGCTTCGTCACGAGCGAGCTCATGAAAGGCTTCGCGCTCTCGGTCGTGGTGCGCTGGGCCCGCGAGCTCGGCTACACCGAGGCCGATCCGCGCGATGATCTCTCCGGCCGCGACGCCGCCCGCAAGGCGATCATCCTGGCCCGCCAGCTCGGGCTGGCGGCGTCGGTGGAGGACGTGCGCGTGGAGCCGCTCGTACCGCGCGAGGCGCTGCCGCCGGGGGGGCTGCAGGACCTCTATGAGGCGCTGCGCCACCATGACGAGGCCTTCGCCCGCCGCTGCGCGGGGCTGCGCGAGCGTGGCCTCGCCCTGCGTTACCTCGCCCGCATCGACCTGGAGGGGGAGCGACCTTCCCTCGCCGTCGGTCCGGTGGAGGTGCCTCTCTCCCACCGCGCCGCCGGCCTGCAAGGGGTCGAGGCCTACGTCGCCTTCACCACCGACCGCCACCATGACCTGCCGCTCCTCGTGCAGGGCGCCGGCGTCGGTGGCGCTCTCACCGCCGGCGGGCTCCTCTCGGAGATCTTCGAGGTCGCGGTCGGGCACGGGGCGCGGTGAGGCCCCGGGATTCCGGGCTGCGCCAGATCGTCTCGCCCCGCAACGATCGCCGCCGGTGCCCGGCGCCAGGTCTAGACTCCGAGTGGAGGAAGACCATGCCGACGCGGAAGACCGACGGGACCGAGCTGATGCAGGATCTGGAGATGCTGGGGCGGAAGCTGCAGGAGGCGGGAAGCGCCCTCGTGAAGGGCACGGGGAGCGTCGTGGCGGCTGCAGCCGAGGACACGCTCGTCGTCGCGGACGACGCCCTCGTCGCGGCGCGCAAGCAGGTCGCGAAGGTCAAGACCGAGCTGAAGAAGCGGGCCGCGGCCAGCCGCGTGATGCGCTGAAGCGAGCCCTACGCCGACTCCACCCCGTACTTCTTCAGCTTCCCCTGCAGGGTGGTGGGCCGGAGCCCGAGGAGCGCCGCTGCGCCCTGCGGCCCGTACACGCGTCCGCCGCAGCTCGCCAGCGCGCGGGCGAGGAGCTCGTGCATCTCCTCGTCGAAGGAGCGCGGCGCGCGTGGCGGCTCGCCCTGCACCTGCGGACTGCGCGCCGCCAGCGCGATGGACGCCGGCAGCTCGGGCAGGCGGAGCTCCGGGCCGGGTGACAGGATGAGGGCGCGCTGGAGGAAGTTTTCCAGCTCGCGCACGTTGCCGGGCCAGGCGTGCGCCTCGAGCGCGGCCCAGACCGGCTCCGGAACGTGCGGCGCCTTGCGGTTCATGAGCACCGCCTGCCGGCCGAGGAAGTAGCTCGCCAGCGGCCGGATCTCCTCCCGCCGCTCGCGCAGCGGCGGCAGCTGGAGCGGGAAGACGGAGAGCCGGTAGTACAGGTCGGAGCGGAAGGACCCGTCCGCCACCATCTTCTCGAGGTCGCGGTTGGTGGCGGCCACCACCCGCACGTTCACCTTGACGGTCTCCGAGCCACCGACGCGCTGGAGCTCGCGCTCCTGCAGGACGCGCAGGAGGCGCACCTGCACGCTCGGCGGCGCGTCGCCCACCTCGTCGAGGAAGAGCGTCCCGCCCTCGGCCTGCTCGAACTTGCCCTGGCGACGGCGGGCGGCCCCGGTGAACGCCCCCTTCTCATGGCCGAAGAGCTCGCTCTCGATGAGCGTGTCGGGCAACGCCCCCAGGTTCACCGTCACGAAGGGCGCGCCGAAGCGCGGAGAGAGGTCGTGGACCATCCGCGCCAGCCCCTCCTTGCCGGTGCCGGTCTCGCCGCGGACGACGACGGTGGAGTCGGAGGGTGCGACGAGCCGCACCCGCTCCAGCACGGCGTGCATCGCCGGGCTCTCCGCCACGTAGCGCGTGTCGCGCTTGATCTGGCGGAGCTCCTCCTTGAGGAGGGCGTTCTCGCGGTCGAGCAGCTGGTTCAGCCGGCGCACCTCGTCGACCATGAGGCTGTTGTGGAGCGCGATGGCGACGAGGTGCGCCACCTGCCGCGCCACCTGGAAGCAGCACTCGAGGAG
>WNGL01003449.1_pt1 | contig 18990 bp, 15 predicted proteins | sample 5400591 | NCBI WGS metagenome assembly WNGL01 (sample SAMN13153377, study PRJNA577476) | soil metagenome | isolation source: 80 cm soil or saprolite under Garry oak tree replicate 1 | place: USA:California | collected 2016-06-15 | reverse complement strand
TCCGTTCCGCCTCCTCGCTTTTGGACGCCATCGCCTCCTCGTCCGAGATCGACTTGTAGTTCGGCGGGCCGATCTCCTCGATCCGTCCCATGTCGATGACGACCTTCTTCCAGCCCAGCCGGTCGAAGCGCCGGCTGACGAAATTCACCGGGCCGTGGCAGTTCACGCAGCGATTGATCACGAGCTGCTTCACGCCGTCGCGGTTGTCGGGAAGCTGCGGGATCCAGTCGGCCGGGGTGAGAATCGGCGAGGATCGCTTGAGCGCGAGGTCGAGCGAGATGTCCTTTCCAGGCGCGATCTCGACCTCCGCGTTGGCCCCCTCCGCGTGCCCTCCCGGTCCCGCGGACACTTCGCTTTTTCCGGGAAACAGCCCGGGTGCGCTGTAGCTCCCGCCACGCGAGAAGACCGTGACCGTGATTCCGCGCTCTACATTGCGAATTTTTATTGCCGCGCCGGTCACAGGCTTGCCGTTCTCGTCGCGAACGGCGCCATGCAGGCCGCCCGTCTCGATCGCTTCCGCGGCCGAGGGGCTTTGCCAGGGCAAGATGAGCAACAGACCGAGAAAGAACGCGACGACTTTGAGCATGGCATCCTCCGTGAAAAATGACGCGTGAACTGACTCAGCGTACCGCAGCTCCACCCGTGACGGGATGACCGATCCCGAGCGGCGTGGCGTCGATGAGGACGAAGGCGACCCGCGCGAGCTCAGGTCCCGGATTGATCCAGGCATGGTTCGTGCCGCGCTGGACAAGGACGTCGCCCGCCTTGAGCCTGATCGTCGTATCGTCCATTTCCATCTCGATCTCGCCTGAGAGCACGATTACGTAATCGATCGTCTCGGTGCGATGCATGGGCCCCGTCCTTCCCGGCGGAATGTCGTTGACGGTGAAGCGGGTGCCGTTCGGGGGCGGCGGAGTGCCGAGCACGCGGGCGCCCATGTCCTCGGCGTTTTCACCGATCGAAATATTCGCTGGCGTGCGATCGGTGCACCAGATGAGCGTAGACTGTCCGCCGGACTTGGAGCGTCTCCGGTTCGCCGCCGGCGCGTCGATCAAGACGGTCGCAGTGGTGTCCGGTCGATGCCCCGTAACGATCCTGCGGACCGGGGGAAAGGTTGGGTTCGCCATCGCTGGGTCACCATCCTGGTCATGGCCCGAACGGAGTATCGCACCGTCAGGCGTTGAAACCCCATCGAGTCACACACTGACTACGGTTTAGCACGAGGGGAGAGTCATGAGGGAGTTGCGTGGATCTGAAGCCCGCGGAGCGGAGGGTCCCGTGCACGACAAGCGGTTCCGGCAGATGCTCGACGCCGCTCCAGATGCCATCGTCGTCGTCGACCAGCGGGGCAGGGTGGCGGCGCTGAATGGAGAGACCGAACGGCTCTTCGGGTGGACCGATGCAGAGCTCTTGGGCGAGCCGTCCCGTCGGCTGATTAGCCCTGCCTTCCAGAAGGTATACGATGCGCTGGGCGTGAGCGGCGGCGAGTCGCCGACCCCCGCCCCGCGGAAGCGTTCCGCGGTCAGCGCCTTGGCCCGACGGCGGGACGGGAGCGACTTTCCTGCGGAAGTGCACTGCAGCCCTCTCAGTACGGGCGAGAACGCCCTGTCTTTGGTGACGATTCGCGATCTCAGCGCGTTCCAGGGCGCCGAGGAAAACCTCCTCCAGCAGACGGAGCAAGCCTCCGTCATCTTGGCTTCGATGGGGGATGCCCTCATCACGACCGATGTCGCGGGGACGATCACGTATATGAACCCTACGGCGGAGCGGCTCACCGGCTGGCGCACCGTCGAAGCGCAGGGACAGCACGTGGCCAGCGTCCTTGCGCTCGTTTCAGACGCGACGCGCGAGCCCATCGAGAGCATCCCGGAACGCTGCGTGCGCGAAGGGCGCGCGGTGGACCTGGAGGAAGGCGCGCTTTTGGTGCGGCGCGACGGGGCGGAAGTCGCGATCGGGGATTCGGCGGCCCCTCTACGAGACCGCGACGGAACCAGGACCGGGGTGGTGCTCGTCTTTCACGATGTGACTGAGAGGCGGCGGGTGGCCAGCAGCTTCCACCGCCAAACCACCCGCGACCTCCTTACGGGCCTGGTCGGCCGCAAGGGGTTCGAGGAGCGCCTGGCGCGGATACTGAAGGGGGCCACGGCGACGGACCACGCTCTGTGCTACCTGGACATGGACCGATTCAAGGTCGTGAACGATACCTGCGGTCGCGAGGCGGGGGACGAGCTGCTCCGCAGGATCGGGAGTCTGATTTACGGTCTATTGAGCAGCGGCGACACGCTTGCGCGCCTCGGCGGCGACGAATTCGGCGTCCTGATGGAATGCCGTTCGTTGACCAAGGCGGAAGAAATCGCCGGCAGGCTCCGGCGCGCGATCGAAGACTTCCGCTTCGTGTGGAAGGAGAAAAGCTTCTCCTTGGGCGTCAGCATCGGCCTCATCCCGGTCACCGCGGCGAGCGGAGGCGCGGCCGGCGTCCTGCGCGCCGCCGCCGCCGCGTGCTACGCCGCCAAGAGCGCGGGAGGCAACCGCGTCCATCTCGCCCTGCCAGAGGCGGCCCCCGGTGTCCGGCAGGAGGCGGAGAGCCGGCGGGTCATGCGCCTCAGCCGAGCGGTGGACGAGGGCCACTTTCAGCTCTACGCTCAAGCGACCGTGCCCTTGGCGCCGGAACACCTGGCGCGTCCACGGTGCGAGATTCTGCTGCGCCTGCGCGACGAGCGTGGCGGTGTGGAGACCGCTGGCTCCTTTCTGCCGCGAGCGGAGCGCCACGGCCTCATGCCTGCAATCGACCGATGGGTCGTGCGCCAGACGGTCGCAGCCCTGGGTCGCCTGCATCGCGACCGGCCGGATCTCGAGCTGCCCCTGTGCTCGATCAACCTCAGCGTTTCGTCGCTGAACGACACCGACCTCGTCCCGGCCGTGCGCGAGTACTTGGCGCAGCATCGGCTCCCGCCGGCGGCTCTGTGCTTCGAGATCACCGAAGCCGCTGCGCTCGGGAACTTTGCCGAAATGGTGCGCCTCATTTCCGAAGTCCGGGCGATGGGTTGCGCAATCGGGCTGGACAACTTCGGCAACAGCATGGCCTCGTTCGTCCGCCTCAAGGCGCTTCCGGTCGATTACGTGAAGATCGGCGGGCACTACGTGCGGAGCGTGGCAGAAGACCCCGTGTACGGCGCGCTCGTACACGCCGTCAAGGAGATCGCTCGAATCACGGGCGTCGTCACGATCGCCAAGGAGGTGGAGAGCGAAACCATTCTGCAAAAGCTGAAGGACCTGGGCGTGGGATACGCGCAAGGGCACGCCGTGGCCGCGCCGGCGCCGCTGATGGACGCGAAAGGAGAAGTGGCCCTGCCCCGTGTTCAACGATCGGCTGCGGCCGGACTTTCCGGATCGAATAAATAGGTCGGCCCGATTTCCGGCAAATTGGCGTACGCCCCATTCGTTTCGCCTCGCGTACCTACTTCGCCTCCTCGACGCGCGTCAGAGTCGCGGGTCCTTCGCCCACGATGATCAGCCAGGCTTCCTCGTCCTTCCCCTTTTGGAAAACCGGCGACGGAGCCAGGATCACTCCGGCCGGAACTTGGTTTCGGGCTTGACGCCCTTCTTTCGCTTCTTCTCGCTGATCTCACCGTTCTCGAGGTAGCGGCCTTCGACGGCGCGCTTCGCCGCCTCGTCCCATTGCGGCAGCCAGTCGCCGAGCGAGTAGCCGAACCACGGCGCCTGCGGGCGCAGCTTCGGCAGGCCGAGCTCCTCCCAGATTTTCCTCGCGCGCTCCATGTATTCGCGCTTTGGGAGCGCGAGCGGCGGCATGTCGCCTTTCATCGTGGCGTCCATCAGCAGGGTCGAGTCCTCTTCCTCTCCGTGCTCGCGCTTGGGGCCGTGGCCCTGGCCGCGGTGCGGCAGCGTCTGCACGTCCTCGACGGGATTCATGCGGTAGGCCATGGCCCACAGCAGCGCGTCGGCGTTGTCCGGGTCGATGTCGTCGCTCACCGCGACCGTGATCTTGCCCATGTCGGCTTTGAAAAAGGCCGCGCCGCGCAGCGCGCGCCACACCTCGGTGCGCGGCATGCCTTTCTCGCAAGCAATCACGCTGACGCGGAGGAGCCCGGTGAGGGGCTCGTGCAGCGCGACCCTTTTGACTCCGCGGATACCGAGCGCCTCGCGCAGGTGGGCGAGGAACAGCGGCTCATAGGCGACGCGCTTGATGACGCTCGATTCCGAAGGCGCGACCTGGCTGATGTAGGAGGGAATGATCGGGTTCCTGCGTTGCGTGATCGCGGTCACGCGCATCGGCATGTTGTACTCCTCGAGAGCGACGTGTCCGTGCGATTCGCCGAAGGGGGCTTCGGGCTCGCAGTACTCGGTGTCGATCAGGCCCTCGATCACGACCTCGCTCTCTGCGGGAACGAGCAGGTCGACGGTCTTCGCGCGCACCACGTTGATCGGCGAGCCGGCGAGGCCGCCGGCGACCGTGAACTCGTCCACGCCGATCGGCAGTTTCTGCGGTCCCATGAAAGCGACGTAGGGCGGGCAGCCGAGCACGATCGCGCAGGGCATCGTCTTTTTTCCGAGCTTCTGGTATTTCGCGTAGTGGAGGTAGCCGCCCGCGCCGCCGACGCGCGTCGCCATGCGCACCACCAGGCGATCGGACGATTTGAGCGCCGCGCGATAGGTGCCCATGTTCTGCACGCCGGTCTCGGGGTCGCGGGTGATGACGTTGGTCGCGGTGAGGGTGGGCGCGGAATCGAACCCGGGTGTCGAGATGGGGATCGGCAAGCGATCGAGCCCCTTGCCTTCGCCTTTCAGATCGTCGCCTCGGTGCACGACTTCATGGCAGGCGGCGTCCTTCACTTCGCGCGGCGCGATGGGATGAGCGATGGCGTGATCCCATTTCCCCTGGATCTCGCCCAAGGGCGCGCCCATGCCGGCCGAGTAGATCGCGCGGTTCGCGGCGATCGCGCCGACAACGACCGGAATGTCGTACTTGCGGCCGCGGCCGTCGGTGATGTTCGTGAAAAGGAACGCCTTCCTCTCGGCCTCGTCCATCCCACCGACGAACTGCCAGCGCACCAGCGGATGCAGCTCCGAGTCCTTGTCGACCGGCCGGGCTATCGTGAGCAGCAAGCCTCGCTTCTTCAGGTCCTCGAGGTGCTCGTGAAGATCGCGGTAGGCGCGAGCGCCTTCCTTCGCGAGCGGCGATTCGGTGCGGGGCAGGTTCATTGCTTCTCGATTTTCGCGCGTTCCACGACCGCTTTCCACTTGGCGGTCTCCGAGACGAGCAGCTCGCGCATCGCACCGGGTGAGCTCGCGCGCGCGTCGACGCCCAAATCCTGGAGGCGCTGCCGCACCTCGGGCGCTGCCACTGCGGCGTTGATCTCCTTGTTGAGGCGTTCTATCACGGCCCGCGGCGTCCTGGCCGGCGCAGCGACGCCGTTCCATGCGGACGCTTCGTAGCCGGGAACGCCCGCTTCCGCGAGGGTCGGCACCTCGGGCAAACCGGCGAAGCGGTGAGCGAAAGTCACACCGAGCGCTCTCAGGGTCCCGCTCTTGATGTGCGGGATGACGGGCGCGAGGATCTCGACCATGGCGTCCAGGTCTTTGCCTTTCACCGCGGTGATGATGGCGGGCGTCGCCTTGAAGGGAACGGTCTGGAATTCCAGTCCGGCCATCGATTTGAACAGTTCCGCCGCGATGAACTGGGTGCCGCCGATGCTGGTCGTGCCGACGTTGAACCTGCCGGGGCTCGCCCTGGCGGCGGCGATGAATTCCCCGAGCGACCTGTAGGGCGAGTCGGAATCCACGAGCAGCGCGAGCCCGAAGAAACCGACGGTCGATATCGGCGCGAAATCGCGCACCGGATCGTAGGGCAGCGACTTGAAGAGTGAAACGCTCACCGCGTGTCCCTGGTTGAGCCACAGGAGCGTATAGCCGTCGGGCTCGGCCTTCATCGCGGCCTCGGTGGCGACGATCTGGCCGGCGCTCGGCCGGTTGTCGATGATGATCTGCTGGCCGAGCGTCTGCGAGAGCTTCTGCGCCAACACGCGCGCGGTGATGTCGGCCACTCCGCCCGCCGCGTAGGGAAGGAGCATCTTGACAGGCTGCGTAGGGTAGTTCTGCGCGAACGCCACACCGGTCAGGCAAAAGGCAAGCGTGGGGAAGATCAACCAACGGGTGTATATGTGAATGATCTTAGGTCCAGACATAGAAAGTGCTCGACTCGCCGATCATGGATTGTTGATTATCGCATCAAGCTGGCCGCTCACCCGGCGCTTGACTTGCGCTCGCTGACCAGCGCATGCTCCTTTGTAACGCCAGTCGGGAAGCGCACTGGGAGCGCCGATCCGACCCCCGAACGCGCGCCGGCGACGGGCGGAGTGTGATGGCCCATGACTTTGATTCAATCGAAAGGGAGGAATACCCGTATGAAGAACCTGAGTGCTCTATTGTTGGTACTCGTATCAGCTGTCGTATTCGTTCGCCCGGCGGCTGCTCACGAGCTTACGCTCGCCAATGCGTCAGCGAACTGCGGGGGCGCCTGCTTATCGCTGAGTGCAACGAGCCTGACCCCAGGCGACACGGACAAGATCAACTATATGTTCGTGCTTACCTCGAATTCTGGGGGTCCGCCGATAACAGTTTCGGGGCAGATCGACTTTATTGCCGACGGAACCGGAAGCTACAGCAACACGGTGTGTTTTGACTGGCTGAGCTCGGGAATCTTGTCGGACACCTACACGGTGACCGGAACGGCCACATTGATTACTCCAGGCAGCAGCTCGACTCTCACGATCGATTTTGGACAGAGCAGTTCTGTCGTACTTGCTTGCAGCGCCCCACCGCCCGGAAAGACCTTCAGCATGAGTAACAGTATGGAAGGTGACCTGGCGAACATCCGCCCGGGCGACTGGATTTCGGGCGGCTACAGTTTCAAGTTCATAACGTCCGGTCACGCAGCGACCGCGTACACCGTCAACACGTCGGTTACCCTGCCCGTTTATTGCCCCGATGGAGGCGGTTCCGGTGGCAACATTGTCATTCCTCTGGGAATCCAGACGTACAACATCGCCGCCGGGGATACGAGCTGGCACCGAACCGGCGACCAGAACAGCATCCTGTCGTGGGAAGGAGCCGTGCAGGCGCCAGACCTGTGTAGCGGGCATCGGATGAGGAACCAAATCGGCGCCACGTTCAGCGCTACGGTTTCGCAGAACCCTCACGTGGACCTGGTCGACTGGCGATTCCACTACCGTGACCCGGCGGCGAAGGGCAAGCCCAATACGAACTGCACGGATGCGAGCGACCCGAACAGGAACAGAGCCGACGTATGCGGCGCTTCCTGGAGTCAAACATTCAGGGATCCGTGAGCCTGACTGACGCTTTCTCTCCGGTCCGGTTGGGCCGTCTGCAGTATCGAACCGCAGACGGCCCAGCCCGTTTCTTGAGGGGATTACTGTCGGCGCCGGAAAACTTCCGGCGAGAGTGACGTTGACATGATTGCGCTCTGCGTGTTCTATAAGTTCCAGTACTTGCGCAGCAACTAGGTCAGATCGGGCCGGTTCTTCCTAACCCAGGCGCGCACGTCGGCAAGCAGGCGTTCCGCCGCATCCAGGCATTCTTCCACCAGCCGGTCCTCGGGAGGATTGCCTTCGTAGTCGGAAAGGTTGCGCGCGCGACGGAAGCCGTCGAGCACGCGGACTCGGTCCGGCTGCACGCCTATAGTCTATGCGGCTTTAGCCGTCCGATGTCCGCGAGATTTTTCAAGGTCATGGAGATCGCCGATCAAGAGAATCTTCGGTTCGTCGAGTATCCGCCGGAGGAATGGTTCCTTCCCGGCCAGCTTGGCGCGGAACTCGCGTTGGCCGTATACGTGCGGATTGATTTCGCGGCGGATCGCCTTTTCCGCGCGCGCCAGGGCGTGAAGCGCATCCTCGAACTTCAGTTCCCCGACGATCATCAGGTCCACGTCGCTACGCGCTCCCTCCTTGCCGCTCGCGATTGAACCGTAGATGAACGCGAGCTTGATGCGATCGCCGAGCGGAGCAAGCCCCTTGCGCAACACGTCGGCGATACCGGTCGTTTTCTTCAGAATGCCGCGCAGTTCCTCATAGATCGGGCTGTCCGGGTTGGCCTGGTAATGGACCTGGTTGCCCTGGGTGCGGCGAAGAAGGAGGCCGGCTTCTGCAAGCGTGGCGAGCTCCCGATACAGAGTGTTGGCCGGCTTACCGGCCATGCGCGCGATCTCGCGCACGTGGTACGACTCGCCGGGGTGCAGCAGCAGCAGGCCGAGAACATCGCGCCGGTAGGCGCCAAAAAGCAGATCGGCGAGATTCATCGCGTCGGGATCGATTGTCGCTAAATTAGCGACAATCATCGCTTAAATAGCAACGAGAATCAAGGCCGTCCCGGATCACCGGGACTGATTCGCTTTCAGCGTGGGCACCAGCAATCCGGCCGCACGCGAAATACGCTCTGCGCCGTGCCGCCGAGTATCCCCTTTCTCTGAGCCTCGTTGAAGGTTGCGCCTTCGACGACCTTCTTCGGTTCGGGGTCGCCGATCGGGAATGGCTGATCCGAACCGAGCATGATGCGCGCGGGACCCGCCTTCTTCGCCAGGTATTCGAGCGAGTCCGAATCGAACACGCAGGAATCGAAGTACATCGCCTCGAAGCCCTTGCGCGGGTCGGCGTACTTGCCCTGCGAGATCTTGTGATTGCGCGCGAGGCGCCCGAGCGCGTAGGGCAGGGCGGCCCCGCCGTGCGAGAGCACGAATTTCATGCCCGGAAATTTCAGTAGATGCCCGGAAAAGAGGAGGCGCGAAACGGCGATCGAGGTGTCGGCCAGGCGCCCGATCGCGTTGACCAGATCGTAGTCGGCGATCCGTGGCTCGCCGCACAGGAACATCGGGTGCAGGAACACCGCCGCCTCCAGGTCGGACGCCGCCTGCCAGAACGGGTCGAGCGAGGGATCGTCGAGATTGCCCGCGTTGCCTTTGGGAAGCGTTCCGATCATCACCCCGCCGAAGCCACGCTCGAGCACTTCGGCCAGCACTTCGGCGGCGAGCCCGCCGTGCTGCAGCGGAACGGTGGCGAGCGGCGTGAAACGCGTTTCTTCGCGCAGCTCCTCGTGCAGGCAATCGTTGTAGAAGCGGCTCCAGGCGAGGCCTTCGCCCGAAGGCAGCTCGTAGCCGAAGCTGTCCAGCCATCCGCCGACGAGCTGGTGGTCGATGCCGTTCCTGTCCATCCAGGCACGCCGGTCTGCGGTATCGGAGAGCTTGGGCGAGATCGGCCGCGTCGGCTCGCCACTCGGGAACTGCATGCGGGCCCCCTTGATATCGCGCAACAGCTTGACTCCGGGAAATTTCGCGGCGCTCGCGTCGAAGCGCTCGGTGAGCAGCTTCGGGATGAAGTGCGCGTGGACGTCGATGACGATGTCTTTCATGTCGGGGCCGCTCCCTTGCGCGCGCCGATTGCGCTCCAGATCGCGAGAGGGGAGATCGGCAGGGAGTCGATCGAAGCGCCGAGGGGATCGAGCGCGTCGTTGATGGCGTTCGCGATCGCGGCGGGCGCGCCGAGGTAGCCGGCTTCACCGGAGCCCTTCTGCCCGAAAGTGGTGAGCGGCGAGGGCGTGCAGTGATCGACGATCGCCATCGCCGGCACTTCCATCGCCGAAGGAATCAAGTAGTCCATAAAGGTTCCGCTCGCGAGCTGCCCGTCCTCCGTATACGAGAACTTTTCGTACAGCGCCGCGCCGATGCCGTGCGCGATCCCGCCGTACGTCATGCCGTGCACGATGTCCGGGTTGATCATCACGCCGCAGTCGTGGCCGCAGACGTATCTCCGGATGACGGGCTTGCCGGTGTCCGGGTCGATCTCGACCAGGACGACGTGCGCCTCGAACGCGTAGCAGGGGTAGATCTGGATGCGACCCTCGGGCGTCGGCAGAGCGCCGCCGGTCGGCACTTCCCACACGAATTTCGCCTGCAACCCCGGTTCCAGGCCGGGCGGCAGTTTGTGGAATTTCCGGTGCGCGATCTCGACGAGCTGGTCCCAGGAAAACCTCTTCGTAGGGGCGCCTTTCACGTTGACGCTCCCGTCGTGGTATTCGAGGTCCTCCGGCGAGCATTCGAAGTTGTGCGCGGCGATCGCAATCAGGGTTTCCTTGATCGTCTTCGCGGCGCCTGCGGCGGCCCCCCCGAGCATGATCGCCATGCGGCTGCCGACCGGGCTGTTGGAGGGGAGCGCGGTGAGGGAATCGGCGCGCACCACGCGGATCGTCTCGGGGTCGCGCTCGAGGATTTCTCCCAGCACGGTCGAGACGAGCGACTCGTGCCCTTGCCCCGCGCTCGAATTGTTGATGACGCCGGTGATTGCGCCCGAGAGGTCGACCCGCACCAGGCACGAGTCCATCCAGGTGGTGTTCTCGTTCTTGGGGTTCATCAGCACTTCGAACGCGGAGTTGCCCCCGGAGGGCTCGAGGCAGCTCGCGACGCCGATCCCGGCGAGGCGCCCCGAGCGCCGCGCCTCGTCCCGCGCGCGCACGAGCGAGCCGTAGTCGATCGCCGCCAGGGTCTCGTCGAGCACCGCGTGATAGTCCCCCGAGTCGTAGGTGGACCCGCTCGGAATGGTGTAGGGGAACTGGTCCTTGCGGATGAAATTCCTCTTGCGCACCTCGATGCCGTCCAGGCCGAGATGGCGGGCGACGCGGTCGATCGCCCGCTCGATCGCGAAATTGGTCGGCGACTGGCCGAAGCCGCGCACCGCTTCCTGCGGGGTCTTGTTGGTCATGACCGAGGTCGGCTCGTACTCGATCGCGCCGATCGCGTACGGCCCGCAGATCGCGGTGACGGGCTTGCCGAGCTGGAAAGGCGAGCGCCCCGCGTAGGCGCCGACGTCGTCCACCGCGCGGATTTTCATCGCGCGTATCGCGCCGTCCGCGTCGAAGGCGAGCTGCATGTCGAAGAAACGATCGGGTCCCTGCATGTCGCCGCCCCTCAGGTTCTCCAGCCGGTCCTCGATGAAGCGAACCGGCACGCCGAGCTTCTTCGCCAGGTAGCCGACCAGCACGGCGTGCTTCAGGCCCCGCTTCACGCCGTAGCTGCCGCCGACGTCGACGTCGTGGTGCACGCGCACGGCGTTGCCGGGCAGGCGCAGGGCGCGCGCGACCTGGTCGGGGAACTTCGGCATCTGGATCGATGCCCAGACGTCGAGGATTCCGGTGCCGGCGTCCCACCGCGCGGCGGTGCCGAAAGTCTCGATCGGGACGGTGGCGCTGCGGCCCCAGACCGCGCGGAAGGCGATCGTGTGCTCGGCGTTTGCGAAGGCCTCCTCGACCGGGCCCCACACGAACTTGCGCTGGTAGAGCACGTTCGAGCCGTGCGCTGGATGCACGAGCGGCGCATCGGACTTGAGCGCCGCCTCGGGATCGATCACGTGCGGCAGCGGATCGTATTCGACCTCGATCCGCTCCGCGGCGTCTTCGGCGAGGGCGCGCGAATCGGCGACGACCGCCGCAACCCATTCGCCGGCGTAGCGCACCACTCCCCTCGCGAGCGCGAAGCGCGTCACCTTGGGTGCATCGACGCCGATCGGAAGAGAATCGGTGCTCGCGCAGAATTCCTCGCCCGTGAGAACATGGAGCACGCCCGGCGCGGCGAGCGCGGCTTTGGTGTCGATCGAAACGATGCGCGCGGCTGCGTGCGGCGAGGCGACCAGCGCCACGTGCTTCATCCCGGGGAGCGCGACGTCGGCGACGAAGCGGCCGCGGCCGGAGACGAAGCGCGGATGCTCCTTTGCGCGGCGCTTGGCGCCGATGTAACGGAAGGCCGTCATCGGGTTTTTCCCCTCCTTGGATAAGGAGGGGTGGCGCGAAGCGCCGGGGTGGTTTGACCAGAGCCGACCACCCCGCCGCCTGCGGCGGCACCCCTCCTCAACGAGGAGGGGAAATCCGGTGGGTTCGCGCCGAGAGCGCTCATTTCGCTTCCTTCGCCATGCGCTCGGCCGCGAGCTGCACCGCCTCGACGATCTGCTGGTAGCCCGTGCAGCGACACAGGTTCCCGCCGATCGCATCGCGGATCTGCTCCTCGGTCGGGGTCGGATTCGAATTCAGCAGACCCTGGGACGCGATCAGCATGCCCGGCGTGCAGTAGCCGCACTGCAGGCCGTGCGTCTCGCAGAAGCTGTCCTGCAGTGCGCTCATCGAGCCGTCGGGCCTCGCGAGACCCTCGACGGTGGTGACGCAGTGGCCGTGCGCCTGCACGGCGTACATGAGGCAGGCTCTTACAGGCTCCCCGTCGAGCATCACCGAGCACGCGCCGCAGACGCCGTGCTCGCAGCCGATGTGCGTGCCGGTAAGGCACAGGTCTTCGCGCAACCAGTCCACCAGCGACAGGCGCGCCGGCACCTGGGCCGATCGCGGCTTGCCGTTGACTTCGACCGATACCGCGTGAAGCGTCTCGCTCACCGGCTTCTCGCTCTTTCGCGCGCTTCGCGCAGCGCCCGGGCTGCGAGCACGCCGGCGAGGTGCCGGCGATATTCGGCGCTTGCGTGGAGGTCGCTCCCGGGCTCCGTTTCGGTCGCCGCGGCTTGGGCTGCGTCGTTTACCGCCGCGTCGTCGAGACGCGTGCCGACCAGGCGTGCTGCGATCTTCGGAAACGCGAGCGGCGTCCCCCCGGCGCCCCCCAGGCCGAATGCCGCGCGTACGCAGCGCCCGTCGCCGTCGATCGCGATCTGGGCCGCGGCCGCGACCATCGCGAAGTCGCCGTGGCGCACGGAGATTTCGGTGAAAGCGGAGCCCGTGTGTCGCCAGGACCACGCCGGCCAATGGATTTCCTCGAGGCATTCATCGGATCGCGCGGACGTCGCCATGGGGCCGGAGAAAAACCTCTCGGCTTCGAGCGTGCGCGTGCCGCTCCCTGAGCGCAGCAGCATGCGCGCTCCCAGCACCTGCGCGACGAGGGGCAGCTCGGCGCACGGATCGGCGTGCGCCAGGCTTCCGCCTATCGTGCCGCGATTTCGCGTCTGCACATGACCCACCCAGGCGAGGGCTTGAGCGAGGAGCGGCACGCGCGCGGCGAGAGCCTGATCGCGCTCGACCGTGCATTGCCGCGTGCAGGCGCCGGTGCGCACGGCATCTTTTTCGACGGAAACGAACTTGAGCGCGGCGATCTCGTTGATGTCGATGAGCCACGCGGGCCGCACCAGGCGCATCGCCATCATCGGCACGAGGCTCTGGCCGCCGGCGAGGAGCTTCGCGCCGTCGCCGTGGCGGCGAAGCAGCTCGCAGGCTTCGACCGTGGATGTGGCGCGGGAGTACTCGAAGGGGGCGGGTTTCAAGTGGCCGGCCTCGCCTCTGCGAGAAAGGTCTCCATCGCGCGTATCGGTGCGTCATCGTCGAAGAGGATATGGCGACCAGCCCCGATGCGCCCTCGTATGCTCTTGCGATATTCGCCGTCGCGTGCGAGTCTTGTCGCGACGGCCACGTATTCCTCCGGGGACGAGGCAACGAGCTCGTGCAAGCCCATGCGCTTGAGAATGCCGCTCGCCAGTCTGCCGCGCAGGAAGCGCCCCTCCACGGTGACGATCGGCAAGGCGGATTCCACCGCCTGCATCGCGGTGTTGAAACCGGAGAAGCCGATGGTATCGAGCATCACGTCTGCGCGTTGCAGCAATCCGTAGAATGACGGTCGATCCAGCCAGGGGACAAAGACGCCGAAATCGCCGAAATCCAGTCCGTCGCGTGCGAATGCGAGCTCGAGGCGCCGCCGCAGCTTGTTCGACAATTCTCCGGACCCGTGGCGAAAGAATACGAAGCGGCAGCGTCCCAGCGCGCGGGCGATTCGAGGGAGCACCTTGTCGTGCTGAGGCGCGTACTTGAACGGCACGCCAGGACACACGAGAACGGGAGCGTCCGAGGCGGAATCCAGCTCGGCCAGACCCGGATCCGCGGGTGCGATCTGGGTGGGCTGGTAGGAGCAACCCAGATGCGGCAAGGTTACGAGCCGCTCCGTGTAGTGAGCTTGCCCATCGGCCGGCTCCATGTCCTGTGCGGACAGGTAGTAGTCGATCGTCGGCAATCCGCTGGTTTCTGGATGTCCCCAGGTCGTAACCTGCACCGGCGCAAGGCGCAGGCTCGCCAGCCGGACCGTCATCGGGAACATCCCGATCTCGGGATAGACGAGCACGTCCGGGCGCCTATCGACGATCGCCTGCGCCCACTGTTGCAGCCCGCGCGCTCCCTCTTCGAAGCGGGCAGCGTGCGAGCGGGCGAAAGCGGTTTCCCCGTCGTGGTCGAATCCGAGGTGGAATGCCTCGAGAGCGAAGCGGGTCGGGTCCAGCTTCTGAAACCAGCCCTTGACCATCGCGTTCCACACCGAGTGGTTTCGGAAATGCTGCGAGACCACTCCCACACGGACCCGCGCGCCCTTGCGGCGCTCGCTCGATGGGGCTGCCAGGCCCTGCCGACGCGACCATTCGGCCATGATGCGCACGCAAAGGCCCCCATACCGCTCGAGCAGGGGCCGGTTGCTGTACTCCTGGTACGCGAGGTAGAACGGTTGATGCGTCCCTACCGCCTTGGCGCCGGGGGCAAGGCGCGCGCCGGCGAACCAGCGCTCCAGCCCCTCCAGCTCACGAGCGAACGCCTGGCGATCGCGCTCCGGGTCCGCGTCGCTTTCGCATACTGCCGTTAGCTGCGCCATGGCGAGGGCCCAGCGCGCTTCGGCGAATTCCGGCTCGATCGCGAGCGCGTCGCGCATGCAGGCCACGGCTTCTTCGGGCCGGTCGGCATCCGAGAGCGCGACTCCCAGGTTGTAGCGGACCCCCGCCACCTTGGGGTGCAGCGCGATCGCCCTCCTGTAGCACGCTGCGGCCTCCTCCAGTTGCCCCTTGGCTTTGAGCACGTCCCCCAGATTGGAGAGCCCCGGCCCGAAATCGGGGCTGAGAGCGAGAGCTCTTTGGCACGAGGCAGCCGCTTCGTCGAGGCGACCGACCTCTTTGAGAAAGTGCCCGAGGTCGGAATGGGCGTCCGGAGATTCAGGGTCGATGCGAATCGCTTCGAGGCAGGACTCGATCGCCTCGCCGGGGCGACCGAGGGTCGCGAGCGCCTGCGCCAAGTCCAGACGCAGGCGGTACGAGCCCGGCAGGAGGCGCAAAGCGCTGCGATAACAGGGAATCGCCTGCTCCGGCCGGCCTTGCGCGATCCAGGCGCTGGCGAGATTCAAATGCGCGTCGAGGTAGTCCGGCTGCAGCGCAATTGCTCGCTCGAAGCTCGCTGTCGCATCCGCCAGTCTTCCCTGTTTCATCCACACGTTGCCCAAATTGTTGTGCGCCGGTGGATTGGCTGGATTCCGGGACAGCGCGTGCGATATCAATCGGTGCGCCTCCTCGTGCCGGCCCTCCTGATAGGCGATCACCCCTGAAAAGTGCAAGGCGTCGATATTCTGCGGATCGAGGCGCAGGGCGTCCGCGTATGCCGCTTCGGCTTCGCGGAGGCGCCCCGCCTGGTGATGTTGCAACCCGTCGCGAGCACGCTCGTCCGCAGTTCCGCCATCTGCGCGCGGCGCGGCATTCGCCTGGGGCGCCGACTTTGCGGCTCTCCTGAACCAATTCGGCATCAAGGGCTCGGTCGAGTTAGACTTCTTTCAGATTGGCCCGACATCGGGGCGACAAAGTGTATCGTTCGGGTTCGATTATGCATAAAGATGCACGAACCGTGCAGTCATGCATGAGGTGGATGGCTGCAGTCGCGATTGCCCTGTGCGCCGCGCAGTCCGCCGCATGGGCGCAGGCCTGGCCGGCGAAACCGATCAAGGTCATCGTGCCGTTCACGCCCGGGAGCGGCACCGATATCATGGCGCGCACGGTCTCTGACAAGCTGACGGCGCAGCTCGGGCAACCCGTCGTGATCGAGAACCGTCCCGGCGCCGGCGGCACCATCGGCGCCGCTGTGGTGGCGAAAGCCGAGCCCGACGGCCATACGGTCCTCGTGCATTCGTCTTCGTATACCGTGACGCCGTCGACCTACCCGAATCTGCCGTACGACACGCTGCGCGATCTGACGGGAGTCGTGCCGCTGGGCCTGTTGCCCAACGTTCTGGTGATCGCGCCGTCGAAGAATATCCGCTCGGTGAGGGAGCTCGTCGCCGCGGCGAAAGCGAAGCCGGGCTCGATGAACTCCGCGTCGGTCGGCATCGGCAGCGCGACACACCTCAACGCCGAGCGCTTCCGCCTCGGCGCGGGAATCGACGTCGTAAACGTCCCGTTCAAGGGCACACCCGAAGCGCTCACGGAAGTGATGACCGGGCGCGTCGACTACTATTTTTGTCCCGTAAACGCGGCTCTCCCATTCCTGAAGGACGCGAAGGTGCTGGGACTGGCGGTCGGCAGCAGCAAGCGCTCGCTCGCGCTGCCCGAGCTGCCGACCACGCTCGAAGCGGGCGTCGCGAACTCGGACTACAACTTCTGGGTCGGCATGTTTGCGCCCGCAAAGGCGCCGCGCGACGTGGTGAACCGCCTCCACCGGGAAACCGTCAACGCGCTGCGCTTACCCGACGTGCGCGAGAAGCTGGCGCGCCTCGGCGCCGAGCCGATGGACTACAACCCCGAGCAGTTCAACGCCTATCTGCGCGAGGAGATCGCCGCCAATGCCGCGCTGGTGAAGGCGGCGGGCATCAAATCGGAATGAGGACGCGCTAACGGCGTCAGGCGAACGCGATCGCGCCGCCGACGAGCGCCGCGACGAGCGCCGCGAAGAACAACAGGCGCGGCCCGGGATCATTTCTGAGCCGCCGAAAGAAACCGACCGGCCGCGGAGGCCGGGCGAGCAGCTCGCGATCGCGCTTCGTTGGCGCGGAAAGCCGTCCCAGCGCCGCGGAAGAGTCGAACTGCCGCGAAAGGGGGAGGCGCGTGTCGGAGCCGATTGCGCGCGCCGCGGGCGCAAGCCGCGTCTTCTCCGTGTCCACGTCGAGCTTCACCGTCTTCGTGACGTCCTGATCGCCGTCTGAATCCTTCTCCGATGCGCGCTTGCGGCCGCCGAGCTCGGTGAGGCAGCTGCGCAGGTCGGCGGCGAGCTCGTAGACGTCCTGGTAGCGCACCGCGGGGTCTTTCTTGAGCGCTCTTGCGATCACGAAATCGAGCATCGACGGCACCTCGCGGTTCAGCCGCGAGGGCGGCATGTGCTCGACGTGGACGACGTTGTGCAGGATCTGCGGCGTGTCCGCGCCCGCGAACAACGAGGCGCGGGTGAGCATCTCGTAGAGCACGATCCCGAGCGAGAAGATGTCCGACCGGTGGTCGACGGGCGATCCGGCCACCTGCTCGGGGGACATGTATCTGGGCGTCCCGAGCACGACGCCGGTGCTCGTCTTGTGGTCGGAAACGTGCAAGCGCGCGATCCCGAAGTCCATGATCTTCACCTGCCCGCGCGGCAGCAGCATGATGTTGCTCGGCTTGATGTCGCGGTGGACGACGCCGCGCTCGTGCGCATAGCCGAGGCCGTCGGCGACCTGCTCCGCGATATCGACCGCCTCGACGGTGGAGATCGGGCCCTTCAGCATCTTGGCGCGGAGCTCGATTCCCCTGAGGAGCTCCATCGCCATGTAGGCGAGGTCGCCTTCCTCCCCGAAGTCGTAGACGGTGATGATATGGGGATGCGTGAGCTTGCCCGCGGCCTTGGCTTCGAGGAAAAACCGCTTGTGGTATTCCTTGCGCCCTTCCGCGTCGTCCGAAAGGATGATGGTCTTCAGCGCGACGATGCGGTCGAGAGCCGGGTCCTCGGCTTCGTAGACGATCCCCATCGCGCCGCGCCCCAGCTCGCCGAGGATCTTGTAGCGGCCGATCTTGGTCAGCTTCTTTTTTGCCATCGGACTCTTTCGATCACACCGCCCAGGTATCTCTCGCTCGCTGCGATCGCTCCCCGGATCTTCACGACGGCGCTGTCCACGAACTTCTGGTGGCCCTCGGCCGACACCCGCGCGGCGACGCCGGCCCCGATGAGCCCGATCGCGGCCGCGACGCTGAGCGCGAGGAAGCGCGTGCGCCTTCGCTCGGCCACCCGCCCGTCCGGGCTGAACAGCTCGTGGGTCCGAAGCCCCGCATCGGTGAAGACCCCCGCCGGGAAAACGCCGGATTCGAGCCCCGGCGAGGCATCGGCCATGGCGTCGCGAAAGGAGCGCGACATCAGCAGGCGCGCGGGCGAAGCAAACTCGGCGACGCTCGCCGCCACGGCGATGCCGTCGCCGATCAGCCCGTCGTCGTGCCGGCCGCTTGCCGCCAACTGCACGGCGCCGTGATTGACCCCGACGCACAGGGGGAGCCCGGCCGCCGTTGCGGCGAGCGCGCGCTCGGCCAGGCGCAGGGCCCCCTTGGGATCGCCGAGAACCACGATAGCGGCCCCGTCCGCGGCGTCGAGCACGATGCGGCTCGCGGGCGCAAGCTCCACGGTGGTCACCGCTACGACGGCCTCGAGCTGCGCCCGCAGGCGCGCCTGTTCCTGGACAGGCCTGCGGGCGAACTCCTGGATTTTCAGAAAGACGACGCTAGCGAGGGTCGCAGCCGCGTTCGCTGTTTTCATTTGCCAAGAACCGACAGTGTGCGATCTTACCGTTTACCTATCCCTTGCGCTTACAATCTGCGACGTGACAGCGTAACGGATTCGGAACGGGAGCCAGGACGCAAATGACAGAACTCAAGGCGGTCAGCCTCGCGGAGATTTCCGAGGGCATCAGGAAGAGCGTCAAGCCGGTGAGCATTCTCTGGCAGGCACCCGACACCATCGCCTTCGTCGCGCGCGGGCGAGCACACCGCAGCGAGTTCCACGCGGATCCGAGCGACGAAGTCATGTACATGATCAAGGGCGAGATGAACCTGCACTACCTCACGCCCGAGGGCGCGGAGAAGGTGGCGCTCGTCCGCGAAGGCGAGATCATCTACTGCCCGGCCGGTGTGCGGCACTCGCCGCGCTTCTCCCCCGACTCGTTCCTGCTCGTGCTGGAGC
>WNGL01015176.1_pt1 | contig 18998 bp, 23 predicted proteins | sample 5400591 | NCBI WGS metagenome assembly WNGL01 (sample SAMN13153377, study PRJNA577476) | soil metagenome | isolation source: 80 cm soil or saprolite under Garry oak tree replicate 1 | place: USA:California | collected 2016-06-15 | reverse complement strand
TCGAATCCGGGTCCCTGATCTCGAACTAGGATGAACACTCCCTTGCCAAAGTCACAGCAGCAACGGACATGAACCAGCTTGCGAGGGTCTAAGCGATTGCCGTGAATCATAGCGTTACTCAGAGCTTCCCGAAGCGCGAGTTCAACAAACTCCTCCTCGCCGCAGACACAGTGCGACGTTGCGATCAGGTTCATAAGCCAGTCCACCAGCGGGGAGATCAGGGCAATCTCGCTTCGCACCCACGTGTGCACATCCAGGGGAGCACCAGTGAAACGGGGTTTGCCGAGCACCGTCTGCAGAGATTGGAAGCTACCAACCCAAATCATTTCCGCAACCTCCTTTCAGGGCTTACTATTCGGCCCTTAGCGCGCGGCGCCGGGACCAGCCGACCTGACTTTGCGCGTGAAGAAAACCAAAGGCGCTCCGATCAGGCAGGCGCAGCCCAACAACCAGAAACAGTCGAGAAAACCAAGAAATGCCGCCTGCTGATGAATGATTCGCGCTATCTGCGCTTTGGCGTGCAAAGCAGCATCCGGGGCGGTGAAACCGCGCGTCAGAAAGTATCGAGACAGAGTAGTCAGCGTTTCCCGAAAGCGCTGGTCGAACGGTGTGGCGTGCGCAACCAGCACGGACTGGTGATACTGCGTTCGCCGGGCAAGAACGGTTGTAACGAACGCAATGCCTACGCTACCGCCCTGGTTCCGGAACAGATTGGTGAGGCTCGAAGCTTTGTTGTTCTTATTTTTGGGCAGGAAGGAGTATGCAAGCTGGCTCACGGGCACGAACAGCGGAGCGATGCCAAGTCCCTGGAGTGCCCTAATGAGAGCTACGTGTTTGTAGTCCGTACCCAGGTCGATGCTGGCGTATCGCCACATGGCAATTCCAAAGATGATGTATCCCGTGAAGATCAAAGGTTTGATGCCAACTTTCGGGAGGATTCTCACAATCAGCGGAGCCAAAGCCACAATGACGAATGCACCGGGTCCAAGAACCAGCCCGGCATCTGTCGCCGTGTAGCCATACAGGCTCTGTAACATCTGGGGGATCAATACCGTCGACCCGAAAAGGGCAAAGCCGAACAGGAAATAGTAAACGTTGGCGATGGCGAAGTTTCGGTCCGCGAGCAGGCGAATTTCTACGACCGGGTCGGGGTGGCGCCACTCCCAGAAGATTGCAGCAATCAAAGCCACGAGCGCGATCGAGAAGAAGGAGACGATAAAGTTGCTCTCGAACCAGTCTTCGGTCTGGCCGCGGTCGAGAACAACCTCAAGGCTCGCGAAGCCGAGGGCCACGAGAAAAATGCCAAGCCCATCAATCCGAAGCCTGCCGCCTTTGCGGGCAGACTCAACCTCGCGCGTGAACTCTGGCGAATCGGAAACGATCCGGCTGGTGAGAATCAGTGACAGAATGCCGATGGGAATATTGATAAAGAAGATCCAGCGCCAACTCCAGTTGTCCGTAATCCACCCACCGAGCGGCGGTCCGATGACCGGTGCGGTGACGATGGCCATACTGTAGAGAGCGAAAGCCGCAGGTCGTTTTTGTGGCGGAAATGTGTCCACGAGAATGGCCTGCTCGACCGGAGCCAGCCCGCCTCCCCCGACACCTTGCAGGACGCGAAAGAAGATAAGCAGGCCCAGTGAAGGCGCCAGACCGCAAAGCAGAGAGCTTGCGGTAAAGAGCACGACGCAAAGCATGTAGTAGCGTTTACGTCCGAAGACGCGGCTCAGCCACGCGGAGAGCGGAAGAACCACTGCATTGGACACGAGGTAGCTGGTCAACACCCAAGTACTCTCGTCATAACTGACGGCCAGCCCGCCGGCAATATGCGGCAAGGCGACGTTGGCGATGGCCGTGTCGAGCAGCTCCATGAAGGTGGCGAGTGTGACGGTGACGGCGATGATCCACGGATTTACCGCAGACCGTTCGGCGGCCGCGCGAGGGAAAGGAATGGAGGCCGTTATAGAACTCATATCGGAGCCAACGCCTCCTTCGATGCAACAAGAGACCGGTCGGTCGCATCTAAACGTATGGTATGATGCAGCAAGCGACCACTCGGTCGTAGAGCTGGTTTTGAGCGATCGAAATGCGCAAAGGCGAGCAGACCCGGCAGGAAATCATTCGTGAGGCGGCCCCCATCTTCAATCAGCACGGCTACGAAGGAGCTGCGCTATCCGACCTGATGAAGGCCACCGGCTTGGAAAAGGGCGGAATCTACCGGCATTTCGAAAGCAAGCAACAGCTTGCGGCCGAGGCTTTCGACTACGCCTGGGATCTCGAACACCGTAGACCGTTTGAAGCAGATCGTGCGGAACTTTCGGGATCGGCGAGCCGGGCTTGTGCCGGGCGGATGTCCTCTGCTGAACACGGCAATGGATTCAGACGATGGAAATCCCCAATTGAGAGTAAAGGCACAGCGAGCTCTTAAGTCCTGGCTTGACCGTCTCCGATGGATTATTGACGAGGGGAAACGGCAAGGGGAGATTCGCAGGAGTGTCAATTCCTTCGAATTGGCGACGCTGATTGTTGGGACACTCGAAGGGAGCTTGTTGGTGAGCCGATTGCATCGACAAGAGACCGCGCGGAATCTGGCCTGCCGTCATCTCGAGGAGTATTTCGAAACCAGTGTTCGTGCGAAGGAGTTCAAAGGAAGGGCGAAAAAGTCATGAGCACGCCGGGCATACCTGTCGAATCGGATTTTAGAACAAGGGCGAAGACAAACGATGTGCCGGTTGCACGTCTCATAGGATTTGAGGCTAAAGAGATTGCTGAAGGAAGAGCTACGGTCACGCTGTCAGCTGGACCACAACACGCAAACCCCATGGGTACGCTCCACGGCGGAATTCTGTGCGATATTGCGGATGCCGCGATGGGAATGGCGTTCGCGAGCACACTCGCGCCAAAGGAATCCTTTACAACCGTGGAACTGAAGATCAATTTCTTCCGTCCCGTCTGGGAGGCTCACCTCAAGGCCGAGGGAAAAGTTGTGCGCCGCGGGCAGAGCTTGGGCTACGTCGAGTGCGAGATCACGGACGAACGCGGCCGGCTCGTTGCCAAGGCAGCGTCGACTTGCCTCGTGCTGAGAGGAGAGGATGCCAAGGGCCGCTAAGCCGAAGAGTTAGTCGAACACGCGAGTCGAAACCGTGACGGTGATTCACACGATTTTGTTCTCCCTGTTCTTCTAATTTTAGTTTCGCGTAAAGCCGAAGCAATCGGCCGCCAAGAACGAAAATGCCGAACGTGTTCGCAGCTGGCCATTGAGGTGGCTGCCAAATGCAGAGAGTGGGCATGAATCAGCACCAGCTAAATCAGGATGAGCTGTTGCGAATATCGAGAGCGATTGCCGATACGACGCGCTACGCGCTGCTGGAAAAAATCTATTTTGACCAGCAAATCACTGTGGGTGAATTATGCGCTGAATCTACAGTATCCGCTGCTACCGTGGCTCATCATATAAAGATCCTGAAGGACGCTGGTCTGATTCAGGTAAGGAGGCAAGGTCGGTACCGGTTACTTGTTGCCCGCGGAAATACGTGGGAGACGTATCTCGATTGCCTCGCGAATCTAGGCAAGGCCGTCCCTGTATGAGGTGCTCGCCGACGACATGACCCGACAGGTCAAGGCTGGACTGTCCGATCAAGAAGGCATTTACCTCAACTTCGATCCGGAGCGCGCTGCTGCGGCAGCGAGGTAAGCGCTCAGCATGCCGTTCAGCACCTTGGTCTTTGGTCTCAGGGACTACTACGCGCAGGCCGCATGAAAAGGAGAAGTCATACATGACTGTACTCGTAAGAATCTTTTTAGTTGCGATGTTGTTTTTCGCCTCAAAGGAGGGGCTTATGTCACAAACGAATCAGGAACAGAAAGTGCGGAATGTTGTGCTGGTCCACGGCGGTTTCGTGGACGGATCCGGATGGGAAGGCGTCTACAACGCCTTGAAGAGGAGCGGATACGCGGTGACAGTCGTTCAGAATGCGACGACATCGCTCGCCGACGACGTCGCCACCACTAAGCGCGCGATTTCTGAGCAGAACGGTCCGGTCATTCTAGTCGGCCACTCGTACGGTGGCGTTGTCATCACCGAAGCCGGCAATGATCCGAAGGTTGCTCGACTGGTGTATATCGCCGCCTTTGCGCCCGACAAGGGTGAGTCCGTATCCACGCTGATCAAAAATCCGCCGCCTGGCGCGCCGGTACCACCGATCATGCCGCCCGTGGACGGCTACTTACTACTCGACAAGGCCAAATTCCCCGCGTCGTTCGCCGGCGACGTGAGCCCGGAGAAGGCCGCATTCATGGCCGACTCGCAAGTGCCATGGGGTGTGAACGCGCTGAACGGCACGGTCAGTGAGCCGGCATGGAAAGCGAAACCTAGCTGGTACCTGCTTACGACCGAGGACAAGATGATTCCACCCGACGCCCAGCGGCAGATGGCGAAGCGCGCGGGTGCGATGATCGTCGAGGTCAAGGGCAGCCACTCGATCTATGTATCGCAGCCGCAAGCGGTGGCGACTCTGATCGAAAAAGCCGCCAAAGGCGCGCTGCTTGTAGCAGCACGCTAACTCGTGGAACGTGCGCCGGACCATTTCCCACGTGGAAATTCTCCGGCGCACTTAGTCGCCTTCGCCCTATCATTGCGGGAACGTGTCGGCCTCGGCCCGCACCAGCGGTTTCGCCTAGTGGGTGTCGGCCTCAGCAACTTCCGCGAGCCCGAGGATGCGGCTGCCCAGCCGGCTCCTTTTACTTAACGACAAACCGTTGTGGGTCAAGCGGTACGTACTTTGCTCGGTGACGGCGCGACAGCCTTGGTTCGTAGCAGTATTCGGAACGCCAAGCCATGGGTTATGAGAAGCATCGCGCTGATTACCGGCGGGCGCAGGGGTTCAAGAGCCTTGCGGTAAATGAGCGGCTCGCATTGCGGGACGGACACCGGCAATCCGGAAGTTGCGATTCTTCCGCGCGAATTCAGTCGAGCCTGCGATAGATTTTGAAGGGTTCTGAATTGCGCGATGGGACTATAATTCGGGAATGGCATCCGCAGGGCAGAGTACCGAGCAGGCTCGGCAGGCGCAAGACGTTGACGCCATTCCTACTCTGGCGTGGTCCGCTCGTCCCGACGGCTCCGCGGAATTCCTCAATCGGCGCTGGCTGGATTACACCGGCCTCTCTGCGGGAGAGGCTGCGGATTGGGGTTGGACTGTCGCGCTTCACGCAGAAGACCGGGCTCGGCTCATGGATTATTGGCGGCACCTACTGGCTTCTGGGGAGGCCGGTGAAATTGAAGCACGCCTGTGCCGGTACGACGGGGAATATCGATGGTTCTTGTTCCGAGCGGAGCCCGTGCGCGACAGTCACGGCAACATCTTCAAATGGTATGGCGCGAATACGGATATCGAGGATCGTAAGCGCGCCGAGGCACTACTAGCCGCAGAAAAGCGGACCTTGGAAATGATTGCCAGCGGGGCTTCTCTCGCAGCAATCTTGGAATCGTTGTGCGAGACGATTGATGGTCAGACTCGTAACATCAAGTCGGCAGTAATGCTGATGGACGCGGATTGCATGCACCTTCGGCACGCCGCTGGCCCTCGAGTTCCCAAGGGCTGGATTGATGCCATCACGCCGCTCAAGATTGGCCCTGCTATAGGTTCGTGTGGCTCTGCCGCATTTCTGAAGCAGCGGGTGATCGTTTCCGACATTGCGACCGACCCCTTATGGGTTGATTATCGTGACGCTGCTTTAAGTTACGGCTTGCGCGCCGCGTGGTCTCAGCCCCTACTCTCCAAAAACCAGCACGTGCTCGGCACCTTCGGAATGTACTATACGGAGCCCCGCACCCCTAGCGAGACTGACCTGCGACTGATCGAAGGCGCAGGTCACATAGCCGTAATTGCGATCGAGGGAGAGCGATCGCAGAAAGCATTGAGAAGCGCCCTTGAAGAGATCCGGACCTCGGAAGCGAAACTTCGGAAGATCATCGACGCAATCCCGACACTCGCGTGGTGTAGCTTGCCGGATGGGACAGGAGAATTTTGGAACCGGCGATGGCATGAATATACGGGCTTATCTCTTGAAGTGGTTCGCGGCTGGGGATGGCAGAAGGCCATTCACCCGGAGGACTTGAAGGAAATAACAGATAAGTGGCTCGGATTTCTGGCCGCTGGCCAGGCGGGCGAAGTCGAGGGAAGGCTGCGCCGATTCGACGGAGTGTATCGATGGTTCTTGTTTCGGGCCGAGCCACTGCGCGACGAATCGGGCAACATTGTCAACTGGTATGGAACGGATACGGACATCGATGACCTTAAGCGCGCCGAAGCTAAGCTCCGTAAGGATGAAGAAGAACTTCGGCGCATGACCGATGCGATTCCGCAAACCATCATCGTCTTGAATCCGGATGGGAAAGCCATTTATGCAAATCGCGTGGCGCTTGAGTACACCGGACTGTCTCTGGACGACGTGCAAACCGACGATTTTCGGGCGCGCGTTTTCCATCCCGACGACGTTCAGAGACTTCGCGAAGAACGTTACAAAGCTCTCTCCGACACCGCTCCCTTCGAAAACGAGGAACGGGCTCTGGGAAGGGATGGTAAGTATCGGTGGTTCCTGATCCGGTACAACCCGTTACTGGACGAGAGCGGAAAGGTCATTCGTTGGTATGCAACAGGGACGGACATCGACGACCGTAAACGCGCCGAAGACCGCCTGCGAAACGAAACCGTCGCGTTGCGAGAGCAAATCGATCGTGACTCGATGTTTGAGGACATAGTCGGCTCCTCGGAAGCGCTGCGTAAGGTGCTCCGCCAAGTCGACAAGGTGGCACATTCGGATTCCACCGTCCTGATTCTGGGCGAAACCGGCACGGGAAAGGAGTTGATTGCGCGCGCCATCCACAAGCGATCCAACCGCGGGGAACGGGCATTCATTGGTGTGAATTGCGCCGCAATCCCGGTATCGTTGATTGCTTCGGCCACCCATCGTGATTTGAACACGCTCGTGGCTGAGGGTAAGTTCCGCCAAGATCTGTTATACAGACTGAATGTCGTGCCTATTGAGATGCCTTCGTTGCGCGATCGCGCACCAGACATTCCTTTGCTTGTCGAGTACTTCATTGATCGCTTCGGAAAAAAGGCCGGAAAGAAGTTCAGAACAATCGATAGAAAAACCCTCAAACTGTTCCAAGCGTACGGCTGGCCGGGCAACGTTCGTGAATTACAAAACGTGATTGAGAGAGCCGTGATCCTGAGCGAAGGTGACATTTTTTGCGTGGACGAGACATGGCTCAAACGGCAGGCGCCACAATTCGCTGGTCCGACAGCGGTACTCAATAGCGCGCTGCAACGGCAGGAAAAGGAAATGATTGAGGCTGCCCTGGCAGAAAGTGCGGGCCGTGTCTCCGGGCCAGGTGGTGCAGCAACCAAATTGGGGCTTCCAAGACCAACGCTTGACGCGAAAATCAGGCGATTGGGAATCAACAAATATCGGTTCAAAGTTCAACGGTCGAACTGATCCCTGCCTACCCGGCAATCCCATCGCGTTTGCTCACTAAACAGCATTTGCTCAAAACCGAGCATCGCCGGCGCTTCTAAGTCGCGTCCATGCAAGGAATTGTGAATGGCCCAGTCGTTGCATTCGTAAGAGTGTGCTTCGGACCAGAGACCATGACTCTGAAGATTGAACGGATTTCTGGTAAGCGCAGAACGCGGATTCGGCTGAGCGGGGCGTTTCGATCCGAGCACCTTGATCAGGTGAAGGCCGAGGTCGAGCGTGGCGGACCACTAGTAGATTTGGATTTGCAAGAGTTGGATCTCGTGGATGTCGAGGGTGTTCGCTTCCTCAACGCGTGCGAGGCGGAGGGGATCTCAGTGCTGCACTGCTCGCCCTATATCAGGGAATGGATGATCCGGGAACGAGGTCGGTCAAAAAGCACGGAACCATAAACGTAAGAAGGAACAGGCTCCTTTGGAAGATGAAGACGGCAAGCACTTATAGGACGGTGGAAGCGTCGGAACCGGGCGGACTCGCGGCACCATCGGCTGTACAAGAGGTGACGGGCACGAAGGAAGCTAGCTTAGTGGCAACAGCAAAGAGCGGAGAAACTGCGGCGCTCGACACGCTGTATCGAGCACACGCGGAAAAGCTCTTTCGCACTGTGCATCGCATAACTCGAAACCGTGAAGACGCCGAAGATGCGGTGCAGGACTCTCTCCTAAGGGCGTTCCTCCATCTCAAGAGCTTCGACGGACGATCCACTTTCTCTACCTGGCTGACACGCATTGGGATCAATTCGGCGCTGATGATCCTTCGGAAGAAGCGTAATTGGCGTGAAATTTCGGCGCACGGTCCGGGTGTAGACGAGACGCTGTGGGAAGTACCGGACTCTACCCCAAATCCCGAAAGACGGTGCGCAGAGCGAGAGCAGGGAAGAATTCTTAAAGACGCAATCAGAAACCTTCGCCCTACGATTCGCCGTGCTCTTGAGCTTCAAATATTGGAACACCGTTCGATGGAGGAAACGGCAGCACAGATCGGTATTTCGATTTCGGCTGCCAAGGCGCGGGTCTTTCACGCCAAAGCGGCCCTCCGCAAATCGAAAGTGCTGCGCAAGATCAACGAGCCCAGTTGGCATGGCCTCGAAATCAAGGGAGGGGAGTTATGAGTTCACCAGTTGTTTTGATTACGGGCGCACTGACAGGAATCGGTCGCGCCGCCGCAATAATCTTTGCGCGAGAAGGGGCACAAATTGTTGTGTCTGGGCGTCGAGACAAACAAGGACAAGAACTAGTCGCAGAGTTACAAGGGCTCGGAGCTGAGGCCATTTTTGTTCGTACTGACGTCCGCAAGGATGAGGACTTGCGTAACCTTGTGGATCAAACGGTCAAGCGTTTCGGACGTCTGGATGTTGCGGTCAATAATGCTGGAACCGAAGGCACACCCGGCCCGGTGGCGGATCAGACTGCAGAAACCTACGCCGCGACCTTCGACACAAACGTCCTAGGCACACTTCTCAGCATGAAGCACGAATTGAGGGTGATGCTGCCACAGGGGAATGGGAGCATCGTCAATGTCTCGTCGGCCTATGGAAGCGTCGGGGCTGCCGGAGCGTCCGTTTATGTGGCCAGCAAGCATGCGATAGAGGGCCTGACAAAATCCGCTGCGCTGGAAGTTGCCGGGACCGGAGTTCGGGTAAACGTAGTCGCTCCGGGCACTACGGATACGGGAATGCTCACACGCTTCACCAGTACAGATGAAAACAAATCGGCGCTGGTCTCGACAGTACCCGTCAAGCGTCTGGCAAAACCGGAGGAGATCGCTCACGTGATCGCCTTTGTTGCTTCGGCAAATGCTTCGTACATGACTGGCGCTTCCATCCCGGTGGACGGAGGAATGATCGCCGACTAAACCTCATCAAAGGCCGTCTCGATTGCGCGAGGTGCAGGCATGAATCAACACACAATGCATGTCAAGTGGAGGAAGGAGTCCAATGGCTAACGTGGTGAAGAAACACAGTATCTCTTTTGAGCTGGCACAGAAAATGGTGAATGCAGCAGTGGCTAAAGCCAGAGAACTTGGCGTCAGCGAGAACGTAACCATTCTCGATGATGGCGGCAATCTCAAGGCCTTTAGCCGGATGGATGGGGCCCCGGTTCCTACCATTGAGATGGCGCAGAATAAGGCCTATACAGCTCTGTTGGGCGTCTCCACGCAAGACTTCTTCAACTTTATCCAGGGCGACCCGTCGCTTTTAGCTGGCATCCCCACGCTTGCGCGTATGGCTGCGTGGGGAGGAGGGTTTCCCATTAAGGTGGACGGAGAAATTGTCGGGGCGATCGGTCTGAGCGGGGCGCCCACGGTGCAGAACGACGTCGACTGCGCGAGAGCAGCCCTTGCGGTTGTAACAGATGTGGTCGTGGCTGGCTAATTTGTAGGGCGAATGAGCGGATGAATTATGCAAGCCTTGGTATTACAGCGCCTGCCATCCTCAAACTCCTCATTCTGTCAGCACCGGACCGCGCAGCCCAGTTGATTAACATCATCCATCGCAACGAAAGAGGATCGGACAATGAGCACCTATACAGCAGTAACGGTTCCGACGCAGTTTGTTGAGGCTAACGGTATTCGCTTCGCTTATCGGCGCTGGGGCAAGCGAAGTGGTTTGCCCCTTGTCTTCAACCAGCACTTCACCGGAAATCTCGACAACTGGGATCCTGCGGTTCTGGACGGACTTGCCAAAGAGCGTGAGGTCATCCTCTTCAATAATGCGGGAGTCGCGAGTTCGACCGGTGAAGTGCCCACGACCTTTCCAGGCATGGCGAAGAACTGGTCGGGACCGCCCCGCGTAACCATGACGCGGGAAATGGCCAGGGCCACATCACCCCGGAGACGGCGGCAATCTTTGGCGCGACCTACAACCCACCCGAAAACTTGTGGCTGAAAGTCTTCTTTACTGATTCGGAGAAGAGCCATGCGGCTGGCCGAGCCTTCCTGAAGCGTTACCTCTCACGGACTGAGAACCGCGATACGCCAATCAGCGACAAGGTTGCGCCAGCCCAGATTGCTGCCATCGGCGAGTGGGGCTCTCACACCGGAGAGCGCTTCGGGTACCTGAAAAACATCCAGCAGCCGACCCTGGTGGTGAACGGAAATCACGACGTCATCGTCTACACCGTGAATTCACTCTATCTGATTCAAAACATGCCAAATGCCAAGCTGATTCTCTATCCCGACGCTAACCATGGATCTTGGTACGAGCATCACGAGGATTTTGTTTTTGAAACAAATCGGTTTCTGGATGAAAGCGACAGTATTGCGACGGTCACCAGTAGCGCGGCAGCCGACTGATGTTCGGATGTCGGCTCGGACAAAAAGATAAGGAGTAAGAATGGTTCAGCACAACAAAACTGCGCTGGTGACGGGAGCTTCCCGCGGAATTGGACGAGCCACTGCGTTGGCACTTGCTGAGACGGGCGCACATGTATTGGTTCACTACGGCCGCTCCGCCCGGGAAGCCCAATCTGTGGTCGAGAGTATTCACTCCAATGGAGGCCGCGCCGACGCAATAAGGGCAGACCTGGGAAATCCAGAGGGAGCAACCCTACTGGCAAAGGAAGTTCTATCCATCGTCGGCAAGCAATTGGATGTGCTCGTGTCCAACGCTGGTACCTCGAAGGCTGCAACGATCAGAGATCACACCGTAGAAGATTTTGACAATCTCTTTGCAACGAATGTGCGAAGTCCGTTTTTTCTGGTGCAGCAACTCCTGCCCATTCTAAGTGAAGGCTCGGACATCATCGCGATCTCTTCGGTCGGGGCGCACGCCGTAGTTGGGAAGCCCAGCTTGGATAGCCCTTCGATCCTTGCCTACGCCTCGACCAAAGGCGCATTGGAGACTCTTGTCAAGAACTGGGCTGCCATTCTTGGGCCCCGAGGTATCCGGGTGAATGCAGTCGCGCCCGGTGTAATCGATACGGACATGTCGAACTTCACTAAGACTGAAGCAGGTCGCGAGGCTGCTCTTGGGATGCAAGCACTAAAGCGAATCGGCAAGCCGGAGGACGTGGCGGATGTAGTCGCGTTCTTGGCTTCGGACAAGGCGCGCTGGATCACCGGTGCCAGTATCCCTGTGGACGGTGGATCAAAGCTTTAGGAGGAGGCTGACGTAGCAATGAATCGTACAGTTGAGTCGAAAAACAAATCGCTGGTGCTGGAAGCGTTCGATACGTTGTTCAACAAGCGTAACTACGCCGCTGCCGAGAAGTTTTGGTCACCTCACTACATTCAACACAGCGCGCACATTGCTCCCGGTCGTGAGGGCCTGTTTGATCTCATCAAGAGCCTTCCGCCAACTCTCAAATATGAGCATGGAACGATTGTGGGTGAAGGGGATTTCGTCATCGTGCACGGACGATTTTCGAACTTCGGCCTCCCTGTGAACTGGATTGCGGCGGACATCGTTCGCATCAAAGATGGCGTTCTGGTCGAGCATTGGGATGTGATCCAAGACGAGGCCACACAAGAACAATCAAAGAGTGGTCAGCCAATGTTCGGCCGCGCGTTCGCGACCTATGCGAGTGCCCGATAAAAAACAGATACGTCGCATTGTCTTAGAGGAGGCTCAACCACATGAGAGCGGACATTGTAGCTGGCGCAGTATTTCCCGATTATGAGCTGACCGATCACGCGGGCAAACGTCGGAAGCTTTCCGATCTTCAGGGGCCAGATCCGATGGTTCTAGTGCTTAGCCGGGGAGGATTCTGCCCGAAGGATCGGCGCCAGGCCGAGGGTCTGGTCCAACTTCATCACGAGATGGAAGTCGGTTACTCCAGGCTCGTCACCATCAGTACCGACAACATGCTTCTGACGAATGAGTACCGCGACGGCGTCGGCGCTCATTGGACCTTTTTATCCGATCCGGGACGAAAGGTTCAGAAGGATCTCGACATCGCCGAGTATACGGATCCCGAGCACAATCCGATGATCCCCCATGTCATCGTCCTCGAACCTGGTCTCGTTATATTCAAAATCTACAACGGCTACTGGTTTTTTGGCCGACCGACCATTGAAGAGCTTCGGCAAGACTTGCGTGCGGTCTTGAAGAAATGCCGTCCGGACTGGGACATCACTAGGCCGGAGCTGAAAGCCGCTTGGGAACAGGGTCAACGTGATCGCTTTTATCCCTATGGGAAGACGGTCTCGCAGGTGTTTCGCGACGGTAGAGGATTTTGACAGCCTCTTTGCGACAAACCAAAGCCTACGGGCAAGTGTTTCGGGAGCAGGAGTAAACGGCGACAGAGCTCCTCAATGAATGAAGAAGCTGTTCTATACACTCATACTAAAGCTTTTTACCGAGCTCTGAAGGCGCAAGATTTCGATTCCTTGCGCAAACTCTGCGCGAATGTCTTCTCCAGGTGCTCGATGAAAATGCGTACTTTGGTGGATAGTCGGCGGCTAGCCCTCCGCGGAACTGTGGATTCACAACTGGCGGACCACCTTCATGAAGTCGTCGACTTTTCGGTTCATGGCCGCCTTGCCGACGTTCAGGTGCTGCTCCATGGTGATGCCGGTAAAGAAGGTCAAGATCATCTCGGCGAGCACAGTCGGTTTCATGGTGGGTTTCTCGGCTTCGACATTTCTCGCGATCAGATCTTTGAGAAAGGCGCGGCCCTTGGAAACGATTTCCTGCGCCGCGTGTGGGAGCACCGCAAACTGGTTCATGGAATTGACCGAGAAGCAACCCTTCTGACCCTCCAGGTTGCAGGGCCCGAGTTTCAGAAAGCGCTCGATGTTATTCCAGCCGAGCGGCTTGGCGGTCAGCAATTCTTCCTCCTGCCGCTTTCTCAAGTAGTGCCGCAAACTCTCCAAATACAGGTCTCCCTTGTCCGCGAACTCGGCATAGAGGCCGGACTTGTTTACGCCCGTAGCCTTTTCCAAGTCCTGAAGGCTGGTATCCGCGAAGCCGTGTTTCCAGAAGACAGGCAGCGCCTTCTCCAAAACGCCTTCCCTGCTGAAGTTCTTCGGTCGCCCCATGGCCTTTATTATGACGTATTGAACTGTTCGGTGCAATATGCGTGTAACCCTAACGGATTTCGCGCATCATAGTGAACTGGGCGGTTCATAATAACGCAGCATTGGAATCGAGCGGATGCGTTCGGACCCGTTTGACGGAAAGGAAACAATCCATGATTCTCACAGGAAACACGATTTTCATCACAGGTGGTGGTTCGGGGATCGGACGTGGCCTCGCGGAGGCGCTGCACAAACGCGGGAACCTGATCATCATTTCCGGTCGCCGGAAATCGTATCTCGAAGCAACGACGAAGGCGAATCCCGGAATGGTCTCGGTCGAGCTGGACCTTCAAGACCCGAAGAGCATCGCATCGGTAGCAAAGAAGCTCATCGCGCAGTATCCGAAGCTCAACGTCCTGATCAACAACGCCGGTATCATGCAAATTGACGATGCGGCGGGCGTCATCGACGAGGCTCTGCTGGTCTCCACCGTCAACACCAATCTACTCGGGACCATCCGAGTGACCTCGGCTCTCATCGAACACCTGAAGAAGCAACCGTCGGCAACGATCATCTACAACACTTCGGTGCTCGGATATGTTCCGTTGGCCATCACCGCCGTGTACTCATCGACGAAAGCAGCGTTGCATTCCTACGTTCTTTCGCAACGCTACAAACTCAAGAGCACGACAGTCCGCGTACTTGAGATCGCTCCCCCCTGGGTCCAGACCGACCTGATGGGCAGCAACAATGGACCGCGGGCGATGTCGCTTGCCGAATTCATCCAGGAGACCATCGACGTTCTTGGGACGGATGCACAGGAAGTCCTGGTGGAGCGGGCGAAACCTCTCCGCAACAACCCGGGTCCGAACGAAGGCGTGCTCGTCACGCAGTTCAACGATTCGATGTCGCAGCCACAGCCCCGAACGAAGACTGCTGGTTGACTTTGGACTGAAACGCGGAATGGTTACGCGGACGATCAACGGAGGTAGTGATATGAGGTCACCAGTTGTTAGGAGTAGAAACGTGCTTAAGAAAAATTCGATACGCTTTGCTGCCACTCTTCTGGCAGGGCTGGCCAGCTTTGTCGGCGGTCCGAACTCAGCTCTGGCTGCTGCAGCGCAGCATCATGATCAGGTGCCGGGCTTCTACCGACTGAAAGTCGGCGACCTCGAAGTGACGGCCCTATACGATGGTACCGGCGTATTCGATCAGCAGTGGCTGAACGGAACGAAGGGGACGATGGAGGGTGTTGTAAAGGCACTGCACGAAGATCCGCACACGCTGGATGTTGTTGATATGGGCTTCCTGGTCAACACGGGCAAGCAACTAATCCTGGTCGATGCGGGCGCCGGCACCTGGTGGGGTGGCGGAGCTCTTGGACGCCTAGCGGGCAGCCTCCGCAGCGCAGGCTACACACCGGAAGAAGTCGACATCGTTTTACTCACGCACCTCCATTCCGACCACGTCGGCGGCCTCACAACGCAGGACGGAAAGCGGGTCTTTCCCAATGCCGATGTTTACGTCGCGAAGGCCGAAAGCGACTTTTGGTTGTCGCCGGAAATCGCTGCTAAGGCGTCGAAGGATGCGCAGCCGTTCTTCCAGAGTGCGCAAGCCATTGCAGCGCCGTATATCACGGCCGGCAAATGGCACACGTTTAATGGTTCCGAATCGATCGTCGACGGCATGCAACTCGTCCCGCTGCCTGGTCATACCCCGGGACATACCGGCTATGAATTTTCGTCGAAGGGACAAAAAATCCTGTTTTGGGGCGACATCGTCCATGTACAGAGGGTTCAGCTCCAGCATCCCGAGGTCACCGCGATTTTCGACATCGACCAGACTGCGGCTGCGGCAACGCGGAATCAATTGCTGGCTAGGCTCGCGAGAGAGAATGTTTTGATCGCGACGCCGCATACGTCCTTATTTCCTGCCCTGGGTCGCTTGCACAAGGAGGGGAGTGGGTATAGCTGGGTGCCGGTGGTATTTACCGATCAATGGGACGAGAGGTAGCAAGGCGACCAAACTTCAGCAGAGTACAGCGAACCAAAATTCTGATCTTTGAGCCAAGTCGTAGGCTGTTGCTTTAGAAAAGGAGCAAATATGCGCGCCGAAAAGGCCATCATGACTTCAAGACGGGAGTTCCTATCGAATGCTCTCAGCATCGCTTTGGTAACGGCGTCGCCTTGGCCAATCGGAGCTGGCCAAGCCCGTTCGATGAACGGACAATCCGACAGCAGTAGCTCCAAATCCGGGCGTACGACTAAAAAAATGTCACTGAAGTGGGATGTGTTCCTGGCGCCCAGTATACCTGCCATCACCAGCGATCTGCCCCCAGGCGAAAAACAGCGGCCCTGGCCGCGTATTTCGTCAACTCTTGTTTCTGGGGAGCGGGACGCTGTCCTGGTCGACGCCCCTATTACCCTCGAGCAGGCGCGCGCCTTGGCGAATTGGATTGCGGCCAGCGGAAAGAATCTGACGACGATCTACGCTACCCATGGCCACGGCGATCATTTCTTTGGCGCCACTACAGTTCTGGAGCGATTTCCAAATGCCCGTTTCGTCGCGCGGCCAGAAGTGATTAAGATCATGCGCCAGCAAGCATCGCCAGAGTTTCTGGCTACGTTTTGGAATCCGCGCTTTCCCGACCAGATTTCCAGCCAGCTTGCAATCGCCGAAGACTTGACTGGAAACGTCATTGACTTAGAAGGCCAGGATTTAGTCAGTGTGCCGCTCGGCTTCACCGATACTGCCGGTACAACCTGCCTTCATGTTCCGTCGATAGGTTTGATCGTGGCCGGTGATGCCGCCTACAACGGCGTTCACTTACATCTGTCAGAGTCGCCTGATCAACAGAAACGCCAGGAGTGGATTGCTGCTCTCGACAAAATGGAGTCGCTTAAGCCGCGCGTCGTCATTGCCGGACATAAGCGTGTCGGGAACAGTGACAGCCCTAAGATCCTCGGCGAAACGCGGAGATATATCCTCGATTTCGAGCGCCTCGCAATGCAGACGACGACCGCGCGGGAACTCTATGACCAAATGCTCCAGCTCTACCCTGACTGGGGCAATCCAGGTGCGCTCTGGACTTCAGCGCGCGCCGTCAAACCATGATTTGACCAGGGTGAGCAAACGCAGAACGCCGGGTGAAGGATGGGACAAATATTATGCGGGCAATGAGGGCAGAAGGATTCAGCGGCTACAAGGATTTGAAGCTGGTGGACATTCCAAAACCGGCGGTCTCGGATGGACGAGTACTGGTAAGAATCACAGCGGCGGGGGTCACGCCATTAGAGCACACCATTCTGTCGGGGGGATACCCACGAGCCAAAGCACCGCTGGTCTTGGGAGGAGAGGGAGCAGGCGCAGTGGAGGAGGGAGGGGGAACGGCCTTTCCTGCCGGTTCGCGTGTGATGTTTACGGGCCCGTACGGCGTTTCAGAGAACGGAACCTACAGTGAGTGGCTTGCAGTCCGCAAAGAGAACCTTTGCTTGATTCCGGACAACATCAACGATCTTTCGGCGGCGGGTGTTCCCGTTGCGTATCTAACCGCACAAATGACACTGAGCTTCGCGGGATTTGCAAAAGGCAAGACGGTGCTGTCGCCCGCGATTGGGGGGTCGGTCGGAAATGCAGTCCTCAGTTGGCTAGAGCGCAGGGGGCGAAGCATGCCATATCAACGACAACCAATCATGCGAAGGCGCAACAAGCACGCTCTGTGGGTTTCGACGAGGTGATCGACCTTTCTGTGGAGAAGCTTAGCGACGGCGTCCGTCGGATCACGGAAGGTTATGGCGCCGACATCGTGATCGACGCAATCGGCGGAGAAATCTTGAGCGAGGCTCTTGGCACGCTCGCGCTCGGAGGAAGTCTGACTACATTGGGTTACTCCGCAGGCCGCAAGGCAACCATCGACGTCACGGAACTGATCTGGAAACGCGCGAGTATGAAGAGCTTCTCCCTGTTCGCACAACCTGCGGGAGCATGGAGCGCCGCATGGAGCGTCATTATTCCATTGCTTCAATCCGGCGCGGTCAAGCCCATCGTGGCAAAGACGCTCCCGCTGGCTGAAGCGGCGGATGCTCTGCGCTACCTCATTGAGGGCCGCCCCTTCGGTCGGGTGGTCCTCACGATCTGACAGCCTTTGAACCGAGCCTTCGTCGCGGGATACGAAGGGCCAAATCATTCACCGCGGGATGGATGCCAATGAACAGGTACCAGATCGCTGTTCTGGACGATTACCAAAATGTCGCGCTTGAGAGTGCCGATTGGTCGGTGCTCCGCGATCGAGCGAACATCGCCGTATTTCAGGACCACCTCGCCGATCCGGATGCCGTGATTGAGCGGTTGCTGCCTTTTGATGTCGTTTGTGTTATGCGCGAGCGGACCCCGCTGCCCCGTAACGTCATTGAGCGCCTTCCCAATCTCAAGCTCATTGCCTCGACGGGATCTGGAAACGCGACGATCGATGTCGCCGCCGCGGGCGATCATGGGATCGCAGTGGTTCACACGGGGTATAGGTCGGACCCAACGATCGAATTTACCTGGGCGCTGATCTTGGCCTCCGCGCGACATATCGTGACGGAGAGCAACTCCGTCCGATCCGGCGGGTGGCAGCAAACAGTGGGTACGGATCTCCGTGGAGAGACCCTGGGCGTTCTGGGACTTGGGCGGGTTGGATCACAGGTCGCGCGGATTGGGAGTTCTTTTGGAATGAATCTGATCGCTTGGAGCCAGAACATGACGCACGAGGCCGCCAAAGCAGCGGGCGCAATCCTGGTTTTCAAGGACCAGCTGTTCGAGCGGGCCGACATCCTGACGATCCATTTGGTGTTGAGCAGCCGTACGCGCGGCCTTGTAGGGCCCGCAGAGCTGGACAGAATGAAGCCAACGGCCCGGTTGATCAACGCGTCGCGCGGGCCGATCGTCGACGAGCAAGCTTTGATCACGGTATTGAAGAACAAGCAAATCGCCGGCGCGGCGATCGACGTATTCGACATTGAGCCGCTGCCTCCGTCTCACCCCTTCCGGACGCTGGACAACGTACTGGCAACGCCGCATATCGGCTACGTATCGCATGGCCTTTACAAGACGTTCTACGAGGATACCGTCTCGAATATTCGGAAGTGGCTTGATATGAATATCCCGCCCCCTTGCAGATAGTCGCAGCTTGATGTCACGTAACTCGAATTCGCAGAGGGAGATAAAAGTGGTCGGCCCTGCCTTCGATTTCGCGCTCTCTTGCGATCTTCGTATTGCCGAGGATGGCGACTACCTGATCGGGTTGCCGGAGGCAGACCTTGGTCTCCTTCCCGGTGCCGGCGGCACGCAAAGGCTGCCGCGCACCATCGGAACACCGGCTGCACTCATGCACATCCTCATGGGTCAGCCACTGAATCCGCGTGAAGCCGAAAGGAAGGGGCTGGTGCACGAAACGGTCAGCGGCAAGGCTCTCGATCGCGCAATGGAGATTGCGCGGCGCCTGTCGTCGCATACGC
>WNGL01005434.1_pt1 | contig 18998 bp, 20 predicted proteins | sample 5400591 | NCBI WGS metagenome assembly WNGL01 (sample SAMN13153377, study PRJNA577476) | soil metagenome | isolation source: 80 cm soil or saprolite under Garry oak tree replicate 1 | place: USA:California | collected 2016-06-15 | reverse complement strand
AGGACATCATCGCCATTCTCGGCATGGACGAACTGAATGAAGAGGACAAGATCACTGTCGCGCGCGCGCGCAAGATCGAGCGCTTCCTGTCGCAGCCGTTCTTCGTCGCCGAAGTCTTCACCGGCTCGCCCGGCAAGTTCGTCGACCTCGCCGACACCATCAAGGGCTTCCGCGGACTTTGCGAAGGCAAGTACGACCACCTGCCCGAGCAGGCCTTCTACATGGTCGGCACCATCGAAGAGGCGGTTGAAAAGGGCAAGAAGCTGGCCGCCGAGGCAGCGTAAAGAAAACTCCCGCTTGCGGGGGAGGGTTGGGGAGGGGGCTTTTGCTTTCTCCCGAAGTGACCCCCACCCGACCGGCTATGCCGGTCGACCTCCCCCGCAAGCGGGAGAGGTGAAGCAGGCAGAGACAGCATGGCCACCTTCCACTTCGATCTCGTTTCACCGGAAAAACTCGCCTTCTCAGGCGAGGTCGATCAGGTCGATGTCCCCGGCATCGAGGGCGATTTCGGCGTGCTCGCCGGACATGCGCCGGTTGTGGCCGCGGTCCGGCCGGGAATCCTGACGGTGACGTCGGGCGGTACCCATCAGAAGATCATCGTGCTCGGCGGTCTTGCCGAGGTGTCCGACAAAGGCCTGACGGTGCTGGCGGATGTCGCCACCTCGTTGCAGGAGCTGGATCGGGAAAAGTTCGCCGACAAGATTTCCGACATGGAAGCCAAGCTCGCCGAGAAAAACGGTTCGGAGCTCGACCGCGCCATCGAGCGGCTCGATCATTTCAAGAGCATCCAGAACCAGCTCACGTCCACGGCGATGCATTAACGTATCCGCCGCGCCGGACACTCTGAAAAACTGAACAAACCACCGCCGGTCACGACGTGAGGGACGCTGAAACCCGGTTGCACCCAGCGACGTCCGGCGGCATTCTGCCGCGCGAGAGCATGATCCGGAAAAGTGGGTACCGGTTTTCCGAAAAGATCATGCTCAAACAAAAAGATAGAGTGGGATGACGATTCGAAGAAAAGTCATCCCACTCTAGATCGTTGTCCGGGGCTGGCCTTATGAAGCGCAAGATCGCGGCGATTTTTGCGGCCGATATTGCCGGCTACAGCAGGCTGGTTGCCGAGGACGAAGAGGAAACGCTGCGGCGCCTCGCATCCTATCGACAGGTGACCGACGACTTCATCGCCAGATACGGCGGCCGCATCTTCAATACCGCCGGCGACGCCGTTCTTGCCGAATTTCCAAGCGCCGTCGAAGCGGTGCGATGCGCGATCGATATCCAGGAAAGCCTGCGCACCCGGAATATGGCGTACCCCGCGAGCCGTCACATGAGCTTTCGCATCGGCATCACGATCGGCGACGTGGTGGAGCGCGATGGTGACCTGCTCGGCGATGGGGTCAATATCGCGGCGCGTCTCGAGGGTCTGGCCGAGGTCGGCGGCATCTGCATTTCGCGCTCGGTGCATGAACAGGTTGCCAACAAGCTGTCGGTGCAGTTCGCCGATATCGGCGCGCAGGAAGTGAAAAACATTCCGACCCCGGTGCATGCCTACATGGTGGCGATGCGGCGAGAGGACGGCACCTATTCCATGCCGCAAGTGAAGAAGAAGCCGGCCAGTGCGACGGCCACGCCGAACTGGATGTGGCCGCTGGCGGTGGTGGTGGTTTGTCTGGTGGCGATCGGTGTCGGCGGCTTCCTGTATCTTGCCAGGCTGGAAATGCCGGCCGGTTCGAAGGGATCATCGTCGGCGAGCAATGACGCGGCTCCAGCGCCTTCACCGTCGGTCGCGCCCGCTGCGACTCCCGCTCCAAAGACAGCGGCACCAGCACCTCCGCCAGCGCCGGCGCCGATTCCTTCGAGCGAAAAGTTCGCGGCCGAGACCGTGCCGTTCGTCAGCGACCGGAGCCGTGGCACGCTGGCGAACGAGTACGTTTCGGCGGCCGATACCAAGGCCGTGGCCCTCAACATTACCGGTAGTTACGCCTTCGCCGTCGGTCAGCAGAACGAAGAGGCTGCGAAAGGCGCTGCCGTCGAGCAGTGTCAGAAGAAAGCCGACGACATTCAGTCACCGCGAAAATGCGAGCTCTACGCCGTCGGCAATACGATTGTCTATCCGCATGGCAAGCCGCCGCTGCCGCCGCAGCCATGGATCAGGCATGATCCGTCGATCGAAAAGCCTTTCTCGGCCAGGGAAATGCCGCTTGTGCGCGACGCGGGCAAGGCGAGGCTCGAAAGCTATTATGCGCCGGGCCGAAAAACCAAGTCGATCGCGATGGGTCCAGGCGGGCAATTCTTTTACAATATCGGCGTGGAAGCGATCGAGGATTCGGCGCGCCGGAATCTGGAATCTTGCGGGGCCGTTACCGGTGTTGCGTGCATGATCGTCGCCATCGACGACGCATTCGTCGTGCCGGTGCCCAGCACATTGAAGGTCACCGGTTTTTTTCAGGCTGCCATCAGCTCTTCGATTGCAGCACATGCGAGGGACGATGTGTCCCGTAAACTCGCGAATGCATCAAGCGGATGGAGTGCGGTCGCTGTCGGCGCGTCCGGGCGCCCGGGTCTTTCGCTCAAGGCGGCCAACGAACGGAACGCGGTCAACGAAGCCCTGGGCGATTGCGTCAAGCGCGACAGCGATTGCCACGTCATCGCGATCGGCCCGTTTTCGGTTGGACCGAATTAGCGCGTGATGATGATTTGAGTCAGCGCACGATCTCGAATTCGGCGAAACGCCGCGCCACTGTCCGGTACACATCGCGCCGGAACGGCACCACGAGATCGGCAACGCGATCGAGCCGTTCCCATCGCCATTGGTCGAATTCCGCCGGTTGGCCGTTGCGTGGCGTCAGCGGATCGATTTCGTCATCGGACCCGGTGAACCGAAGCGCGAACCATTTCTGCCGCTGGCCGCGGAATTTTGCGAGCCGGTGTGACGACGGCACGGCGAATGACGGAAACTCGTACGTCAGCCAATCGGTCTCGCCGAGATAATTGGCGTGCAACACGCCGGTCTCTTCCCAGAGTTCGCGCATCACCGCATCACGCGGATCCTCGTTGGCGTCGATGCCGCCCTGTGGCATCTGCCATTCAAGGCCTGGAAGAATGATTTCCGGTCCGTCGTCCCGAAAGCGCCGCCCGATCAGCACGTTGCCGGAAGCGTTGAACAGCGCGATCCCCACATTGGGACGATAGGGTTTGCCGTCGAGCATCGCGAGCTAGCTGCCCGCGAGCTTCGAAAATTCCTTCACTACGCGCTCATAGACCGGGCGCTTGAACGGAACGATCAGGTGGGGGAGATTCTTCATCGGCTCCCAGCGCCAGTTGACGAATTCCGCCTTGTGGCCGTCGCCGGGGCTGGCAACATTGATCTCGGCGTCCTCGCCGGTGAAGCGAACCGCAAACCATTTTTGCCGCTGGCCACGATAGCGGCCCTTCCATGCGCGCCCGGCCACGGTGCGCGGAATGTCGTAGATCAGCCACTCTGCGACCTCGCCGAGTTTCTCGACCGAGCGAACGCTGGTCTCCTCATACAATTCGCGCTTCGCGGCAGCCCAGGTATCCTCACCGGGATCGACGCCGCCTTGCGGCATCTGCCAGACGTGAGATTGATCGACATGTTCGATGCCGCCGGCGCGGCGACCGATGAAGACCAGCCCGGCTGCGTTGATCAGCATCATGCCGACGCATGTTCGATAGGGCAGGTCTTCGTAGCGCGCCATTCCGTGAAAGCCTCCTGCGGTCCATATGGGCGAGCATCGGTGGATCCGAAAGTCTCGCCAGCCCAAAAGTTGCCCTAGTACCTGGAATCACAAATCGGTATTGCGGCCCATCCTTCGAGACACAAATCGGTATTGCGGCCCATCCTTCGAGACGGCCACTTCGTGACCTCCTCAGGATGAGGTCTAACTCGTTGAAACACAACAACCTCATGCTGAGGAGCGAGCGACGCGAGCGTCTCGAAGCATGGGCAGCAAGCGACCCACAGATCTAACATAGTCAGTACTAGCCCGATTTTGATTTCAGCATCGCGGTTGTCAATGGCACAAGCATGATGCCATGGCTCTCAAGCGCCTTGATCCAGACGCCAATCCGCTCGATCGAGATCGGCAGCGCCGAAGCGATGCCGACGGCGGTTCCGCGTTCTTTCGCCAGATTTTCAAGGTTTGCGAGCGCCCGGTCGATTTCCGCTAATGTCGGGACCGCATCGATGGTGAAATCGGCCTTGACGAAGGGCATCCCCTGGGCGGTCGCCAATGCGGCGCCGACGCTGCGTGGCGCCAAGCCGTCGTCGAGGAAGCCGAGCCCGCGCTTGGCCGTTTCGCGGATGATGGGCTGCATGGCGGCATCGGTCACAACGAAGCGCGCGCCCATGAAATTGGCGATCCCGGCATAGCCCTGGAACCGGCTGAGGTGCCAGTACAGCCGATCGATGTTCTGCTCGGCGCCAAGTGTCGTGAGCAGGGTTTGCGGGCCGGGGTCGTTGTCGGGATAATCGAACGGCTCCATCGGAACCTGCAATAGAATCTCGTGACGCTGCGCGCGCGCGCGCTCGGCCAGTTTGGCGGGATCCGAGCCGTACGGCGTAAATGCCAGCGTCACCGCGGCCGGCAGCTTCATGATGGCCTCGGTGGTCTTGGCCGCGCCGACGCCAAGGCCGCCGACGACGATCGCGACGACGGGCATTTTTGCAGCCCTGGCGCGGTCGGCTTCGGCGGCGTAGGCCGTGAACGGCTTCAGTCCATCCGCGACCACCGGAATCATGCCGTAGCGCGATTTTTCGAGCAGGCGCGGATCCACCGCCGCCATCATCGCGGGCGCGGCCTCGGCCGCGACCTTATCCGGGCCGTCGCTGGATATCGTGACGTCGTGGCGCGCGCCGCTCGAGCCGTCGATAATGGTGACGGTCTTTTGCTCGCCTGCCGCCGCTTGCGGGGTTGCGGATCTTGCTGCGGGCTCGGCAGCGCCGGGATGCGTCGCCAGAGGCTTCTCGCCAACCGCCGGGGTCGCCTGGCGCAGCGCGATATGCGCGATCGGTTCGCCGCCCAGCGGATTGTCGTTGAAGATGGCGAAACCCGCGAAGGCGACCAGAAACAGGCCCAGCACGACGGCAAGCGCCTGAATTCCGGTAAAGGGCAACCGGTACCGGCGTTTCGCGCGCGCGGTCTTCTGTCCGAGCGGTGCGCTCAGATCGTCGGCCGTCTCTGCCATGGATCTCCCCGAATCAGCCGGGGCCGACGATACCACGGCGGGGCAAGACCGTGACCACGACGGGGCAGGATCGTGGCGATCCCCAACCAAGAGGCTGCTTTCGGACAGTTGCGGTGAGCAACCCGGCGCACCAACAAAAAGGGCGACCCGAAGGCCGCCCTTTTCGCGAGTGAACTTGGCTAGAGCCTATTCGGTTCTGATTGAATCAGAACCGAAGCTCTAGTCTTTGTTTTGACGCGTTTTCTTCACGCGAACCGGTATCCACTTCGCTCGAAAACGCTATAGTTGAGCCGGATCAGTTCGCCGCCTTGTTGGCGGGCTTGTCGATCGCGGCCTTGTCGCCGGTGGCGGGAGCGGTGGCGTTGACCTTGACGCCGTGCAGCAGGTCGGCCGCCATCTTCAAGGCCTTGTCGTCCTTGGCGTCCGGCGGGACGTAGGACTGCGAACCGGTCTTCTCGTCGCCTTCAGACTTCAGATGGCCGCGCAGCGACGCTTCGCCCTTGGTGTCGGTCCGCGATTTCAACTCGTCGGGCACGTCCTGAAGTACCTCGATATCGGGAACGATACCCTTGGCCTGGATCGATTTGCCCGATGGCGTGAAGTAGCGCGCCGTGGTGAGACGCAGCGCGCCATTGCCGGAACCCAGCGGAATGATGGTTTGCACCGAGCCCTTGCCGAACGAGCGCGTGCCGACCAGCGTGGCACGCTTGTGGTCCTGCAGCGCGCCAGCGACGATTTCCGATGCCGATGCCGAACCGCCATTGATCAGAACGATCACCGGCTTGCCTTTGGTCAGATCGCCCGCATGCGCGGCGCGGCGCTGGGTTTCCTCGGCGTTGCGGCCGCGCGTTGAAACGATCTCGCCCCGCTCAAGGAAAGTATCCGAAACCGTTACCGCTTCCTCCAGCAATCCGCCGGGATTGTTTCTGAGGTCGATGACGAACCCTTTCAGCTTGTCGCCGAGCTGTGTGGTCAGGTTGCCGATTTCCCGCTTCAGGCCTTCGGTGGTCTGTTCATTGAAAGTGGTGACGCGGATATAGCCGATGTCGTCGCCTTCGGTACGCGCGCGCACCGAGCGGACGCGGATGTTGTCGCGCACCAGCGTGACATCGATCGGGTTGTCCTGGCCCTTGCGAACGATCTTCAGCCTGATCTTGGTATTGACCGGGCCGCGCATCTTCTCGACGGCCTGATTGAGGGTGAGGCCCTGCACGGCTTCGTCGTCGAGATTGGTGATGATGTCGTTGGCCATGATGCCAGCCTTGGAGGCGGGCGTGTCATCGATCGGCGAAACCACCTTGATCAGCCCATCTTCCATCGTGACTTCGATGCCGAGCCCGCCGAATTCCCCGCGGGTCTGCACCTGCATGTCGCGGAAACTCTTGGCGTCCATGTAACTGGAATGCGGATCGAGGCCGGTCAGCATCCCGCTGATGGCGGATTCGACGAGCTTGCTGTCGTCGGGCTTTTCGACGTAGTCGCTGCGCACCCGCTCGAAAACATCGCCGAACAAATTAAGCTGGCGATAGGTATCCGACGTCGCGGCACGCGCGCTGGATCCCATCATCACGGCGCGTGGCTGCGTCACAAAGAGCGTCAATGCCGCGCCGGTGGCGGCGCTAAGGAGAATTACAGAAGTCTTGCGCATCATCCGCGAACCTTTTCGCCTTCATTTGCGGCCCACCATGGACCTGGATCGATTGGAGTGCCGTCCTTACGGAACTCGACATAGAGCACGGGCTGGCTCGCGTTGGCCGCGATAATCGATGCCACCTGGGATTTGGTGCCCATGGTCGCGATCGGCTCTCCCGTAAGTACAAACTGGCCGATGTTAACCGAAATGCGCTCCATCCCGGCGATCAACACATGATACCCGCCTCCGGCATTGAGGATCAAGAGTTGTCCGTAGCTGCGAAACGGTCCGGCGTAAACAACCCAGCCGTCACACGGGGTTGTGACCTGCGCTCCGGCCCGGGTCGACAAAGAAATGCCTTTTTCTACCCCGCCTGAGCCATTGGAACCGCCAAATTCGCGAATCTTGACGCCATTAACCGGTAGCGCGAATAAACCCTTGGCGGACGCAAAAGCAATCGCCGGGCTCAGCCGGGCGGAGTCCTTCAGCCCCCCCACATTCGGCTTGCCATTGAGGTTGCCGGGGGCGCCTCGCAGGCTGGCGGTCGCGGCGGCCTGCGCCGCGCTCTTCAAATCCTGCTCCATCTTGGCGATCAGGCCCTGCAGGCTGTCGACCTGCTGGGACAGCGCGATGGCGCGCGCGCCTTCCGCCTCCATGTCTTTTTCGATCGCACTCTGTTTCCGCTGCCGTTCATCGATGAGCGCGGCGAGCCGGGTTTGGTCATCCCTGAGACTGTCGCGATCAACCGCAAGCTTGTCGCGCTCCGAAGCGATCGTCTTGCGAACCGAGACCAGTTCGCCGAGATCGCCGGCCAGTTTTTCCGCACGCCCGCGCAATTCGGGCACAACGGCTCCGAGCAGCATGGCGGTGCGAAGCGACTGCAGGGCATCTTCCGGCCTCACCAGCAAGGCCGGCGGCATACGTCGTCCCGCGCGCTGCAGCGTCGCCAGCACCTCGACAATTTCGGAGCGGCGTGAATCAAGCGAACTGCGAATCTGCTGCTCGCGCGCATCGAGCGGGCGCATCCGCACTTCGGCATCGCCGATCCTGGTTTCGACGCTGCGCACTTGTCCGGCGATGTCGATCAGCCGCTGATTGAGCTTGCTGCGGTCCTGACCGATCGCTGCTATATCGGCCCTGAGTTTCTGCTGCAGTTCCGCCGCGCTTTTTTGCTGCGCGCGGGTGTCTTCGAGTTCCTGCTCGCGCTGCTTGATCGCGTCGGGCGAAGTGGATGTCGGCTGCGGCGGCGAGCCTGCGATCTCGGCTGCCGCCGGCAAGACTTGGCCCGCCGCCGGCAAGGCTTGGGCTGCAGCCGGCAAGACCTGGGCTGCCGCCGGCAAAAGGCTCATGCTGGCAAAGCCCGCGGACAGCAGGGCGATCGAAAGCGGAATACGGACTGAGGATCGCTGACCGCAACGAGCGGTGTCAGAGTAAGAATGAATGTCTGGCGTTGCCTGCATTGAATCCAGATCAATGTTTCCAAAGCTTCCGCTGGCGCGGCTCAAACGCGGTGATAGGGGTGGCCCGCCAATATGGTCGCGGCCCGGTAAACCTGTTCCAGAAGCATGACGCGCACCATTTGGTGCGGCCAGGTAGCGGAGCCGAACGCGATGCTTAGTTTTGCCTTGCACCGCAAATCAGGCGAAAGTCCGTCCGCGCCGCCGATCACGAAAATAGTGTTGGCGACCGACTCATCGCGCCAGCGGCCAAGATGCCTCGCAAAAGCCGCGCTGTCGACATTGTCGCCGCGTTCGTCGAGCGCCACCAGCACGGATTTCGCGGGAATTGCCTCTGAAATAGCCGCAGCTTCCTCGGCCATCCGGGTTGCGGCGTCGCGCGCGCGGCTTTCGGGAATTTCATGAATCTCAAGGCCGCGAAAACCGAGTTTGCGGCCGATATCCTCGAATCTTGCGCGGTAGCGCTCGGTCAGTTCCCGCTCCGGACCCTGCTTCAACCGGCCGATTGAGATCACGACGAGCCGCATCAGCGCACGCTACCATGCACTTAAGCCAATTCACATTGGCTCTCTGCTGTCAGATCGCCGTCGGCACCGTCGGGCTCTGCGTCCACAATCTCTCCAGATTGTAGAATTCACGCACCTCGGGTCTGAATACGTGCACGATCACGTCCCCGGAATCGATCAGCACCCAGTCGCAGTTGGGCAAGCCCTCGATGTGGATACTCTTGATTCCGGTTTCCTTGAGACCTTTGGCGACGTTTTCCGCGATCGCACCGACGTGCCGGTTGGCCCGGCCCGAGGTGACGATCATATAGTCGGAAAATGCGGATTTGCCGCGAAGGTCGATGGTGACCGTTTCTTCCGCCTTCATATCGTCGAGGCGGGAGAGGATCATATTCAGGGTCTTGTCGGCGTCGGGTTGCGCCTTCAAGGCCGCCGCTTGTGTCGATGTTTTACGCGCCGTTTTTGCAGCTTTGCCAGGAGCCTTGGGCAAAACAGACGCCTTGGGTAAAACAGACGCCTTGGGTAAAACAGACTTGGACAATACAGGTGTGGCCAGGGACCATTCCTTTCACTGTATCGCGAACGCCGAATCCGTGACGCCGCAGACCATACTACGCATGTGGGGTTAACGGTTTCAATATTCCAGTGAACCTCATTTCTTACTTAAACCCATCTTAAACCCATCGTGTCACTTCTGTGTCCTCCAGCTGCCGTCCGGGTTCCGAAGGCCGGTCGATGACAGGTTCAATTTCATGCCGGTCAGAAAGACCCAGGCCGGGGGGCGCTGGTCCGCCAGCCTGCCTGCCTGGTTCTCGGGCAGGCGATAGCGCGCGAGTGCCTGGGCGGCGGGTGCGGCGAGCGCGCGAAAACTCTGCGGCGGACGGTCGATCACCGCCATCGGCACCTCGGATGCGATGCGCCGCCAGTTCTGCCAGCGATGAAACTGCGCGAGATTGTCAGCGCCCATGATCCAGACGAAGCGCAGGCCGGAAGCGCGGCGGCGCAAATAACTGATGGTGTCGACGGTATATCTGGTTCCGATGACGGATTCGAGACAACTGACGTCGATCCGCGGATCGTTGGCCATCTTGCGCGCGGCCGCGGTGCGCTCGTTGAGATCGCGCAATCCGTCCTGATCTTTCAGCGGATTGCCCGGCGTCACCAGCCACCACACGCGGTCGAGCTGCAACCGCTTGATCGCGAACAGGCTGATGGCGCGATGCGCGACATGGGGCGGATTGAACGAGCCGCCGAGCAGGCCGATCCGCATGCCGTTGGTATAGAGCGGGATGGCCTGGGAGACGGACGGCAACGCGACTGAAGCTCTCTTCAACGAAGCCACCGCGTGCGCAATGCTGTGTTCACGGCCGCGTCTGCCCGGTGCCGTGGACGCGGTATTTGAAACTGGTCAGTTGCTCGGCGCCGACCGGGCCGCGGGCGTGAAACTTACCCGTAGCGATTCCGATTTCCGCGCCGAAGCCGAATTCGCCGCCGTCGGCGAACTGGGTCGACGCGTTATGCAGCACGATCGCCGAATCGACCTCGTTGAGAAATTTGCGGGCGGCGCCTGCATCTTCCGTCACGATCGCATCGGTGTGATGCGAACCGTGATTGTGAATATGCGCGATCGCCTCGTCGACGCCGTTCACCACCTTGGCGGTGATGATCGCGTCCTCATATTCGGTATCCCAGTCTTCGTCGGAAGCCGGCTTCACCCTGGGATCGGCGCGCTGCACGGCGTCGTCGCCGCGCACTTCGCAACCGGCGTCGATCAGCATCTCGACTAGCGGCTTGAGGCTGGTCGACGCGCCCTTGCGATCGACCAGCAAGGTTTCGGCGGCGCCGCAGACGCCGGGACGCCGCATCTTGGCGTTTAGCACGATCGACTTCGCCATTTCGAGATTGGCGGCATGATCGACATAGACGTGGTTGACGCCTTCGAGATGCGCGAACACCGGTACCCGGGCTTCGGCTTCGACGCGTGCAACCAGACTCTTGCCGCCGCGCGGCACGATCACGTCGACGCCGCCGTTCAATCCGGTCAGCAGCAGGCCCACCGCCGATCGGTCACGGGTCGGCACCAGCGTGATCGCAGCCTCAGGCAGATCGGCTTCGCGCAATCCCTGCACCAGACAGTTGTGGATCGCCCGGCAGGAGCGAAAACTGTCCGAGCCGCCGCGCAAGATCACCGCGTTGCCGGATTTCAGGCACAGCACGCCGGCGTCGGCCGCGACATTGGGGCGGCTTTCGAAAATCACCGCGACCACACCGAGCGGCACCCGCACGCGCTCGATGACCATGCCGTTCGGACGTTGCCAGCTCTCGGTCACGATGCCGATCGGATCGGCGATATCGCGCACGGTGGCGACGCCGTCGGCCATCGCATCGATGCGTGCTTGCGTCAGCGTCAGCCGATCGACGAAGGCCGCCGTTGCCCCGGTGGCGCGAACTTCCGCGACATCCTCTGCATTGGCCGCGAGGATCGCGGACGCATTGGCGCGGATGGCGCGCTCGATCGCATCGAGTGCGTGATTTTTCTGTTCGGGGGAGGCAAGCGCCAGCACCCGCGCGGCGGCGCGCGCGCGGGTGGCAAGGTCGGTCATCAGGGCCGGTAAATCGGCGTTTCCGTCGATGGCCTTCAGCGGCGCGCTCATGTCGGTTCCAGTGTCAGTTAAGACGATGCCCTAGCACGGAAATCAGCGTTTTGCGAGGCGCCGAGGGGGCATGGCTGGGGGCGTTGCCAAATCTCGTGGGGCCTTGCGGCCGGCTCGTGGCACTCGGCCATTGGCCTAGTTCGCGGCAAAGCCGCCGCTCGGGCCGACCACGAGATCGTCGCGGTGGATCATTTCCGCCCGTCCGCTGATGCCGAGGATCGCCATCACATCCGGCGACGAGCGGCCCTTGATCTTCTCGGCGTCCTCGGCGTCATAAGCGACGAGACCGCGGCCGATCTCATGGGTGTCGGGGCCGCGCACGATGACGGCATCGCCACGGGCGAACTGCCCGTCGACCCGGATGACGCCCGCCGGCAACAGGCTCTTGCCCGCGCGCAAGGCGCTCACCGCGCCGGCATCGATGGTCAGAGTGCCCTTCGGCTCCAGGGATCCCGCGATCCATCGCTTGCGCGCGGTCACCGGATTGGCCGGCGTCAGAAACCAGGTGCAGCGCCCGCCGTCCGATATCGCCTGCAGCGGATGCTCGATCGTGCCGGACGCGATCAGCATATGTGTGCCTGAGGTGGTTGCGATCTTCGCAGCCTCGATCTTGGTGCGCATACCGCCGCGCGACAGTTCGGATACCGCGGCGCCCGCCATGGCTTCGATTTCGGACGTCACGGAATCGACGATCGGAATCAGCTTCGCGTTCGGATTGCTGCCCGGCGGCGCATCGTAGAGGCCGTCGACATCCGACAGCAGGATCAAGAGATCCGCGCTCGCCATGGTCGCGACCCGCGCGGCGAGGCGGTCGTTGTCGCCGTAGCGGATTTCATTGGTGGCGACGGTATCGTTTTCGTTGATCACCGGCACGGCGCGCCATTCCAGCAGCTTGGCGATGGTCGAGCGCGCGTTGAGATAACGGCGGCGTTCCTCGGTGTCCTGCAGGGTCACCAGAATCTGCCCGGCGCCGATGCCATGATGCCCCAGCACCTCCGACCAGATTCGCGCCAGTGCGATCTGTCCCACCGCCGCCGCGCCCTGGCTTTCCTCGAGTTTCAGCGCGCCGCGCGGCAGTTTCAGACGGCCGCGGCCGAGCGCAATCGCGCCTGACGAGACGATCAGTAGTTCGCGCCCCTCGCCGTGCAGCCTTGCCAGATCGGCGGCGAGGGCGGCCAGCCACGACGCCCGCACCTCTCCGGCGTCGGAATCGACCAGCAGCGAGGAGCCGACCTTGACGACAATGCGGCGGAAGTTCTTGAGGTCTGGGCGGGACATCGATCGATCTGTCAGGGGATGGGCGATGAACAGGATTTTCAGAATGGGCGAGTTTTAAAGCAGCAAGCAGGATGCGCAAGCCGTGAATCTATCTCTGGCCACATTCCCGCCTGACGGCCTCGCCGTCCTCGCGTGAGGAGCGCATCCGGAAAGGCGCTGTTGCGCCGCCGATGCGCAACATCTCGAAGCCCTCATCCTTCGAGACGCGACGTCTTCGCGATGCCTCTCAGTATGAGGTCGCCGCGCATCAAATCTTCGCAACGATCGCCCGTTTCAGCTTCGCGATGCGGGCTTCGTCGCGTTTGTAGAACGTCCATTGCTTGATCCGTTTGGAGCGCAGCAATCCGGCTTGCGACAAAATCCTCAGATGCTCGCTGACGGTTGGTTGGCTCACCGCGAGTTTCTCGGCGATCAGCACGCCGCACACGCCGTCGCTGGCGAGGTCGCCATCGACCTGCGCCCGGAAATGCGCTTTCGGATGTTTTAGCCATTCCATGATCAGCAGACGCCGGTCGCTGGCCAGCGCCCGCAACGCCGCTTCGACATCGTCGTCGGAAATAATCATATTGCCAATTAGCCAAATGACGAATTACTGTCAAGCCGCGGGGCCCCGTGAGAATTTGCAGGATGGTCATGTCGAATGCGTCCGATGCCGTTAATCCGGAGCAGATCGCGCGTTGCGAAAAGCTGATCCGGCCGTATATCCGGCGCACGCCGGTGGTCGAGCTCGATGCGGCCGATGTCGGCCTCGCGCCGGGCAGCGTCTTTCTCAAGCTGGAGCTTTTTCAACACTCCGGCTCCTTCAAGGCCCGCGGCGCCTTCGCCAATCTCCTGGCCCGCAAGGTGCCCGCGGCCGGCGTGGTGGCGGCCTCGGGCGGCAATCACGGTGCTGCTGTCGCCTATGCGTCCATGAAGCTCAAGGTGCCGGCGAAGATCTTCATTCCCAGCGTTTCCTCCCCGGCCAAGATCGCGCGCATCCGTGAATATGGCGCCGATCTGGTCATCGAGGGCGATCGCTATGCCGACGCGCTCGCCGCCAGCGAGGCGTGGGCGCAGCAATCAGGGGCAATGCCGGTGCATGCGTTCGATCAGGACGAGACCATGCTGGGACAGGGGACCATCGGCCTCGAGCTTGATCAGCAGGCCGGGTTCGACACGCTGCTGGTCTCGGTCGGCGGCGGCGGCCTGATCGCAGGTCTGGCAGCCTGGTATGCCGGCCGCATCAAGGTGATCGGCGTTGAGCCCTTGGCCGCGCCGACGCTGACCAAGGCACTGGAGGCCGGACATCCCGTCGATGCGGAAGCCGGCGGCCTCGCGGCCGACTCGCTTGCGCCGCGCCGGATCGGCGCGCGGGTTTTTCCCATCGCCAGGGACCATGTGGCGAGTACCGTGCTGGTCGCCGATGCGGCGATCAGGCGGGCACAGGATGTGCTGTGGCAGGCGCTGCGGATCGTCGCCGAGCCGGGCGGCGCCGCGGCGTTCTCGGCATTGATATCGGGTGCTTATCGACCGCAGAGCGGGGAGCGCGTGGCCGTCATCATCAGCGGCGGCAATACCACGGCAGTGGACTTCGATCGGTGAGCGCAATGTGCGTCATTGTTGACGGGCGAATTGAATAAACTGAGAACGGGCTACGTCGACTGCGGCGCCCACGGCTCGGCCTGCGCCGCGCCCTTCGCCTTCACCGATACCGGGGCTTCGCCGATCGCCTCGAGCAGTGCACGCAGCGCCTCTTTCACGCCGGCGCCGGTGACCCCCGACATCAGCAGCGGCGTTTTTTTGGCGGCGCGCTTCAACCGGTCCTTCTGCTTCTTCAGCTCGTCCGGCGTCACCGCGTCAATCTTGTTCAGCGCGACGATCTCGATCTTGTCGGCGAGATGTTCGTCATAGGCGTCAAGCTCGGTCCGTACCGTCGTGTAGGCCTTGCCGGCATGCTCGCAGGTGGCGTCGACCAGATGCAGCAAGACACGGCAGCGCTCGACATGACCCAAAAACCTGTCGCCGAGGCCGGCGCCTTCGTGGGCGCCTTCGATCAGCCCCGGAATATCCGCCAATACGAATTCGCGGCCGTCGACATCGACCACGCCGAGCTGCGGATGCAGCGTGGTGAACGGATAATCGGCGATCTTCGGCTTGGCCGCGCTGACCACCGAGAGGAAGGTCGACTTGCCGGCATTGGGCAGGCCGACCAGGCCGGCATCCGCGATCAGTTTCAGCCGCAGCCAGATCCAGCGCTCCTCGCCCTCCTGGCCGGGGTTGGCGTTGCGTGGGGCGCGGTTGGTGGACGATTTGAAATGCGCGTTGCCGAACCCGCCATTGCCGCCTTCGGCGAGCATGAATTTTTCGCCGAGCGTGGTGAAGTCGTGGATCAAGGTCTCGCGGTCTTCATCGAAAATCTGCGTCCCGACCGGCACTTTGAGCACGATCGGCTTGCCGTTGGCGCCATGGCGGTCCTTGCCCATGCCGTTGGTGCCCTTCTGGGCCTTGAAGTGCTGCTGATAGCGATAGTCGATCAGCGTGTTCAATCCATCGACCACTTCGAGGATGACATCGCCGCCGCGGCCGCCATTGCCGCCGCTCGGACCGCCGAACTCGATGTACTTCTCGCGGCGGAACGCCACGCAGCCGTTACCGCCGTCGCCGGAGCGGATATAGACCTTTGCTTCGTCAAGGAATTTCATGGGCTATAGGTAGGGCAGGGGCGCCGGTGCGGCAACCTTTAGATACGGTTAAATCGGCGAAAAGCCTTAATTTATGGGCGTTTTTTGCGGCTTTCGCGACCAGCGGCCGGTTCGAGAACTCGGCCCGCCTTCCGTGCCGGTTATGACTGGGAAGCCCGCCGCCGAATGAGAAATTTCTGCAATCCTTCCAGCACCAGCTCGCGGCGCTGATTGAACACGGTGCTGCGCAGCGCCACCACGCCCGTGCTGCGGCCGGGCACCAGCTCCGTCACTTCGAGGGCGGGATAAATCGTGTCATCGGCAAACACGGGCTTTAGGAACCGGCTCGACTGTTCGAGAAAACCGACCAGCGATTCCTCCACCATGAAGGGAAACAGCCCGCTGCCGGGTGCGGTGTGGATCAGGGTCTGGAAACCATGCGCGAGCAGGTTCGGCATGCCGCGGGCGTGGCAATATTCGACGTCGTAATGAATGGGGTGGGTATCGCCGCTCGCGGTCTGAAACGCGGCGAAGACGGCTGACGTCATGGTGCGGCTGGGAATGACAAAGCGCTCGCCCAGCGTAAAATCTTCGAACCAGCGTTGCGGCGGCACCATGCGATGCTGTGCGGGATCGAACTCGGTCATGGCTGGTTTCCTGCGGCGCTATGGTTCATGCGTATCGCAGAGGTGTTGTTGCGGCAATCTATTCCACCCGATTCGTCAGGCGCGGGCTTGTCCCGGGCATCCACGTCTTTAAAACAGCGCGGCATAACAGACGTGGATGGCCGGAACACATCCGGCCATGACGAAGAGCATGATGCGATGCCGCGGTTTCACATGAACCTGTTCACGAAAATCTCGGCCTTTAAAGACGAGCGCTCGGCGCGTCTCGCCGGCATCGGCTTGATGCTGCTGTCGATATTCATGTTCTCGTTCGGAGACGCGATGGGAAAGTTCCTCGTCGCGACCTATTCGGTTGGACAATTGCTTCTGTTGCGCGCCTGCGCGGCGTTGATCGTGCTGTTGCCGATGGTCTGGCGGCACCGCGCGAAGTTCATGCACCTTGAGCGGCCGTGGCTGCAGTTGCTCCGGGTGACGCTCTCCACCCTCGAAGTCGCGGCGTTTTTTCTCGCCGCCGTCTATTTGCCGCTCGCCGACGTCGTCACCTATTATCTGGCCTGCCCGATTTTCGTTACCGCGCTGTCGGCGATCGTGCTGCGCGAGCGCGTCGGCTGGCGGCGCTGGAGCGCGGTCCTGATCGGTTTCTGCGGCGTGCTGATTGCGCTGCGCCCGTCGTCGCAAACGGTGAGCTGGCCGGCGATGATTGCGCTCGGCGGCAGCCTGTCGTTTGCGGTGCTAATGCTGATCACCCGCTCGCTGCGGGCAACACCCGATATCGTGCTGGCGTCGTCGCAATTCGCCGGCACGTTCCTGCTCGGCGCGCTGTTGTCGCCATTCGGGTGGGTTACGCCGGGCCCCGGCGGTCTCGTTCTCTTTGCCGCAGCGGGGTGCATTTCGGTGGGCGCGCTGTTGTGCGTCAATCGTTCGCTGAAGCTCGCGCCGGCAAGCGTGGTGGTGCCGTATCAATATTCGATGATCATCTGGGCGGTGATGTTCGGCTATTTCGTGTTCGGCGACGTGCCAGAGGTCGCGACGATCCTGGGCGCGGCCATCATCATCGGCGCGGGGATTTATATTTTCATGCGCGAGCGAGCGCTGGGGCGCGAGGAAACGATGGTCAGTCCGCCGGTGTGATGCTTCTCATCCCTCCCCACAACGGGGAGGGATATAAGGCTGTCAGCGCTCGTGCCGTGTCGAGCTGTTCCAGTTCTTCAGCGACGACCAGACGCCGCGCGAGAGCCGGAAGCAATCGACCGGGGTCGAGGATCCCAGCGCCTCGAAGCGATGCAGTTCGACGCCGCTCCACTGGAAGCCGCATTTTTCCAGGATGTTGCGCGAAGCCGGATTGGCGACCCGCGCGCCGGAGATCAGCTGTTCGACATCGAACTCCTCGAAGGTGAAATCGATCACCGCGCGCGCCGCCTCGGTGGCAAAACCCCGGCCCCAATGCTCGACGCCCAGCCAGTAGCCGAGTTCCGGCGCGTCTGGATGGCGCCAGTCGACGCCGACCATGCCGATCGGCACAAAATTGTTCTCGATCAGGAACACCGTTTCGCGCTTGTTATCCGCTATCGCGCGCACGAACTCGATCGCATGGTCCTGCGAATAGGGATGCGGCAGGCGGCGGGTGCTTTCCGCAATGCGGCGGTCGTTGGCAAGGTGCGCGATCGCTTTTACGTCCGCGAGCGTCGGCCTGCGCAGCATCAGCCGTTCGGTCTCGAGGACGCAGCTACTCGCCTCGCGCAATGTCGGGGTCGGGATATCCTGCAGCATGTCGGCTCCTGTAAGCGTGTGCGAAAACGCAAAATAAAAAGGGGAGGCCGGTTTCCCGCCTCCCCTTAGGAGCCTTTCAGGAGCTCCGCCGGTTCAACAGGACCCGGCGGACTCATGTTGTCCACCGTTTACTCGGCCGCGGCTTCCGTCATCGGAACAACTGATACGAAAGTGCGGCCGTTGGCTTTTGCACGAAACTCGACATGGCCCTCGACCTTGGCGAACAAAGTATGGTCAGTGCCCATGCCGACATTAAGGCCGGGATGCCAGGTGGTGCCGCGCTGACGCGCGATGATGTTGCCGGGAATCACGTGCTCGCCGCCATAGGTCTTGATCCCGAGCCGCTTGCCCGCTGAATCACGACCGTTACGCGATGAACCGCCTGCTTTTTTGTGAGCCATAGCCCGTCTCCAACTTCGCTTTAATTTCTAGATCAATTCCTTGACGGAATCATTTCACTTTTTATCACGCTTCACTTTTTATCACTTTTGCCCTTGGCGGCGGTCTTCTTCGCCGCGGCCTTTTTGGCAGCGGGTTTGGCGCGGGGTTTTGCCGCAGCCTTCTTTGCAACCGCCTTCCTGGCGGGCGCCTTCTTCTTCGCAGCGCTCGGCGCCTCGTCGTCGCCGTCTACCGGCGCCGCAACCGGCGGCTTCTCCCGCTTCGGCCGCGGACCGATCGTCGGCTTGTTGTCGTTGGTCAGGATCTCGGTGATGCGCAGCACCGTGATCTCGTCGCGATAACCGCGCTTGCGGCGCGAATTCTTGCGGCGGCGCTTCTTGAACGAGATCACCTTCGGACCGCGCTTGTGCTGCAGCACTTCGGCCGCGACCGTGGCGCCCGCAACCGTCGGGGCGCCAAGCAGCGGCGAATCGCCGCCGACCAGCAAAACTTCGCCAAGCTGCACGATCGTTCCGACATCGCCGGCGATCTTGCCAATCTCGAGCACATCATCCGGAACGACGCGGTATTGCCGGCCGCCGGTTTTGATGACTGCGAACATCGTTTAATTCCTTCGTGTTCGATCCCGGCCTCGGACAGGTCCGGGCCGGCTTTTTCTTCAGTCGTTATGGGTTCAATTTCCGCGCAATCGGGGAGCGATCCCTCAAGTCGCGCAAAAATAAGCGGCGCGAGAAAAATCCCGCGCCGGGTTGCGGGACTTATAGCCCGTGGCCGCCCCAAGTCAAGGCAAAGCAGCCCAAAAAC
>WNGL01003446.1_pt1 | contig 18999 bp, 17 predicted proteins | sample 5400591 | NCBI WGS metagenome assembly WNGL01 (sample SAMN13153377, study PRJNA577476) | soil metagenome | isolation source: 80 cm soil or saprolite under Garry oak tree replicate 1 | place: USA:California | collected 2016-06-15 | reverse complement strand
TCTCCCGGCGCGCCGCGTCGGCGGGCGCGGGCGGTATCCTCGGCAGCTTCGGCCAGAGCCGGGCGCGCCTCTACAACGCCGAACGCCCCGCCGTCACGTTTGACGACGTGGCGGGCATCGACGAGGTGAAGGCCGACCTCCAGGAGGTCGTCGACTTCCTGCGCGAGCCGCAGAAGTACCAACGACTGGGTGGGACGATGCCCAAAGGTGTGCTTCTGATCGGCGCACCCGGGACCGGCAAGACCTTGCTGGCACGAGCGGTGGCGGGCGAAGCCAAAGTGCCGTTCTTCAGCATCGCCGCATCGGAGTTCGTCGAGGCAATCGTCGGTGTTGGCGCCTCACGGGTGCGCGACCTCTTCGCCAAAGCGAAAGCTGCAGCCCCGTCGATCATCTTCATCGACGAGCTCGACGCGATCGGCCGAAGCCGGTCCGCGGTCGCCAGGTTCGGCGGGAATGACGAGCAGGAGCAGACGCTGAATCAGATCCTCACCGAGATGGACGGCTTCGACTCGCGCGAGGGCGTGATAGTTCTCGCGGCCACCAACCGGGCTGACGTGCTGGACCCCGCGCTGCTCCGTCCCGGGCGGTTCGACCGCAGGGTCACGGTGCAGGCCCCGGATCGGCGGGGCCGCGCGGCGATCCTGCGCATCCACACGCGCAACGTCCCTCTCGCACCCGACGTGGACCTCGACCAGGTCGCCGGGCAGACCCCGGGCATGGTGGGTGCTGACCTGCGCAGCCTGGTGAACGAGGCGGCGCTCGGGGCTGCGCGCAAGGGTGAGTCCGCGGTCACGATGCCGGACTTCGCCGAGGCCATCGAAAGGACGCTGCTCGGCGCGGAGCGCAAGATCATCCTCAGCGACCTGGACCGCGAGCGGATCGCCTACCACGAGTCAGGGCACGCGCTGCTCGGCCTGCTCGTTCCAGGGGCCGACCCGGTCAAGAAGGTGACGATCGTGCCCCGCGGCATGGCCCTTGGTGTGACGCTGCAGAGCCCGGTCGATGACCGTTTCAACTACGGCGAGGATTACCTGCGGGCGCGGATGGTGGGGGCCCTCGGCGGGCGAGCGGCGGAGCGGCTCATCTACGGCGTCGTCACGACCGGGGCGGAAAACGACCTGCAGCAGGTGACTCGAATCGCGCACGAGATGGTCGTGCGCTGGGGCATGAGCCCGAAGGTCGGGCCGTTGAACTTCAGCGACGGTGACGGCGGAATGCTGCAGCAGCGTCCCTACAGCGAAGCGACCGCCCAGCTGATCGACGACGAGATGAGGCGTATCGCTGAGGAGTGCCAGGTTCAGGCGGAGCAGCTGCTGGAGGAACATCGCCCGCAGCTCGACGCGCTCGCCCACGCGCTGTTGCGCAATGACTCGCTCGATGAGCAGGAGATCCTCAAAGTCACCGGGGTCAAGCAGCCTCCCGCCCAACCTACCGCCGCTACCGCCCTCACGCGCTGAACATCGAGCGCTTCCTGAATTCGATCACTCGTCGCATCGTTGCCTCGGCGCCGGCCATCCGGTTCATGGTGGGTCCGAAGCCGGGGAACAGATCCATGAGCGCTTTCATGAGACGGCCTGGACCTGGCATGACCACGATCTCGGCCCTGTCCTTCGCGATGGCCTTGACGACCGCGGCTCCAACAGCCTCGGCCGGAGCCGTGCTGTAGCGAGGCATGTCGAGTCCGAGCTCGTCGCTGGTGCGCTGTCCCAGCCCGGCACCCCGAATCGCGCCGAGCACGATCACTGACGCGCTGACGCCGCGGCTTTTGTAATCGTTGCGGAGCACTCGCGTGAATCCGATCAGCCCATCCTTCGCGGCCGCGTACGCCTCGGTGTACGGAAACCCGATCCGGCCCGCAAGCGACGAGATGTTGACGATGTGTCCGCTGCCCTGCTCGAGCATTCCCGGCAGGAGACGATGGGTGAGCTCCATCGGGGCCAGCACGTTGAGCCGGAAGATTGTCTCGTTGTCGGTCCATGACATCTGGTCGAACTCGCGCTGAGGATCGCCGCCGGCGTTGTTGACGAGCACGTCGATGTGTCCGAACTCGGCTCCGGCGACGCTGACCAGGCGCTCGACGTCGCTCGAGTCGGTGATGTCGGCGGGAACGGCGACCGCCACCGCGCCCGAGGTCCTCAACTCCTCGGCCAGGGCCTCGACCTCGCGATTCGAGCGGCTCGTGAGAACCAGGTTGTAACCGGCCTTCGCCATCGCACGCGCGATGTGTGGCCCGATGCCCCTCGACGTTCCGGTGATCAGAGCGGTCCGGGTTTTGGCGGCCATAGTTTTGGCCCTCCCTTGCTGGCGGCGCTCCACACGCCCTTGGTTAGATAATAGGTATCGCTAACGATTTATTGCACTAATGATTGGTGGTGGTAAGATTTGCCGTCGATGGCGAACGACGGTTACCCCAAGGCGCTTGCCGCCAGGATCGGCTTCCTGCTCGCGCGCGCCCACCTGGTCGCCAGGGAGAAGGCGGACGGAGCCCTGGCCGACGTTGGTCTGTCGATGAGGGGCTTCGCGGCCCTAGCCACCCTCGTGAGCGACGGCGCGATCTCCCAGCAGAGGCTCAGCCAGCGCATCCGCATGGACCCCGCGACCATGGTCGATGTCATCGACTCCCTCGAGCGGTCGGGGCACATCGTGCGCCGGCGGAACCCAAAGGACCGCCGCGCGTACGCGCTGCAAACCACAGCCAAAGGACGAGCTCTCCTCACGCGAGCCCAGCGCGCGATAGTTGAGGCCGAGCGGGACACCGTTCAAGGGCTTGATCGAGATGAGGAGAAGGTTCTTCTGGAGCTGCTCGGACGCATCGCCGATCCTGGACGAGCGGAGAGTCTTGCCACGGACGAGGTGGTCACCGCGGCGCTGGGCCGCTAGCGGCGGGCCCGTTTCAGGTCAACCCGGTCACCTCGCATCGCCACGCCCTCCCTCAGCAGCAGCTCGCGCTGGTGCCGTCCTTTCGGGATGCTGCCGTCCGCGCGCACGACCCGATGCCACGGAAGATCCAGGTCGGTGGTCGCCAGGACACGTCCGACGAGCCGAGGCGCTGGAGGGTAGATGCCGCCGTAGGTCTGAACCGAGCCTTCGGGGATTTGCCGGATCCGCCCGACGATTGCGGCAATCCGGAAGTCGGAGTAGCTGCCTCTCACCGCACCAGCACCGACTGGCGACGAACGCCGCACCGGAAGAGTATGGGCGGAGCTGATTACTTTGACCCTCGGCCCCCCCCCAATAACCCATTCGGCGAAGACACCAGGTTTCCTGGCTGCACGCTCGTCCTCCTCGTCCTCCTCGTCCATTTAGCCAAGCGCGCGTCTTGGGGGCGGCCCGCCGGGTCGGGTCGCCCCATCGACTACGCTCGCTGCTGGAACGGCGTGTCAAAACAATCAGGGAAAACCGGGCTTCTACTTCCGTCGCGCGAGGTCCTGCTGTGGGCGAACAGCGACCTGGGGTTTCTTATCGAGGCGGCGCGGCGGGCCGAGCAGGACGGCTACGACTCCGTGTGGGTCGGCGACTCGTTGCTGGCGCGTCCTCGCGGCGAACCCCTCACCCTCCTCGCCGCCGTTGCCGGGGCGACGACTCGCGTCAGGCTCGGCACTGCCGTCCTGCTGCCGCTCCTTCGGCATCCCCTGTCGTTGGCGCACGGTCTGGCGACCCTCGACCGGATCGCCTGGGGCCGGCTGGTCGTGGGAGTCGGTCCCGGCGCCGAGCTCCCCGGCACCCATGCGGAGCTGGCTGCACTTGGTCTTGCGAGCGAGCGCCGGGTCGGCACGATGTTGAGCGCCGTCGAACACATGCGGCGGCTGTGGCGGAACGAGGAGACGGGCATCGAGCTGCAGCCGCGACCGCTTCATCCTGGTGGTCCCCCGATCTGGTTGGGAGGAAGCGGCCCTCGGATGCTCCGCCTGGCCGGAACGACGTTCGACGGCTGGCTGCCGTTCAGCCCAACCCCGTCCGAATATGCGTCTGGGCTTCGAGCGGTGCGGGAGGCGGCCGAAGGTGCGGGCAGAGATCCGGATGGCATCGCGACGGGCGCCTACCTCACGGTCGCCGTCGCCGATGATCCGCGCGAGGCGGTGGACATGCTCGACGCGTACATGCGCGCGTACTACGGTGTGCCGGCCGAGGTAATGGCCAGGGCGCAGGCGTGTCATGCCGGCACGCTCGAATCGGCGTCCGAATGGTTCGCGGCCTACCGCGACGCGGGCGCGCGCCATCTAGTGGTGCGCCTGGCTCGGCCTGACCTAAGCGACTACAACGACACCGCGCGTCACCTCTTGAGTGCGGCTCGTGGTGCGTGATCTGCGGACGCCGATCTGCCGCGAGCTGGGCATCCGGTACCCGATCTTCTCCGTAGGCTTCGGGGCCGCGGCGGGCCCCGAGCTTGCCGCCGCGGTGTCCATCGCGGGCGGGTTTGGCGTGCTCGGCGGAAGCGGGATGGCGCCCGAGGAGATTACGAGGCGATCAGCGCAGCGAGGATTGGAGCGTCGTCCTGTTCTGGGGCGATCCTGCGCCGTACGTCGAGCCGGCCCACCGTCATAGCGTCAAGGTCATGATCCAGGTCGGGTCCGTCGAAGAGGCGCAGGCCGCCGCGCGCACTGGCGTCGATGCCGTGATCGCGCAGGGATTCGAGGCGGGTGGCCACGTCCGCGGAACCACCTCGATCTGGGACCTTTTGCCTGCGACCGTCGACGCGGTCAAGCCGCTGCCAGTGCTGGCGTCTGGCGGCATCGGGAACGGCGCTGGCGTCGCAAAAGCGCTTCAGCTGGGCGCGCAGGGCGTCTCGCTCGGAACGCGGTTTGTTGCGTGCGACGAGGCCTGGCTGCACCCGGCGTACAAGCAGCGGATCGTCGACAGCACTTCCGACGACACCGTTTGCAACATCTTGTACGACGTGTGGTGGCCCGACGCGCCACATCGCACTCTCCGCAACAAGACTTTCGCCGAGTGGGAGGCGGCTGGTCGCCCACCTTCCGGGTCTCGACCCGGCGAGGGAACCTCAATCGGCAGGCGCCGGCTGGCCAATGGGGAGTGGATCGAGTGGCCGCGCTACGCGGTTGGAACGGTGCCACCGGACTTTGAGGGCGACATCGAATACGCGCCACTGTGGGCGGGTGAGTCCTGCGATGTCGTGAACGACATCAAGCCTGCGGCGGAGATTGTTCGTGACCTCGTACGGGAAGCCGGGAGAGACGCCTCTCCCGGCTAGATCGTTCTAGGCGACCGGCGTCCCCGCCAGGTAGGCGTGCTCGGAAACGACCGAGCAGACAAAGGTGATTCCGGAGTCCAGCTGGCGGAGCGCGCCGGAAGACCATGCCGCCTGGAGCTGGGCCAGCGTCGTGATGTGCGTCACCGCGTCCCTGGAGGTGAACAGCTCCACGTACACGTGCCAGGGCACGTTGAAGTCGCCCCTGCGAGGCATACCGACCAGGTGATCATGGCCGGGAACGGCGCCCGGATTCGTGCCATAGACATCGGACATGACGGCCGTCGCGACGCCCGCGATCACGCCGGCGTGGTCCGGACAGTTCCCTGGCGTGGCGCCCATACAGTTGAAAGTGCCTGGCGTCCCTGGTGGGTAGACGATCAGGTAAAGGGGAGCCACCGCGTTCGAATTCACGGTGTTGATCGGGTTGTCAGGTCCGAGCGGCGCGAGCCGGTTGGGGGTCAGCAGATACACGAACGAGCCGTCGTAGTCGTTGTAGGCGGGCTCGATCGTCGCATGGCCGAGAACCCGCTCGCCGGTGGGCACAGAGCCGGCCAGTGTGTTGATCTGGAAGAGAAACGCCGACAGCGCCAGCGCGACCAGCGCTCGGCTCAATCTGAAAGAACGCGGCATTTTCAACACCTCACCTGTAGAAGTAGGGATCGAGCACGCGCACGGGCGTGATCTTGTCGGCCGGCAGCTGGTTGAGCTTGGCCGCCTTCCGGATTGCATCCGGGCTGGGTGCGTCGTAGATGCAGAACGTCTTCCTGTGGTCTTCAGTGACGTACGAGTGCACCCATGTGACGCCGAGCTCCGCGTTGGTGCCGACCACGGACATGCATGCCAGCGCTCCTTGCTCCGTCAGCGGGATCTCGAGCCCGCCGGGGAATGAGCGCTCGACGATGAACCTCGCCATACGAACCCTCCTTGCGTTTACAGCGACCCGGGATGGATCGCCCCCTTCACGCGAGGCTAGGTCCGCCTGACGCTTCCGCCATCTGTGAGAAGGCTCAGGCTGTGCTCAGCTCAAGTGCTCATTTCTGGCCAGCCACGTTGCGATCTGGACGCGAGAATCGAACCCAAGCTTGTCCAGGATGTGGTGGACGTGGTTGTCGATGGTCCGCTCCGAGAGATAAAGACGCTCGGCGATCGCGCGGTTGCTGAGGCCTTGGGCGAGCAGCTGGGCCACGTCGCGCTCGCGGCGGCTGAGCTGAACGGAGCTCGAAGCGCGCGCCGGCTGGGTGGTCTCAGCCTGTTCTGCGTGGCCCGCGGCGAAAAGGCTCCACGAGCCCGGAACACCCTCGAACACGCGCGCTCCGCGGTCGGCGAACTCCAGGCCCGAGCCCACCACCAGGTCCTTGACCGTGCCTGAAACAAGCACTTCGCCTGGCTGGGCTGCTTTCATCACGCTCGAGGCGACGTGGAGGGCCACGCCACGAGGCCGGCCGTCACCGACTTCGCACTCACCGGCGTGGAGACCGGCCCGGACGCGCAGTCCTAGGCGCATGAGCTGATCGCGCACGTCGAGCGCACAGCGAATGGCGCGCGCCGTGCCGTCGAACACGGCGGTCATGCCTTGCTCGCCAGCTTCAATTTCCCGGCCGGAGTAGCGCGCGAGAGCCTTGCGAACCACTGAGTGATGGCGGTCGACAAGTTGATTCCAACGCTTATCGCCGAGCCAGATGGCGTGCGCACCCGCTTGCGCGACGTTGGTGCAGAGGACCGTTGCGAGCATGGTGTCGGGGGGTGGGCCGGTTCGGACGCCGGTAAGGAATTCCTGCACCTCGCCGACCACCTGGTCAGCGTCCCCGAAGTACGGCCAATGGTCGTCAGAGTCCAGCTGTCACAGCCTGGCGTTCGGGATGTGCTCGGCGAAGTAACGTCCAGCCTCGATCGGGGCGATGCGATCGCCGCGCGCATGGATTATCAAGGTCGGTACGCGTATCGCCGGGAGGATGCCACGGATGTCGATCAACATGTTCATCCGCAGGAGATCTTCAGCGTCGCCGGGGCTCGCGCTCATCTGCATGAACGTCGTCCACCAGCCCGCGACTTCAGGGTTGTCGACCTGGCTGGGGGCGTAGCGATCCATGCCGGCAACCTTGCCCCACATGTCCTTGACCCGACCCATGCGCTCCTCGAACTGCTCTTCGGTGATTCCCCACGGATAGCCAGGGCGCCTCAGGGCGGACGGATAGCTGCCGTCGATGATCAGACCCGCGGTGCGTTCGGGATAGGTCGCGGCGAAGAGCGCCGACATCACACCACCCTCGGAGATGCCTAACAGGGCCGCTCTCTCCGAACCGGCCGCGTCAAGGACTGCGCGAACGTCATCCATCCGCTGCTCGAGGGTAGGCAGCGGGTGAACGCGATCCGACATCCCGCAGCCACGCTTGTCAAAGAGGATGAGGCGCGAAAACGAGGCCAGACGATTGAGGAAGGCCGACATGGCCGGCAGCTCCCACACGTAGGCCAGGTGCGAGACCCAGCCGAGCACGAGGACGAGGTCTATCGCACCGTCGCCGACGACTTGATACGCGATGTTGACGTCGCCGCTGCGAGCGTACCTGGCCCCCGTAAACATCTCGGTCACGCCAGTGTAGAGGCGGTTTGGCGGCCAGGTCGGAAGGCCGCTACCAGATTCCCGGCTGGATCATTCCTTGCCAGTTGCAGTGGCCGCAGATGATGTCCACGCCGGTCGTGATTCCGGCCATGTAGCGACCAATCACCAGGTCGGTCGATCCGCAACGGGGGCACTTTGCCGGCCGGTCTGCACCAGGCTCTGGGGCCTCGCCTGCCACGCCATGGTGACGGTGCGCCTCATGCTCTTCAGCCCGCTTGCGAGCCTTGCGACCCATCAGGTGCGGACGAGAAGCGCGACCCAGATCACGCCGACGAACCAGAATGCAAAAAGAGACCCAAAGGCGTGCTCGGAGACGACCGCGCAAACAAAGGTAATCCCGGAGACCAGCCGACCGTAGAGCGCGCTGGCAGCGACTCGGGCGTGGCCATTGCCGCTATTTTGAAGAACCTATGCCCAGTGAGAGCGTCCTCCTCGTTCCAGTCCACGGACTCCCTCCCCTGATCGAGGAATTGCGGCGACAGCACGACCCCAGTGCGCGCGCCGGCGTGCCGGCGCACATCACCGTCCTGTATCCATTCGTTGAACCACAACGGCTCACAGTTGACACTTTCAGCGAGCTAGATCGACTGCTGAACAGGTGGGCTGCTTGCGACTACGCGCTCACCGAGGTAAGGGAGTTCGAGCAGGGCGTCCTCTACTTGGCGCCTGAGCCGGCGAAGCCCTTCATCGAGCTAACCACGATGGTGGGCGATCGCTTCGATCTATTGCCGTTTGGTGGGACATTTCCAACGGTCGTTCCGCATCTGACTGTGATGCAGTCCGCCGACGAGGCGGATCGTGAACGAATTACTTCTCTCCTGAGGCGAGCTCTTCCGCAGTCTGCCCGAGCGTCAGAAGCCTGGGTCATGGTTGGAGATAACGACTCCGACTGGACGACGGTACACACCACGAAATTTCGCTGACTGGCGCCTCGACATCGGTCGAGCGATGAGTTAACCGCCAATTCGCAGTCATCACCTGTGACGCATCCAGAGTTCGGGTGGAGTTTCGACAAGGAGGGCACACGATGGCGGCTATAACCAGGATCCGCGATTTCGGCGGCGAGCTTATTCGGCCCGGCGACGCCGCGTACGACCAGAGCCGGGCCGTGTGGAACGGCGTGGTCGACCGGCGCCCGGCCGCGATTCTTCGCTGTGCCTCCATTGAGGACGTGGTCGCGGCTGTGCGTTTCGCCCGTGAATCCGGACTCGAGATCGCCGTCAAGTGCGGCGGTCACAGCGTGCTCGGCCTTTCCGTGCCGAACGGCGGGGTGATGATCGACCTCTCCCCCATGAGCGACGTGCGTGTCGATCCCGTACGGCGCAAGGCATGGGTGGGCGGCGGCTCGCTCCTTCGAAACCTTGACCCGGCCGCCCGGGAACACGGCCTCGCCACGACTGCAGGCAACGTCTCGCACACAGGCGTCGGCGGGCTGACCCTTGGCGGCGGTATGGGCTGGCTTGCGCGACAGTTTGGACTCGCCTGTGACAACGTCGAGGCGTATACCGTCGTGACCGTCGAGGGACGCATCGTTCGCGCATCTGAATCGGAGAACCCCGATCTGTTCTGGGGCCTGCGCGGGGGAGGCGGCAACTTCGGCATCGTGACCGAGTTCGAGTTTCGCCTCCACCCGGTCAGCGGGCGCGCGCTCCTTGTGGACCTCATATTCGATCCCGCCGACGCCCGCGACGCCCTGCGGGGCTGGCGTGACCTGCTGCCCGACGCACCCCGGGCAGCGACTTTGACCGCAAGCGCAACGACGGCCGGGGATCTACCTGTCGCCAGCGTCGGCTACGTCTGGGTCGGCGACGTTGACGAAGGGCTGGGGTATCTCTCCACGATCCGCGGCCTTGGCACGCCCGCGGCCGAGCGCGTCAAGGAGATGAGCTACGTGGAGCTGCAGTGCATGAGCGACGACCCGAACGGCCATGGCCGCCGCCGCTACTCCAAAGGGCACTACCTGACCGAGCTCAGTGACGAGGCCATTGACGCTTTCCTGGCGCGCGGTCTACCGGCGAACGGGGACGATCCCGACTGGTCGCGCGTGCCGAACGGCGGATTCCAGGCGTACGGTGGCGCAATCGCCGACGTCGGGGAGGACGATGCCGCGTTCAGCCACCGCCGAACGCTCGTCGAGTTTGGTTGTGGGACGACTTGGGTGGATCCGGAGGAGGATGGCGAGCGCGTCTCGAGCGCTCGGGTCTATGGCGCGGCCCTCGAGCCGTTCGCGAACGGGGTCTACGTCAACGCCCTGGGCGACGAAGGTCAGGACGGCGTGCGCCGGGCCTATCCCGCGAGCAAGCTCGCGAGGCTGGTCGACCTCAAGCGCCGTTACGATCCCGACAACGCGCTCCACCTGAACCAGAACATCCGACCGGGGGCGCTGTCGGCGTAACCCGCAGGCTAACCACGGAACGCTGAGGGTGCGCCCGGTGGCAGGTAAGGCGCAGGGTTCACAGGAACCTGGTTGATTCGCAACTCGAAGTGAAGGTGCGCACCGGTCGAGTTTCCTGTCGATCCCTCGAGCCCGACTGGGGTGCCCTGCGGAACGGTCTGCCCAACCTTCACCAGCGCGGTCGATAGGTGGCCGTAAAGCGTGTCCAGTCCTCCTGAGTGCGCGATCACGACGTAGTTCCCATAGCCGGTGCTCGAGCTTCCGACCAGCGCCACGACGCCGTCATCAGCTGCAAACACAGGCGAGCCAAATGGCTCAACCAGGTCGATCCCCGTATGAAAGTGGGGGTATTTGCCGTACGCGGGCTCGAACCAGTACGTGCTCGGACCGAAAGGCTGGGAGATCTGCGCCTGAGGCTCTGGCCATATGAAGCGGTACGTTGTCGAGTGTCCACTGCTGGTTGGAATCTGGCCAACGTTGTTTGATTGGGACCACAGCTGCACCTGTGTCCAGACCGCCTGCATGGCAGCCGAGATGATGGCGTCCTGCTGCTGCTGCAGCATGTCCGTCACTGCCTGGGCCAGCTGCGCCGACTGGCTATTAAGTCGCGCGAGCTCATATTGTGTTTGACCGATCTTCACCTGCAGCTGCGCGATCGAACTCTCCTGCTGCGCTTGCAACGCTTGAAGCTGTGACATCTGGGCGTTGAGCAAATCGCGTTGTTTGACCTGTTCCTCTCGTGCAGCCTCCTCCCTCTGGCGCTCCTTCTGCAGCTCGTCGAGATCGTGCGCCAGGGACGCCTTGATCTCGCCCGCGCGTGCGCCCGCCACATTGAGGTCAGAGATTCGAGTGAGCAGGTCGCTCAAACTCTGCGCTTCGGCGAGCACCACCAGTACCGATCCTGGCGCTACGTAGATGGCGCGACTCAGCTGCCGAAGTTGCGCACGCTCGGCGTCGATGCGTTCGGCCAGAATCGCCTCGCGCCGCCGTGCGTCCGCGATCTGCACGTCGAGGTCGGCGATCTTCGCAACAACGTCGCTGATTTTGCCCTTGAGGACCTGCTGCTGAGCCGCGTTGTCTAGCAGGGACTGCCGCAGCTGCTGCTGGGCGGCCATCGCATCGGCCAGGTTGCTCCCGAGCTGGGCTCGGATTTGATCGATGACCGCCTGCTGCTGCTGTGGATCGGGCGGCGTGGTATCCGCTGTGGCAGCAGACCGATCCGCTCCGAGCAGAATGCAAGCCAGCACGAGCGCAATCAGGGACGCTCTCACGTCTCCATATGTCTCCGCAGGCTGATCAACGATGATCCTGAGCCGAGACCCAGGCCCACCAGGACGACGCACGTCGCAGCGATGGCCGCGACCGTGATTGTGATGCCAGGGGCAAACTGGGTGAAGGTTCCCGACGCCATTGAGACTCCCGCCAGAGTCAACCCGAAGGTGATGACGCCCGCAACCGCACCCGCCAAAGCACCGGTGATCGCACCCTCGACCACGAAAGGCCCGCGCACCATCCAGCGCGGCGCGCCCACCAGCTGCATGATGGTGATCTCGTCGCGTCGTGAATGGATCGCGATCTTGACGCTGTTCATGGTCACTGTCACGGCGACGAATGCGAGCAAGCCGAGGAAGGCGATGCCCGCAACTGCGGCGCCCAGCAGGACAGCCTGAATTCGCTGGTACGCGCCTCGGTCGTACGACGTCGGATAAAGCTGATCGACCGCCAGGTCGTCGCGGACCGAGCCATCGATCGCCGCCACGTCGTCGATGTTCTTGATCTGAACGTCGAGGCTGGCCGGGAAGGGGTTGCTATCACTGGCATCGGCGAGCTGCGGCAGGCCTGGGATGTGTTGCGCTCGCTCAAGCGCTTCTGCTTTGCTGACGTACCTGACGCCGGCGACGCGCGGATCGCTCGTCAACCTGTTCTGCAGCGAGACGATGTCCGCGCTCGCGGCATCATCGCGCAGGTAGACGTGAAGCAAGGAAGCTTGACCAGCTTCGACCTGCTCCAGGTTGTGGAGAGCAAATCCGGTCAGGCCGACCAGGCCGGACATCACAAGCAGCAACGTCATCGAGCCGAGCGCCGGCGCGGTGCTGCTGACGTTTCGAGCCCAGCTCCGGGCCGCGCCCTGGAACAGGTAGCGCAAGAGATTCGTGACCACGGTCTGAATCAGGCGCCGTCGCGGGAACCGCCCCTTCACGAGGACGCCAGCCACGCCATCCTCCCCGTCTGCCCAGCCGGTTGGTCGCGCACGAGCCTCCCCTGAACCAGCGTCAGCACCCGGCGCTGAAGCCGGGTGACGATCTCGACGTTGTGCGTGGCGACCAACACCGCCGTGCCCCATGCCGCGATGTCCTCGAAGAGGTCCATGATCTCCCACGCGGTCTCGAGGTCCAGGTTGCCGGTCGGCTCGTCAGCGATCAATAGCGGCGGCTGACCAACCACCGCCCGGGCCACAGCAACGCGCTGCTGCTGGCCGCCTGACAGCTGATGCGGAAAGGCATCGCCCCGGTCGCCCAGACCCACTGCCTCCAGCGCGTCGAGCGAGCGGTCCCGGGCCTCCTCGTCGGAAATCCGAAGATCACCGACCTGGAGCCCAAAGGCGACGTTTTCGACCGCGGTCAACTTCGGCAGGAGCTTGTAGTCCTGGAACACGACGCCCACCCGGCGACGCAAGTCGGCAACGCGTGACGCCTTCAGACGATGGGCCGCGATTCCGGCCACCCAGACTTCGCCGCTCGACGGGCGAATCTCGCGGTTGATCAGCTTCAGAAGCGTGGTCTTGCCGGCGCCGCTGGGGCCGACGAGAAACGCGAGCTCACCCGGATTGAGGGACAGATGAACCTCATCGAGGGCGCGCCGGGACCCGTATGAGCGAGTCACCGCCGACATCTCGACGATCGGGCGGACGTATCCGTTGACGATTGGGCGCACTTCTCCGTTCGAGATAACGGGCAGCGCGGCGAATCCCTGGGAGTTCGGCTATTAAGGATTGTGAGTAGTTGGCGATAGTCTGTCGGCGATCTGGGCTGCTTAGGGTTTGCGAAGGAGCGGCAGAACCAGGCCTTGCCAGAACACCGGCAAGAAAACATTCCAGCCGATCGCGAAGCCGGCAGCGACGGTGAAAGATGCGCTTGTGCCGAGTCTTTGGAAGACGCCGAAATAGATCACGGCAGCGATTGCCGCAAGCACCGGCACCACGTGGAACGCGTATCGGATCAGCCAGATCTTGGCCTCTCGCCTGGCGGCCGGCGTCTCGAGGTGATCGGGATCTGGGGCCGGCTCTTCGGCCGGAAGAATTCGCTTCCAGCGCCGGTGGATCAGCAGGGCCGCGATTCCTCCTCCGATGAGGAGCACGTAAAAGACCCACAGCGGCAGGTTCAGCCTGTACGCGATGACGGGAAGACCGCGGAGCGCGAGCAGCAGAGCGAGGACAGCAGCAGCGCTGTAAGACAAGCGCGTGGTTGCGAAGAAACTGTTGCGCGGCGACCTCTGCCTTTCGCTTACGAACTCATCGCGCTGCGGCGGGCGGATAGACACGAGGCGGCCATCTTATGCCGGCGCTCCCGAAATTCTTGACACAGTCGCACTGTGACCTGAGCCATCACAGGAGTGGGCCGGGAGGGATTTGAACCCCCACAGCTTTCGCGGGTGGTTTACAGCCACTTGAGCTCGCCAATGCCCAGCCGACCCACAGAAGAGCAGTAATCGTACGAAATCAGGTCCAGGCGCCTCGCTGCCAGCGCCCCAGCAGGCCAACCTCATAATTCCACCCGTGACGCGAAGCCCGCAAGGCTATGCCCGGTACGTCCTGGCCGTCATGGTCGGCATCAACTTCCTCAACTACATGGACCGCTGGGTCGCCTCCTCGGCCGCGACCCCCATCGAGAAGGAATTCCACCTCACCGACGCTCAGTTCGGCCTGATCGGCACCGCCTTCCTCCTCGTCTACGCCGTGGCAGCACTCCCCTTCGGCTACTGGGGCGACCGCGGGGTACGCAAGACCGTCATCGGCGTCGGCGTCACCATCTGGAGCCTTGCCACCCTCTTCACGGGTTTTGCGCGCAGCTACTTCCATCTCTTCCTAAGCCGCGCGATAGTCGGCGTTGGCGAGGCCAGCTACTACCCCGCCGGCACCTCGCTCATGTCCGACTTCTTCCCCAAAGAACAGCGCGGGCGCGTCATGGCGATCTGGAACGGCGGCAGCACGATCGGAATCGCGGTCGGTTTTGCCGGCGGCGCGTACATCGCTGAGAAGTTCGGTTGGCGGACTGCCTTTTACTTCGCCGCGATCCCAGGTCTCCTCTTCGCGGTGCTTGCCTTCGCGTTCAGAGAGCCTCTGAGGGGTAACGCCGAAAAGCATGGGCCGGTTGTGCAAAAGATGAACGACATCAACCTGAGGAAGTTCGTCGACCTCATCCGCATCCCGACCCTCCGCGCCACGATCATGGCCCAGACTCTCCTCTTCTTCGTGCTCGCCTCCAATGCCTTCTGGCTGCCGACAGTCCTCCAGAGGCACTTCGGTTTGACCCAGAGCAAGGCCGGAGTCCTGGCTGGCGGCGTGATCGTTGCGGGTGGCTTGATCGGCACACTGGCCGGCGGCTGGATCGCCGACCGCCGCGCCCTCATTCGCCCCACCGCGCCGCTCGAGGTGGGCATCGCCGGGTTCTTGCTTGGCGCGGTCCTCATCGCGGTCGCGCTGGTCAGCCCCATGAACATCGGGCCGATCCCGGTCTTCGTTCCGGTCTTCCTCGCGACGGTGATCTGCCTCTACCTCTACGCCGGCCCGTTCACCGCCCTTTCCCAGAACGTCGTGTCACCCGGACTGCGCGCCAGCGCGGTCACGTTGACCCTGCTGGTCGCCCACGTCCTGGGCGATTCGCACTCCACGTTTGACGTCGGCAAGCTCTCCGACCTGTTGGGCGGCAACCTCCAGGGAGCCCTCCTGATCACGAGCCCGACGCTGCTCGTCCTCGCGGCCATCGCGGCCGCGACGGGCCTGCCCACGGTCAAGCGCGACACGCAAGCGATGGAGGCGGAGTGGGCCGCGAGGTCGGCGGAGCCGGAGCCGGCGCTTAGTAGATAAACCCGACCAGTCTGGTCCCGAGCTGCCCCGGTTTGATCGTGCGCTGGTCGATCACGCCGAATGCAACCCAGTTCATCTCAGACACCATCCACGAGCCGTCCGGATTCACCGCCTCCACATACGCGACGTGTCCTGCCCAGCTCTCCCAAGTGACCATGATCGCGCCGACCTTGGGCGTCGACCCGACGGCGTGGCCCTGGGCGGCCGCGTTGGCGTACCAGTAGCCGGCGTCGCCGGTCCAGGTCACGTTGCGCCAGGTCGCAACGTAATACGTGCACCACCCGGCTGGGAACTTGTTGTTCACGTACGGGCCGAGGCAGCACCCGACCACGTGGTACACGTAGCCCGACGGCGATCCGCTGTGCACGATCTGGTACAGCGGTGGAGGAGGCGGGAACGCGCCCCCCACACCACCGGGGATGACGATGGTCATGCCGGAGCTCAGCTGCGTTGTGCGCAGCCGGTTGAAGTCGATGATGGCCTGGGGGTCGACCTTGTACGTGGACCCGAGGGCCTCAACGGTGTCGCTGGCCTTGGTGGTGACGACAATCCCATGCACCGGCGGGATCACGATTTGATCGCCCGTCGCCACCGAGTCGTTCGAGATCAGGTTGCTGTTCGACCACCGGATCTCGGGCACGGTCACGTGGTACTTGGTCGCGATCGTGGTCAGGTTCTCGCCCGCCGCCACCGTGTAGACAACCGGGCTATGGCTGATTGGCGCGGACGTGGGGATAGAAACCGGTTTGATGATCGTGCTGTAGCGGCCGAGCGTCACGTCGCCATACTCGCCGCCCTCCGCGACCATCACCGCTTCCGCGTTCACCGGGCCCAGCCGTGCTGTCAACGCTGTCGAGTAGTGGCGGTCAATCGCCGCGTAGCTCGACATTGCAACCGCTATTCCGAGTACGACGGCATGGGTCAGGTAACGATTAACTCGCAATGCCTACCCCTAAATTTGTCAACTCGACCGGCGGTGGACGAGTCCCCCGGAAGACCGAGCCACCCTAACAGACCTTTGTCGCGCCAGTCAACCCCCGATCGGCTACTTAAAGGAAGCTGGACGGTCGCCGGCTGGCCAGCGGGTCCGAACTCGATTCGAATTTGAGGAACCGGCCGCCATAGGCGGCGGCGCCGAACAGCAGTTCGGCCGCTGAAGCGTCGCCTGACCTGATCGAGTAGCCGCTTCATTAACAATACTCAACGCCACCCAAACCCGCTCCTTGCTGGCCTGTCTAAGGCCCGCCCCGGACGTAGATCGTCTGGCCCGAGATGAAGCTCGAGTCATCGCTGCACAGAAACGCGATCACGCTCGCGATGTCTTCCGGCTGGCCGACCCGGCGGAGCGGGATCTGGGAGGCGGCGCCGATCTTGAAAGCCTCGAAGTCGACACCCATCCGTTCCGCTGTCGCGCGGGTCATCCGAGTCTCCACAAAGCCCGGCGCCACGGTGTTGACGTTGACGTTGAACGGCCCCAGCTCGATGGCCAGCGTCCGGGCCATGCCCTGCAAGCACGCTTTGGCGGTCGAGTAGTTGGTCTGGCCGCGATTGCCGAGGGCCGAGGTGGAAGAGAGAAAGACCATCTTGCCGTACTTCTGCTCGACCATCGGTCTCTGCGCGGCGCGGGCGCACAGGAACGTTCCCTTCAGGTGGGTGTCGATGACCGAGTCCCAGTCGTCGTCGGTCATCTTGAACAGCATGTTGTCCCGGATGATGCCGGCGCAGCACACCAGCACGTCGAGCCGACCCAGCTCTTTCACCGCCTGCTCCACCATTGAGTCCACCTGCTCCCGATCCGTGACATCGCAGGCGATGGCAAGGGCCTGGACTGGCCGCGCCACCTCCTCCGCCGGCCCGATGTCCATGTCGGAAACCACGATCCGAGCGCCTTCCTGCGCGAAACGTTCAGCGGTCGCCGCCCCGATGCCCCTTCCCCCGCCGGTGACCAGGACGACGCGGTCCTTGAATCTCATCTCGTCTCCGAGTCGTACGCGGCGCCGCCGTCCTTCCTCGGGTCCGACGCGCCGGACAGAAAACCGTCCTTCTCGGCCACGATCACCTGCGGCCGCGCGAAGTAGGAGTCGTAGTTGAGCGTGCGCCGGTTGACGGTGTAACCAAGTCTCTCGAGCCCGTCACTTACGGTCCGCGGGATTCGAGCCTCCGCCTGCACCACGTCGCCCTGGAAGTCCACACGCGGCGCGCTCACCGCCTCGACCGGCGACATCTGATGGTCGAGCACATTGACCAGGACCTGGAGGATTGAGCTCACGATCTTGGTCCCGCCCGGTGCGCCGACGCACACGCGCAGCTTGTGCGCATCGAAGACCATCGTCGGCGTCATCATCGTCACTCGCGTCTTGCCCGGATGCAGCGAGTTGGGCCGGCCGGGCCGCGGATCGAAGCAGTTCATGTAGTCGTTGTAGCCGAAGCCCAGGCCGGGCGTGACCACTCCACTCGCCGAGCCCAGCGTGTGCGAGAGCGACACTGCGTTGCCGCCGCCGTCGACGACGCAGACGTGCGTCGTGTCGGCGCGGTCGTGCGCCCTGGCCCCGTTCGCCACCACCTGGCGCGCCTTGGCGGCGTACTGCTTGTCGGCGAGCGCGCCGGTCGGTATCTCGACGAACCGGGGGTCGGCGATGTGCAGCTCGCGGTCGGCTACGGCCCAGGCCATCGACTCGACGAGGAGGCGTGCCGCCTCCGTACTCGGCCATCCATGTGCGCCGAGGTCATAGCCCTCGAGGAAGTTCAGCATCTGGAGCAGGGTCAGGCCACCCGCCGGCGGGCCCGCGGCAGCAACTTCCAGCCCTCGGTAGGTTCCGCGAATCGGCTCGGTCACGTTGACCTGGTAAGACTCGAGGTCCTCCATGGTGATGAACCCATGGTTGGAAGCGAAATCCGCTGCGATGGCGCGGGCGACGTCGCCTTTGTAAAAAACGTCCGGTCCATCGCTCGCCAGCCGCTCCAGGGTGCGGGCCAGGTCCGTCTGAACCATCACCTCACCGATCGCGTACAGGGCGCCGTCATGCGTGTAGATCGACTTCGCGCCCGGCGTGACCTGGATGCGCTGGGCATTGGGCACGACATCCGGTCCGTAGTCGGTCGTCCAGTAGCCGTGCATGAAGCCGGTGACGGGGAAGCCTTGCCGCGCGAGAGGAATCGCCGGCTCTATCGCCTCCTCCCAGGAGATCGATCCGAAGCGCGTCAGCGCTTCGTACATCCCCGCCACGGTGCCCGGAACCGCGACCGATTGGTAGCCGACGTCGTTGACCCAACCCTCGAGGACGTATCCATAACGGTCGGCCGCCTCGCGGATGAAGAGCCGTTCCCACTGGTCCTCCCGCACGCGCGAGCCCGCGGTGCCGTAGAACTCAATCAGCGCGTCACCGGCCTGCGGGCTGTGCACCAGCATCGCGCCGCAGCCGCCGATGCCGCACATCTGCGGATCGATGACACCCTGCACGAACGCGCACGTGACAGCGGCGTCCACCGCATTGCCTCCTCGCCGCATGACGTCGAGGCCGATCTCCGCAGCCAGCGGTTGCGGACAGACGATGATCGCCACGCCCGTAAGTTAGATCAAAGTCGAGCAGGCGATTTCTTGATCGCCGCCGGAGGGGCGCCGCCGGAGTCGCGGGAGCTAAGCGGGTAGTTCGATGGTAAAAGTGCTCCCCGCACCACGCTCGGTC
>WNGL01007581.1_pt1 | contig 19002 bp, 19 predicted proteins | sample 5400591 | NCBI WGS metagenome assembly WNGL01 (sample SAMN13153377, study PRJNA577476) | soil metagenome | isolation source: 80 cm soil or saprolite under Garry oak tree replicate 1 | place: USA:California | collected 2016-06-15 | reverse complement strand
CGGCGTGCAGGAAGTACCGATAGAGCTGACCGTGGCGGGCAATGTGCGAGAGACCATGACGCTGCTCTATCAGGTCGAGCGGACGAGCCGGCTCCTCACGGTCAAGGAGGTGAAGGTCCGAGTGGTCGCGGTGGGTCAGCCACGCGAGCTGCTGACCACCCTCATCGTCGCGGGTTACGTGCTCCCGCCAACCGGGGCCGGAGTCCACTAGCCATGTCGCGACGGCTCCTGATCGTCAACGTTCTGCTCGGCATTGTGAGCGTCGCCCTCGCCACGGGCGTTGTGCGCACTCTCGTCGTGAAACGCCCGCTGCCAGTGCCGGCGGCGGCGCGCGTGGCAAGCGCGCCACCGCCCACCGCGGCATCGACGAGTGCGGACCCCGGGCTGTCGAGCTACTCGGTGATCGCCTCCCGCAATCTTTTCAACCCGGCACGAAGCGAGACGTTGGCGACGGCGGCGGCGCCCGTGAGCAAGCCCATCCTCCACGGCGTGGTGGTGGACGGCGCCAAGAGCCGCGCCTTCCTCGAGGATCCCGCCGTCAAGCGCGTGGCCGGCTACTCCGTGGGCGACACGATCAGCGGCGGACGGATCCAGCGGATCACCGATGACCGAGTAGTGATCGCGCGACCCGAAGGACCTCTGGAGGTCCTGCTCCAGGATCCGTCCAAGCCTCGGCCCGCCCCGACAAGCGCGGCACCAGCGTCACCGACACTGCCATTGCCACAGACGGCCCCCGGCTCCCAGGCGCCGCAAGTGCCCCCAGTAGGCCAGGCTCCGCTGGTGGGGCAGGCCGCACCCCCACAGGGCCCGGTGATCGGTGCGCCGCCGACCGTTCCCACGTCTCCTCCACTCAGGCGCCGCCTGCCCCAGCCAGGCAATGACTAGATTCCGACCCATCGCCTGGCTACTGCTGGTCGTCGTTGCGCTCGCGGCCTGCACGTCGACGGGGACGCGGCGGCCCGCCGGCGCCGCCGCTCCCTCTTCCACCCGCGTCGACGTGCGCACCGAGCCGGTCCCGCCTCCGGCCGTCGCGCCGCTCCCGTCCCCCACGTCCCCGCCACCCTCCTCGGCTCCTGCCCGCTCGCCGTCGCTGTCTGTGGGCCCCACGCGCCCGCCCGAACCGACACCGCCCCAACCCGGAGTCGCCGTCCCGGCAGCCCCCACGCCGCCGCCGTCAACCGCACCCTCGCGCAACATCGTGTTCAACTTCGACAATGCCGACGTGGAGGTGGTCATCCAAGCCGCCGCCGAGATCGTCGGCTTCAACTACGTGCTGGCCCCGGCGGCACGCGGTCGAAAGGTGACGGTCCAGACCATCGGCAAGATCGCCAACAACGACGTCTTCAATGTGCTGCTGACCATCCTCGACGTCAACGGCCTGGCCGCCGTCAAGTCGGGTAACCTCTATCGCATCATCCCGAAGGAAGGCGCGCCCCAGTCCTCGATCAGAACGGTCGTCGGACGCGAGGCAGATCCTTCTCGCAGCGGGGACGAGGTCCTGACCCAGCTCATTCCGCTGCAGTACATCAGCGCGGCGGATGCCGTGAATTCTCCTGCGCCCCTTCGTGCCCCAGCAGGGCGGCATCTCCGCCCATCGCGAGACGAACCTCCTCATCATCACGGACACGGCCGCCAACATCCGCCGCGTGCTCGACATCGTCAAGCTGGTGGACGTGGAAGTGGCGGTGGACGAGCTCCAGATCATCCCCCTCCGCCATTCCGATGCCCAGGAGCTGGCGCAGCTTCTCAACCAGATGTTCTCCACCGGGCGGCTGCGGACGGGCGTGGGCGCGGTAGCGCCGGGAGCGCCCACGCCGCCGCCCCCTCTTCCCGGGGCACCCGTACCGCCCGCGATACCACCGTCGCCCACCACCCCGACCGCCGACCGCCCGCTCATCGTGCACGCAGCCCCGCGTACCGTCGCAGACGCCTGGCGGGCTGCCCACCGGCGGGCTCACCACTCCGCCGCCGCCCCCGATCGTGCCCGGGCCCGCGTCATTCCCGATTGGCTCCGGACCGCTGGGCGAAGCCGCCGCCGTCGCCGCCGATCTCCGCTTCATCGCGGACGAGGTCACCAATGCCATCATCGTGACCACCTATCCGCGTCTCTGGCGCGACATCGAGGACACCATCAAGAAGCTCGACCGCATGGCCCGCCAGGTGCTCATCGAGGTGCTGGCCGCCGAGGTCACTCTCACCGACGACACCAAGCTCGGCATCGAGTGGGCGCTGCGCAGCGGCAAGTTCACCTTCACGAACACCCAGAATCCGGCCGGGACCTTGCCGAGCCTTCCGCCGACGAGCATCATCCCGGGCGCAGGAAGCCTCGGCGGCGGGACGGTCCTGCCGGTCGGCTTCAACATGTTCACGTTCGTGGCCAAGGAGTTCATCGCGGCGCTGAACGCGCTCGCCAGCGAGAACAAGGTCAACGTGCTGTCGAGCCCGTCCATCATGACGAGCGAGAACAAGAAGGCCATCATCAACGTCTCGACCTCGGTGCCGATCGTCACCTCCCAGCAGGTGCCGGTGGCGGCGGGCGGCAGCACGGGCAACTCCATCACCCAGGCTGTCGAGTACAAGGATGCGGGCATCATCCTCACGGTGACTCCGCGCATCGGTGAACAGGGCACGGTAGCTCTCGACATCAAGCAAGAGGTCAATGAGGTGGGCGCCCCGGAGCCCCCGCCCATCAATTCCCCGCGATTCACCAAGCGCGAGGCCGAGACCTCGGTGGTGCTCCTCAACAACCAGACCCTCGTCCTGGGCGGCCTCATCCAGAACAAGCGCACCTTCATCCGCACGGGCATCCCGCTGCTCAACCGCATCCCCGTGCTCGGCTATCTCTTCGGGTCCACCGAGGAGAAGATCGAGAAGACCGAGCTCCTGCTTCTCGTCACGCCGCGCGTGGTCGGCACTGCCGTGGATGCCAACCGGGTGACGGAGCAGATGAAGCGCATCACGCCAGAGATCGAGGAATCGATTCGGAGAGCCCCACGCTTGCCGCCGCCCACCTCCGTTCCGCCCGCCTTCATTCCGCCCCCGCCCACCTCCGTTCTGCCCCCGGCTCGCTGATACGAGTCCGGTCGGGGGCGCGCTCGTCTCCGAGAGCGTCACCCGGCTGACATACGTTGTTTGGAAGGCCGGTTTACCCGTCTTGGGCGGACTGCGTGGACTCCAGCATGCCTCGCACTCGCACCGTTTCGTCCACCGTACCGAGCGCTTCAAAGATGGCCAGCGCTTCCTCGAGCAGCTGCCGCGCCGCGGAGTGCTCGCCCATCGTCTGGTGAAGGCTCCCGCGCGCGGCCAGGGCCTTGGCCAGATCGTTGCGCGCATCGACGTCCTCGAGCATCTGCCGTGCCGCATCCAAGTGCCGGCGAGCCGCCTCGGGCTCGGTCGCCACGAGGGATTCGCCTAGCAGCCGTACCGCCACTCCCGCCAGATACCGGTAGCCGATCTCACGGCTGGTCGCGAGCACGTCATCGATGAGGGAGCGCGCCTCGGCCCGATTACCTTGGCGGACTCCAGCTCGAGAATCGCATCGCTCCTGGCATCGTGGAAGCGCTCGGACGGCTCGGCCACAAGGTCGGCGTCATCGGGCCGTTCATGATGGACACGGGAACAGCCCTGGCGGGCGTGGATCCGACGCATGGTACGCTGTTCGGAGCCGCCGACGTCAGGCGACAGCGCTTCGTCGTGGGTTGGTGAGAGCCCGGAGCTGCGGAGCTGGCGCTCGCGTCGCACGCTGCCTCAGTTTCAGACGAAGCTCGAGAAAACTCGAGGGCGGAGGCCGTGACGTGATCGAGTCGGCGGGAGTACGCCGCGCTGCAATCGCGATGCGTTTGCATAGTCGCCTTCAACAACCAGTTTGACCGCTGTCGGATGGGTGTCATAATTTGGCGATGCGGCTCTGGCTTGCTGCGATCCTCTGCATGCTCTTGATCTTGCCTGGATCAGCGCTGGCACAGGTGTATCACTGGGTCGATGATGAGGGCGTCGTACACTACAGCACCGGCATCGAGAGCGTGCCGGCGCCCTACCGCTCGCGGGCACGCGCTCTCTATGCCTCGCCCCCGCCCGCGGTCCCGGCAATCGAACGCTCGTCGCTCACCACGATCCCCTTTACCCCTGGCTCGCCCGTGATCGTGAGCGCCCGCATCAACGGCCTCGGCCCTATCACGCTCGTTCTCGACACAGGCGCAGATCGCACGCTGGTCTCGCCCGTGGCTCTGTCCAGGCTTGGCATTCCCGTGGTGGCATCCGGCCTCGCAGAGGTGCGCGGTGTCACCGGGACGGGCCCGGCCGACGTTGTCTGGATAACATCGCTGGAGGTTGGCGGGGCCAAAGCCGGGCCGCTCGCCATCGTCGCGTATGACGGCAACCTCCGCCAGGCCGATGGTCTGCTCGGTCGGGATTTCCTCGATCAGTTTACAGTGACGATCGACGCCCCAAACGGGAGAGTCACGCTCACGCCGCATTGATAGCGCGGATCACTGACCGGATGCGGCACATAACACCGAGTCGCCCGCGCCGCTGGGCAGGCCTGATCCGGTCGCTACCTCAAGCCGTCCTCGATCTGGGCGATGCGTCGCATGATCTCCTCGGCGTTCTCGATGGCGATGAAGCCGGGGAGCCGGCGCCGATCCCCCCGGCCCCACCATCCCCACATGTCGAAGAACCTCCAGAATCCCTTCTGGATAGCGGGATCGGCATCCCCGAAGACGATGTTCCCGACGTTCCCATCCACCAGCCAGAGGCTCGTCTGAGGCATGCGGCGCAGGTCGATGGTGGTCACCGTCGGACCGTCGGCGCCCGAGACGATAAACGCCCTCGCGTTGGTGAGGTAGTACGCGGTGTTCCCGAGCTGCTTGATCACGCGATGCCGTCTCCCGAACGACAGCACGTAGCCCATTCCCGCGAAGAAGAGCCCGAAGACGGCGAAGAGGATGACCGGCGGCTCCCCCTTCGAGCGCGGCCCGGGCGGCATCGAAACGAAGAAAAGCAGAGGCATGAGGGCGAAGACGAGCCCGAAGACGATGAAGTAATAACCCAGGAAGCGCGACGGATCCTGGGAGAACAGGTACTTCACAAAGAACTTGCGGACCGGCTGCGCGCTCCACACCACACGCTCGTCCTTGATCAGGTAACGCTGGACGTCGACCACGCTTGAACCTCGAGTTTCCATTGCTTCGCTCCTCCATGAATGGAGCGGGATCCTCTCCAGCGCACGACCAGTACCCTACGTCGCGCCGCGCGACAACACAATGGCCGCGCGCGCGACCGTCCTCCTCTCTGGTATCTCAAGCGCGGCTCTCACCCTGCCCTCTCCCCGATGGGGGAGAGGGAGATGAACAGGGTGAGGATGGAACCTTGGCGGTTCGCTTGGACTAAGCCGGCTCGGCCACGCTGGTCCGCGGACGCAGGCTCAGGCGCACGTCGTTCATGAACTCGGTGAGCCGCCCTGCCTGGTCGGCTCGTCATGGCAAAGCTGGCGACAGCAGTCCCCGTTTGACTTGACGCTCGAGAAGTCTTACCTTTACTTTCTATGGCAATTGTAAAGAATGTGCGCCGACGAGGCCGGACACGGATCAGCGCCAAGAATCAGGCCACGATTCCCGTCGCTGCGCTCAGGCGGGCCGGGCTCAAGCCCGGCGACGAGCTGCGGGTCGAGGCGGCCGGGGCCGGTCGAATCGTCCTGACGCGCGTGGAGGAGACCCTGGCGGGCTACGCGGGGCGCCTGACAGGAGTCTATCCGAAGGGATCCCTGAAGAAGCTGCGGCGGGAGTGGCGATAGTCGTCGTCGACGCGAGCGTCGTCATCGCGCTGCTCGACGGCGGCGACGCGCACCATGCGGCCGCCGTGGCCGCGCTCGCGGAGATGGGCCGAGAGCGGCTGATCCTGCCGGCCAGCGCCTATGCGGAGATTCTCGTCGATCCCTGGCGCCGCGGCGCCGATGCTGTCGCCGTCATCAGGCGTTTCGTGACCGACCTCGGCATCCACATCGAGCCGCTCACGCCGGACATCGCCGAGCGCGCCGCCAGACTCCGCGCACGCCACGGCGCGCTCCGTTTGCCTGACGCCCTCGTGCTCGCAACAGCGGACGCGCTCGATGCCATCGCACTTACGTGTGACCGGGCGTGGCCACGCGCGAGTCGCCGCGCTCGTGTCGTCTAGGAACTACGGTGGGCAGGGTCATCCAACACCGCCCCCTCACCCTGCCCCTCTCCCCCGATGGGGGAGAGGGAAGAGAAGACTCTCGTCGAGGCAGGCGTCTCGGCTCGAACTGCGGCCCTCTCCCCCAGTGGGGGAGAGGGATCAGAATGAAGAGAGCCGCGTAGCGTGCGGGCTTTTCAGGTCGGCTAGGCCGCCTCGGCCACGCTGGCCCGCGGACGCAGGCGCAGGAGCACGTCGTTCATGAACTCGGTGAGCCGCTCCGCCACCTCTGCCCGCTCCTTGTTGTGGCGCTCCAGCTCGGCCTCGGCGCCGTTCAGCTGCTCACGGAGCCGGTCGGCCACGCGCTCGGTGGTCTCCGCGCGGTTGCGCATCTGCTCCACCTCGTAGACCAGCGGCCGGAGCTTCTCCATCTCGGTCTCGAGGGCATGCAGCCGCTCCTTCATCCGCTCGTTCTCGTGCAGGGCCCCGACGAGCGCCGGTATCTGGCGCTGCCCGTCTTCGAGCCACCGCAGCACCTGATCGCGGGATTCCGTCATCTCTCCCATGGCCACGATCCGCCCTCCTCTCTGCTGGGGTTGTGAGGTGTGGAGACATTATCAGATCACGAACGATGAATTCCGGGACGACATCGATCGCCAGCTGGCCCGCGGGCGGTCTCCGACGCCGAGTGGGCCTTCGAGCCAGGAAGGGAGGGAGCGACAGCCGTCATGCCACACCGTCGACGGCGAAGCAATGAGGACACGCTCGCACGTTAGGGCGAGTTGGCGCCGCTGTCAAGACCTGAATCGCGAAATTCGTCACGGGCGCGCGTGGAGGGCGCGCCACACGCGCTCCGAGGTGATCGGCTGATCGCTGAGCACCACGCCGCGCGGGTGGAGCGCGTCATTCACGGCGTTGAGAATGGCCGCGGGCGCCCCCGTGGTGCCCGCTTCGCCCGCGCCCTTGAAGCCGCCGGGAATGCTCGGGGCCGGCGTCTCCAGGTGGTGCACCTCGAGAGCAGGCATGTCGGCCGCCGTGGGCAGCGCGTAGTCCATCAAGGTCGCGGTCAGGAGCTGCCCGGCCTCGTCATACACGCAGCGCTCGCAGAGAGCGGCTCCGAGGCCCTGGGCGATGCCGCCCGCGACCTGTCCCTCGACGAGGGCGGGGTTGACGACCCGTCCGCAGTCGTCCACGGCCACGTATCTGAGCACACGGACGGCGCCCGTCTCGACGTCGATCTCGACCACGGCGAGGTGCGCGCCATTGGTGAAGGTCCACGGGACGGGGTTGCTGAAGTGTGCCGTGGCCTCGAGGCTCGGCTCCTCCCCCTTGAGCTCGTTGGAGCGGAAATGCACCGCGCGGGCCAGCTCGCGGAAGGTGAGACGGCGGTCCGGGCTCCCGCGCACGGCGGCGGCCCCGCCCCCGATCTCGATGTCCGCGGGGGAGGCCTCGAGGAGGTTGGCCGCCACGCGCCTGATCCGCTCGCCGAGCAGGCCAGCCGCCCGGAAGGTGGCTGCGCCCCCGATGGGCATCCCGCGGCTCGCCCAGGTGCCGCCGCCGTACGGGACGACCGACGTGTCGCCGGAGAGCACCGACACGCTCTCGATCGCCATGCCCAGCTCGTCGGCGATGATCTGGGCGATAGCCGTCTGCATCCCCTGCCCCTGGTTCGTCACGCCGACGAGGGCGGTCACCGCGCCCGAGGGCTCGAGACGCAGCGTGGTCCCCTCCTGGCCCGAGATGGGCGCGCCGCCCACGCCGTAGAACTGCGCGCCCGGGCCGGTCAGCTCGAGGAAACACGAGAGCCCGATGCCGACGCAGCGGCCGGCCGCGCGCGCGGCGCGCTGTTCGTCACGGAGCGCGGGATAGCCGGCGGCATCGAGGAGCCTCTCAAGCGCTGCCTGGTAACTGCCGCTGTCATAAACATTGCCGGAGGCCGAGGTGTACGGCATCTGCGCCGGATCGATGAGATTGCGCCGGCGCAGCTCGGCGGGATCGATGGCCAGGTCGCGCGCGATCGTGTCCAGCATGCTCTCGGTCACCGCGGTCGCGATGGGATGGCCGACGGCGCGGTACTGGGAAGTGATGCCCTTGTTCTGGGCCACGACCCGAAGGGTGGCGTCATAGTCGGCCAGCCGGTAGGGCCCGGGCAAAAGACGGAGCACCTGCCCTCCCTCCACCACGCTCGAGCGCGGAAAGGCCGAATAGGGGCCCACGGGCGCCATGATGCCGGCGCGCATGGCGAGAAGCGTGCCGTCGGCCGCGGCCGCCACCTCGACCTCGACCCGCTGATCGCGAGCGTGAATGTCGGAGAGGAACGACTCGCGGCGACCGGCGACCCACTTGACCGGCCGTCCCAGCGTGAGGGCAAGGGCGCAGGCCGCCATGTCGTCCTGGTAGACGTGGATCTTGATCCCGAAGCTCCCCCCCACGTCGGGGGCGATGACACGGACCCGGTGCTCGGCCAGGCCGAAGAGGTCGGCGACGACGGCCTGCATCATGTGCGGCACCTGGGTGGAGATCCAGAGGGTGAGCGCGCCCGTGGCGGGCTCGAACTCGGCCACGAGGCCGCGAGGCTCGATCGGCACTCCGGTGTGGCGCCCCGTCGTGAACGCGCGTCGGTAGACCCGCGGGGCGGCGGCGAAGGCGGCCTCGACGTCGCCCGACCTGAGGCGGGTCTCGTAGATGATGTTGTCGCCGAGCTCCGGATGGATGGGCTCGACACCGGGGGCGAGCGCCTGCTCGGGCGTGAGAGTGGCGGGCCGAGGCTCGTACTCGATGCTGACGCGCTCCGCCGCGTCTTCGGCCTCCGCGCGCGTGGCGGCGGCGATGGCCACCACGGGCTCGCCGACCCAGCGGACCCGGTCGACGGCCAGGGGCAGCATGGCTCCCGTCTTCATGCCCTGGTAGTGGAGGAGAATGCCTCGATAGGGCTTGCAGAGCCTCGCGGCCTCCTCCCCCGTCATGACGGCCACGACACCGGCCGCCTTGCGCGCGGGCTCCACGTCGAGGCGCGTGATGCGAGCATGCGCGTGCGGGCTGCGGAGGAAGGCGACGTGGACCATCCGGGGGAAGGTCAGGTCGTCGACGTACTTTCCCCGCCCGGTCAGCAGCCGGGGAGAGTCCAGCACCTTCACGGGCGACCCGACGTAGCGCTTCGTCATCGCGGCGCGACGGATCTCGGACCGGCAAGATTGGTCATGAATCGGGCGTCGTCATGACCGCCCCCTCACCCTGCCCTCTCCCCCGATGGGGGAGAGGGTTCCAAAAAGGTCCCCTCGCTCCAGCCCACCACATCTTCCTCTCTGAATCCCAAGAGGCCCCTCGCTCCAGCCCACCGACGGTCTCCCTGTCTTCATCCCTCTCCCCTCTGGGGAGAGGGCAGGGCGAGGGGCCTGCCTAGAGGTGGTAGAAGCGCCGGGCGTTGGCGGCGAGGACATTCCGCTTGGCCTCGTCGCTCAGATCGGCCCGGTCGGCCAGCTCCTTGACCGACTTCGGATAGCTGTGGTCCCAGTGGGGAAAATCGGAGGCGTACATGATCCGGTCATTGCCGACATAGGCCAGCGCCTGCGGGAGCAGCGGCTCGTCGGCCTCGCACGAGAAGTAGATGGGGTGGCTCCTCACCATCTCCGTCGGCGACTCGGTGAGGAGCTTGGCCTCGGAGGCGCCGCGCTTCTCGTATTCCTCGTCCATGCGCTGGAGGAAATACGGGATCCAGCCCGATCCCGCCTCGAGATAGGCGATGCTGAGCTCGGGAAAGCGCACGGGGATGCCGTCGAACATCATGGAGGTGATCTGCCGAAGCTGGGCGAAGGCGTGCGACACCGTGTGCGCCTGGATGAATTTCGGAAATGGCTCGTGCCCCACGGCGTTCATGTCCGTCCCCGCCGCGTGGACACCGATGGGCACGCGGAGACGCTGCGCCGTTGCGTAGATCGGGTCGAAGCGCGGGTGACCCAGCAGGTAGTAGCTGTCGGCCGAGACCATGCCCCCCACGAAGCCGAGCTCGCTCACGCAGCGCTCGAGCTCGCGGGCGGCCGCGGCGGGGTCCTGCAGCGGCAAGAGGGCCACGCCCTTCAGTCGCGGGCTCTGGCTCGTCACGTCCTTGTAGAGCATGGTGTTGTACGCCCGGCACAGCACGACCGCCCACTCCGCGTCCCGGAGGAAGGGCATGAAGAGGCCGAGCGTCGGATAGAGCACGCCCATGGACATGCCGCCGGCATCGAGGGCCTCCGCCCACGACTTGCCGTCGCCCGCCCAGTCCCCCTTGGTCCCCATGAGGCGCCGGTCCCAGCCGTCCTGGGGAAAGAACGGCGTGAGGAGGGAGCGCCGGCGGTACGGCTCCTCGAGGTGGCGCGCGATCTGCTCCCAGGTCTCGGTCACGTGGCCGTCTGCATCGATGATCTCGAAGCTCATATCGATCTCCCCCTTATCTTCTCAGCACTCGCCTCGCCGCTCTGAGCGCCTCGGCTCGAACTGCGGCCCTCTCCCCCGAGACGGGGGAGAGGGATGGTCTGGCCTAGGGCTTGTACTCCCTGGCCTGCTTGACGATGGCGGCGCGGTCGAAGCGATTGATCTGCTCGAGGAGCGCGCTCGTGTAGAAGTCGGCCGCGGGCACCGAGCCTTCGATGATCTTCTGGTCCTTGAAGATGCTCTTGAGCTTGTCCCACTGGGCGAGCGTGCCGATGCCGAAGCGCGGATCCGGGCGGTTGTCCACGCGCTGCAGCGTGAACCGAGCGTTGAACACGTTCATGGCGTCCTTGAGGGCCTTGGCCTCGTCGCCGGTTTGGGGCTTGGTCTCCGGGTACATCTTCCAGTGGATGCGCACGGCCGCTTCCGGATTGGCCAGCCCGAAGGTGGTGGCCTTGGCGACGCCGCGCGCGAAGCCCACGAGGACGGCCGCGTTCTCGGTGACGTAGTCGTCGCGCGCGGCGAGCGTCTGCCCGATCATCTCCTGCAGCATGGGGAGATCCAGCCGGCGCACCTGCATGCCGCTGTTCTCCAGCGAGGCCTGCAAGGTGTCCCAGAGGGCGAGGGCATCGACCTGCTTCTGCTGGAGGGCGAGCCGGCCCGGGGCGCCCACGCCCACGGCCAGGAACTTCACGTCTTTCTCGGGGTCGATCCCCACGGAGGCCACGAGGGCCTTCGCGACAGGCACCGAGCCCGAGGCAAGGGCGGGGACGCCGATGGTCTTGCCCCGCAGATCGGCGACCTTCTGGAGCGGGCTGTCCGCCGGCACCACGAGCCGGTAGATGGTCTCGCGCGCCTGCACGTAGAAGCCCTTGATCTTGACGCCCTTCTCCCGCCCGATGAGGATCTCCTCGGGCCCCAGGGACACGATCTGGATGTTGCCGCTGCCGAGCTGCTGGAGGCCGGCCGCCGAGCCCTCCACGCTCGCCACGGTGACGTCGAGCCCCTCCTCCTTCCAGTAGCCGAGCGCCTGGGGCACCGACGAATGCGCGGAATGGCCCACGGAGATGTCCTTCGTGGTCACCGCGAAGACCACCTTCTTGAGGGGCTTGTCCTGAGCGAGGCCCGCGGCGCCCCAGACCATGAGCACGCAACCTATGAGTGCAGCTGCGATGCGCTTCATGAGAGATCCTCCCTGATTAGCAGGTTGCTCAAAAGGGTCCAGATGCGAGGCGGCGCCCGAAGGTCGCACGCGAGGCGTACTCCCTGTACGTTGAGCGTGCGACCGAGGGCGCCAACGAAGCAGATGGGCCCTTTTCAGCAACCTGCTAGGCATTGATGATCTCTTCCGGCTCCGCCCAGAAGATCACGCGCTTCTGCACGGCCTGCATGATCAGGTGCAGGGCGACCCCGAGCGCGGAGAGCAGGATGAGCACCGCGAAGACCCCGGCGATGTCCAGGGAGAAGTTGAACTGGAGAATGAGGTTGCCGAGCCCGCGCTGAGCGCCCACGAACTCGCCCACGATGGCCCCGAGCACGCTGAACACGATGGCAATGTCGAGCCCCGCGAACACGAAGGGGAGCGCGTTGGGGAACGTCACGAGCCGAAACGTCTGCCAGCGGCTGGCCCGCAAGGAGCGCATGAGGTCGAGCTTGGCCGCGTCGATGGTCTTGAGCCCCACGATCACGTTGACGAGCACGGGAAAGAAGGCCACGGTCGCCGCGATGATGACCTTGGACGAGATGCCGAAGCCGAACCACACGATGATGAGGGGGGCGATGGCGATCTTGGGCAGCGTCTGGAGGGCGACCAGGTAGGGATAGAACGTCTGCTCCACGACGCGGAACTGCGCGATGAGGGCGCCCAGGATGATCCCCGTCGCCGCCGCGATGCAGAAGCCCAGGAGCGCCTCGTACAGCGTCACCCAGAAGTGCGTCAGGTAGAGCCCGCTCTGCACGCCGCGCACGAGGGCGCCCCCTACCGTGCTGGGCGCGGGAACGAGGAAGGCGGGAATGCTCCAGAACCGGACCACCCATTCCCAGGCCGCCAGGAACGCCACGAGGACGAGGGGAATGAGGACGAGGTGGGGACGGCTTCGCACGAAGGGCCCGGGCGCCTCGCGCAGCTCCGTCCACGCCGAGCGCGGAGGCGGCGCCGTCCGGCTCACGGCATTCCGCGGGAGCGCGCTCAATCGAGCCATCCCTTGGCGTCGAAGAGGTGCCGGATCCGCCGCGTGTACACGCCGAACTCGTCGGAGGCCATCATGTCCAGATCCCGCGGGCGGGACAGCCGGACGTCCACGATCTCCTGGATCCGCCCCGGGCGGGCCGACATCACGACCACGCGATCGGCCAGGAAGGCCGCTTCGGGGATCGAGTGGGTGATGAACACGATGGTCTTGCCCGACTCCTGCCAGATCCGCAGGAGCTCGAGGTTCATGAACTCGCGCGTCATGGCGTCGAGCGCGCCGAAGGGTTCGTCCATGAGGAGGAGCGAGGGATCGTGCACGAGGGCCCGGGCAATGGCCACGCGCTGCCGCATGCCTCCCGAAAGCTCGTGAGGATATTTGTCCTCGAATCCCTCGAGGCCGACGAGGCCGAGGAGATCCATGGCCCGGCTCCCCGAGCTCTTGCGATCGAGCCCCAGCACCTCCACGGGCAGCATCACGTTGTCGAAGACGGTGCGCCAGGGCAGGAGCACGGGATCCTGGAACACGATGCCGATGTCGCGACTGGGTCCATCGACGAGCCGGCCGCGCAGGGTGACGCTTCCCGCCGAGCGCGGGAGCAGGCCTGCCAGGATCTTGAGCAGGGTGGTCTTCCCGCATCCCGACTGCCCCACGATGGTGATGAACTCGCCGGCACCCACCTCGACGGAGATCCCCGCCAGGGCATGCACCTGCGCGCGCCCTCGGGTGGCGTACGTCTTCTCGAGATTGGACACCACGATCAGCGGGGCGGTCACGGCATTCAGGACACTAGCCGGGAGGCCGTCGGGGGCGCAAGGAGAAATTGCCATCACCCCTCACCCTGCCCTCTCCCCAGAGGGGAGAGGGATCAAAAGAGCATTCGGGAGAAGGACCTAAAATCCCTCTCCCCCATCGGGGGAGAGGGCAGGGTGAGGGGGCGGTTCGCAACGAGCGCACCGGCGTCACTCCGTCATGGGCATCCGCAGGTGATGCTCGCGCACGGTGGCCTTGGCGATCTCGTAGCCGGCATCGGCGTGGCGCACGACGCCGAGCCCCGGATCGGCGGTGAGCACCCGCGCCAGCTTCTCGGCGGCGAGGGCGGTGCCGTCGGCCACGCTCACCTGCCCGGCATGGATGGAGTAGCCGATCCCGACCCCGCCGCCGTGGTGCACCGAGACCCACGTCGCCCCCGAGGCGGTGTTCAGCAGGGCGTTGAGGATGGGCCAGTCGGCGATGGCATCCGACCCGTCCATCATGCCCTCGGTCTCACGATGGGGCGAGGCGACGGAGCCGGAGTCCATGTGGTCGCGCCCGATCGCGATGGGCGCCGCCAGCTCGCCCCGCGCCACCATCTCGTTGAACGCGAGGCCGGCCCGATGCCGCTCGCCGTAGCCGAGCCAGCAGATCCGCGCGGGCAGGCCCTGGAAGGGGACGTGCTTCTGCGCGAGACGGATCCAGCGGGCCAGCCCGGCATTGTCGGGAAACAGCTCGAGCACGCGCGCGTCCGTCTTGAGGATGTCTTGAGGATCGCCCGAGAGGGCCGCCCAGCGGAACGGCCCCTTGCCCGCCGCGAAGAGCGGCCGGATGTAGGCGGGCACGAATCCCGGATAGGCGAAGGCCTCCGCGAGGCCGCCCTCCCTGGCCTCCGCGCGCAGGTTGTTGCCGTAGTCGAAGGCCACGGCGCCGCGGCGCTGGAGCTCGACCATGGCCGCGCAGTGCTGCGCCATGGACGCGCGAGACCGCTTCACGTAGGCGGCGGGGTCCCGGGCGCGCAGCGTCGGCGCTTCCTCCGCCGTCACGCCGACGGGTAGATAGCCGTTGAGAGCGTCGTGGGCGGAGGTCTGGTCGGTGACGGCGTCGATCGCGAGGCCGCGGCGGACGAGCTCGGGGAAGACCTCGGCCGCGTTGCCGAGCACGCCGATGGACAGCGTCTCGCCCCGGCTCACCGCTTCTCGCGCGCGGCGCACGGCGTCGTCCACGCCGTGCGCCACGACGTCCAGCCAGCCCGAGGAGTGCCGCCGCTCCAGGCGAAGAGGATCCGCCTCGACCACGAGGACGACGCCCTCGTTCATGGTGACGGCGAGGGGCTGCGCGCCCCCCATTCCGCCCAGGCCCGCCGTGAGCACGAGCTTTCCCTTGAGGCTCCCCCCGAAGTGCCGGCGCGCGACCTCCGCGAACGTCTCGTACGTCCCCTGCACGATGCCCTGGGTGCCGATGTAGATCCAGGAGCCCGCGGTCATCTGGCCGAACATCGTGAGGCCCATGGCCTCGAGGCGCCAGAACTCCTCCCACGTGCTCCACTTCGGCACGAGCATGGCATTGGAAATCAGCACGCGCGGCGCCCACTCGTGAGTGCGGAAGACGCCGACCGGTTTGCCGGACTGGATGAGGAGGGTCTCGTCGGATTCGAGCGCGCGAAGGCTCCGGACGATGGCCTCGAAGGCCTCCCACGACCGCGCAGCCTTGCCCTTGCCACCGTAGACGATCAGGTCCTCGGGCTTCTCGGCGACCTCGGCGTCGAGATTGTTCATCAGCATGCGGAGCGCGGCTTCCTGAGGCCAGGCCTTGCAGGAGATGGCCGCGCCGCGAGGCGCCCGGACTATCGGAGCCGCCATGCGGAGGGCGGCCGTCAGTTTCCCATCACGAGGCCGCCGTCCACGTTGAGGGCCTGCCCCGTCATGTAGTCGGAATCGGGGCCGGCGAGGAAGGCGACCACGCCGGCGACATCCTCGGCGCGCTCGGGACGCCCGAGAGGAATGTGCCGGATCCTGCGCTTCCACGCCTCGCCCTGACCGAGCCCTTCCAGCGCCCCCCACTCCTTGTCGATCTGCTCCCACATGGGCGTCTCGACGGCGCCGGGGCACACGCAGTTCGACGTGATCCGATGCGGGGCGAGGGCCTGGGCGGCGGAGCGCGTGAGGCTGACCACGCCGGCCTTGGAGGCGGAATAGGGCGTCATCAGATGATTGCCGCCGCGGTAGGAGGCGATCGAGGCGGTCTGGATGAGCTTGCCGCGAAGCTCCGACTCCTGCATCACGCCCTGATCGAGCATCCGGCGCGCCACGGCCTGGAGCACGAAGAAGACGGCGCGCAGGTTGACGCTCATCACGCGGTCCCACTCGTCATGCGTCACCTCGAGCATGGGCTGCAGGCGCACGACCCCCGCGTTGTTGAAGAGCACGTCGAGCCGGCCCCAGCGCGTGTAGGCTTCGCCGATCATGCGGTCGACATCCTCCCCGCGGGTGACATCCGCGCGGATCGCCGCCTGCCCCAGCTCGGCGGCCAGCTTCTCGACCCCGGGACCGTCGATATCGGCGAGAAGGAGCTGGGCTCCGTCCGCGGCGAGGCGTCGGGACGAGGCCGCGCCGATCCCGCTCGCCGCGCCCGTGACGAGCACGGTCCGTCCCGTCAGCCGCGCCATCAGAGCCCGCCGGTGACGTCTATGGTGACGCCGGTGACGAAGTCCGCGTCCTGGGAGGCGAGGAAACAGATCACGCGCGCCTGGTCCCGTGCCACCGCCACGCGGCGGAGCGGCATGCGGGCGGTCTCCCGGGCGCGCTCCTCCGCCGTCCACTTGTCCCAGCGGGGCTGGAGGCGCTCGGTCAGGGTCAGGCTGGGGGCGATGGCGTTGACGTTGATCCCGAAGGGCCCGAGCTCGAGCGCGATCTTCTTCGTGAAGGCGATGATGCCGCCCTTGGCGGCCGCGTAGGCGCTGCTGCTGCTCTCGCTGAGACCGCGGCCCGCGATGGACGAGATGTTCACGATCTTGCCGCTCTGCTGCCGCTTCATGACCGGGGTGACGGCGTGGCAGAAGAGAAAGGTCCCTTCCAGGTTGAAGGCGATGAGGCGCTGCCACTCCGCGAAGGTGAGCTCGTCGACCTTGGCGGCGGCCCGGGGAATGATCGTGCTTCCCCCCACCGCGTTGACGAGGATGTCGATGCGCCCGAGCTCGCGAACCACGCTTTCCACCACGCCGCCGACCTGGTCGGGATCGAGGGCGTCGGCCTGGCGGCCGTGCGCGCGCCCTCCCGCGGACTTGAGCGCCTCCACCGTCGCGTCGAGCCTGGTCTTGTCCGTGTCCACCGCTACGACGATCCCGCCCTCGGCGCCGATGATGTCGGCAGTGGCGCGGCCGATCCCGCTGGCCGCCGCGGTGATGAGCGCTACTCGATCCGTGAATCGCATGGTTCCTCCCCTCGGTTGTCCTCTGGAGCCGGTGACGGCGGGTGCCGGTCCCCCGCTCAGGCCATGGCCGGGGCCGGCGGGGTCGAATGCGCGATGCTGACCGGCGCGTTGGCTTCGAAGGGGCTCAGGAGGCCGAGCTCCTTGCCGATCTCGCGCACGGCGGGCAGCACTTCGAGCCCGAGCATCCGGATGCACTTCTTCGAGTCCTCGTTGCTCACGAAGCCGTCGCTCGCCCAGAAGCCGACGATGGACGGGCGCGTCTCCTCGAGGAGTCGGCGAAGTTTCGGAATGACGGTCTTGGGCGTCCCCGCGATGATCTGCTGGTTGCGGATCTGGTCCTCGAAGGTCGCGGCCCGGGGATTGGCCCCGCGCCCCACCGCGAACTCCACGAAGGCCTTGCGGTACGACGGCGAGAAATAGCCCGACGGCGTCGACCACACGGGATGGGCAAGGCCCGTGAATTCGCCCTGCATCCACATGAAATGCCGCGCGTTGGCCATGGCCTTCTCTTCGGTGTCGGCGACGTGGCAGCGCTGGAGGTAGCCGCGGTTCTCGGGCCCCGCCGTGTAGCCAGCCTCGGCGGCCACGGAGTCGTACAGCTCCCAGATCTTCTTGGTCGCGTCGATGGCCGTGCTGAGCGCGATGTACGGGTAGCGCTGGCGCGCCGACCAGATGATGGTCTCCTTGCTGAGCACGCCAGGAATCCAGATCCGCGGGTGCGGTTTCTGGAGCGGAACGGCCCACGGGTTGACCACCCGGTGCTGGTAGTGCGTGCCTTCAAAGCGGAAAGGCCCCGTCTGCGTCCACGCGCGGACGATGAGCTCGTGCGCCTCCTCGAAGCGCTCGCGATTGTAGGCGGGGTTGACGCCGGCCGCGAGCTGCTCCTGGCCGCCGGCGCGGACGAAACCCGAGACGAGCCGCCCCTTGGAGATCATGTCGATCATGGACAGCTCTTCGGCCAGGCGCACGGGGTTGTCGGCGAGGGGCAACGGATTGCCGAGGAGTACCAGCTTCACGCGCTTGGTCATGGCGGCCAGGATCGAGGCGAAGATATTGCACTTGGCCTGCATGCAGAACGGCGCGTTGTGGTGCTCGTTCAGCATGATGCCGTCGAACCCGACTTCCTCGGCCAGGCGGTAGTGCTCGAGGTACTCCTGGTAGAGTCGGCTGCCCTCCACGGGATCGAAGTATCGGTTCGAGAACATCAGCGCGGTGGCGCCGAACTCCTTGCCCTCGTCCACGGGATAGGCCGACATCGGCTGCTCGCTGAAGTACATGAGATGCATGGTCTTGGTCTCCGGTCAGGAGCGGGCCACGCCGGGCCCGGTCCGGGTCACGCCTGGGCGGCGAACTCGATCACGAGCTTGGCGAGCGCCTCGGGCTGCTCCATGTCGATGAAATGTCCCGCGCCTTCGATCACGGCGAGGCGGCTCTGGGGCAGCGCGCGCACGTAGGCCTCACCGCATTCGAGCGGCACGATGCGGTCGCGCCGGCCCCAGACGACGAGGGAGGGCGACTTCACGCCCGCCAGCAGATGGGGCAGCGTCGGGTTGTACATGTACGGCTTCCACGCGATCCGGAAGGTCATCTCCCGGTTGAGGTCCCACTGCTCGAGGAGCGGGGTGGGCGGCTCGGCGCCGAAGACCTGGTCGAAGGCCTCCTGCTTCTCGAAGCCGGCGCGCACGTAGTCGATGTAGCTGACGAGGGCCTCGTCGAGGATGTCGCTCTGGGCGGGCTTGATACCCATGGCGCCCACGAGGACGACGCGATGCAGTCCGCGCGGCGCCATGGTCGCCATCTCGGCGGCGATCCATCCCCCGAAGCCGAGCCCGATTACTGAAACCTTGGACAGATTCAGGGCGGCGATCAATGCCTGATAGGTGACGGCGACGTCCCGAACGTTCCGCATCCAGCCGGGCCGCTCCGATCCATCATAGCCGGGGTGCGAGGGGACATGCACGGTGAATCGGCGCGCGAGGGCATCGTAGAAGGGCAGCCGCTCCGGGCTCCCGATCTCGTGATGCAGCACGAGCACGGGATCGCCCGCCCCACCTTTGCGAACGCGCAG
>WNGL01006647.1_pt1 | contig 19003 bp, 16 predicted proteins | sample 5400591 | NCBI WGS metagenome assembly WNGL01 (sample SAMN13153377, study PRJNA577476) | soil metagenome | isolation source: 80 cm soil or saprolite under Garry oak tree replicate 1 | place: USA:California | collected 2016-06-15 | reverse complement strand
CCAGAGCTGCAACAGTAAGCAGGGTAAGAGTTGCTATTGTTCGGGGTGCTTCCGAGGCAAAGCGCTGAGTACCGTGGCGCAGACCTCCTACAAAGAAGGCGAGGCCAAGCACGAATAAGCTGTTTCCCAGGATAGAGCCTACAAGGGCGGCCTGGACAACCGAGATGAGCCCGGCACGCAACGCAAAAATCCCGACGAAGAGTTCAGGTAAGTTGCCGAGGGCAGACTGCAACACCCCTGTTGCACCAGGCCCGAAGCGAGAGCCTAGCTGCTCAGTTGCCTGTCCCACGAGTGCGGCAAGCAAGGCCAGGGCTGCTGCTGCTATGATAAAGATGAGGACGGCATTTGCCTGAAACACTGTGAGAAGACCAGCCAGGAGAGTTATGGCAAATGATCCGCCGATCAGCAGCCATTCCTTCCTCTGCAAGAAGGTCTTTCCCACCACCATCAACGCAGCCCTCTGAGTTTCTCAATAATCCCGGGAAGCACCGATATGACGGTTTCTACGTCCTCTTCGGTATTCTCCTTGCCCAGGGTCAGGCGCAAACTTCCATGTGACCATTCAGGTGGAAGCCCCAGGGCAATCAGTACATGCGAGGGATCAACCGAGCCTGAGGTGCACGCGGAACCTGTAGAAGCTGCGATGCTGAGCAGATCGAGATTGAGCAGGATTGACTCACCCTCGACCCCCTCAAAGCAGAAGCTGGCATTGTTTGGCAGGCGCCCGGTGGGATGACCTGTGAGCCGACTAGCAGGAATGCGCAGTATAGCTTCAATCAGGCGATCCCGCAGCGCAATGAGGCGCGGCGTGACCTCTGGAAGTTCTTCATATGCCAGGCGTAACGCTGTGGCTGCGCCAACGATACCGGCGACATTTTCGGTACCCGCACGTCGTCCACGCTCCTGGGAGCCACCCTGTAGTTGCGGTAAGATGCGCATCCCCTGGCGTGTATAGAGGATGCCGATCCCCTTGGGACCATAAAATTTGTGGGCAGAGAGCGAGAGCAGGTCGGCATTGAGGGTGGCAACAACAATAGGCAACGCACCTCCCGCCTGCACTGCATCGATATGGAAGGGAACCTTTTTGGCACGACAGATGCGGCCAATCTCGGCCACAGGCTCAATCGTGCCTATTTCGTTGTTGGCGTACATCACCGAGACGAGGATGGTCTGGTCGGTGATGGCGCGGGCAACGTCATCGGGATTGACACGCCCATAGTCATCAACGGACAGGTAGGTGGTTTTGAAGCCAAAACGTTCCAGGTACTGGCAGGTGTGCAGCACCGCATGGTGCTCAATCTGCGTCGTAATGAGATGATTTCCCTTCTTCTGGGAAGCGTAGGCCATGCCCTTTATCGCCAGGTTATCGCTCTCGGAGCCACAGCCTGTAAAGGTGACTTCCGTGGGGCGACTACCCAGGATCTCTGCCACCTGCTCACGTGCACTATCAATCGCCTGCATAGCATGACGACCCAGTGTATAGATGCTGCTGGCATTACCATATTCGGTTGTAAAGTAGGGGATCATGGCCTCCAGCACTCGCGGATCAAGAGCAGTGGTGGCAGCATGATCGAGATAGATGGTGCGTTCTGACATAGTATATCTCAACCTGGAGCGAATTCATTGCGCTCCTACATCGTGTTCTTCCTAAGACTTTACAGGCTGCCCCAGTTGTAGGTGGTGTCTGGTTTCACACCTGGACTGTTATACGCCAGGGTGATCAAGGTATGAGCCTGCAATGGGATATTGTGAAAATCGCCGCTATAGGGTTTGCCATTCACCCAGGCATGCCAGCCATAGCTCGTATCCAGCTGGGGAGGATAGTTCAGGGATACAAACTGATTGCCCCAGAGATTAAGAAAGTCACCCAGTGTGAAAGAATCATGGGCTGGAGCCTCGATATGGATCACTCCATCGGCAGAGTGCGTATGCAGCCAGTAGAGGCAAGAGTTATCGGGGGCAATGCCAATCCCCTGGGATAGTGGTGTCACCTGACCATTAATATACATCGTCAAATGTGCATGGATATGGTAGGCGGTCTGTTCCCCTTGATCACAGGATATTTTGCCTGTTGACGGATAAGCCGGGTTGACAGGTTGTTTTGGCTGGTTCGCAGCACGAATATAGAAAAAGACTGAGATACCAGCAGCTACCAGAAGTACAGCAATAGCACTGAACAGGGCGATACGCCTTGTGCGAGCGGCCCGGCGCTGCTCTTCCTCGCGACGGCGCAGTTCCTCTCGTCGCCTGTCTTGCCTTGCCTGCTTTGGTGTCGGACGGGTAGTTTGCCTGGTTGTCTCTACCTTCCCTTGCCCCTGCTTGTTTGAATCCAACCTCGTGGTTTTGCTCAATTCTGTCTTTTGCTTGTTTGATTCAAATTCCTTGTTTGGTTCAAACTTCGCGGCTTTATTCTGTTCCACCTTCCCTTGTTTGTTTGTACCAGAGGCCGTTTGCTTATTCGACCCCGGCTTTCCTTGCTTAGAAGACTGACGAGTTATTTGTTTGCTCATAGATACCCCCGAATATTAACAAGATATTTCATTTCAGGATTGCTTTTTCTTCTTGAAGAATCCCTCGTTCATACTGCCACTGCGAAATCCCAGTAGATCAAGGGTTACATATGTATACCCGATTTTACGCAGGCCATCGGTCACCAAACGACTCATCTCTTCTTCGATCAGACGTGGTATCTCGGACCGCTCTACCTCGATGCGGGCAATCTTATCATGATGACGCACACGGAGTTGATGGAAGCCCAACTCATGCAGAAACTTCTCCGCCTTGTAGATCATCTGCAACGAAGCCACATCTACTTTGCTCCCATAGGGGATACGCGAGGAGAAACAGGCCATTGCAGGTTTATCCCAGACGGGCACATCAAGCATGCGGGCCACGGCTCGTATCTCGCGTTTGCCCATCCCTGCCTCTTTGAGAGGGCCGCGAACCCCAAACTCCCGTGCGGCTCGTTGCCCAGGACGAAAATCGCCATCATCGTCTTTATTCACACCATAGGCAATATAGCGGAGATTGTATTGTTCTGTCAATGGTTTCAACTTCGTAAAGAGTTCTGTTTTACAGAAGTAGCAACGATTGAAGTCATTCGCAACATAACGTTCATCTTCAAGTTCCTGCGTTTCCAGGGTGATGAGCGGAATACCCATCTGTTTAGCAACTGCGATGGCCTGGCTGGTCTCCTCGGCGGCATACGCTGGTGAAGCGGCTATTGCACCTATGGCTCGCTCACCCAGCACATCGTGAGCCACTTTCAGCAGCAGCGCACTATCTACCCCACCAGAATAGGCGACCAGCACCGATCCCATCTCGCGCAGAATCTCTTGCAGGTGTTCATATTTCGCCCGCGTTTCTTCATCCAGAACTTCAACTTCGTTATCTTTGACGGAGTGGGTACCCAACATAATATGGTATTCTGCCTTTCAAAAGGTGAAAGATATATGGCACATAAATGTTTATATGTATCTCAATTATACGACACCAGTCGCCATTATAACACGAGCGACAACCTCATGCTTGTAGGGAGGACTCACTGTGCCATGAACCATCTCGAATTTTTGTGCAATCGGGGTTCTCAGGGGCAGCCGTCCCTGAGCGGGGTTTGGGGTGTCCCCAATCTCTCATCACCAAACCCACTATGAGGCGCTAATATGAATATACCTCGCCCCACTGCTGCTATTATCCTGGCTGCTGGTAGCTCAAGCCGCATGGGCGGCGGACGGCACAAATTGCTGTTGCCGCTCGGTGATCGTCCAGTAGTGGCACATGTACTCGATGCCACACTGGCCTCATTGGCCCGTCCTATCATCCTCGTCCTGGGGCACCAGGCCAGCGAAGTGCGTGCACAACTCGCCACCTATCTTACGCATCCAGATATTATTCTCGTCGAGAATCCTGATTACCTGCAAGGGATGAGCACCTCTATGCATGTGGGATTACAAGTACTTATGAAAGGAAACACGAGAGTATTTTCCTCTCCCACGCCTGGGAGTGCGCTGATTATGCTTGGAGATCAACCTTTGATAACGCCCACGATTATCGATATGCTCATCAAGACTCATATAGCGACACAGAAACGCATCGTCGCCCCCCTTTATGAAGGGAAAAGGGGGAATCCCATCTTATTCGATGAGAGTCTATTTCCTGAATTGTTGGAAGTCACAGGTGATGAGGGAGGACGTAGTGTTGTTCAGCGCCATTCCCAGGAAGTGGCAACGGTTGATTTAGGTGAGGCAATGGCAAGCTATGATGTGGACACATGGGAGGCATATCAGCAGGTTATGCAGGTATGGAAAGACAAAACCAGCTAAGAGAGGCAGGGTTTGCAGGTGAATGGCGTTCACCTGCAAACCCTGCCTCTCTTAGCTAGTCAACTAACCAGATCAGCCAGCTGATCAACCCCATCCAGGTCCGGGACGCAGGGCCAGAGCATCAGTTCGTCCACTCCGATGTTAGCAAAGGCTTGAATACCGGCCTTAATCGCTTCGGATGTGGTGGGAACGGACTTTGCCATATACTCAGCCCTTGGCCCCATATAGGCATAGTAATCGCGGATGTATGCAGCCGCACGCTCTGTTGCATTTGCGCCGAGACCATAGTACATGCTCGCAACGAAACGAGGTTTGCCGGGGCGACCTGCATCCTTCCAGGACTGTTCGGCGATGGCAAAAGCCTGGCGAGCCCTATCCGGGCCTGCACCTCCGACGACGAGTCCATCTCCCCAACGACCCACTCGTTGGATCGCAACAGGTGAGTAACCGCCGATGAGCACTTCTGGGCCTCCTGGTCGTACAGGTGGTGGTCCAATTGGCCCTATATCGTCTCCTAGAGGTTGACCAGACCAGACACGCTTCATAATGGTTAGCTGTTCTTCAAAACGCCGTCCTCTATCATGGAAAGAGGCGGGTGCAGCCCGAAAGTCATCCTCCCTCGCACCAACACCAAGGCCAAGAGTGAGGCGACCACCTGAGAGTGCATCCAGGCTTGCTGTTTGCTTCGCCAGTATTCCCGCGTTGTGCAGTGGGGCAAGCAAGACGGTAGTCATTAGACGAACACGTCGTGTTACACCCGCGGCTGCCGCGAACGTGATGAGTGGTTCAAAATTGGGATAAACCAGCCGATCAAGGCTACCAAGACTGGAAAAGGGGCCAGCATCCGCTCGTCTTGCCCAGTCCAAAATAAGTTGACCATTTACGCCAGGGATTGTCCCCGGCAGGCCGATGGCAATTTGCATAACCATTTACCTTTCAAAGGAAGGAAACTTTGCCTCATTTCGTGCCATTTTCCTCATCATATGTTATTTCTCCGTAGATAGCAAAGAAGCAGGCAAAGAACATGCAAGCAACCAGGAAAGGAAAAACGCACGAATGAAGCAAACCAGCAGGACGACCGCAAGGGATCGCCCCTACCCAACCTACGGGGATGGTTGATCGTGCCTGGGTAGGGGCGATCCCTTGCGGTCGCCCTGTTAGGTCTACGCAAAAATCGTACGCACACCGAATCAATCGCTCCTATTCTCTCGACTTCTACGCATCCTTTCTGGTATACTCGTACCAATCTAGTGCTATAATAGACGTGTAGCTCTCCTGCTCGTCGATGAGCATCTGTTCAGTTTGTCTTGTCGTGTTTGTTGTTGGATCAGGAAAGGGAAGCAACTTATGCAGATCGTTATCAAAGGTAAGCAGATGGAAGTCACTCCGCCTTTGCGCCAATATGTGGAGCGCAAGGTGCAGCGCCTCTCACGTCTTGTCGATACCGATACTCGTGTGGAGGTGACCATCACAGAAGAGCAGACACGCAGCGCCCGTGATCACTACTCAGTGCAACTCGCTATCTCTTATGGTTCCCATCCCATCCGTAGTGAAGTCAGTGCAGTCAATGCGAACACGGCCCTCGACCGGGTACTGGATAAAGTCATGGCCCAACTTGGTCGTCAAAAAGACCGCCAGACCAGTACCCGTCGCCATCGCACACCTCCTGTCAAAGTTCTTTCCCTGTCACGCTCCGGTCACCTCTCACTGATGGAGGAGGAGCCTGGTGCGACAGAGGAGCAGCAAGACGACCTGGATATGGTAGTAAGTGAGGAATCGGAAGCTCTTGTGGAGGAGCACAACGAGGAGATATGGTCACAGATCATGGAGATTCGCCGTGTTTCCACAAAACCGATGAACGACCAGGAAGCGATTGCAGAACTGGAGGCTCTCGGTCTCTCCTTCTACCCATTCTTCAATGAAGCCACCAATAGCGTTAATGTGATGTATCGCCTGGAAAACGGCGGGTACGGGTTGCTCGTGCCTGCCCTGGAGGTGTGAATCGGCCCCTACAAAGTAATCTCAAACTTCCACAGATCGGGGGCAGGCCCCTCAAATTGACCAAGTGGATTCGCGGCACGCACTGTCAAGGTTTGGGCCTCGGAAGAAGGGAGTGGACGGAAACGAGCACTCCCTTGATAGACCACAAGATTGGGATCGCTGACGAGTTCTGGCCGCGTCTTCATCATGCCCCCTCGATCCCCTGCCCATTCTGCTCCCGTGTTGTCCTTCACCAGGAAAATGAGTCGTGGCACAAAGGCAAAGCCTGCCGGAAAAGGTGGCCGAATCCAGAGGTAGTGAAGCTCAAAATGCTTCTGATAGAACTGGAGCTCATACAGCATCAACGTCATGCCCTGCTGCTTTTGCTCAAGCTCCAGTTTTATTGTGCGTACAGGTTCATATGGTATTGATGGCAGATCTTGTTCCTGGAGCTGTGGAGCAGCAATCACCACAGGCGGACGTGAAGCCAGTTCCAGGGCCTTAGCAGAGAAGGGCGTAGGGTCATCAAGAATCTCATTACACGTTTGCAGACACTTCTCGCAGATGTAGGCTGCCCCCGGTCCAGCAACCATGCGACGGACCTCTGGCGGGCGGCGACCACAGAAAGAACAGCGAGCAAGTGACCGATCGAAACTCATAGAAATCCTCACGTTCCGTTGGCTCTATGGGTCAGCAGTGCAGCAACAGCCTCATTCTGTAATCCTAAACGTTCAAGCATTGAAGTATGTGCTTCCCATTCCAGCGTATCATCTACGAACGATAAGGGTGCCAGGGATGCCCCATAGGTTCGTTGTAAAGCTAATCCAATTAAGTGATCCGCAAAGTGCGGATTTTTAGGCAAGAGCGAGCCATGCAGGTAGGTTCCATAGGCATTGCGATAGACGGCCCCTTCTGTATGATCTTCTGAGTTGTTGCCATGGCCCTTAAGGACGGTGCCCAGGGGTTTAGCAGTACCAAGATAGGTCCGTCCACCATGATTCTCGAACCCGACCAGGGTGCTTCCATTCCAGCTAATCGCGATATCGCCAATGCAGCGTGGAACACGAGTTCCCTTGTGGATGGTCCAGGCATCGAATACTCCCAGCCCCTTCATGTCAGGTCCAGTGGCTGGGCGGTAGTAGTGTGCCAATAACTGGTAGCCTCCACAGACTGCCAGAACCGGCATATCGTCTTCAATAGCTGCCCACAAGCCAATCCCTTTGACCTCGTATAAATCCTGGGCAACGGGTGCCTGTTCCTTGTCCTGGCCGCCACCGATAAACAACATATCATACTTATCTGGAGCCAGGGCATCACCAATGCCAAGCCCTACGACTCGCAGTTCAATGCCGCGCAGTTCGCAGCGGCGTCGAAGCGTCAATATATTGCCGCGATCTCCGTACAAATTCAATTGATCAGGATACAAATGTCCAAGTGTGAGCGTAAGACGGGAGGTAGCCGAATCCTTCATGCATTCCCTCCTTCCCAGTAACGGGGTGCCAGTCCGCGTCGCTCTAGCTCATGGTGTATTTCTAACAACCCTGTATACGTTGGTACGATAAATAAAGTTTCGCCCACGGGTGTTTGCCGAATAGCAACATCCAGCGCCTCTGCAAGGCCGTAGTGACGAGTTATCTCAGTATACTGCTCCTGGTCTATCTCTGTTACTATAGAACTGGGCGTTTTTGCCTGACCCCATTGACGTTTGGGCCGCTCATTCACTGTCCCGGTTCGTCTTACTGCCCGTAGGGGAGCCGGTGGCACAATCGTCGTGTGCTCCTGTGCAACTCCTGCATATTTCAGGCGGAGAGCCAGGTCCAGCGCACGACTACCCGCTACTACCAGCGTTGTCGTGTGCCCAACAACACGCTCAAAATCCACATCCCAGATCCAGGAAATATCCCGACCATCGGCAGTGTTATCATTCAAGACAAACAAAACATGCCGGGGTATTTCATCGCTGAAAAGCGTTCGAAGCACTTCATTGAAGCCTGTAGGATTTTTAGCCAGCAGTAAGCGCACGGTACGCCCTTCTACCTGTACTCGCTCGCCTCGTCCAAAAACGGGCTTAAATTGTCCAATACCAGAGATGATCGGCTCCCAGGCAATCTGTAATGCCTGAGCTGCTGTAATTGCTGCCAGGGCATTGTAGACATTATATAATCCTGGCAAGGGAACAATGATTTCCTTCTCCTGTGTCGGTGTTGCAACCAGTATGCGGAGCCGGTCAAAACCATCGGACTCTATTTTCACCGCCCGTACATCAGGAGGTGGTCGCTCATTTCCACATTTTGGACAGTGGTAATGCCCCATATGACTATAGAAGCGGAGCGTGTAGGTATAGTCACCGCCGCACTTTGGGCAGGTGCGTGTATCAATAGCCTGGTGCCGCTCAGATGCGATGCGCTGAGCTGCCAGGTCAAGCGCGGGATCGTCTATGCCAAAATACATAACCTTCCCCGTAAATGATGTTCCAAGATGAGCCGTGGCAGGATCATCTGTATTAAGTACAAGCGTGGTACTGGTTGGGAGGAAGCTCACAGCCTGGTGCCATCGTGCTGCAACACTGTCAACTTCACCATAACGGTCAAGTTGATCACGGAAGAGGTTGGTAAATACGGCAACGCGGGGAGGGATAATCTGAACAATCTGGGGGACTACCGCTTCATCAACCTCAAAGACCGCGATGGCCCTTCCCGCCCTTCGTAAACGGCCAGTGGGCCGTCCGCGAATGACGAGTGCGCCTGCAATGCCGCGCATGAGGTTTGAGCCTTCCCGATTGCGCCACACACGCAGTCCAGCATCACTCAGGATAGCCGCAATGAAGCCGCTCGTGGTCGTTTTCCCATTGGTGCCGGTGACGATGAGACTTCCATGTTCTAATTGTGCAGCAAGATGCCCAACAATATCGGGATAGAGGCGTTGTGCGACAAGGCCTACAATACTGGTGCCACCACCCAAACGCAGGCGACGACTCAATGCCCCTGCTGCCCGTCCTCCGATCACTGCTAAGCCAGCACGCAGTGAGGTGCGTCGGCGTTTTGTTTGCGGCTGGCTGGCAGGATTGGCGATTTCTGGACGATCAGCAGCACGGGTATCCGCCAGGGATACCTCTCCAGTACGAGTCGTCCGATGCTTACGCCACCGGGTGCGTCTCTCTTTTGGGTTGGTACCTTCCATGGATGATGCCTGAGACACTCCTGCAGATGGCTTCTGTTTTCGCATGCGTTCCTCCAAAACCAGCGCTCATAGTAGTTCTAGATCAGAATAGCATGCGGGAGCAAGGGGGTCAAGTGAAAATGCCCTCTTGCCAACGTGTGCTATCCTATGCATTGAGATAGAATGCTCAGATATATCACTTAGTCGTAAAGTAGTAAGGATCAGAGAATCGGCTGATGGCAAAGAAACTTGTAATTGTAGAATCACCGGCGAAAGCTAAAACAATCGAAAAATTTTTAGGGCGCGATTTTGAAGTGCGTGCCTCGATGGGTCATATCATTGACCTGCCCAAAAAGGGACTTGGAGTAAATACGCGCAAAGACTTTACTCCGCAATATGTTGTCATCGAGAAAAAGGACAAGCTGATAAATGAACTGAAAGCCGCCTCCCAACGGGCTGACGAAGTATTCCTGGCCCCCGACCCTGACCGTGAAGGAGAATTTATCGCCTGGTCGCTCAAGCAACAGTTGGGACTAAAGAATCCACGACGAGCGGTCTTCAATGAAATCACCAAGAAGGCCGTGCAGGATGCTATCAGGAAACCGCGTGAGATCGATGAGGACCTCTTTAATGCCCAACAGGCCCGTCGAGTGCTTGATCGTCTTGTTGGCTATAAAATCAGCCCCCTGCTCTGGCGGCGTATTCAATCAGGGACAAGCGCAGGACGTGTGCAGTCGGTGGCACTGCGGCTGATCTGTGATCGTGAGAACGAGATTCGAGCGTTTGTGCCGGAAGAATACTGGACAATCATCGCACTGCTGAGCAAGCAGAAGCAGAAAGAACGCTTTGAGGCAACGCTAATCACACGCCTCAAGGATATAGCAGCCTTCAACGGTGATGAGAATGGATCTGAGGGTCAGGAGCAGGCCACTTCGGCTACCCAGAATGGGAATGGTGCAAAGAAAGCTCAAGCAGAGAAAAAGCGCATAAAAATCTCCTCGAAAGAAGAAGCCGATGCTATCCTGGCCGATTTACAGGGTGCAACCTACACCGTCCTGAGGTGCGAAGAGAAGGAGCAGCGCCGCCAGCCGTATCTGCCCTATACAACCAGCACAATGCAGCAAGATGCCTCGGTCCGGCTCTACTTCAAGCCGAAGAAAACGATGAGCCTGGCGCAACAGCTCTACGAGGGCATTGAGTTGGGTGAACGCGGACAGCAGGGTCTCATCACCTATATGCGTACTGACTCAACACGCATCTCAGAGGAAGCGCAAGCGATGGTCAAAGGCTACATTGCCCAGAAGTTTGGGCAGCCCTATGTCGGACAGGGACGAACAAGCAAGGCAAAAGCAACCACGCAGGATGCCCATGAAGCTATTCGTCCAACTGATGTCAACCTGACACCAGAGAGTGTCAAACGCTATCTCTCTGCTGATCAGTTCAAGTTGTATAACCTGATCTGGCGACGTTTTGTTGCCAGCTTCATGACGCCTGCCGTCTTTGATACAATGCGCGTAGACATCGTAGCCGGGCAATATGTCTTTCGTGCTACAGGTTCGCATCTCAAGTTCCCCGGTTTCTATGCTGTTTGGCCGCGTGAAGAAGATGAGAAGCCGCTTCCACCCCTGGATGTGAATGAGGTGCTTGATCTGCACGAGCTAAAACCGGAGCAGCATTTTACACAGCCGCCTCCACGCTACACTGAGGCAAGCCTGATTAAAGAGTTGGAAGAGTTGGGGATCGGGCGGCCAAGTACCTATGTACCGATCATCAGCACCATCCAGGAACGAGGGTACGTGGACCAGGAACAGCGGCGCTTTGTGACGACGTGGCTAGGTGAGACTGTCAATGAGGTCATGAACAAGCATTTCCCCGATATTGTCGATGTTGGGTTCACTGCGGAGATGGAGAAGCAACTGGACGATGTCGAGGAAGGGAGAAGAGCATGGACGGAGTTCCTGCGAGGCTTCTATGGCGACTTTAAGGTCACTATGGATAAGGCCGAAGCAGAGATGAATCGTGTGCAGAAACCAGTTGAGGAGATAGACGAACCGTGCCCCGAATGCGGGCGCAATCTTGTCATCCGTACAGGTCGTTTTGGCCGCTTCATCTCCTGCTCTGGTTTTCCTGAGTGCCGCTATCGCCGTTCCTTTATGAACAAAACTGGCGCACTCTGTCCGCTCTGTCATGGCGACCTGGTGGAGCGCAAGACCAAGCAGAAGAAGCGTGTCTTCTACGGATGTAGCAACTATCCCACCTGCAATTTTGCGATCTGGGAGCGTCCTGTGCCTGATCTCTGTCCCACATGTGGAGGCTTAATGGTTGTCCCCCGTGCCGGACAAGACCCCGTGTGCTATCAAGAAGTTGTCGCCGTGCAGCGCAGTACCGAGGCGGGACCTGACCAGGAGAATGTGAATGGAACAAGGCCCCGGCGCACTGCTGCCGGTACGAAGAAGACCTCGTCTTCGGTGGAAGTATCAGGGGACGGGAAATCACCAAAAGCTGTGACGCCAGGCCGTAAGAGTACGACCAAACGTTCTTCTACTGCAAAGAAAACGACGGCACGGGCAACAACAGCAAAGAAAACGGCGACTACAAAAAAGAAAACATCCACAGCTACGGCAAAGGCAAGCACGACAGCCACCAGAAGCAAGAGTACCAGGACTGGTCGTAGCAATGCTGGATGACATATCGCATTGCGACAAGGATTTCGAAATAGCTATAATACAACAAGAGTTAGCTGAATAATTACGCTCACAGATAAAAAACTCTGCTGGTTTGGAGGATTTCATGCCGCACGCGATTACGCTGATTCCCGGCGATGGGACTGGCCCAGAAATCACTGAGGCGACACGCCGGGTGTTAGAGGCGACAGGGGTTAAATTTTCCTGGGAAGTACACCAGGCAGGGTTGGAAGTGATGGAGAAACGTGGGACGATTTTACCTGATGAAGTCATCGACTCCATAAAACGCACGAAGGTAGCTTTGAAAGGCCCCATTACTACTCCGGCCGGCAAAGGCTCTCGTAGCGCGAATGTTGCCCTGCGTAAGAAACTTGATCTCTATGCCAATCTCCGGCCCGCGAAAACCTACCCGGGGCTACGCTCGCGTTATGACAACATCGATTTGATTATCGTGCGCGAGAATACTGAAGATTTGTATGCGGGTATCGAGTTCCAGAAAGGGACACCTGAACTGGAACAGGTTATTGAGACCATTGCCCGTACCACGGGCACTCAGCTTGACACAGATTCGGCAGTGAGCATCAAATTTATTTCTGTGGTAGCAACTCGCCGCATTGTCAAGTTCGCTTTTGATTATGCTCGTGTGAATGAGCGGCGCAAAGTCACTGCGGTTCACAAAGCGAATATCATGCGCTTCTCGGATGGCCTGTTCCTTGCCACGGCGCAGGAGGTTGCCAAAGAGTATCCTGATATCCAGTTCGAGGATCGTATCGTCGACAACATGTGCATGCAACTGGTGCAGAAGCCTGACCTCTATGATGTGCTCGTCTTGCCCAACCTGTACGGCGATATTATCTCTGATCTCTCGGCGGGCCTGATCGGTGGGTTAGGTGTTGCGCCCGGTGCAAACATCGGGAATCAATATGCCGTCTTTGAACCAGTTCATGGCAGTGCACCAAAGTACGCCGGGCAGAACAAGGTCAATCCCATGGCAATGATGTTCTCCGGCGTGCTCATGCTTCGCCATCTCGGTGAGAAGGAGGCCGCAAATCGCCTGGAGAAAGCCATTGCCCAGGTTATTGCAGAGGGCAAAAACGTTACCTATGACCTCAAGCCGCGCCCTGATGATCCAACGGCGGTAGGCACCTCGCAGGTAGCGGACGCTGTAATCGAGAAGTTACAGAAGTTGTAACTTCCACAATACATCGTACACATGAATGAGCGCGAATTTTTGCCCGTGGGCAAAAATTCGCGCTCATTCATGTACATAATCCTCTGCTAGCTCGTCACCGTAATCGTTGCGTTCATGTACGGATGGATGCTGCAGTGGTAGGCGAATGTCCCTGCTGTGGCAAAGGTCGTCATAAAGTTTGCACCCTTCTCGATGGGGCTGGTGGTGCCAGTAAAGGCTCCCGCCGTACCAGGAGTGACCGTATGTGGTGTAGGGTCAAAAGTATACTTCTCGTCTTTCTCAACAATCTTCACCATGACTGTAGGCCCTGGCGTTGGTGACGGTGTAGCGGTCGGCGTGGGTGGCGCAGTAGTTGGTGTCGGGTTCGCGGCAGTTGTCCCACCACAAGCCACTAAAAGAAGGCTTGCAACTGCTGCCAATGACAGGACTAGCCAGAGAAATCTCAGGCGCCCGGGTCTGGAATGCGGATGTTTCCTCATCAAAAAAGACCTCCTCTGCTTTCTTTCTACGAAGTTTTTTGAAGCTCACCATTCAGTCTGGAGGCTTCACAGAGAAGTACGCAGGGAGGTTACAGGAGAGGCTACATTCAAGGGTCGAATTGGAGGCGCGTGGCCGGGCCACGCGCCTCCAATTCGACCCTTGAATGAGGAGCGACTCTTGGGTCGCCCTATGGGATTATGGAATCTGATGAATTGGAACCCGTTGCATCAACGCCCTCGGGGTATCCCCAGGCCGTAGGTGCTCCCTTTGCGCCAGCGGTGCCGCGCCTCGATATAGCGGATCGTACGAGAACGGGAGCGCATCATTACTGAGAATGTGCGGGCACCCCAGCCAAAATATTGAACGCCACGGAGCAATTCTCCATTGGTGATCCCTGTTGCGGCGAAGGATACATCATTGCCCTTGACCAGGTCGTCCGTAGTCAGAACTTGATCGAGATCAACACCCTCGGCCTTAAGCTTTTCACGCTCCTGCTCCGAACGCGGCCAGATTTTACATTGGATTGACCCACCGATACACTTGATTGCTGCCGCTGCCAGGACTCCTTCTGGTGCACCACCGATGCCCATCAGCACATCAACGCCGGTAAAATCATCCATCGCGGCCTGGATGGCGGCTGCTACATCACCGTCGCTAATCAGCGAAATACGGGCACCTGCCTCACGAATCTGGCGGAACATCTCCTGGTGCCGTGGACGATCCAAAATAATCACTGTTATATCGTCAATCTTCGCATCACGGGCCTTTGCAATACGCTCCAAATTGACGGGGATGGGTGCATTAATATCAATTGTATCCTTCGCGAAAGCACCAACGGCGATCTTTTCCATGTAGAAAACGCCGGGGGGAGCTGCATACATCGTCCCTCGCTCGGCGGTTGCCACGACCGCAAGTGCTCCAGGACGACCAAGGGAAAGCAATGTGGTCCCGTCGACCGGATCAACGGCCACATCTACCTCCGGCGGGGTCCCATTACCGATCCGCTCACCGATATAGAGCATAGGAGCTTTATCCTTCTCCCCTTCACCAATGACCACAACACCGTCCATATCGACGCCATCGACGGCCTGGCGCATGGCATCTACCGCTGCTTGATCGACCTTCTCCTTATCGCCCTTCCCCATCCATCGTCCAGCACCGAGGGCCGCGGCCTCTGTGACACGGACCAGTTCCATAGCCAGGTTACGCTCTTTGGTGCCAGATGGTTGAAAACGTTCTTCTGCTTCCAACATAGATGTATCCTCCTTGACAGAATTAGATTTCTATATGGCGGGGCTGAACGCGACAATGTTCGGCCAGCATAATGGCACGCAATAGATCTACCGCTTCCTGGAGATGCCCCTGGCGGTTAACAATGCGATAATCATACCAGTGCTGTTGTGCCAGCTCTAGCTGGGCATCCGCAAGTCTTCGCTGGCGTTCTACCTCGGTTTCTGTATGCCGACCAACCAGTCGCTGAGCAAGTTCTTCGGGAGAGTCGGGTGCCAGAAAAATAAGGATCGCTCCGGGTACTTTCCTACGTACGGTAGCGGCCCCCTGCACATCAACCTTGAGCAACACATCGCGCCCCGCAGCCAGGTTGTCTCGAATCTCCTGACGTGGCTGCCCATACCAGTTTCCGTGCACATTGGTAGAGACCACGACGTGGAAATCTAGATCTCGCTGCTTGAGAGCGGCAATAACAGTATCTTTGCCTGAACCGGAAGGGCCTGAGAGCACGAAGAGGAGTCCCTGTTTGGCAGGAGAGGATGCAGTGCTCTGCTGGTTGACCTGTGGCTGCTCTTGAGGCACGGCTGACTCCGTCTTAAGTTGCATGCTTTTTTTTCCTTAAGAAGGTTGGTATACGGATAGATGACTCTTTGTTATACTAGCACTGACGGACTGAGTAACTAAGCTTACTCCTATTGTTATTGTACAACACGAATAAATGGATTTGTTAGCAACATGCTTACCTGTCCCTGAGAAAAAGACGTAGATAGGACTTCATCATGCAAATAGACGCCATAACGCTTGCAGCCGTTGCCGACGAGTGGCGCACACTCGTAGCGAATGCACGTATCGATACGATCATTCAGCCAACCGTACATGCGATTGCAATACAGTGCTATGCGCCTGGCACGCAGGAACAGGGTGGGCAGAATCGCTGGCTCTATCTCTCGGCTCATCCACAACTGGCGCGAGCACACTTGACCGCGCTCAAGCCGCCTAAGATCGCCAGTGAACCGCCACCATTTGTAATGTTGTTGCGCAAACACCTGGAAAGCGCACGCATCGAATCTATTACACAGCCACGATGGGAGCGTGTGCTGGAGATTACGGCCCGGTATCACACTCGTCACGAGAGTACTGAGGAGGACTTCCGTTATCGTCTCATCGTCGAGCTTATGGGGCGTCTCAGCAACATCATCTTGTGTGATGCACAGGGAATGATCCTGGGGAGTCTCAAACGCATCGGGGCAGATATCAATCGCTACCGCGTGATTGCTCCACATGTACAGTATGTTCCACCTCCACCGCAACAGCGGATGTTTGCAGGACACACTCTCCCACGCCTGGAACCAAGAACGATCACAGTCGCACAATTATCAATGATTGCTGCCGACGAATTATCCTCATATGGGCGACCACAAGGGACCGCGCATCCGGGGGATGATGGAGGCCCACCCCACATCCTCTCAACCCCCGCCCCTACGGGTCCTACCACGCCTTCCCTCAACGGCATCAAAGCACGGAAACGTTCACCAGAGCAGCCAAAGCTCTGGCAACTGCTCACAAAGCACCTGCTCGGTTTCAGTCCTCTGCTGGCCCGCGAAGCCGTATATCGTGCCACTGGTAACACAGAGACACTGGTTGAGCAGAGTGATGCAGTGTGGGAAGAGCTGGCCCGACATGTGCGGGAATTGGCGCTGCTGTATGACAATCATCGCTGGCAGCCACAACTCGCTGAACGCCTGGAGACCAGCCCGGAGAAGGGAACTAACGCAACGCCCCTGGCCTTTGCTCCTTACAGGCTGGAGCAATATACAAAGGTGCCAGGTGTACGCATCCGCGAGTCGCCGTCGATCAATGTACTGATCGATGACTTTTACGCTCGTGCCGAGTGGCAAGATGCCATGGAGAGCATCCGTAGCCCGCTACGGAAGGTCCTGCAAAATCAGCGAGACCGTTGCAAGCGCAAAGCCGAACTGCTACAACGGGAACTTGCTACTGCTGAAGAGGCCACTCGTTACCGCCTGCAGGCTGAACTTCTGCTGGCCTATCAAAACGATATACAGCAGGGCCAGACAAGCGTCACACTCCCCAACTTCTTTGAGAGTGGGGACGAGGACAACTTGCCTGAAGTGACTATTCCACTTGATCCACGCTTCGATGCCGTCGGAAATGCCAACCGCCTCTTCAACAAGTATCACAAATTGCGACGTGGGGCAGCACTTCTGCCTGCCCAGATCGAGCAGAATAGAGCAGAACTGGCAACAATTGAACAGTTCCTGGCCGATCTGATGCTGGCCGAAACTCCAGCAGAGGTAGCCCTGGTCAAGGCTGAAGTGCAGGCGGCTGGCTATCTGCGTGGCGCACGGAAAGAGCAGAAGAAACCTCAGAAAGCATCGAAGGGCAAGGGTGGTAAACAGGCAAAGGGGAAGCCAGTTCCTCCTGGTGGCGGTGTGCCCCTGCATCTCCAGAGCAGGGATGGGTTTACGATCCTGATTGGCAAGAACAGTCGCCAGAACGAAGAGGTGACCTTCCACCAGGCCACGGCAAATGATATCTGGCTGCATGCACGAGGTGTTCCTGGTGCACACGTTATCATCAAAGCAGCAGGACGAGAGGTACCACGTAGCACTATCGAGCAGGCTGCAAGTCTGGCGGCCTGGTATAGTCAGGCGCGGGGCAGCACGAGTGTTCCCGTCGATTATACCCAGCAACGCTATGTGCGTCACATGAAAGGTGGAGGTCCCGGGATGGTTGTCTATGAGCGGGAGCGAACCATTTATGTTGAGCCTTTAGCGTTCTCGTGACGAACCAATCCCCATCTCCTCGCGGTACTTTGTCACGGTGCGGCGAGCCATAGGGATACCACGAGCGGTCATCAGGCGAGCCAGTTCTTCATCGCTCAAACGATGTTTTGGCTCCTCCGTGGCAATCAGTTCGCGCAAGATATCCTTTACGCCGAGAGAGCCGTCAAAGAAGTCCGAGAAGGGGATCAGCCGTCCACTGGGGAGCAGGGCATATTTATTTGCTGTTGCCCGGCTGACCGTTCCTTCATCCAGATTCAGGCGCGTAGCCACCTCGGCGCGTGTGAGGGGTCGCAAATAGCGCACTCCCTTCTCTAAAAACTCGCGCTGGTAATCCACAACCAGTTCTGCAATCCGCTTGAGCGTCCGCCAGCGCCGTTGTACACACTCAACAAAGAATCTCGCACGGTCGCTATGCTGATATATATAGCGGCGTACTTCTTCATCAGCTGCCTGGCTGGTAGTTTCAAGCGGCGCAAGAGGTGCAGTGCCGTAACCAGTGCTGATGCGGAAACGATAGCGCTTCTCCTCGATCAGTTCTACTTCAAAGCCACTTTCGCCCCTGCGAATAATTACATCGGGACGCACATACGCTGCCTCAGTACCAGGACGATTATAGCGAGAGTCGGCCCGATAGGTATGAGCCGGAAAAGGGTAGAGGTTGGTGCGGATATAGAGGCTGGCCTGGCGGATCTCGTGCTCTGGTACCTTTAACTCACGAGCAATTTCATGGACCTGGTTACGTCCCAGCCGGTCTAAATAACGATCGATCAGTGGATAGGCCAGCGGATGCGCCTCCTCCAGCACACTCAGCGCCTGCAACTGGATCAGCAGGCATTCGCGCAGGTTCCGTGCCCCAATACCCAGTGGCTCCAGGGTTTGTAGCTGGCTCAGTACGTATTCGACACGCTCTAATGGTACATTGAGGTGTTCGGCAATCTCATCGAGACTGATCTCAAGATAACCACGCTCGTTCAAATTACCCACCAGCTGCTCGGCAATTGGCCCATCCTCTGGTGGGACAAGGGTTTCTAGTTGTTGCAGGAGTGTCTCTGTCAATGTTTCCCCGGTGGGAATACGCGCCAGGGGATCAAGTTCGTCGTCTCTATCGATTTCGGCAAAGGCATAATTGTCGAAATCATACGACTGGGA
>WNGL01003445.1_pt1 | contig 19004 bp, 15 predicted proteins | sample 5400591 | NCBI WGS metagenome assembly WNGL01 (sample SAMN13153377, study PRJNA577476) | soil metagenome | isolation source: 80 cm soil or saprolite under Garry oak tree replicate 1 | place: USA:California | collected 2016-06-15 | reverse complement strand
GAGGCGCCAGCCCGCGGTCCGAGAGTGGCGTACGCTCCCGGGCCGCAGGTGCCGGACTCGGTCAGCGCCGAGCAACTCGATCCCGAGGCGCGAGCCCAGCTGAACAGCCTGCCGAATGACCTGGCCGACAGCGTAGCTCGCTATCTGGTCGCCGCAGACCTGGCCGAGACCCCCGAACAGGGCTACAACTACGCCCAGGCGGCCAAGCGCCTCGCCGCACGGGTCGGCGTGGTGAGGGAAGCCTGCGGGATCGCCGCGTACCGGACCGGGCGTTGGGCGGAGGCCCTCTCGGAGCTCCGGGCCGCGCGGCGCATGACCGGGCGCGGCGACTACCTGCCGATCATGGCCGACTGCGAGCGGGCCCTCGGCCGGCCGGACCGGGCCCTGGCTTTGGTAAAGGAAGCCAATACCGCTGAGCTCGACCGGGCCACGCAGATCGAGCTGCGGATCGTCGAGTCGGGCATCCGCCGGGATCAGGGACTGGCTGACGCCGCCGTTCTGGCCCTGCAGGTCCCCGAGCTGACCAGCGGCCGGAAGCGGCCCTGGTCCGCGCGTCTGTTCTACGCCTACGCCGACGCGTTGCTGGCGGCAGGACGCGCGGACGAGGCCAGGGATGCTTTCGCCCAGGCGGCCGAGGCGGACACGAAGGGCGAGACCGACGCGGCCGACCGCCTCGACCAGCTCGACGGCATCGAGTTCGAGGACCTCGAGGACGATGACCTAGAAGACTTCGGAGACGAAGACGAGGATGAAGGCCTTCCCGGCGAGGACCTGACCGAGCCGGGCGAACCGCGGCAAGCCGGAGGCAGCTACGGAGCCTGACGGCCCCACGCCCGCGCCGACGTGGCCCGTGTGACCCCTGAGGCCGCTGTCACCCTTCAACGGCGTCTCTGGTGGCTCATTCCAACCTGCGCGATGTTCCATTCAGCCGGTTATATGCGGCACGCTGTGACATTGGGCCGGTTCGGGCCGGTTTGGGCCGGTTCGGATCGGCCAACACGTGTGACGTGAGAGGCGAATGGGACAGGCGGGAGATGTGAGCGCTTGTCGCCGAGCCGCGGCTACGCCGCGGTCAGCCACCGCTTACGCCGCGGTCAGCCACCGCTTACGCCGCGGTCAGCCACCGCTTACGCCGCGGTCAGCCACCGCTTACGCCGCGGTCAGTCGGCGCTCGGCTCGGTCTTGTCGAGCCAGTGCATGATGCCCTCGACGTTGGAGACGGCGCCGCTGACCCGGTCGAACTTCTCGGGGATGGCGGGGTCGACACCGGGGTTGAAGGCGGCGTAGCGGTCGTTGGTGCGTTCGCGCACCATGGCCACGGCGTGGTCGAGGTCCAGGCCCGCCGAGCGTGCCTGGCGGGTGTGCTCCACCCAGACGGTGATCTCCTCCGCCGACCGGTCCAGCGTCTCGGCGACCGGGGTGACCGGGCCGTAGTGGCTGAACAGCAGCCGCGCGGGCTGCAGCGCGGCGAACTTGCGCAACGAGGCGAGCGCGGTGTCGAGGTCGAAGTCGGGTGGCGGGGTGGCCGGCCTCAGGTCCCCCGTGTCCGGGAGGTACACGCCCGCCGCGTCGCCAACGTAGAGGTCGCCGGTGTCGGAGTCGATGAGGCCGACATGATGTTTGGCGTGGCCGGGGGAGTAGTGGCTGTCCAGGCGCCTGCCGCCGCCGAGGTCGACGGTGCCGGTGTCGTCGAGCGCCACGATGCGCTCGGCCGGGACGGGCGCGAGCACGCCGAAGAAGTGTTCCAGCGAGGCGCCGTAGACCATCCGGGCACTGGCCATGAGCCTGCTCGGGTCGGCGAGGTGCCGCGCGCCCCGCTGGTGCACGACGATCTGGGCCGCCGGGAACATCGCGGCGATGTCGCCGACGCCCCCCGCGTGGTCGAGGTGGATGTGCGTGACCACCACGGTGGCCAGGTCGCCGGGGCCGATCCCGAGCCGGGCCAGGGCGGCCTGGACCACAGGCGCGGACGGCGCTGTCCCGGTTTCCACCAGGCACGGCCGGTCGCCCCGGATCAGGTAGCCCGCGGTGATCCCGTCGTATCCGGCCATCCGGGTGTCGATCTGGAACACCTCGCGTCCGAGCGAGGTCACGTCTGTCGGTCCGCTGCCATCTGTCACGCGCTCATTGTCCCGCAGCCCCGGCGTCGCGGGTCAGTCGGACGGGCCGAACGTGCGCAGGACCAGGCCGGTGCGCGGCTTGGGGCCGAACGACGTGGACTTGCGCGGCACCCGCTCGCCGTGCGCCGCGATCTCGATGACGTCCTCGAAGGACGGCGGGTTGGAGATCACGGCCGTGCCCCCGGCCGAGGTGGACGCGCCGGCCCCGCGTTCAGCCACGTCGGTCGCCGTCGTGTCCCCGCTGACCGCCCGCACCGCGTCGGCCGCGTCGTGATCGATCAACACGTCGCGCTCGCTGTCGGCGACGCCCCACAGCCGGCCAAGCAGCAGCTCCTGCATGACCGACGCGTCCATCCTCTGCCAGGGCGCGGAGGTCCCGGCGGGCATGGACGCGGCGAGCTGGACCGGGTCCGGGTGACTGAGCAGGCGGAACACCGGACCACCCGCCAGCAGGAAGGCGGTTCCCTCCTGCCCGGCCGCAGCCAGGCGCTGCAGCGCGCTGTCCAGGCTGAGCCCGGCGGGCAGGTCCTGCACGGTGAACGCGGCCTTGGCCAGCTCGGCCGCGCGGTCCGGCCGCAGGCCGGGCAGCACCCGGTGGATCGCGCCCAGCCGGGGCGGGTAGGCCGCCGAATCCACCAGGAACGCCAGGCCGTAGTCCCACGGCCCGGCGCCAAGGCCGGCCGCCTGCGCCTCGGCTTGCAGGTCCATGTAGGCGGCGTACCGGTGATGGCCGTCGGCGATGAGGGCCCGGCGCCCGGCCAGGTCCGCGGCGATCGCGGCCTGTTCGGCGGGATCGCCGAGCCGCCACAGCCGGTGCGTCACGCCATCCCCCGTGCTGATCGACACCAGCGGCGCGCGCTCGGCCGCGACCCGGTCCACGACCTCCGTCGCCGTGTCGCCGGCGGCGGCGGCTCGCAGCGCATCGCCGGCGGCGGCGGCTCGCAGCGCATCGCCGTCGGCGGAAACCGGCACGCCACCGGACTCCTCGCCGTCGTAGATGAGAAAGATCGGCTCCAGGTTGGCTTGCGTGGCCGCCATGAGCTCACGCCGCCCGGCCACCAGGCCGGGCAGGACACCCTCGTGCGGCAAGATGCCCGCCGATTCGGGCGAGCCCAGGCCCACCAGGCCGATAATGCCGCGCTGCAGCCAGGAGCAATCCGTCCCGCCCTGCTCGTGAAAACACTGCTCGTAGAGGTAAAGCGCGGCCATCCGGTCCCGGATGAGCACGCCCGCGGACAGCCACTCGCGGAGCAGGCTGGCCGCGACCCGGGTTGCGTCCGCGTCTTCGCCTGGCAGGATAAGGCGGACGACATTATGCGGGTCCGCCGCCCGCAGCTGATCGAGAATCCCGCCGTTAATCACGTCGTACGGTGGTGATGTGACGTTTGCGATACCGCTCACCCGGTCACGGGCATAGCGAATGCCGCGGAAGGGTGCCAGCACGAGGCCGGCACCAGAGCCGGACGGAAGGGTCTGCACACCATGTCAAAAGGATCAAGCGCGGGCAGGGATTCCCGTCCGGAAGAAAACTTCCCTGGCCAGCCCCTTCCCGAAGGATCCGCAGACGACGTGCACACCTGGTACCTGCGCGGCATGGAGCTTCTCGGCAACGGCAGCCCCGCGGCCGCGGCCCAGGTCCTGCAGCGCGCCGCGACCGCCGAGCCCGGGTCCCGGAGCGTCCGGGAGGCGCTGGCCCGGGCCCAGTTCGACGCGGGCCACTACGCCGAGGCGGCGGACAATTTCCGGCTGATCGTGGAGGCGAGCCCGTCGGACGACTACGCGAACTTCGGCCTGGGGCTCGCCCTGGCCCGGGCCGGGGACCACGCCGCCGCGGCCGAGTACCTGGCCCTCGCCGCAGCGATGCGGCCCGACGCCGCGCACTACACCGAGGCCCTGCGCTCGGTCCGGGCCACGTTGCAGGCCAGGAAGAACGGCGAATGAGCCACGGCCAGGCACCGCGCGGCAGCGCCGAACCCCTCGACACCGTCTACGACGTCGCCCTGCTCGACCTGGACGGGGTCGTGTACCTGAGCGGCTCCGCCATCCCCGGGGCGGCCGAGGCGCTGCACAAGGCCGCCGCGGCGGGCATGCGGCTGGCGTACGTGACAAACAACGCGTTCCGCACCCCGGCGGCCATCGCCGCGCTGCTGACGAGCTTCGGCGTCCCGGCCACCCAGGAGGACGTGGTGACGTCGGCCCAGGCCGCCGCCCGCCTGCTGGCCGAACGGCTCCCGGCCGGAGCCCGGGTCCTGGTCATCGGCGGCAGCGGCCTGCGGATGGCGCTGCGGGAGCGCGGCCTGCGCCCGGTCAGCACCGCCGCCGACCAGCCGCTGGCGGTGGTGCAGGGCTATTCGCCCGACGTCAGCTACTCGATGCTGGCCGAGGGCGGCCTCGCGGTCGCGGCCGGCGCGCTGTTCGTCGCGTCCAACGGCGACCTCACGCTGCCCAGCAAGCGAGGCCGCCAGCCGGGCAACGGGTCGCTCATCCAGGTGGTGGCGACCGCGACCGGAGTGCGGCCGCTGGTGGCGGGCAAGCCCGAGCCGCCGCTGCACACCGAATCGGTGCTGCGGACCGGCGCCAGGCGTCCGCTCGTCGTCGGCGACCGGCTGGACACCGACATCGAGGCCGCCCACCGGGTCGGGGCGGACAGCCTGCTGGTGCTGACCGGGGTGACCGGCCCGGCCGAGGCCGTGCTCGCGCCGCCGACCCAGCGCCCGACCTATCTGGCCGAGGATCTGGCCGGCCTGCTCGAGCCGCATCCTGGAATCACCGAAACCGAGACAGGGTTCGGCTGCGGCGGGTGGACGGCGCGGCTGGACGGGGACCGGCTGGATCTGGCCGGCAGCGGCCAGTGCATCGACGGCCTGCGCGCGCTGTGCGCCGCCGCGTGGTCCGCGGCCAGCAGCGAAACGAGCGTGCCAAGCGTACAGGCGGAGTCCCTGCACGCCGCGATCGAGCGCCTCGGCGGTACCAGTTGAAGACTGATACCTCAATGTGACGACACGCGGTCACGCACCGTGTAGGCTATCCCGCATGTCAGGCCGCGCAGTCCGCCCTCACGGTGACCACTCGGGTGTCACCCTGATGCTCGCGCGCGTGCTCTGTCCTTCGTGTTGTTGCTGACGACGACCCTCAGCTGCCCGTTGTCGTCCCCGGTGCCCGCCCGCTCAGGGCCCGCGCCGAACAGCCCGCGAAGGAATTCCGTTGACTGCAGAGCTGATCGCCGACATGTCCGTCGCCCCGGAGATCGCCATCCTGGCCGAGGCGGCCCGGCTCGTCCCCGCGCAGTCGGCCGCCCGTCCGCCGGACGGGCCCGGGCTGACTCTCGGCACGCTGGCGCGCCACCTGCGGCTGCTGGCCGCCTCGCCCGAGCGCTGGTGGGGTCTGGTGCGCTTCAACCCGGACCGTTCGGTTCACATAAGGGTCGAAGCCCAGCCGGAGTACGAGGCCTGGCTCGTGGTCCTGCCGCCCCGCGACGCGGGCCGGGACTGTGACTGCGACGTGGCCACCCTCATCGCAGGCGAAGCCACCGAAGGCGCGCCGGGCAGCGCGGTGCTGCGTCCCGGCCCGACGCGCGTCCACGGCCAGCGGCACCGGCTGCGCGGCCACGGCGCGGGCTACTCGATCAGCTTGCACGCCCGTGCGACGCCCAGGCATTCATCAGCCGGCAATTCATCGAGCCGCAATCTAGAGGCAATAGGCTGAACGGGCCCTGGCGGCGACCGCTTGAGCTGGGACCGCCTGAGCTGGGACCGCTTGAGCTGGGACCGCTTGAGCTGGGACCGGGACGGCTACGGGAGGGTCAGGATCTCGTAGCCGTCGTCGGTCACGAGGATCGTGTGCTCGAACTGGGCGGTGCGCTTGCGGTCCTTGGTCACCGCCGTCCAGCCGTCCGGCCAGATGTCGTAGTCGATCGTGCCGAGGGTGAGCATCGGCTCGATGGTGAACGTCATCCCCGGTTCCATGATCACGTCGTTGTGCGGGTCGTCGTAGTGCGGCACGATCAGGCCCGAATGGAACGTCCGGCCGATCCCGTGGCCGGTAAAGTCCCGCACCACCCCGTAGCCGAACCGCCGCGCGTACGACTCGATCACCCGCCCGACGGCGTTCAGCGGGCGGCCCGGCGCCACCGCGCGGATGCCCCGCATCATCGCCTCGTGCGTGCGCTCGACCAGCAGCCGTGATTCGGTGTCCACGTCGCCGGCGCAGAAGGTGGCGTTGGTGTCGCCGTGCACCCCGCCGATGAACGCGGTGATGTCAATGTTGACGATGTCGCCGTCGTTGATCAACGTGTCGTCGGGGATCCCGTGGCAGATCACCTCGTTCAGCGACGTGCACAGCGACTTCGGGTAGCCGCGATAGCCGAGCGTGCTGGGGTAGGCGCCGTGGCTGACCAGGAAGTCGTGGCCGACCTGATCCAGGTAATCGGTCGTGACGCCTGGGGCCACGGCCGCGCCGACCGCCTCCAGCGCCTGGGCGGCCAGCTTGCCGGCCACTCGCATCCGCGCGATGATCTCCGGCGTCTTGACGTCAGGTTCGCCGGTCTTCGGACGCTTCTTGCCCACGTACTCCGGCCGCGTGATCTCCGCGGGGACCTGGCGGGCGGGTGAAAGCCGGCCCGGATGAAGCACTGTCGCCATGCTTTGCGAGTCTAATGTGCATGGACAGTGAACACGGAAAGCAGTGGTGGTACAGCCTCAAGTACCACACCGTAGAGGACGACGACGGTCCCACCCCGGGCAAGGACCGGCTCGGGCCGTATCCGACCAAGGAGGAGGCCGCCAGCGCGCTGGAAACCGTGCAGCGCAGAAACGAAGAATGGGACGCGCAGGACTAGATGACCCCGCCGCGCCATTAGTCTTGACAACGTGAGCGATGAACTGCCGGCCGCGGCCGAGGCCCGGTTGGCGGAAATCCGGCGCAGCGGCACCTGGGGCTCGGCCCTGACGTCCGATGAGTTCGCCGCGATCCGCAGCGTCGGCTTCGAGCCGGTTGGCCAGGTGCTCGGCGCCTGCGTCTACAACATCGGCTACACCGGCGGCTACAACTGCCCGGGGGCCTGGGGTTCCTGGGGCTACATCCCGGCCCGGACCACCACCCAGGTGTCGAGCCGCGGCGGCTTCGGCTCGTTCGGGCCGCTGGTCCAGGCGATGTACGAGGCGAGGCACAAGGCCCTGGACCGGATGACGGCCGAGTGCGAGGAACTGGCCGGGCACGGGGTGGTCGGCGTCCGGCTGACCATCGGAGCGTTCCCGGCCGGCGGCCTGGAGTTCAAGGCGATCGGCACGGCCATCCGCGCGCCCGGCGTCGGCCCTGTGTCCACCTGGCCCAAGAAGGGCGGGCGCCCCAAGCGGCCGTTCACCTCCGACCTGTCCGGGCAGGATTTCGCCAAGCTGATCATGAAGGGCTGGGTGCCCGCCGGGCTCGCGCTCGGCATCTCGATCGGGTCCCGGCACGACGACTGGCTGACCGTCGGCCAGACCCGCTGGGGCGCGGGAAACGCCGAGGTCGTCGGCTACACCGAGCTCGTCAACGACGCCCGGCACGACGCGCGCTTGCAACTGGAACGTGACGTCACGCGGATCGGCGGCGAGGGCGTGGTGATCGCCGCCATGGAGATGCGCGTGCGGGAGCGCGAGTGCCCGGTGCAGGAGGGCCGCCGCGACCACATCGTCGAGGCCACCACCATCGGCACCGCGATCGCCAGGTTCAGCCACGCGGAGCAGCGGCACAGCGGGCCTACGCTGGCCATCATGTCCCTCGACCCGCAGCGCCGCCAGGCCGCCCGGATCCGGATCTGACAGGAGAGATCATGACCGACCAGGCCAACATCGCCACCGAACTGAACGCCGCAGGCGTGCCGCATGACGCCATGCAGCGCCTGGCGGAGCTGCAGCCCGGCCGCCCCGGGTCGATCTTCACCTCCGACCTGTCGGTCAACGAGTTCCTGCTGGTCCGCGAGGTCGGGTTCCGGCCGCTCGGCCTGGTGCTCGGCAGCTCCATCTACCACGTCGGGCTGCAGATCGGCCGCTGGGGCAGCAACCAGGAACTCGACGTGCTCTCCCAGGCCATGTACCACGCGCGCGAGCTGGCCATGAGCCGGATGGAGGCCGAGGCCGACGCGCTGCGCGCCGACGGCATCGTGGGCGTCCGGCTCGACGTGGAGATGAAGGAGTTCGGCGCGGACATCGCCGAGTTCATCGCGGTCGGCACCGCGGTCAAGGCCGAGCCGGGCGCGGGCGGCGGCGGGGTGGAGAACTGGCGCAACAACAAGAACCAGCCGTTCACCTCGGATTTGTCCGGGCAGGACTTCTGGACGCTGATCCGGGCCGGCTACGCGCCGCTCGGCATGGTCATGGGCTCGTGCGTGTACCACGTCGCGCACCAGAAGTTCGGCAACAAGATCGGGAACATCGGCAAGAACGTCGAGATCGAGCAGTTCACCCAGGCCCTGTACGACGCCAGGGAGCTGGCGATGAGCCGCATGCAGGCCGAGGCCGAGGCGCTGCACGCGGAGGGCATCGTCGGCGTCCAGCTCCGCCAGCACAGCCACACCTGGGGTTCGCACACCACCGAGTTCTTCGCCATCGGCACGGCCGTGCGCCCGCTGCGCCCTGACCACATCATCGAGCGCCCCACGATGGTGCTGACCCTCGACGCCTAGCACCGCCTCTCGCGGCTACGGCTGCCGGGGACCTAAACCGGTCGGGCCGCTCACCACGTCCAGCAGGCGGGCCACCCGGTCCCGCAGGCCCCGCACGCCCGGCCGGTAACGCTGGTACCCGGCCATCCCGGGCTGGAGGGCGCGGGCATCGGCGCTGGCCACGCCGAACTCCCCGCGCTCGAAGCGCTCCGCCGCGCCGATCTCGCCGACCGACGAGCTGATCAGGTGCTGTGCCCCGCCGAACGACACCGTGTCCACGCCCGGCCGGATCGCCATCGCCTCGTGAGCCAGCGCGTCAAGCTCCGGATCGCCCGCATCCAGCGCGAAGATCGTGGCCCCGGTCCGCCGCGCGTCGCTGACCCGCTCGAGCAGCGGGACCGGCGCGTCCGACGGCGAGACGACGAAGAGCGTCTCGCCGCGCCGCGCGGCTTCCAGCCGCTCCAGGCCGACCCGCAGGTGCGCCGGCGCGCCCGCGGGCACCTGCCAGCGCACGAGCGTGGGCATGAGCTCAGGGATCCCGGACAGGCGGCTCTCCTCGTCCAGGTGCGCGGTCAGATGCCAGGGCTCCTCGTCGGGGGTGCCGACCAGCAGCAGCCCGCCTTGCGAGCGGGTGGCCTTGCGCAGTCCCTGCGCGAACGCCTGGGTCCGCTCCAGCCATCCGGTGGAGGCCAGGAGCGCACGCAGAGTGGTCACTTGGTTCGCGTCCACGTATCTATGGTGCCTCCTGGATCCTCCTCCGCGCAGCCATATCCGTACGCAGTGTTGCGATCTTGGTGAATCGGGCGGCCCGCGGGCGGCCCGCGGGGGGCTCCGGGGGGTCGTCCCCCCGGGCTAGCATGCAGTACATGACTGAGCGCGGAACCCCGTCCCTCGACGGACTCGTCATCGCCATCCTCGGCGGCACCGGCGAACAGGGACGCGGCCTGGCCCGCCGGTTCGCGATGGCCGGGCACCCGGTGATCATCGGCTCCCGTAACCACGACCGGGCCTACGGCGTCGCGCGGGAGATCGGGCACGGCGTCCGGGGGCTGGTCAACCGCGACGCCGCCCGCGAGGCGGGCCTGGTGATCGCCGCGGTGCCGTGGGAAGGCCACGGCGAGCTGCTGGCCGGGCTGGCGGCCGAACTGGTCGGCAAGGTCGTGGTGGACTGCGTGAACCCGCTCGGCTTCGACCAGCGCGGGGCCTACCCGCTGCCGGTCGCCGAGGGCGGTCCCGTCGAGGGCAGTGCGGCCGAGCAGGCCGCGGCGCTGCTGCCAAACAGCCAGGTGGTGGCGGCGTTCCACCACGTGTCCGCGGTCCTGCTGCTCGATCCCGAGGTGGACTCCCTCGACCAGGACGTCCTGGTGCTCGGCGACGACCGCCACGCCACCGATCTGGTGCAGGCCCTGGCCGCGCGGATCCCGGGCGTGCGCGGCATCTACGCCGGCCGCCTGCGTAACTGCGGCCAGATCGAGGCCCTGACCGCGAACCTGGTCTCGATCAACCGGCGGTACAAGGCGCACGCGGGCCTGCGGATCACGGACATTTGACAATCTTTTGATCCCGAACGGGCCGGGTTTCCCGCCCGGCCGCCGCCGCCGGGGCGCTTCCTGGGTGCTTTCGGGGGCCGGGCCAGCGGACTAACGTGATGCCCGACGAGAGAGGTGGCGGGCGAGGTGGCCGAGGACCTGATTCTCCCGGTGCCCAAGCTCTTGTCGGCCGTCTACCTGGTTCCCGTGGCGCTGTCCGCGCAGGCGGCGAAGGACCGTGTGACGGCCGAACTGTCCGCCCGTGTGACCGGCCCGGTCGGCGTGGCCGCGCGGATGATGCTGGACGCAGGCGCGCTGAGCGTCCAGGCCATGCCGTCGTCGTCGTCGTCGCTGCCGTCGCTGCCCGGTGAGCTGCAGGAAAGCCTGGGCATCGCGCCCGAGCTGGTCAGGGCCGTCACGGGAGCCAGGGAGTTCGTCGTGATCCGGGCGCTGAGCGTGCCGGGCTGGCCGCCGATGCACGAATGGGCCGGGCGGGCCTGCGCCGCCGTGCTGGCCGCCCACGTGGGCGTTCCCCTGGTGGACACGGGCACGCCCGGGGTGCTGGCCGCGGACGCGGCGCTGCGGAGCCTGCCCGGCGACGGCGGCAGGTTCAGGCTCGCGGACTGGATGCTGGTCTTCCAGTCGGCCGGGAGCGGCGGCCTGTGGACGACGACCATGGGCCTGGGCCGGTTCGGCCTGCCCGAGTTGCAGGTCCGCAACGTGCCCCCGCAGCTGGGCAAGGCCTGGGCGCGCGTGCTGACCGGCCTGGCCTCGCGCCTGCTCGGCACCTGGCTGAACGCGCTGCGCGACCGCGCCGAGCCCGCCTTCGCCCAGCTTCCCGCCGTGCTCGAGGTCGTCCAGGCCGATATCGCCAGGGCCTATGACGCGCCCGTCGCGGAGGGTCCGGCGGCGACCGTTCGGCTCACGTTCGATCCCAGCCCGCAGGAGAGCGTCGGCAACTTCCTGTCTGTCCACCCACCGGACGACTACCCGGCCTCGGCGGGGGAGTACCTGACCGGCGTGTGCACGACGCTGTTCGGCCCGCACGAGCTCCAGGTCACGTATCTGGCGCCGTCGGACGAGATGGAGCAGGCGATGCGGGCGGCCAGGGAGGCGCTGCCCGCTGTCCGCGCCCGGTACCTGGCCGGCGACCTGCCGCCGCAAGCCCAGCTGATGATCAAGCACGAGATATCGGCGCCGGGACAGGCCGAGTACCCGTGGGCGTACGTCACGTCGTGGACCGATCCGGCCAGGGTTCTGGGCAACTCCGCCGGCGACGCCACCCTGGACCCGGCCATCCGGGCGGGCCGCCCCATCGTGGTCGACGCCGGGACCATCATCGACTGGGCGGTCTGGATCGACGGCGAGGGCATCGTGGAGGGAGGCCAGACCAACGTGATCGCCCAGCGCCGTGCCGCCCGCGGCTAACCCCGCCGCCGGCGCCCGCGCGCGTCTGCCCCGCCTGAGTGCAAGCGGGCGCCCACGGTGCCGGCGCGCGTCATCGTGTGCCGAAAGCGCCCCACGCCGCACTCGGCGCAAAGCTCGGGATGCCAAACGTCAGGTATCCGATTGATAATCGCCGCATATGCCACACGGACATCATTCGTCACTGCCCCCGCGCTTGGCATTTGGGGGCATGGGCCCCTTGGCCCCATTGGACGGGGCCAAGGGGCCCTGCACCCCAATAGGACGCGCCGCCAGCGGAGGGGCCCCCATGCCAGCGACGTCACCTTTCAGCGCCGCCCCTCGTGACTAGCCCGGCCGAGCAGACGCGGGCAGTTGCACTGCTGGAATCGTCTGGTCAGGCGTATATCAGCTCATTATCTACTTCGACCTGAAAAACCCGGGCGGCTGATCTGTGATCTTCTGGCCTGCGGGCGGAGGATGGCCTCGAACCCTTGTGCTGGAAGGGATCGAGGCCATCGTGTTCCGTACGATAGGCGATTGTCCGCCGTTGTGGGAGTCGCGGCTGCCGGCGGAGGTGCTGCGGCTGCCGGAGGAGCTGGCGCGGGTGGATGCGCTGCTGGATGACCCGGCGTTCTTCGTGCCGTTCGCGCCGCACTTCCATCCGGTGCTCGGCCGGCCGTCCACGCCGATCGAGTGGTACCTGCGGCTGATGTTCTTGAAGTTCCGGTACCGGCTGGGCTATGAGAGCCTGTGCGCGGAGGTCAGTGACTCGATCTCCTGGCGGAGGTTCTGCCGGATCCCGCTGGACGGGGCGGTGCCGCACCCGACGACGCTGATCAGGCCCTGGCCGCGGCGTTCTCGCGGGCGCAGTTCGCGATCATCGGCCAGGCCGGCCACCTGCCGCAGCTCGAGCAGCCCGGTGCGACGTTCGGCGAACTCGACGCCTTCGTCCGCAAGAACGTCAGCCGCTGACCGGGCCGGGCGGCAGCCTGATGCCGTGCACCAGCCCGTCCTGGTCACCGGCGATCAAGGTGTCGCCGACGACGGCCGGCGCGCAGTAGCAGCCGGCCGTCGTGAGCCGGACCGAGCCCTGCTCGCGCCCGTCGGCGAGCCGCACCCGGACCAGGCGGCCGCCCTCGGACACCACCCAGGCGCTGTCCCCGGCGACGGCCAGGCCCGCGTTCTGCACGCGCACGCCGAGGCCAACCTGCCAGATGGTACCGCCGTCGGCCAGGCGTACCCGGGAGACGACGCCCTGCTCGCCTGAGCTCGCTCAGCCGCTGACCGAACCGGGCGGCGGGATCACCCCCGGCCCCGTCGTCGAGCAGGCCAGCGCCGCGGCGCTGTCGCCGCGGGGTACGCCTATTCATCGGGACCTGCCTTCCTCGCGTGGCCGGATACGAGCCTGAGGGTGGCACGATCCGGGATCCAGCGAGCGAACGGCGCCCGGTGCGGGGATGAACATCGGTCCGCGTGCCCGGCCCAGCCCGGCTGGTCGCCACGGCCCGGGGCCAGAGCGGGAGGCCCTACGACTGGCTCCTGGCCATCGGCGGGCTGTCCTACGTGCTCGCCGTGGCGTACTTCCGCTGGCGTGGCTGAGCCCAAAGATCAATCAAAAGCCTATTGATACCGAACGGGCCGGGTTTCTTCGCCCGGCCGTCACGCCTTGCGCAGCGTCGCGACGTTCTGCTCGACGTTGTCCGTCCAGTGGTACGCCAGATTGGCGCCGTGCCGCGTGAACGTCACGGTGCCGGCGACGCACGCCGCCGTCTGCGGCTCGCTGAAGGTGAGCACGGTCGCGGTCGCGCCGGTCAGGGTGAGCGTGTTGACGCAGTCCTGATTCACCTCGTGGGCGGTCCGGCCGCCGGCCACCAGCGTGAACGTGATGGAGTTGGTCAGGGAGGGGCCCGATATCCCGACGGCGAACATCGTCGCGTTGCCCGACCATTTGCCCGCGAACGCGGCCGGGATCGTGGCCCCGGTCGCCAGCGGCGGCTGGGTGGCCTGCGTGGTCTGCGCCGGCGTGCTCGCCGGGCTGCTGACCGAAGCGGCCGGCGAACTGCTCCCCGCGGCGGCCGGGGGAGGGGAGGGTGACCCGCGGGTGAGCAGGAAGACGCCGACGGCGACCAGGGCGGCCACCGCGACGGCCGTGCCGGCCAGGACCGGCCCGCGCCGCGACCGCGCGGAGGCAGGCTGCGGCACAGAGAACTGGGGCGGCATGCTCCCGGGGGAGGTGGGCCCGGCAGGCTGGGCCAGCGGACCGGTAACCGGCACCGAGTCGACCGGAAAGGCCTGGGCGGTGGGAAATGCCTGGACGGCGGGATACGCCACCTGGGGTCGTGACGCCGACGGGTCCACGAGGCGGAGCAGCAGGTCACGAGCGGTCGGCCGCCGGGATGGCTCCTTGTCCAGGCATTCCAGCACGACCGCCCGCAGAGACGGCGGCAGGCCGCTGACGTCCGGCTGCTCGTACATGATGCGGTGCATGACGGCGGGGACGTTGTCTGCGCCGAACGCTAGCCGCCCGGTGGCGGCGTAGATGATGGTCAGCGCCCAGGCGAAGATGTCCACCGCGCTGGTCGGCCGCGCGCCGGCCAGCTGCTCGGGCGACACGTACGACGGCGTTCCGATGAGCCCGCTCGTGATCGTGGACGCGTCGGTGAGCCGGGCGATGCCGAAGTCGACGACGCGGGGGCCGTCCGGGCCGAGCAGCACGTTGGCCGGCTTGAAGTCGCGGTGCACCACCCCCGCGCCGTGGATCGCGGTCAGCGCGGTGGCCGTTCCCACCGCGAGGCGCTGCAGGTCGTCCTCGGGCAGCGGCCCCCGTTCGTCCACGCGTTCCTGGAGCGAAGGGCCGTCGATGAACTCGCTGACCACGAAGCGCCTATCGCCCTCCGCCGAGGCCTCGATGACGCCGGCCGTGACGAACGGCTGGACCTGGTGGATGGCGTCGAGCTCGCGGGCCAGCCGCTCCAGGACATCGGCGTCCGCGGTCGACCGCAGCACCTTGACCGCGACCCGCTCTTCTCCCGGGTTGGTGCCGCGGCCCAGGTAGACGACGCCCTGGCCGCCCTCGCCGAGCCGTCCGAGGAGCTCGAAACGGCCCAGGCGCAGGGGATCGCCAGGCTCCAGCGGTTTGGACGGCATTGCTTTCTCCGGGATCGCTCGGCAGCTACGACAACGCTGCCGTAATTCGGGTCGCCCCGCAACGCGGACCCTGCATATGTCGTCAGGCCATGGTCGGCGATCCTGGTAGCGGGTGTCTGCCCGGGCTGGCGACAAGGAGGTTCCCGAGATGATCGTCGATTGCGCTCATTACCTGGACGGCCACAGGCGGGACGAGGGCGCGGTGCCGCTACGCGAGGCAGCCACCCGGTGCGGGCAGGGCGGCTTCGTCTGGCTCGGGCTGTTCGAGCCGGGGGAGGAGGAGCTGGCCGAGGTCCGCGACACGTTCGGCCTGCACGAGCTGGCGGTCGAGGACGCGCAGACCTTCCACATGCGGCCGAAGATCGAGACCTACGACCACGACGTGCGCCTGGTCATCTTGCGCACGGCGCGCTACGACGACGACGCCGAGGAGGTCGAGTTCGGCGAGATCAGCGTCTTCCTCGCACCCACCTTCGTGATCACGGTCCGGCAGGGGGCGGCGAGCGAGCTGCGCGGGGCCAGGCAGCGGCTCGAGCAGCGGCCCGAGCTGCTGGCCGTCGGCAGCTCATCCGCGCTGTGGGCGATCCTGGACCAGGTGGTGGACGGGTACGCGCCGGTCGTCGCCGGGCTGGAACGCGACATCGACCAGATCGAGGCCACCGTATTCTCCGGTGCCGTCGCGCCCACCGAGCGCATCTACTCGCTGCGCCGCGAGGCCACCGACTTCTACCGCGCCGTCCACCCGCTGCTCGGGGTGACGACCTCGGTCGAGCGCGCCGCCGACAAGAAACTGCGGCCCTATCTGCGCGACGTCCGGGACCACCTGCTCCTGGTCGACGAGGAGGTCGCCGCCCAGCGTGACCTGCTCGGTACGGTGCTGGAGGCCAACATGGCCGTGATCTCGGTCGAGCAGACCAAGGTCAGCGTCCGGCAGAACTCCACCATCGAGCAGCTCACGATCCTGGCCACGGTCTTCCTGCCTCTCACCTTCGTCACGGGCTTCTTCGGCCAGAATTTCGGGTTCCTGATCCGGCACATCGACGGTCCTGCCGCGTTCGCCGCCTACGGCTTCGGGGGCCTGGTGGTGCCGCTGGTGCTGTTGTTCTTGTGGCTGAGACTCCGCGCGCCGCGCGCGGGCACCGCCGAGGTTAAGGACAACTGATCCGATGAGGGGTCCGCGGGCGCACCGCGCGGAACGCGGAAACCATCCGTCTTCACCCGGGTTTTCCCCGGCCCGGCGGATAGTCCGGATTGTTACTTGACGCGCGCGAGCGGATGGCGGGAGGCTCGGCAAAGGCGTTTTGGCCTGCTAGTCAGGAGGGCTTGGCCATGGTACCCGGACGCGGTTTCACCACCCTGGTTACGGGCGCGGCTCTCACGGTCGGCCTGGCCGTCGCCACACCTGAGGCTCATGCCGCCACCGCGGCCGGGGGGACGGCCGCGGCGCCCGGTGCCCCGGGCGCGCCGTCTTTTTTTGACCTGGCCAGGAAGGACTGCCTGGGCACGGCGGCCGGCCAGAGCTCGAAGGTCTGGTACACCGTGGCCGGCGGCGTGCTCTCCGACGTCTACGAGCCCACGATCGACAACACGGACGTGAGCACGCTGCAGTACGTCGTGACCGACGGGTCTACGTTCACCGACCTGCAGACCCGAGACATGACCTACGCCGTAGCCGCCGACCCGTCCGGGATGGCGTGCACGGTCACCTCGACCGACACCGAGCACGGCTTCGGGCTGGTCACCACCTACATCACCGACCCGGCCGGGGACACCGTGCTCATGCGGACGCATCTGGAGGACCTGCCGGGCTCCAGCACCAACCTGGCCCGGCTGCACCTGTACGCGCGGCTTGACGCCCACGTCAACGGCAACGGCGGCGGCGGGAGCGACAACGCGGGCGCCAACTCCGGGGTGGTGGACCCCAGCGGGGTTCCTGTGGTGTTCAGCACCAACACCGTCACCAACGCGGCCAACCGGGACTACGCGGTGCCGACCTACATGGCCCTGGCGGCGAGCCCAGCCGCGCGGGCCGCGAGCGTCGGCTACGCGGACACCGCCAGCGACGGCCTGACCCAGCTCGACGGCACACGCTCGCTGACCCCCTATAGCTCGGCGCCCGACGGCCATGTGGTGGCCACGTCGGAGGTGAGCAGTCCCGTCACCCTGGCCCTGGGCTTCGGCCGCACGCAGGTGCAGTCACTGTCGGTGGCCGGAGCCTCGCTGAGCCGTCCGTTCGGCCAGACCGAGGAGGCGTACCGGAGCGGCTGGGCCGGGTATGACGCCGGTCTGCGGACGCCGCCCGGTAGCCTGCGCGGCTCGTACTACCTGTCAGCGAACGTGCTGAAGGCGAGCGAGGACAAGAGGTTCCCGGGCGCGATCGTCGCGTCCCTGGCCAGTCCGTGGGGCCAGTCGGTGCCGGCCGGGGTGAACTCCGGGGGCAAGCCGTCCTACTTCGGCTCCTACCGCGAGGTGTTCGCCCGGGACCTGTACGAGGCGTTCACCGGGCTGCTGGCCGACGGGGACATCGGCACGGCTCAGGCGGCGACCCGGTTCCTGTTCGACCTCCAGCAGCTTCCGGACGGCTCGATGCCGCGCAACTCGCTGCTCAACGGCAAGCCGGCCCCGGACACCGGCGGGACCCAGCTGGACGAGGCCGCTTACCCGATCCTGATGGCCCTGCAGGCCGGGCTCGGCGGCGACGCCGCGCTCTGGCAGGACCACATCCGGGCCGCCGCGGACTTCCTGGTCGCTCACGGGCCGTCCTTCGGGGTCGAGCGCTGGGAAGAGCAGACCGGCTACTCCCCCTCCACGATCGCCGCCGAGATCGCCGGGCTGACCGCCGCGTCGGCCATCGCCGGCGCGCACGGTGACACGGCGCGGGCGCGGCTGTACCAGGCCACCGCCGACGAATTCCAGCGCATGATCAAGACCTGGACCGTGACCACTAACGGTCCCGACGGCGCGCGCTACTTCATCAGGCTGTCCAAGACCGGGGACCCGAACGCCGCGATCAGCTACAACCTGGGCAACGGCGGGCCCACCGTGGACCAGCGGGCCGTCATCGACGGCGGCTTCCAGGAGCTGGTGCGGCTAGGCGAGCTGCCGGTCAGCGACCCTGACGTCCAGGCCTCGCTGGACGTGCTGGACAAGCACATCTCGGTGAGCACGCCCAGCGGGACCGGGTATTACCGCTACGGCACGTCCGCGACGCAAGGCAGCGCCGACGGGTACGGGGACTGCTACCATCCGAGCCAGACCTCATGCGATGTCGTGGGGGCGCCGTGGGCGCCGACCGGCAGGGGCACCGGGCACCTGTGGCCGAACCTGTCCGGTGAGCGGGCGGAATCCGACATCTCTGAGGGGCACAGCCGCGACGCCGCGTCCCTGCTGCAGGCGATCATCCGGTTCTCGTCCGGCGTCGGGCTGGTGCCCGAGCAGGCCTGGGAGAACCCGGACCTGGCGGCCTCGCCATTCGGCAGCGATCCGGCGACCGCGTCCATCGGGTTCACCGACGGCAAGGCGGCCGGGTCGGCGTCGCCGCTGACCTGGGCCCAGGCGCAGGAGGTACGGCTGATCCTCTCCCTGGACGCGGGCCGCAACGTGGACACTCCAGCGGTCACGACAGCGCGTTACATCACCAACGGGCCGCCCGGCACGCTGCCGGTGACGATCACCGCGCCGAGGTCGGGCAGCACGCTGGCCGTGTCCTCCACCACCGTGACCGGCAAGACCGCGCCGGGGGCCGCGGTGACCGTCGCGTCGGACGACACCACGACGGGTTCCTTGGCTGCGGTCACTTCGACGACCGCTGCGGTGGACGGGTCCTTCTCGGTGTCGGTGCCGGTCGGTTTCGGCAGCAATGTGATCACCGTGGCCGCCACCGCTGCGGACGGGCGGAGCAGCGGGTACGGTCAGGTCACCGTCACCAACGAGGGCGGCGGCAGCACTGTGCTCGACGTGACGGACCCCGCTGGGGATGACACCGGGCCCGGCACCTTCCAGTACCCGACCTCGGGTGACTTCCACGCCGGGGCGTTCGACCTGACGCGGTTCCAGGTGCTGTCCGACGGGACGTTCGCATACCTGCGGGCCACGCTGGCCAACCTTGACCCGACGTTCGGGGTGACGGACGGGGCGCAGTTGCTGGACGTATACGTG
>WNGL01008481.1_pt1 | contig 19006 bp, 16 predicted proteins | sample 5400591 | NCBI WGS metagenome assembly WNGL01 (sample SAMN13153377, study PRJNA577476) | soil metagenome | isolation source: 80 cm soil or saprolite under Garry oak tree replicate 1 | place: USA:California | collected 2016-06-15 | reverse complement strand
GGCCGCTTACGGCAGCTAAGCGGACGTGGTCGCGCCGGCGCTTCGACAGCCGGGTTTGACCCTAAGACGAAGTCAGAACCCGGGGTGGGCGGCCTGGCCGCGATGATTTGGTGTCCATTCCGCTCAGCGAGTTAATGTAGCATCGTAGACCAGCCGTGCCGTGGCGATGTCCTCCACCGCAATCCCGACAGACTTGAACACCGTAGTCGCGGAACGTTGAGGGACCTTCAGTCCAGCAAACACTTCTCCTGCCTCGGCAAAGATCGGGGCCTTGGACAAAATCACGTCACCTGCTTCCTTGAGGACGGCTTCGCGAGAGTCGACGATCAGAGTGGTGTGCATGGTGACGTCGTCGAGTTCCCGCCATGTTGGGCGGGGGGAGCCGACCGCATTGACGTGGGCACCCTGTTTTAGCCACTCGCCCTTTAAGAACGGCTCCAAAGAATTTGTCGCCGTCACGATCACGTCCGCGCCCCGCGCGGCGGCCTCGAGCTCCATGGCCTTTGCACCATGCAGCGCGGCAAAGCGCTTCGCGCGATCCGGTGTTCGGCTCCATACCCTCACTTCGTCGAATTGGCACACATGGCGAAGAGCCTGCAAATGTGCCTGCGCCTGAACTCCACTCCCCAACAACGCCAGCACCCTGCTGTTGTTGGGTGCCAAGTATTTCGTCATCGCTGCTGAAACGGCGGCGGTTCGCATCTCAGTGATGAGACGCCCATCCAAGAACGCTAATGGCTTCCCCGTTTCCGGCTCAAAGAGCATGATCATTGCCAGATGTGTCGGCACCTGGGAACCGGCATTCTTCGGGAAGAAGCATACGAGCTTTGCGCCCATCCCGTCCTCGGCCACTGCAGGCATGATGCCCAGAAATCGCTTCCCCTCCTCGATGGTGAGCATGTTGCGTACCGGTTGGATCACCCGCCCGGCAGAGAAGGCCGACAGCGCTTTCTCCATCGCAGGTATGAGTTGCTCGTACTTCAAGACTTTGGCAACGTCGGCCTCGGACAGAGTGAGGACCATCGGACAATCTCCTATTACGCCAAAAGCACTTTAGGGATGGAAGATCATGTTCGAGTCTGGCACGACTCAGACGAGCCGATCACGGCCGGATATGTCCGTTCATTGGGTGAAGCGGTCAAGGTGACTCCGCCCGCGAAATGGCGTTTCTGCGGTTGCCGGCGTGAGACTTTTGGGACCGACCAGTGCTTTACCTGCAGCTCGGCAAGAATTGGAGACAGTCGCCGAAAAACTCCGGACCTCTTTGCCTACCTCGGATAAGCTGGGTGATGATCATTCGTTTCGAACACCGCGGGCTTCGTGCAAAGGACCGTTTTCACTTCCTTTGCTGCAAAAAAGAAATGAAACGGTGCAGTGAATAGCGATGGCGCGACCTTGGTGTATTTATCGCTCCGTGGGTTGTTGGCTTGCTGAGATACCCGAGCCATAGGACCGCGCGGCCGATCACAGGGTTCAGTTCCGTCCAGACCTTATAGGCATCCTCCGCCAGGATTCCCGGCACCAATTCAGGCGCTGCACCGAAAAGTAGCGAAAAGTGGTCATGACCGAGAATATTCCATTGAGATAGCCCACCTATTTTGGGTGAACTGAGGGCGAACACGACTCGGCCGATCCCAGCCGCCCGAATACAAAATGAGCACATTGGGCAAGGTTCGACGGTGGCGTACAGGGTGCAGTTCACTAAGGCCTGATCACCGATCAACTGACGAGACCGTGCGATCGCGAGGATCTCAGCGTGCCGAGATTCGTCAACAAGCTTCACAATCTCGTTGGTCGCCTCGGCGATCGTCTCGCCGTGACGAGCAATCAAGCTTCCGAATGGAAGCTCGCCAGCGGCTGAACCGATTTTTGAGAGCTCGATGCAGCGAGCCATCATACGTCGGTCAACAGTCTCAAGATCTACTTTAGCCTCTTGCCGTGGGTTGTCGTTCACGGATGCCTCGCAACGTGTCCTATTGGTACGAATCCCAAGATGACCCACTTTGGCGCGAAACCCCTGGCGCGAGGAGTCCTATTATTCCGCCCGTCACGTCGAGAACGCAGCAGACAGCCGCGAGTTTTATCATCCGGCCGGAGGCGGGGCCAAATGTTGTTTGGGGCTGATTTTGGAAGCATGAAGATCTATCAGGGCCGTTCGGCAAAGCCCAACCCAGCTCGCTTTCAGCTCATTAGCGCTGCCCGGGCGTTGGCCGAAGGTATTCACACGTTGCATAAGCAAACTGACCAACCGATCGCGAGGGAACGCCGGCAAAGCTTTCGTCCGGCTCGGGGAATCCGAGATTCGGTCCCAGCAATAGTTTCGCTTGGCGCAAGCAGGCCTTTGCGATCGCCGCATCGAATGCGAGCCGCATGAGATCTCGGACCTGGCCTGGCTCCGCTAGGACGTAACGCAAGATGGCTCGCAAATCCGGGCTACCCTGCTTCAATTTGAGCAGCGCAGCAGCCGGCAGCTTCCGATGCGCCGGGTTCAAAACTACCCGGCAGGCTACAAATGGTAGCCGGCTGGCGGCGGCAACTCGGGCGCCAAAGTGAGATTCCATATCAGAAACCGCAGCGCCCGTGCTCGCGTAAAAGAGAGCTCTTGGTTCGCCGTGAGGTAGCGGGCAGTCCACCGACGCGATTCGGGCGTACCTGGCACCCGGGAGGAGCTGTAGAAGCCTCTCAGACCAACGACGATCTGTATCGTGGATCTCGTCACGAAATAGAATAGAGGACGCCACGATCCATTGCCCCGGTTGCAAGTCTGGCGCCAGACCACCACAAACGCCAAAGCTAATGATCCCACGGCTGTGCTGGCCGACTGCCGATTTCAAAATGGCCGACGTCTGTAGGCCATCACTGATGATAGCCTCGCCGCCCGCGATGCGAGCCTCGAAGGAAAGGCCAGTGAGCGCGATAACGCGACTTTTCTTCTCAACAGCTCTGCGACGGCCGAAACTCCATGGCATTGGCCTTTAAACCCCCGTCCCTTGTCCCGCGAGAACCGTGCCTGGAAGGCGTGGGATGTGAATAAAGCTGCAGCGGGCTCGATCTGGCATCGGTCACAATACGGATAAGGTTCTCCACGGATAAGGTTCTCCGGCGAGGTTATCCACGCCAATCCAGCGCTAGCCGTCGGATTTCTAGCTCCGAGGCCCAGTTTGCTTTACGATGCGCCTCCAACCGATTTCATTGTCCGTCGAGATTAGAAGCGAGGACACATGTTCCGCAGACGTGAATCAATCAGCAACTCGGCCCCGCTCAACTGGCGTCGTGGGCTATTGCGACTCTGGTTAGTCATCTCGGCGGCGTGGATCCTGGCCTGGGGGGTCTACTCGATACTCTCTGCCATTGCCCACGCGTTGGTAACGCGAGAGGATCTTCTCGCGAGAGCGGTGATTCTTTTCGGACCTCCCGTCGCGCTTCTGTTGTGCGCTTTGGCCGCCAGATGGGCGATACAGGGATTCAGACCTAATGAACGCGTCCAGAGCGTTCGCAAACGGTCCGAAGAGATCGTTCGGTTGCGGAAGGAGCGTCCGGAGGAGTATGTCAGTTGAGCCCCGTGAATAGAGACCACGCGATCCAATCGGAGTAACGTCCGACTTGACTTCGGCTGTTGGCACATCGCGTCATTTCGCTGCGCTGTGGAATTTGGTCGCTATTGGAGCAAAGCGGACATCGACTAAGCCGGACCAATCAAGCTCGATTTACGCGCCCCAGCTACGACCCATTTCGGGTTATCATCCCGCATGTTTCCGCCCGAGCGCATCGTCTGCCTGACCGAAGAGACCGTGGAGACGCTCTATCTCCTCGGCGAAGACGCCCGCATCGTCGGCGTGTCCGGTTATGCGGTGCGGCCGGCGCAGGTGCGCCGGGAAAAGCCGCGGGTCGCCGCGTTCATTTCCGCTGACATCGACAAGATCCTGGCGCTTCATCCCGATCTCGTCCTGACCTTCTCCGACCTGCAGGCCGACATCGTCGCCGAGCTGATCCGACGCGGCGTCGCGGTCCATGCATTCAATCAGCGCGACCTTGCCGGCATTTTCGCCATGATCCGCACGCTCGGCGCCCTCGTCGGCGCGGGCGAGAAGGCCGAGCGCCTGTGCGCGGATCTCGGGGCGCGGCTGCGATCCGTGCGCGCCGCGGCCGAGCGGCGCGAGCGCCAGCCGCGCATCTATTTCGAGGAATGGGACGAGCCGATGATCAGCGGCATCGGCTGGGTCTCCGAGCTGATCGCGGCGGCGGGCGGGCTCGACATCTTCGCGGACCGCGCCGCCAACAAGAGCGCCAAGGACCGCATTGCCGCGCCCGAAGAAGTCATTGCGGCCGCGCCCGACATCATCATCGGCTCGTGGTGCGGCAAGAAGTTCGCTCCGGCGAAAGTCGTTCGGCGCCCGGGGTTCTGCGAGATCCCGGCGGTGCGGTCCGGCTTTCTGCGCGAGATCAAGTCGACGCTGATCCTGCAGCCCGGACCGGCGGCCCTGACCGACGGGCTCGATGCGCTCGTCGGCATCATCGAGGAATGGAGCGCGACAACCGGTCCCCGCCCCCGGACATGAACGGACTTGCCGGCGCGCACATCGGGCGCGCTCACCGGCCGATCACGAAAGCGACGCCCCGCCGCAGCGCGGATCTCAGCCGTCCGGCCGGCTTTGCGGGCCTCTTCGCCGGCGTATCGGGTTCGGCGAGCTGCAGCCCCACTTGCGTCAGGCGTCCGGCCACGACCTTATGGGCGATCAGGAGCACGTCGCCGAGCCGGAGCACATCGCTCTGCCGCGTCGGGCGCCCGAGCTCGCGCGCGAAATGATCGGCGAGCGAAGTCCCGGCCTGCGCCGGATCGAGCGCGAGGCCGTAGATCTCGGCGAGCGCGCCGAGCGTCGCGTCGGCCGAGACGAAGAAATCGCCGAGCAGCCGCGGGTCGGGCGAGGACGGCGGCGGCATGTCGACGAAGAAGCGATCGAGCGCGGCCGCCTTTCCGGGCGGCGCCAGCAGGTAGACGTAATCCCCGGGACGAACCGGGCCGGCCTCCGCGGCCGTGAGCACGTGCTCGTCGCGGACGACGAGCGTGGGCTTGGCCCACGCCGGCGTGATGCCGCGGCGCAGATACGGGCTGTCGGCTTCGACCGCATAACCGACGAGCTCCTGGGCCATTTGGCCCGGGAGGTCGAGCTCGACCCGGTGCGCAACCGGATCGGGCCGCGCGAACGCGACCCCGAGCCGACGCGCCGCGGCTGCAAGCGTCCAGCCCTGCACCAGCAGTGAAACCAGCACCACGACGAAAACCACGTCGAAATACAGCTGCGCCTCTTTCATGCTGACCAGGAGCGGGATCGAGGCGAGAAAAATGCCCACGGCGCCGCGCAAGCCGACCCAGGAGATGAACAACTTTTCGCGCCGGGAGAAACGAAACGGCGCCAGGCACAGGAACACCGCGGCCGGACGGGCAAGGACCATCAGGCCCGCCGCAATCAGCAGCGCCGCGCCGGCGCTCGAGGGTAGCCGACCGGGGTCGACCAGAAGGCCGAGCAGCACGAACATGACGATCTGGGCGAGCCAGGTGATCGCGTCGAGGAAAACGACGATCGTGCGGTGGGCACGGGTCGGCCGGTTGCCGACGATCAGGCCGGCCAGATACGCGGCGAGAAAGCCCGAACCGTGGACCGCCGCCGCGACGCCGAACGTGACGAGCGCCGCGGTGGCGACGAACGGCGCATGCAGGCCTTGCGGCAGATCGAGCCGGTTGAGGACGAGCACCATCGCCCTGCCGCCGAGAATTCCGACCACAGCCCCCACCAGCGCCTGCTCGGCCAGGGTCCAGCCGATCACCGGCCACGGCCGGTCGCCGACCAGGAGAATCTCCACGAGCACGATGGCGAGAAACACCGCGAACGGATCGTTCGTGGCGGATTCCACCTCGAGCGTCGCCGCCACCCGCGGCCGCAGTCGCAAGCCGCCGGCATGGATCAGCAGGAACACCGCCGCGGCATCGGTCGAGCCGACCATGGCGCCGACCAGCAGGCTCTCGGTCCAGCCGATGCCCAAGCCGAGCCTGGCGAGAGGTGCGGTTAAAGCCGCGGTCACCAGGACACCGAGCGTCGCCAGCAATCCGGCCGGCGCCAGCACGCTGCGAAAGGTCTGCAGCCGGGTGCGCAGGCCGCCGTCGAACAGGATCAGTGCCAGCGCGATCGAGCCCACCATGTAGGCGGCGCGTACATCGTCGAAGCGGATTCCGCCGGGCCCGCTCTCGCCCGCCGCCATGCCGATGATCAGGAAGAGGAGGAGGAGCGGCGCGCCGAAGCGAAGCGCGATCAGGCTCGAAAGGATTCCCGCCAGCACCAGCACGGCGCCGAGCAGAATCGTGATGCTGACCGCATCGAGCGAAGCCATGCGACACCCTCGCCCGAGCGCACGCACGGCGCAAACATTTCGGCAGTCATTCCGGGGCGTGCCGAAGGCGCGAGCCCGGAACCCATGACCACTGGTCATTCGATAGGGGAGCGACTGTGGTCATGGATTCCGGACCGCCGCTTCGCGGCTTCCGGAATGACGTGACAGGGAGGCTACTCCGCGGCGGCGCGGGCCGCGATCTCGTCCGCGATCGGATTGCGCAGCACGCCGATGCCCTCGATCTCGATCTCGCAAACGTCGCCGGGGCGCATCCACAGCGGGGGTTTGCGCGCGTGACCGACGCCGGACGGCGTGCCGGTCGCGACGAGATCCCCCGGCTCGAGCGTGATGCCCTGGGTGAGATCGGCGATCGTTTCGGCGACCGGAAACATCATGTTCGCGGTATTGTCCGACTGCAGCACCTTGCCGTTGAGGCGGCTCTCGATGCGGAGGCCCTTGGCGCCGGCCGGCAATTCGTCGGCGCTCACCATCCAGGGCCCGAAGCCGCCGGTGCGGTCGAAATTCTTGCCCATGTCCCACTGGCTGGTCCGGCGCTGAAACTCCCGGATCGAGCCGTCGTTGAAACAGGCATAACCGGCCACGCAGTCGATGTGCTTTGCCCTGCGGCCGATCACGACGAGGAGTTCGGCCTCGTAATCGAGGGTCTCCGATACCGAAGGACGCAGGATCGCAGATTGGTGCGAGACCAGCGAGGTGAGGCAGCGCAGGAATACGGAGGGGAATTGCGGACGCGCGTGCCCGCCCTCTTTTGCGTGCTCGAGATAATTGAGGCCGAGGCAAAGGATCTTTCCGGGCCGCGGCACCGGCAAGCCGAAGCGAAGCTGCGCCAGCGGCCGGCGTGCCGAGGCGGGCGCTCGCCGGGCAAAATCTTGAAGCGGTGCGAGATCGCCGTCGTTCGCCCGGAGCCAGTCGCCGAGATCGGTCGGCACGCGCGAATCGACCGCCTGCAGGTCGATGACGGCATCGCCATCGACGACGCCCAGCCTCAACCCGCCTTCCGTCTCGAAGCCGACGATCCGCATGGCTCACGTCCCCCAATCACTCGTTCTCGTCCGGCTCGCCGATGTGATGCTGCGCGTAGAGCTCGAGGCCGAGCTTGGCGACGAGATCGAGCTGCGTCTCCAGGTAATCGATGTGCTCTTCCTCGTCGGCCATCAGCTCTTCGAACAGATCGCGCGAGACATAGTCCTTGACCGAATGACAATAGGTCGAGGCTTCCTGATACAATTCGCGCGCCGAGAGCTCCGCGCCCAGGTCCGAGTCCAGCACTTCCTTGACGGTCTGGCCGATATGCAGCGGATCGATCACCTGCATGTTGGGAAACCCGTCCAAGAAAATGATCCGCGTGGTCAACTTGTCGGCGTGCTGCATTTCCTCGATGGATTCCTTGCGCCATTTCTTGGCCAGCAGCTTGTAACCCCAATTGTCGAGCAGTCGGTAATGCAGCCAATATTGGTTGACGGCGGTGAGCTCGTGCCGGAGCCCCTTGTTGAGATATTCGATGACGCGGGAATCGCCTTTCATGGCGTGCGCTCCTGTTGGTCAGCCAAACGGGGCCGTTCCGGGCCGAGTTCCGGCCCGGGAATGTGCCACGCGGCGGGAGTTGATCCAACCCCGGGTGCCGCTTCACGCCATGCAGGGCCTTGGATTCGATGCGGGGCGGCGAAATCGTCGGCGCCGACCGCCTTGGTGCCGCCCCCCTAGGAGCATCCCCTGCAGGCATCGGGGCAGCCGCCGAGCGCCTCGTCCATGATGCGCCTGATGGTCCGCGCGCAGCGCCCGCATTGCGGACTGCAGCCCAGGCAGCCGTAGACCTGGCCGGCCGTGCGCGGCGCCAGGTCCGATCCGACGAGCGCGGTCCGCACCTCGTCGTCGCTCAACACGTTGCAGGAACAAATGATCATGGTGACTGTTCTTGGCAGGACGGGCACGATCTAAGTGACTTCGCGGGCGATTGCAAAAGAAAAACAGCAAGCTGTAACGATTCTAAGCTGGTCCGGCGGACTCAGAGCGCGGACGAGGATCCTTCCCGCACAGGAGATGACTTTGCCGGGAACGTTTGGCCCGTCCCGGTATCCAATGACCAAGCGTCCGGGCCGTCCGTGAACGGCCAAGCCCGGGGAGGGCATGATGGGTACAGCGCAAGATAAGCCATCCGGTCCCGATCTCGCCGAGGGCATCCCGCCCGGCGATGTTCCGGACGGCGGCATGCTGGCCGGCCATGTCGGCAACGACGCGGTGCTCCTCGCCCGGCGCGGCGACCAGTTCTTTGCGATCGGCGCCACCTGCACCCATTACGGCGGACCGCTCGCGGAGGGGCTCCTGGTCGGCGAGACCGTGCGCTGCCCGTGGCACCATGCCTGCTTCAGCCTGCGCACCGGCGAGGCGCTCGGGGCACCGGCGCTCGGCCCGGTATCGTGCTGGAGGGTCGAGCAGCGCGACGGAAAGCTGTGCGTGCGCGAGAAGACCGATCGGCCTCGGGCGAAGAAGGCTCCGGCGGCAAAGCCGGGGCGGATCGTCATCGTCGGCGGCGGGGCGGCAGGGTTTGCGGCCGCCGAGATGCTGCGCCGGGAAGGCTTCGAGGGCAGCCTGACGATGCTCAGCTCCGATGAAGCCGCGCCATGCGACCGGCCCAATCTGTCCAAGGACTATCTGGCCGGCAATGCGCCGGAGGATTGGATTCCCCTACGTCCGCCGGAATTCTATCGGGAGGCCGAGATCGATCTTCAGCTGCGCGCCGAAGTCGAGGCGATCGATGCGAAATCCCGCGAGGTCAGGGTCGCGGGCGGACGCAGCATCCGGTTCGACAAGCTCCTGCTCGCCACCGGGGCCGAGCCGGTTCGCCTGTCGATTCCGGGCGCGGACGCGGCCCACGTGCACGTCCTGCGCTCGCTCGCGGATAGCCGCGCCATCATCGCGGCGACCAAAGACGCGCGCCGCGCCGTCGTGCTCGGGGCGAGCTTCATCGGCCTCGAGGTCGCCGCCTCGCTGCGCGCCCGCAAGCTCGAGGTGCACGTGGTCGGGCCGGAGCGCGTGGTGATGGAGCGCGTGCTCGGCCCGCAGTTCGGCGCCTTCGTGAAAAAGCTGCATGAAGAGCACGGCGTGGTGTTCCACCTCGAGGACACCGCAAGCGCGATCGAGAAGCAACGGGTCGTGCTCAAGAGCGGGAAATCGCTCGACGCCGACCTCGTGGTCGCGGGCGTCGGGGTGAGGCCGAGGATGGGCCTTGCCGAGCGCGCCGGCCTCAAGCTCGATCGCGGGGTCGTGGTCGACGAATATCTGCGGACGAGCGCGCCCGACATTTTCGCGGCCGGCGACATCGCGCGCTGGCCCGACCCGCACAGCGGCGCGCCGATCCGGGTCGAGCACTGGGTCGTGGCCGAGCGGCAGGGCCAGGCCGCGGCCAGAAACATGCTCGGCGCCAACGTGCGCTTCGCCGACGTGCCGTTCTTCTGGAGTCAGCATTACGACGTGCCGATCAACTACATCGGGCACGCCGAAAAATGGGACGCGATCGAGATCGACGGCGACATCGACGCGCGCGATTGCCTCGTGCGCTATCGCCGCGACGGCAAAGTGCTGGCCGTCGCCTCGATCTATCGCGACGTGGACAACCTCAAGGTCGAGGCGGAGTGGGAGGCGCGGGCACGGCCGCGCTGAGTAGGACGAGTCGAAATTTGTTAGTATCGATTTCACCCCTCACCCGGCTTCGCGCCTTCGGCGCTCAGCCACCTCTCCCACAAGGCCCACAAGGGGAGAGGGGAAGAACGTTTTGCTGCACGGCCCCTTGTAATGTTGGGCGGCGCTTTTTCCTGTAAGGCTGCGCTCCAGTGGGGCCGCGCACTCGTTTCCCTTCTCCCTTGTGGGAGAAGGTGGCCGCCCGCAGGGCGGCCGGATGAGGGGTGCGTGCACGACTTACCTCACCGCCATCCGTCGTGACTCAGCATCCAGGCTGGCGGCCAATACCCTGGCCACATGCAGCGCCTCGCGGTCGGTGCCGTCGCGGATCTGCTGGCGGCACGAGGTGCCGTCGGCAACGATCAGCGTGTCCGGGCTCGCGTTGCGCACCGCGGGCAGCAGGCTCAGCTCGCCCATGGCGCGCGAGACGTCGATCGTGTCGCGGCCATAGCCGAACGCGCCGGCCATGCCGCAGCAGCTCGATTCCACGGTCTCGACCGCAAGCCCCGGCACGAGGCGGAGCACGCGCTCGACCGCCGGCATGACACCGAACGATTTCTGGTGACAATGGCCGTGCAGGAGCGCGGGGCGCTCCGTGCGCCCGAGCGGCAAGTGGAGCCGACCCGCGTTCGCTTCCGCCGCCAAAAATTCCTCGAACGTGAATGTTTGCTCCGCAAGGCGCTTGGCGGCGTCGCTCTTAAGCAGCGCGGGAATCTCGTCGCGGAACCCGAACAGGCAGCTCGGCTCGAGGCCCACGACCGGCACGCCGCGGTCGATCGACGGCTGGAGCGCGTCGACCACCCGCTCGGCCTCGCGCCGCGCCGCCTCGACCTTGCCGACGGAAAGGAACGTGCGGCCGCAGCACAACGGACGCGCGCCGCCGTTCTTCGCCGGCCTAGCGATCTCAACCCGGTAGCCCGCCGCGCCGAGCACCGCGAGCGCCGCATCGATGTTCTCGCGCTCGAAATAGCGGTTGAAGGTGTCGACGAAAAGCATGACCTCGGCGCCGTTCCCGGCCGCGACCGGGGCCTGGGCATCGCGGAAAAAATCCGGGCGCCAGCGCGGCAGCGGCCGACGGGCGGAAAATCCGGCGAGCAGTTCGGAGAGCGCGGCGGCGCCCGGCACCGCGTCGCGCAGATTGAGCAGCCAAGGCATTTTTGCCGCCGCCGGTGCATAGCGCGGCAAAAAGCCGACCAGGCGATCGTGCAGCGATAGGCTGCGTTTCTCAGCCCGGGCCGCCAGCACCTCGATCTTCATGCGGGCCATGTCGACGCCGGTCGGGCATTCGCGCCGGCATGCCTTGCAGGAGACGCAAAGCTGCAGCGTCGCCGCCATGTCGTCGGACGTGAAAGCGTCGGGCCCGAGCTGGCCGGTGAGCGCCAGACGCAGCGTATTGGCGCGGCCGCGGGTCACGTCGCGCTCCTCGCGGGTGACGCGGAAGCTCGGGCACATGGCGCCGCCGAGCGATTTGCGGCAGGCGCCGTTGTTGTTGCACATCTCGACCGCGCCCAGGAATCCGCCGCTCGCGCCCTGATAGATCGACCAGTCGAGCGCGGTCGAAAACTCCGCGCCGCGATAGTCCGGGCCGTAGCGAAACAGCCGCCGATCGTCGAATTTCGGTGCGTGCACGATCTTGCCCGGGTTGAACAAGCCCGAGGGATCGAAGCGGCCCTTGACCTCCTCGAACGCGCGCACGAGCCGCGGCCCGAACATCTGCTCGTGGAACTCGGAGCGAACGATGCCGTCGCCGTGCTCGCCCGAGTGCGAGCCCTTGTAGCCGCGCACCATCGCGAAGGCCTGCTCGGCGATGGCGCGCATCGCTTTCACGTCCTTGTCGAGCCGCAGGTTGAGCACCGGGCGCACGTGCAGACAGCCGACCGAAGCGTGCGCGTACCAGGTGCCGCGGGTGCCGTGGCGCTCGAAGAGCTGCGTGAGGCGCTCGGTGTATTCGGCGAGATGCTCGAGCGGCACCGCGCAATCCTCGACGAAGGATACCGGCTTGCCGGCCTCCTTCATCGACATCATCACGTTGAGGCCGGCGGTGCGCAGGTCGGCGATCGCGGTCTGCAGCGCTCCCTCGAGCACGTCGACGACCCCGCCATAATGGGCGCCGGCCTGGTCCCAGCCGAAGCCGAGATCGCCCATGAGATCGTGCAGGCGCGCGAGACGCCGGCGGTTCTCCTCGAAATCGTCCTCGTCGAACTCGACCAGCAGGATGGCGGCGGGGTCGCCGCGCACGAAGCGCGCGAGCGTCGAGCGGAACATGGCGATATCGCCCGCGAGCTCGATCATGGTGCGGTCGAGGAGCTCGACCGCGATGGGGCCGAGCTCGACGATATGCTGGGCGGCTTCCATCGCCTGGTGGAAGCCGCCGAAATGGCAGGCACCGACCGCGCGGCGGCCGAGCAGCGGCCACAGCTTCAGCTCGATCCGGGTCGAGAACGCGAGCGTGCCCTCCGAGCCGACCAGGAGATGCGCAAGATTCGGCGCGTTGGAGAGCAGCGCATCGAGGTTGTAGCCGCCGACCCGGCGCTGCACCTTCGGGAACCGCGCGTCGATCTCGGCCGCCTCGCGGGCGCCGAGCGCGAGGAGATGTTTCGCGAGATCCCGCAACGCCGCCGGCACATCGGAGAGATCCGGCGCAATCGGCCCGAAATGTGCCGCCGTGCCGTCGGCGAGCACGGCATCGATCGAAAGCACGTTGTCGCGCATGGTGCCGTAGCGCAGCGAGCGCGCGCCGCAGGAATTGTTGGCCGCCATGCCGCCGATGGTGGCGCGCGACGCGGTGGAAATATCGACCGGGAACCACAGGCCGTGGGATTTCAGCGCGCGGTTGAGATCGTCGAGCACGATGCCGGGCTCGACCGCGCAGCGCCGTCCGTTAACGTCGAGCTCGAGGATGCGGTCGAGATGGCGCGAGCAGTCGATCACCAGCGATTCGTTGACTGTCTGCCCGGATTGCGAGGTGCCGCCGCCGCGCGCGAGCACGCTGACGCCCTCCGCACGCGCGATCGCAATCGCGCGCTCGGCCTCGGCGATGGTTTTCGGCAGCACGATGCCGACCGGCATCATCTGGTAGTGCGACGCGTCGGTCGCATAGCGCCCGCGGCTGAACGCATCGAACAGCACGCCGCCGCCGATCTCGGCTTTGAGCCGCCGCTCCAGGCCGGGCATGTGCCGGGTCACCATTTGCCGGCCCCTTTCACAGCCGCAACCCGCCGGGCGCGCGTTTCGGGAATAGGCTTGACTGACGTTCCCAATCGTCCTTGATGACCTGGAACTCGATCGCGGCGCCGCGGCGGATGGCTTGCGGCAGTGCCAAATCCATCAGAATTTCCACCTGCGAACTCCCAGGAATACCCCATGGCTCAGAATACGACGCGCATTGCCGGCCGGCATTTTCTGCAGATTCCCGGACCGGCGCCGGTTCCGGACCGCATCCTGCGCGCGATGGACCGGCCCATTATCGACCATCGCGGCCCGGAATTCCAAAAGCTCGCAAAACGGGTGCTCGACGGCGTCAAGTGGATTTTCAAGTGCTCCGGCCCGGTCGTGATCTACACCGCGACCGGGACGGGAGCCTGGGAAGGCGCGCTCGTCAACACGCTCTCGCCAGGCGACCGCGTGCTGATGTGCAACACCGGCCATTTCGCCACGCTGTGGCGGAACATGGCGAAGCGGCTCGGGCTCGAGCCGGAGTTCATCGACACCGACTGGCGCATCGGCGCCGATCCCAAGCTGATCGAGGCGCATCTGCGCAAGGACACGCAGCACAAGATCAAGGCGGTGTGCGTGCTCCACAACGAGACTTCGACCGGCTGCCTCACGCCGATCACCGAGATCCGCGAGGCGATCGACGCCGCCAAGCACCCGGCGCTGTTCCTGGTCGACACCGTCTCCTCGCTCGCCTCGACCGAGTACCGCCACGACGAATGGGGCATCGACGTGTCGATCGGCGGCGCGCAAAAAGGCCTGATGCTGCCGCCCGGCATGTCGTTCAACGCGATCAGCCCCAAGGCGCTCGAGGCGTCCAAGGACGCGCAGCTGCCGAAATCGTTCTTCGCCTGGGACGACATGCTCGCCGCCAATCGCAGCGGATTCTTTCCCTATACGCCGGCGACCAACATGCTTCACGGGCTTTCCGAATCCCTCGACATGCTGCACGAGGAGGGCCTCGACAACGTGTTCGCGCGCCACGATCGCCACGCCGAGGCGACGCGTCGGGCGGTGCGCGCCTGGGGGCTCGAGATTCTCTGCCGCGATCCGAAATATTACTCCCCGACCATCACCGGCGTGCTGCTGCCGGAGGGCCATGACGCCGACGCTTTCCGCGAGCTCGCGCTCGATCGCTTCGACATCGCGTTCGGGACGAGCTTCGGCAAGTTCACCGGCAAATATTTCCGCATCGGGCATCTCGGCGATACCAACGATCTCACCATCCTGGGGGCGCTGGCGAGCGTGGAGATGACGCTCGCGCTCGCGTCGGTGCCGCACCGCAAGGGCGGCGTGCAGGCCGCGATGGATTATCTGATCGCCGCCGCGCAAGCGCCCTCGCGCGCCGCCGCGGAGTAGACCTTTCGTTCCTCGGATCGATGAATTCCGTAGCCCGGATGGAGCGCAGCGAAATCCGGGGTCGCCGGCCGCCGTTCCCGCATTCCGCTGCGCTCCATGCGGGCCACGAACCAGCGAGGGAGCATCATGGACAAGCAGACGTTCGAAAAAGGACTGGAGATCCGCAAGACGGTTCTGGGCAAGGAATACGTGGAGAATGCGCTCAAGAGCGCCGACGAGTTCAGCCGGCCGTTCCAGGAATTCATGACGGAATATTGCTGGGGCGCGGTATGGGGTCGCGAGGAGCTGCCGAAAAAGACCCGCAGCCTGCTCAACCTCGCCATGCTCGGCGCTCTCAACAAAGAGCACGAGCTCAAGCTGCACATCGGCGGCGCGCTGCGCAACGGGGTGAGCAAGGAGGAGATCCGCGAGGTGTTCATCCAGCTCGCGATCTATGCCGGCGTGCCGGCCGCCGTCGTGGCGTTCCGCTGCGCCCGCGAGGTGTTCGCGGCGCAGGCGAAACGGTAGGCTACGCTAGCTTGTAAACTTGCTCGGGACACCTCCCCCCTTGTGGGGGAGGTCGGCTCGCGCGCGCCGGGTCCCTCCCCCACAAGGGGGGAGGGAACCGATGCCGGCCCGGCTCACGGGCCTCACGTTGGCTGCAAACAAGAATGCAGGGAGGAACCCATGAGCGACGACGTCCACGAGGTCTACGCCGTCCGCTACGGCCATCACGAGCGCCGCTCGAGCGAGAATTTCATCGGCGGGGATCCGCACGACGTGCCGCAGCCGCTGGATTTCTTCGTGTGGGCGATCCGCGGGCCGCACGGCACCTTCGTGGTCGACACCGGCTTCGACGAGGCGATGGCGAGGAAACGCCAGCGCAGCATCCTCAATCCGGTCGGCGCCGGGCTCAAGGCGCTCGGCATCGAGCCGGACAGCGTCGAAGACGTGATCGTGAGCCATCTGCACTACGACCACACCGGCAATTACGATCTCTTCCCGCGCGCGCGCTATCACCTGCAGGACTTCGAGATGGCGTATGCCACCGGCCGGCACATGTGCCACGCCTATCCGCGCCTGCCGTTCGAACTCGACGACGTGATCGCGATGGTGCGAAAAGTGTTCGCCGGGCGCGTCAGCTTCCACGACGGCGCTTCGGAGGTCGCGCCGGGCATCAGCGTGCACCGGATCGGCGGGCACTCCAAGGGGCTGCAGTGCGTGCGCGTCAAGACCCGGCGCGGCTTCGTCGTGCTCGCTTCGGATTCGACTCACCTCTACGCCCATATCGAGCAGGGCCGGGTTTTTCCCATCGTCTACAGCGCCGGCGAGGTGATCGACGGCTACGAGACGCTCAAGAAGCTCGCGACTTCCATGGACCACATCGTGCCCGGTCACGACCCGCAGGTCCTGGCGCGCTATCCGGCGGCCGAGACCGGGCTCGAAGGCTGGGTGGTCCGCGTCGACGCCGATCCGGTCTTCCAGGGCGACCGCACGTCGGGATGACAACTCGGGTCAGGCAATTGGGCGAGGAAGCAAACACGTTTTCTCCTGATCGAGTCGCTGCCGTTCCACTCGCGCTCTTCACCCTCCCTCCCGAACCCGGATGTTCCCGGGTTCGGCAATCATGAATTGGTCGACATCGGAAACGTCCGATGTCGATCGAGGGGGAGGGTCGGCAGCGAGCATACTGCGAGCTGCCGGGCGGGTGATTGAGCTTCACCCCCACCCGGCTCGCGTCTTTCGACGCTCCATAGCCGATGTTTCGCATCGGCGTTGTTCAAACGGCGGCCGCAAGGCCGCCTATGCCTCCCCCTCCAGGGGGAGGTGGGAGGTGTGGCAAACGATCAGCTCGCGCCGCCCTGTCCGGTCAGCACCGGTCCGAACAGCTCCCATTTCTCGCCGGTGAAGCGCTCCATCTGCATCTGCTTGATGGGCGCGAAGTCCGTCGCGCTGGTGTTGATGGTGATGCCCGGCAGCAGCATCCCGAGCTGGAGGTTCTTGAGGTTCGCCGCCTGCTTCATCACGTTCTCGCGGGTGAGATCGTCGCCGCACTGCTTGATGGTCTGGACGAACGTCTGCGCCGCGAGATAGCCGTAGACCGTGAACGTGCTGGTCCTGTCTCCCTCCGGATAATATTTGTCCATGAAGGCGACCCATTCCTTGTACGCCGGGTCCTCCTTCCAGGCCGGATCGGTCGGATCTTTCAGATATTGCGTCGAAAAGATCCCTTTCGAGTTGTCCAGGCCGGCGGGCTTGAGCACCGCGCCCACGGAGTTCGAGACATTGTTCAGCAGATGGATCGGCTTCCACTCGATCTCGGCCATCTTCTTGATTGCCTGGGCGGCGAATTTCGGCGTCGTCACGTTGTAGAAAACGTCGGCACCGGAAGCCTTCAGGTTGATGATCTGGGAATCGATCGTCGGGTCGGAGGTCTCATAGGGCAGCTCGGCGACGACCGGCAGCTTGCCGTTGAGCCCGTCCTTGAGCCCCTTGACGTAGTCCTTCCCGTAATCGTCGTTCTGATAGAGAATTCCCACCTTGCCGCCCGGGTGGTTCTTGAGCAGATATTGCGCGTAGATGTGTCCCTCGCTCTGGTAGTTCGGCTGCCAGCCGATGGTCCAGGGATGGTTCTTGGGGTCGTTCCACTTGGTGGCGCCGGTGGCGACGAACAGCTGCGGTACCTTCTTGGCGTTCAAGTATTTCTGGATCGCCGTATTGGGGGGCGTACCCAGCGTCTGGAACAGCAGCAGCACCTCATCGCTCTCGACCAGCTTGCGCACCTGCTCGACGGTCTTGGGCGGGGTGTAGCCGTCGTCGTAGCTGACGAAATTGATCTTGCGGCCGTTGACGCCGCCCTCGGCGTTGATCTTGTTGAAATAGGCGGCGATGGTCTTGCCGATCACGCCGTAGGCCGAGGCCGGCCCGCTGTACGGATTGGTGTTGCCGACCTTGATCTCGGTGTCGCTGGCGCCGGTATCGTATTTCTTCTGCGCCGCGGCGGGCGAGGTCGCGAGTGCCGCGCCGCCCAAGAGCGCGGCGGCGAGCAGCCAGGATTTGTGCATCTTCATTCATTCCTCCCATTGACACATGTTATTTGCGCACCGGGCAAGCTGCCCGACCACGAGCCGCGCCAGGCCTGCGGCCCCGCTCGGCATGACGTAGATCACCAGGATCAGGATAACGCCGTATACGGCCCCGGCCAAGCCCTTGGACACCTGTTCGGCGATGTTGGGCACGAATAGAACAAATAAGCCGCCGACCAGCGTGCCGGCGATCGAGCCGACGCCGCCGATGATGAGGCCGACGAACAGCGCGATCGAGAGAAAGAACGTGAAGCTGTCGGGGGCAACGAACTGCACCGCGATCGCCCCGAGCGCGCCGGCGATGCCGGTATAGAGCGCGCTCACCCCGAAGGTCAGCGATTTGTAGAGCGAGACGTTGATGCCCATCGCGCTCGCCGCGATCGGGTTCTCGCGGATGGCGATGATGGCGCGCCCGGTGCGGCTGCGCACCAGGTTGATCGCGCACGCGTAGAGCACGATCGCCACCGCGGCCGTGAAGAAATACAGCCATTGGTCGGAATTGATCGGCAGTCCGAACGGGGCGTCCGGCTTGATGATCACCACGCCTTGCACCCCACCGGTCCAGGGCTCCAGCGGCGTCGATTTGAGAAGCTGCGGGATCGCCACCGCGAGCGCAAAGGTCGCGAGCGCGAGATAGATGCCTTCGAGCCGCAGCGCCGGCAGGCCGAACAGGAACCCGCTGACGAGGCAGACGAGACCGGCCGCCGGCAGGGTCCAGTAATAGGGCACGTCCGCCTGGTCCATCAGGATCGCCGCCGTATAGGCGCCGATCGCGTAGAATGCGCTGTGCCCGAGCGAGAACTGCCCGTTGAAGCCGGTGAGCAGGTTCAGGCCGAGAATGGCGATGGCGTAGATCAGCGCCATCGTCAGCTGGAAGATGAGGAAGTTCTTGGCCACGAACGGCAGCAGCACGATCAGGACCAGGCCGGCCGCGATCGCCGGCAAACGCCAGCCAGCGACCAGATTGGTGAACGGCGGGCGCCGTGCGGGGAGTTCCCGGATCGGTGCAAGATCCTGCTTCACGGCCTACACCCGGCTGACCACTCGGCGCCCGAACAGCCCGCTCGGCTTGACCAGCAGCACGGCGACGATCAGGAACAGCGCGATGGTGAGCTTGAGCTCGCGGCCGACATAGGGAATGAAGGTGCCGGCGAGATTCTCGATGATGCCGACCGCGAACCCGCCGATCACCGCCCCGCCCGGGCTGGTCAGCCCCCCGACCACCGCGGCGGCAAAGCCGTAGAGCAGCACGCTGGTCATCATGTTGGGCTCGAGAAACACCA
>WNGL01003443.1_pt1 | contig 19006 bp, 20 predicted proteins | sample 5400591 | NCBI WGS metagenome assembly WNGL01 (sample SAMN13153377, study PRJNA577476) | soil metagenome | isolation source: 80 cm soil or saprolite under Garry oak tree replicate 1 | place: USA:California | collected 2016-06-15 | reverse complement strand
CAGTCTGGGATGGCGAGGATCGATGTCTCGCGGCACTGAGCGTCTCCGGGCCCGAGTACCGGCTGCCCGAGCCCAAGCTGCCCGAGATCGCGGAGCTGGCCCGGGCCGCGGCAGCACGGATCGGGCGGCGGCTCGGCCGGGCAGCGGACTGACTGCCGGGAGCTGGCCTGGAGCCTTGATCTCAGTCTTCGTCGAGGAAGATGGCGCCGGTGGGGCAGGCTTGCTCGGCCCGCCGCAACTGCTCCGCCTCCGCCGCGGCCGGATCGGCCAGCACGGCGATCCGCTCGTCCGTCAGGACGAAAGCTCCGCGCGTCAAGCGCACACATGTTCCCGAACCAATGCAGATGGCTGGGTCCACGCTGACGCGCAGCCGGTCGGGCCGCGCCGGGCCGGTTGTCATAGCAGCACCTCGCTGTCGCTTTCGAGTTCCCGCCGGGCGGCCGCCATGGCGCGGGGCTGGCCGGCACCGAAGACAGCCCCCAGCCGCCCCCGGAGCCGGTAGCGGGCCACGAACGATTCGGGCGAACCGGTGACCTCCACCTCGTCCCACTGCGAGGTGTGCCCGGCCCACTGAAGGCGCGTGCCGTGCTGCACGGACCAGAAGAAGGGAACCGGGGCAAAGGGGTCATCCAAGCCCATCGCGTTGCGGGCGGCTACAGCACCATGCTTGGTCGCGGTGTCCCAGTGCTCCACCCGCATCAGGCACTGGTACCGGGGGTTCCACCAGCGTGCGCAGTCTCCCGCAGCCAGCACGTCAGGGATGACGGTCCGGCAGTAGGCGTCGGTCGTGACCCCGCCCACGGCGGGCAGCGAACCGGCAAGCCACCCCACGCGGGGGGTCAGTCCCGTCGCGACGATGACCCGGTCCGCAGCCAGCGCCGTCCCGTCGGCAAGGGTGATCACCGCTCCGTCTGGCCCATGCGCCAGCGTGCTGGCAGGGACTCCGGTCCTGATGTCGACACCGTGGGCACGGTGCAGGGCAGCGATGCCCCGCCTACCTCCGGCCCAAGCACCTGGCCCAGCGGGCTGCGCGCGGCCTCGACCATGGTCACGGCCGTGCCGTTCGCGGTGGCCGCGGCGGCTAGTTCGCAGCCCACGAAACCGCCGCCGATGATGACGAGCCGCGGGCATTGCGCCAGCGCCTTCCGGAGCCGGGCCGCGTCGCGCAGATCGCGCAGGCTCAGCACCGCCGGATGCTTCAGCGCCGGCTGGGTGGGCTGCCCACCGGTGGCAATGATCAGCCGGTCATAGCGAAGTTGGCGGCCGTCACCGAGAATCAGCCGGCGCTCGGCTGCCGCCAGGCGCACCGCAGGCACGCCAAGACTCAACTCGATGTCGCGGTTGCCGTACTCCTGCACCGGCCACAGCGCCAAGTCCGCTTCGTCCAGCGAGCCGGACAGGTAGTCCTTCGACAGCAGCAGGCGGTCGTAGGGGATGTGCTCTTTTGCCCCGACCAGCGTGAGGACCCATCGAAGCCGCATGCCCGCAGTTCCAGGGCGCAGCTGGCACCGGCCGGGCCGGCGCCAGCGATGACAATGCGTCTGGGCTTCATGGCGGGCTTGCCCGGGCGGGGCCGTGGCGCGGCATCGGCTAGATGGTCACGAGGACACGATCGTCCTCTACGGTGACCGGGTAGGTGCGGGCCTGAAAGGTCGGATCGGCGAGCGCTTTGCCGTTGGTGATGTCGAACTCCCAGCCGTGCCAGGCACAGCGCAGGATTGTGCCCTCATAGGCGTAGGAGAAGGTCCCGTCCTCTCCCACCAGGGTGGTGCCACAGACCGGCCCTTCGCACAGTGCTCCGCCCTTGTGGGGACACCCGTTGCGCAGCGCGTAGAAGCGGCCCGCGACATTGAAGACGCCCACGCTCCGGCCCCCGAGGTCCACGATGAGACGGTCCCCGGGTGGCAGGTCCGGCACCCGGCACACGAAATGCTGGCGAGCCGAACGGTGCTTCGCTTGGGCGCTAGACACTGACGGCTGCCGTGGCCGCACCGGATGCGCCCGCCGGGCGCTCCGGCACCTCCCTGGCGTTGGTGTCGAGCACCCTCTCGCGCCAGTCCTCGGGAATGCGCAGGAATGTCGGGTCCTCAAAGTCCCAGTGCGGGTAGTCGGAGGCGAAGAGCAGCATGTCACGCGCGCCGATGTCCTAGATGAACCGGGCGCCCGGCCACTTCTCGAAGACGCCGTGGGCGGTGGTGCTGGCAACGTGCGCCATGCCGGTTTCGCAGAGCAGGGCGTGGGTCTCCCAGAAGAAGGTGGTGGGGCCGCACCCGATGGGGTTGGAGTTGAGCCCGCCCTGGCCGCCGAGGTGTGCCGCGAACGGCAGGTTCATCTCGGCGCAGGCCTCCCAGATGGGGTGGTAGAAGGGATCGCCGTACGGCCGCTGCGAGCCGCTGGAGACGAGCACCTGCACAATCCCGGGGTGCCCGCCCAGCCGGCGGATCTCCGCCGCCGCCAGCTTCGGGTCCTGCGGCGCCACCACCAGGGAGCCCCTGAACCGGCGGTCGCGGGGCAGCCACTCGGCGACCATCCAGTCGTTGTAGGCGCTGGCAAGGGCTTGCGCGTAGTACGGATTCGCCAGGGTGGAGGCCTCGATGGCCTCCTCCCCGTTGAGGACGGCGTAGTCCATGCCGTAACGGTCGAGCAACTGCTCCCGCATCAGTGAGTAGTCCGAGCCGGGGTGTTCGCCGTTGGCCGGCACGGCGTCGTAGCGCATGAAACCTTCTTGGGTGCAGCCACGGCCGGTGCGCGTGCGGAAACGAGCCACGAGGGCCCGGCAGTTCGCCGCGCTGCAGGTACTCGCGGAATGACGGCGGGAGGTACTCCAGCAGCACGTCCGCGGAGGCCCAGTTGTTGTGAACGTCGCAGTCGATCAACGCCACTCCTCGTCGAGATGTGGGATCTCCGTGCCTTACAGGCACAATAGTGACGTATGGGCACACGGTCAATGGACCGGTGGCTGCGGCTCCGGGTCCTCTGCCACCAGGTCAAGCTCGCGCGCGAGGTCGAGCAGGGCGGCCACCGCGGGCGAGAGCGCTCCCCCGCGCCACACCAGGCGGACGTGCTGAACAAGTGGCGGATCGGTCGCGTGGACACGTGCGCCGTACCGGCTGGCGTCGTCGGCCATCTTCGTGGGCAGCAGTGCCACCCCGGCGCCGGCCTGGACCAGCGGGACGATCGCCGCCCAATGGCTGACCTCCACCGCGATGCGCGCCGAGCCGCCCCCGTGCCGCCAGGAAGCGGTCCACGAGCTCACGGGTGGAACTGCCCACCGGGGCGGCAACCAGGGGAAGGCCGGCGAGGCTGGCCAGCGGGAAGGGGTCCGGCAGGTCGGGGCCATCCCCGGCCAGGACGAGCAGCATCTCGTCTGAGCGCAGCCGCAGCGACTCCAGGCCCTCCAGATTCCGGGCAGAGTCCGTCAGCCCGATCTCGTGGACCCCGGCCCTGACCATGTCCGGGATCGCCTTGTTGTGCGGCGGGCCGGAAATGCGGAGGTCGACCCGGGGATGGCGTTGCTGCATGGCACCGGCCAGCAAGGCCAGCGGGTGCACGGCGAGGGTGGTGAGGGAGACGATGTCGAGGTGCCCGGCAGTGAGCCCGGCGACGTGCTGCACCGCCGCATGGGCGGTGCCGAAGTCCCGCAGCACCTGCCGGGCCGGGCCGACCAGTGCCTCGCCCGCGGCGGTGAGGGTGGCCCCGCGGCTGAGCCGGTGGAACAGCGGAGCCCCCACTTCCCGCTCCAGGCACGCGATGCCGTGGGAAAGCGACGGCTGTGTGACGTGCAGGGCATGCGCAGCGCTGGTGAAGCCGCTGCGTTCCACCACGGCGAGAAAGTACTCAAGCTGGCGTCGCTCCATCGCGCGCCCCTTTCTGGCGGACGGCTGCGGCTGGCGATCCCGACTGGCTGGACAACCTCTGTCTATGGGAGCCAGCGAAAGATCCTATCGATCGGCGCGGGCTTGCCCATTGACCGTTCCGCTTGATCAGCGCACCCTGATTGTTCATGGCGGCGCCCTGCGGTCACGATCACCACACATCCACGTACACCCCCGGGGAGAGGGCGGACCTGGACCTTGTGCTGGGGTTCAACCGCCGCCTGGCCGCGGCGATCGACGCTGGCCGCGACGTTTCGGCCGTCGAGGCCCTGCTGGACCCGGACCCGCTGCGCTACATGTGGGTGGACGAGGGCGGCGGTCAGTTGCCCCGGTTCATGGAGGCGGCCGAGGAGGCGCTGCGGGCGGCGCCGGAACGGCCCGGGCACACCCGGCTGGGCAGCCTCGCGCTTGGCGTGGCCGGCGACGCGTCCGGTCTGGCAGGCAGGGCGCCCGGTCTGGCAGGCAGCGCGGACCGGCCGGCGGTGGCGGCGGCGGACGACGGGCGGGTGCTGCACGTGTGGCTCGAGTGGGAGCAGGGCCGCGGCGACCACGTCGTGGCGCTCCTGCTGCCCGGCCGGGACGCGGCCGGCGCCCCGGTCAGGCTGACCGCGCAAGCCGCGGACTGCTTCCGGCCCACCGCCCTGTTCGACCGGGCGGGGCGGCCCTGGGTGTGCTACGCACGGGCGGTCGATGGCCGCGTGTCCGTCTGGGCGCAGAGGCACGAAGACGGTTCGTGGAGCGGCCCGGAGCCTGTCAGTGCCACTGACCACCCGTCGTTCAACCAGGAGATGGCCGCTCATGCCGACGGCAGCGTCGAGGTCGTCTGGCAGGGCCGCGTCGGGGGCCGCTTCCAGATCTTCTCCCGCCGGTGGCGGGCGGGCGCGTGGGGCGTCCCGGTCGTCGTCAGCGAGGATCCGGCGCTCGGCGCCGACAACGTCTGGGACCCGGCGGTCGCGGCGCTGCCGCACGGCGGCGCCGCCTACGCGTGGACCCAGTACACTGCCGGCAGCTACCGGGTCGTCGTGCGCCGGGCCGGACCCACCGGGCAGCTCAGCGCGTCCCAGGCCGTCACGGCCGGCACCGACTACGCGCTGCACCCAGCTCTCGCCGTCACCAGCGACGGCAGCCTGTGGTGCGCCTTCGACTCGGTGACCGTGCACGGGCACGGCGGCTCCGGGCCGACCCGGCTGCGCCCGCTGGAGGAGGTGGCGGTCGGCCACCGGCTGCCGGGGATGCGCGACGCCGGAGCGTTCGTGCCGCCGGAGTTGCTGCCAGAACTGTCCGCGGCCGTCCGTGTGGTGCGCGTCGACGCCGACGGCATCCACGTTGCCGCGGGCGACCTCGGTGGCGGGCTCGACGTCACCCCGGCTGCCACCCCCCGGCTGGCCGCGGACGGGACGGGCGGGCTGACGGTGGCTTACCGGATCCACCGCAGGCTGCCGCTCATGACCTTCTACTGGGAAGTGGCCGCGCAGACCCTGGGCCCCGGCGGCTGGTCGCCGCCCGTCACCTTCCGCGGCAGCGACGGGCCCGCCGAGGAGCCCGCGGTGGCCGGGCTGCCCGGCGGGGCGCTGGTCACCTGGCAGACCGACTCCCGCCTTGACCGGGCGCTGGACTGGACCGAGGGCTTCGGCGGCCGGGCGTGCCCGCATCTCGCCGAGCACCACGGCGAGGTGATCTGGCACGCCGTTCACCGGACGGGAGCGATCCGCGGCGGATTCGTGCCCGGCCCGGGCCGGGCCGGCAGGGGAGCGCCCATCGGGCAACTGCGCAGCAGCGCGCGGGCAGAGGCCCGCTCCTGGATCGGCGAGCCGGACACCTCGCGCCACAGCATCACGGTGGACGGCGCCCAGTACACGCTGTACTGGGGCGACCTGCACCGGCACTCGCTGATCAGCCGCTGCACCTCGGGCGACGAGCCGACGGTCGAGGACTTCTACCGCTACTCCTGGGACGTCTGCGAATACGACTTCTGGGCGCTCACCGACCACGCCGAGAACAGCAGCGAGTACCAGTGGTGGGGAATCCAGAAGGTCGCGGACCTGTTCCGGGTGGATGGCCGTTTCGTGCCGCTGTACGGGTTCGAATGGACCGGCGGCACCGGCCACCAGAACGTCATTTACGGCTCGGCGCGGCGGGGAGCGCCTATCTTCTCGGCATACGCCGAGGGCTCACAGACGCCCGCGCAGTTGTGGGCGGGACTGCGCGAGCACCCCGAGTATCCGGCGATCACGATCCCGCACCACCCGGGCTCGGCCATGGTGCCCTTCGACTGGAGCTACCACGACGACGAGTTCGTCCGGGTCGTTGAGATCTTCCAGGCCTGCCGCGGCAACTACGAGGACGACGGCTGCTACCGGCAGTACGCCGACGGCACCCTGCCGGGCACGTTCGTCCTCGACGGGCTGCGCCGGGGGCACCGTTTCGGGTTCATCGCCAGCTCCGACCACGGCAACGGTGCCAGCTTCCTCGGCGCCTACGCAGACCGGCTGGACCGGGACGGCGTGTTCGGGGCGCTGCACGCCAGGCGGGTCTTCGCCGCCACCACCCGCGGGCTCCTTGTGGAGGCATGGGCGAACGGCGTGTTCATGGGGGGCCAGGCACGCTCCGCGGGGCCGGTGGAGCTTGAGGTCTACGCACGCGGCCACCGTGACCTGGCCCGCATCGACCTTGTCCGCGACGGCGCGATGATCGCGACCACGGTCCCGGAACTGGATCTGCCCGCGGGCTGGCTCACGTTGCCGCTGCGGGTCGAGTGGGGCGGGGGCGCGGCCACCGTCGACTGGTCCGGCCAGTTGCGCGTCCACGGCGGGCAGGTGCTCCAAACACCGTACTGGAGCCCCGAGGTGGACGCCGTCACGGCGGACCAGGTGAGCTGGTCGGCGCAGACCCGTGACTTCGGTGCACCGTACGGCGCGCAGCGGGGCGGGATCGAGCTGACCGTGCTCGCCCCGCCCGGGGCGCAGGTCGAGCTACGGACAAAGCATGGAGGGATGACGCTGGAGGCGGCGAAGCTCGCTGGCCGCGCCCACGACATGACGGTGTCCGCTCCCGGGCGCCTGCGGCTTCAGCCGGGAGCCGGTGGCCTCACGTCGCTGGGGGCGCCGGTGCACCGCGTGCGCCACACCGATGACCCGGCTGGTCCCGGCTGGTACTACGCGCGCGTGTACCAGGTTGACGGCGAGATGGCCTGGTCGTCACCCATCTGGATTGACCGCTAACCCGCGATGTCAGCGCTGGTGCCGGGCTGCCGCGGCATCGCCGGAAGCAGAGATCACGTGTAGGAGCGGGTCCAGCGAGTAGCGTTTGATCTGCGCACCTCTAGATCCCGTGCGGCCAATGGTGGTATCTCCTTAGAGGCGGCGGAAACCGCCGCAAATGTGACATCTCGGCGAGACAGAACTGGCGGGCCATGAACGAAAACGATCGCGGAGACGTACGGCACGAGCCCGGGCAGCGCACGGATCCCGTAGGCCGGCGGCAGTTCCTCCGTGGGGTGGCCGGAGCAGGAGCGCTGGCGGGCGCAGGCAGCCTGCTGGCGGCGTGCGGCTCGAGCTCTCCGGCACCGGCTGGGAGCAGCTCAGCAACGAGTTCGGCCAGGCGGCGGGGCGGAGCCTTGAAGGTGGGCCTCACCGGCGGCTCCGGCTCGGACACGCTCGACCCGCACAAGGGGCTGACCTATCTCGACACGGCCCGCGCACAATCGCTGTACCAGCCGCTGCTGCAACTGAATACCCGGGCGCAAACCGAGTTCGTGCTGGCAGAGGAGGTCAGCCCGCACGGGTCAACGTCAGAGTGGGTGATCCGGGTCCGGCAAGGTGTCACCTTCCATGACGGGAAGCCGCTCACGGCCGACGACGTCATCTTTACGCTCAACAGGATCCTGAGCCAGAAGCTGACCGGCTCAACGCCGCTTGGGCCGATTGACGTGAAAGGCCTCAAGAAGCTCGACAGCCGGACTGTCCTGGTGCCGATGACCAGCCCATACGGCAGCTTCGTCGACCAGCTGTCGTACTGGTACTACCTGTATGTGGTGCCGGTCGGGTTCAACCCGAAGCGGCCGATCGGCACCGGGCCGTTCAAGTACCAGAGTTTCACGCCCGGCCAGCGCAGCGTGTTCGTCAAGAACCCCAACTACTGGAAGCCGGGCCTGCCGTATGTCGACTCCGTGACGATCATCGATTTCAGCGACAGTGCGTCCCTGCAGAACGCTCTTGTGACCGGCGTGATCCACGGCGCAGGCGCGCTGGAGGGCCCGCAGATCGCAGCGCTGAAGTCAAACGGCAGCGTCCAGACGGTGGCCTCGCACACCGGCGCGATCACGCCCTTCACGATGCGGGTGGACCAGGCACCGTTCAATGATGTCAATGTCCGCCAAGCGATGCGGCTGCTGGTCAACCGTCCGCAACTGATCGCCTCCGCCCTGGACGGGTATGCGTTCGCAGGTTCCGACGTCTCCTCGCCATTCGACCCCAACTACGACACCTCGCTGCACCGGTCGCAGGACATCGCGCAGGCCAAGTTCCTGCTGAAGAAGGCCGGGCAGGAAAATCTGAAGGTGCAGCTTGTCACCTCGCCCGTCGCCACCGGCACCGTCGCGATGGCGACGGTACTGCAGCAGCAGGCGAGGGCCGCCGGGGTCACGATCAACCTGAAGCAGGTCGACCCAACCACCTTCTTCGGGCCCAATTACCTGCACTGGGCATTCTCACAGGATTTCTACAACTACTCGCCCTACCTGGCGCAGGTGGCCCAGTCGCTGCTGCCGACATCCCCGTTCAACGAGACGCACTGGAGCCTGCCGCATTACATCGGCCTGTACAAGCAGGCGAACGCCACCGCGAACCCGGTGACCCGCCGGCTGATCGAGCACGAGATGCAGCTGATCGACTTCAACGAAGGCGGGTATATCATCCCGGCCTTCATCGACACACTCGACGCGTACAGCACCAAGATCACCGGGTACGCGCCCGCGCGTGTCGGCCAGCCGCTGTCCGATTTCGACTTCGAGCACTACTCATTCCTTTGACCGGCGAAAGGACCCCGTCCGTGCAATCAACTTTGCTTGCCTCCGGCCTTGGCTTCCCGGAAGGCCCGGCTGTGATGGGCGATGGGCGGCTCGTGCTCTGCGACGGCAACACCGGCGAGTTGCTGGCCTACCAGGACGGCAGCGTTTCCACATTCGCCCATACGGGAGGCTCGCCGTGGGGCACGGTGCTCGGCGCGGACGGCGCCGTCTACGTGACCCAGGGTGGCAATGTCCCGGGCAGCGGCGACACCAGCGCCGTGTCAGGCATTCAGCGGGTCAGCCCCGCCGGAGCCGTGGAGTTGCTGTTCTCCGAGGTGGACGGCTACGTGCTGTACGGCCCCAACGATCTCGCCTTCGGCCCCGACGGCCGCCTGTACTTCACCGAGTCAGGGTCAGAACAGGATTTCCGGTTCGACGTCCGCTCACCAGGCAGGCTGTTCGCCGTCGGCGCGGATGGCGCCGGCGAGATGCTGCTCGAACGGCCTGGCGTCTACCCGAACGGGATCGCCTTCGACGCACAGCAGCGCCTGTACTGGACTGAGTCCATGGCGCACCGCGTCTGCCGGCTCGACGGCGGCGAGGCCGTGACCTTCTGCCAGCTCTCCGATGAGCACGTGCCCGATGGCATGGCCTTCGCCGACGACGGGCGGCTGTTCGTGGCCACGACGGTCTCCGGCGGGGTCACGGTGATCTCGCCGGACGGCAGGGTGCTCTCCGAGATCCCTCTCGGCGAGCACACCACGAACTGCATCTTCGACGGCTCGGTGCTGTACGTGACGGCGACCCGCGAGGCAGACATCGAGGCGTCGCAGCGAACGGGAACCTTCTGGCGCGTGCAGACCGACGCGACGGGCCTTGAGTTGCTTCCCGGGCGCCTGTAGCCGTGCGGGTGCGGGCCTTCAGGCCGGGGCCGGGCCCGCGTCCCAGCCCGCTCTGGGAGGGGGCTGGCTGCCGAGAAAATCAGCAAGCTGAGCGGATGTCTCGGGGCTGATCCCCTGCGGAACCGCAACGCCCGCCCGGGCCAGTGCCGCCGCGAGCCCCGCACGCTCGCCGACGAGAACAAGGGCGTAGCCATGCCGCGAGAACTCCTCCGCCTGCTCAGCCACCTCGGCCAGGAGCGGCAGTGCGACCTCAGCCGGGTAGTCATCGGCGGGCAGTTGCATGACCCCCCAGCCCGTGTGTGCCGCCACCGCGACGGCATCCAGCCCTCCCGGTGGCGGGTTCACGTACCGGTCAGCGACGAGCGCTATCCGGAACGAGCGCGCGTCGGGCTTCACCGGCCCTCCATGGCCGACTCGAGCCCGGCCCGCTGAGCGGCTTCGTCGTGACCGGCGACCGCGTGCGTCTCGCCCGCCACCCGCGGGAAGCCAATGCCGCGCCCGGCGAGCGCGTTGCGGATCTGCTCCACAAAGATGCCCTCCCCGCTGGTGTGCTCGGCCGTCCCGTCCGGCCACTCCGGGCGGCCACCGCGAAGCGGATCGGAGCTTGTGATCGTGACGCCCATCGACGGGCTGCCCTCGACACCGACAAGCATCACATCCTCGCCCTGCTTGACGCGCACGCCGATCGCGGCGGCGACAGCCTCGGCCAGCCGCTCACAGTGCCGGCGGTAGGCCGCCGTGTCAAGCTGCTCCCGCACGGCCCAGAACCTGTTCAGGCCGGTGAAGGCGAGTTCCGGGCATGGCATCTGCTCGATCCGCCAGCCCTTGTCCCGCAACGCGTCGACCACCGGGGAGTAGACCCCGGCACAGTGCGCTCCGTCGCCAACTTTGGAGTTCTGATTCAGCAGGCAATGTGCCACAAACGCCACACCCATGAACCGAGCATAAGGTGGCCGGCCACACCCGGCCGCCCCCCGCCCCCGCGCGCGCTGCCAGGATCACCACATGAATGATGCCGATGCCGGCCTGTCCCCCGGCCCCGAGCGTGACTTCACCGGCTACGGGCCTGAGCCCCCGCGCGTCCGCTGGCCGGGCGGCGCGCTCGTGGCGGTCAACCTCGTGGTTAATTACGAGGAGGGCGGCGAGTACTCGCTGCGCGACGACGGAATCAACGACAGCTGGGGGGAGCACTCGTTCCGGTACGGGCCGCGGATACGGGACCTCGGCACAGAGACCCACATGGAGTACGGCAGCCGGGTCGGGATATGGCGGCTGTGCCGTCTGATTGACCGTTACCAGATCGCGGCCACGTTCAGCTCCTGCGCCCTGGCCCTGGAGCGCAACCCCCCGCTGTGCGCGTGGCTGCGGGCCCGCGAGCACGACCTGCTCGGCCATGGCTACCACTGGTACGGGCCCGACGTCTGGCCCGAGGCGGCGATGACCCGCGAGCAGGAGCGCGCGGAAATACGCACGGCCGTCGAGTCCTTCCAGCGCACGACTGGTCAGCGGGTCAGGGGCTGGATGGTCCGATCGTTTCCGACGGTGCACACCAGGGAGCTGCTGGCCGCCGACGGCGGTTTTCTGTACGACTCTGACGCCTGCAACGACGAGCTACCGTACTTCGCGACCACGCTCGGCCGGCCGTTCCTTGTCGTGCCCTACACCAAGGTGCACAACGACGTCCGTTATGTGACTCCCCCCACCTATGCCTCCCCCCGGCATTTCTTCGAGAACCTGAAGCTCAGCCTGGACTACCTGCTCGAGGAGGCGAGGGGTGGCCTTGGCGGCAGGCTGATGTCGGTCGGCATGCACCCCCGCTGGAGCGGGCAGCCGGGACGCGCTTCGGCGCTGCGCGACTTCATCGAGTACGCACTGGGGTGCGACGACGTCGCCTTCATGCGCCGGATCGACGTCGCGCAGTTCTGGGCCGCGACCTACCCGCCGGGCGGCACCGCCGGGTCCCATCCGCCGCGCTGAGCCGCCGCGAGCTTCGGAACGTCCGCCATCAGCCGGACCGTGTAAGGGTCGGCTGGGTGCTCGAGTATTCGCTCGACCGGCCCGGATTCGACGACCACACCGTCGCGGAGCACGACAGCGGACTGGGCGATGCTCCGCACCAGGGCCAGGTTGTGGGTGATGAAGATCATGGCAAGGTGACGCTCGCGCTGGAGCCGGCGCAGCTCCTCCACGATGACCGCCTGCACTGACACATCCAACGACGACGTCACCTCGTCGCAGACGAGCAGGTCAGGTTCCACCGCCAGGGCCCGGGCGATGGCGACCCGCTGCCGTTCCCCGCCGGACAGCTGGTCCGGATAGTGTGCCGCGAGCTGCCCGCCCAGCCCCACATCCTCCAGCACCCGGACGGCGCGCTCGGATCGCTCCCTGAACGGCAGCCCGAGGAGCTGTTCCAGCGGCTGCGAGACGATCTGGCCGACTGTCTTACGCGGATTCAGCGAGGTGTAGGGGTTCTGGAAGATGTACTGGACCCTGCGCAAGATCTCCCTCGGCCGGTCGCGGGCACCGGGAAGCATCCGGGCACCCTCGAAGGTGATCTCGCCCGTCCAGTTGCTGTGCAGGCCGACGATGCAGCGCGCGAGCGTCGTTTTCCCGGAACCGGACTCACCCACCACCGCGACGCAGGACTCGGGCGGCACGTCGAGTTCGATGCCCGACAGGACAGGCGTGCGCCCATAGCGGGCCGATACCGCACGGACCGACAGCACCGCGGCCGGGCTGCCGGTGGCCGAGTTCCTCACGGCCGCAGGCCGCTGGGAGGGCGCAGCGAGGATCTCGGCCACGCGGATGCACCGAACTGCGCGGCTGTCGATGAGAACGGGCTCCGGCGGCGCCGAGCGGCACTCGCTGATCGCGAAGGTGCAGCGGGACGCGAACGAGCAGCCCGGCCCGCGGCGCCCGGGCCGCGGCGGATGGCCCTCGATCCCGGTCAGCACCTCCGCCCGAAGCGGCGACGGCACGGCTGCGAGCAGCCCGCGCGTGTAGGGGTGGAGCGGTGCGCCGAAAACCTTGCCGGTGGGGCCGATCTCGATGATCCGCCCCGCGTACATGACCGCAACCTCGGTGACCAGCCCGCCGACGACCGCGAGGTCGTGGCTGACGTAGACCGCTGCCACCCCGTACGAGCGGCAGAGGCTCCGGACGGTTTCCAGGACATGGCGCTGAGTGGAAACGTCGAGACCGGTTGTCGGCTCGTCGAGCACGATCAGCGACGGCCGGCAGCAGAACGCCATCGCCAGGCTCACGCGCTGCTGCTGGCCCCCGGACAGCTGGTGCGGATAGCGGCGCAGCATCTCGGGGGTGGCATCGAGGCGGGCCTCACGCATGACCTCATGCACCCGGCCGTCCGGATCATCGACCACGCCCGGGTGCACTCGCAGAGCTTCGCGCAGTTGCGCTCCCACCTGAAGCGCCGGGTTGAGCGCGGCCGACGGGTCTTGCGGGACGTAGGCGGCTCTCGCGCCGCGCACCGCCCGAAGCGGGCCCGGGCCCAGCTTGAGCAGGTCGGCTCCGTCGAGGCGGACTTCGCCGCCGACGATGCGCAGCCCCCGGCGCGCGTGGCCGAGCAGGGCGAGGGCCACCGTGGTCTTGCCTGATCCCGACTCCCCCACCAGGCCGAGCACCTCTCCGGCAGCCACCTGGAAGGAGATCTCGCTGACGATGTCGGGGCCGGCCGCATCCATCCGGATCTCCAGATCCCGCACGTCCAGCCTGGCCCCGCCGGCGGTGGATGGCACCGCCGTTATGCCCGGCTTGGAAAATTGATCGCTGCTCACGGGGATTGCCTCGGCGTGAGGTCGTCCAGCAGAACCGCCTCCTCGGGACGGCGGTCGACGCCTATCGTCACCCGCGCGATGGCGTCGCTGAACGTGTTGGTCCCGATTGTGAGCAAGGCGATCAGTGCGGCAGGGATGATCACTGCCCACGGGTTGAGCGGCAGGCCGCCCCGGTTCTCGTTGATCATCAGGCCCCAGTTGGCGGCAGGCGGCTGCTGGCCGAAACCAAGGAACGACAGCCCGGCCATGATCACGATCGAGTACGTGAGCCGGAGGCCTGCCTCGACCATGAGCGGGCTGATGAGGTTTGGCAATATCTCCCTGCCCATCACTGTGATTGGCCGCATGCCCTGCAGCTCCACCACCTTGACGTAGTCCCGCTCGGAGATGTCCAGCGTCGCCGACCGGATCACCCGGGCGACGGCCGGAGCGTGGGACAGGCCGACCGCCAGCACAATGAGCCACAGCTTCGGGCCGATCACGCTGACCAGCAGCAGCGCAAAGACCAGCTGCGGGAACGCCAGGATCACATCGACGGTGCGCATGATGAAGCCGTCAGGTCGGCCGCGCAGGTACGCGGCCGAAATGCCGCCCGCGGTGCCGACGGCGATTCCGAACACGGTGGCAGCCCCGGCCATGAGCAGCAGCTCCCACCCGCCGTCCAGCACTCTCGAAAGAACGTCCCGGCCGAGGAAGTCACCGCCGAATGTGAACTGGCCGGAGGGCTTCGCAAACGGAAACGTCAGCAGCGCATCAGGCGAATCAGGCGACATCCAGGGGCCGGCAACGGCGATCAGCACGACCAGGGAAGCCAGTGCGAGGCCGACGCCGCCCCGCGGGGTGCGGATGGCCGTCCACAGCACGGACAGCCACGGATGACGCGCGATCCGGGTGGTTTGCGCGGGTGCCGCAGGCGGCACGTGGGGGGTCGCGACGGCCATTGCTACCTGGCGATCCTGCGCCGGGGCGTGGCCAGCAGCGCGATAACGTCGGTGACGATGTTGGTGCAGACGTAGAACGCTGCGAGCACCACCACGACGAACTGGATCATGGGGATGTCCCGGTTGGACACAGCGAACACGAGCCCCTGGCCCACGCCGGGGAAGTTGAACACGTACTCAACCACGACCACCCCGCCCGCGAGGTAGAGGAAATTGAGGCCGATCACCTGGATCGTCGGTGCGATGGCGTTCGGCAGCGCGTGCATGAGCACAAGCCGCCATTCCGGCACCCCCTTCAGCTGGGCCATCTCCACATAGTCGGACTCCAGCGCCTCGACCATCGCGGCGCGCATCATCCGGAAGATGTAGGGGACGATCACGATCACCAGTGTCCCGACGGGCAAGATCAGAAGCTCGGGCTGGCTCCAGGCGTAGGTGCCTGGAGCCAGAAGCGAGACGGCGGGCAGGACGTGCCAGACAACCGTCGACAACACGATGATCAGGGCGATCGCGACGACGAACTCTGGCAGGGAGGTGACGGCCAGCGCGACAACCGCGGTGATGTGGTCGAACCAGCCGTCCTTGCGCAGCGCCGCGACGGCGCCTGTCAGCACCCCGGCGACGGCGCCGATCGCCCCCGTGACAAAGACGAGCACGGCCGAGTTGATGAGGCGCGGCTTGACGAGGGCCCACACCGGCTGCCCGTTCGCCAGGGAGGTGCCGAGCTTGCCGGTGAAGAGCCCGGACAGCCAGATCCAGTACTGATCCACAACGCTGCGGTCCAGGTGCAGTTGCCGCTCGGTCGCCTGAAGCCTCGCCGGGTTCGCCGACCGGCCGAGAACGGCGAACGCGGCATTGCCCGGTAGGATCTGGGTGGCAATGAAAACGACCGCGGAGACCGCGAACAGGGTCACGATGCCGATGACCAGCCGACGGCCAATGAGGTTCAGGATGGGGTGTGCGTCCCGGCCCGAAACTGGCCGCTCGGGTGCGGCAGCTGTCGCCACAGCGAGGTTCACACCGCGGCGGCGCTGCGGCGAACAGCAGGCCGGGCATTTGTCACGTCCGAGACCCCTCCCTCAGCGCGGGTAACCGGCCACCAGGGCCGGCCGGCCCAGAACCGCGGTGGTGCGAAACGGCCCGCAGCCGACCGCGAGCCAGGAAGCGCCCGCTATCTGCCGCTTTCCGGTGAGATTAGCGCGCATTTGCCCACACTTCTAGCGCTGAGCGGGCCGTTAGTATGGGCCGGCCGGGTCTGGCGGGTTCCTGGCACCGACGCCATCAGGCAGGAGAGGTCAGAAATGAGAGCCGTGACGTTCGCGGGGACCGGGGGGAACGAAGTTGTCGGCGTCGTGGAGCGCCCTGACCCAGTTCCTGCGCAGCACGAAGTCGTCGTGGCAGCGCGGTTCGCCGGGGTGAACTGGGCGGACGTGGCCCAGCGGGAGGGGAACTACCCGCCGCCGCCGGGAGCGCCGCAGGACGTCCCAGGCCTGGAGGTCGCGGGCACGGTGGCTGCCGTGGGGGAAGGAGTGCGGGCGTGGCGGGCCGGCGACCGGGTGTTCGGCCTCGTGGGCGGTGGCGGGCTCGCCGATCGGGTGGTGGTCCACGAACGCCATGTCGCCGCGATGCCCGGTAACCTGGCGGACGACATCGCGGCGGCGGTGCCGGAGGCATACATCACCGCCCATGATGCTGTTTTCACCCAGTGCGGGCTGCGTCTCGGCGAGACGCTCCTGGTGAACGGCGCGAACGGCGCCGTCGGCTCGGCAGGCGCCCGGCTTGGGCTCGCGGCGGGCGCTCGGGTGGTCGCGAATGTCAGGTCGCCTGATTCGGCTCGCCTTCTCCAGGCGGAGGGGGCGCTGGTGGTCACCCCTGACAGCGCCACGGGCGGAATCGCCGCCCTGGGCGGCGCCGACGTTGTGCTCGAGCTGATCGGAGCCCCGAACCTGGACTTCGATTTCGGCGTTCTTGCGCTGAGGGGAAGGATCGTAGTTGTCGGGGCTGGTGCCGGCGAGCAGGCACGCATTTCGTTGCGGGGCCTGATGGCGAAGCGGGCAAGCCTGCTTGGAACGGTCCTGCGGGCGCGCCGGCTCGAGGAGAAAGCGGCCGCGGTGCAGGCGTTCGCCCAGTCGGCGGTACCGCTGCTTGCCGCTGGCCGGGCGCTCCCGGAAATCGACCGGGTGTTCCCCGCGGCCGAGGCTGCCGCGGCGTTCGACCACCTGGCCAAGCCAGGAAAATCGGGCAAGATCCTGCTGGACTTCGCATGAGCGCCGGGTCAGTCATGAGAGCTGGGATCATTGGCGCCGGCTGGATCGGGCGGCGTCATGCCGAGACGATGGCTGGCCGCGACGACATCGCAGTGTCCGCCGTCTGCGACATCGACACGCCGCGCGCCGCGGCGGTTGCCGCCCTCAGCGGCGCGCAGGTGTTCTCCGGCTGGCGGGAGATGCTGGACAGCGCGTCGCTTGACGCCGTCTGGATCTGCACGCCCCCGCGGGCTCACGCTCTGCCCGCGGTTACCGCCCTCGACCGCGGCCTGCCGTTCTACCTGGAGAAGCCGGTCGCGCGTTCGCTCACTGACGCGGGCATGATCGTGACCGCGGCGGCCAGCAGCAAGACGGTGTGCGCAGTCGGTTACCAGTGGCGTGCCGTGGAGGTTCTCGGCGAGCTTCGCGGCGCACTTGCCGGGCGGACGGTCGGATGCCTGGTCGGGCAGAGCGCGGGCGCCACCGAATCCCGCCCGTGGTTCCTCGACCAGGCAGAAGGCGGCGGAAACCTACTTGAGCGCGGCAGCCATCACATCGACCTCGCCCGTGCGCTGGCGGGGGAGGTCACCGCCGTTCAGGCAGCCGCGTCAACGGTCCGGCTGGCGCCACGGCCGGCCGGAACCGGTGACATCGACGATGCGGTGACCATACTGCTGCACTTCGCCAGTGGTGCCCTGGGGACCATCGTCGTGGCCTGGACCAGCGATGGCCTGCCGGGCAGGTACTGGGTGGAGCTGACGGCGGCGGACGCCGCGCTGCGGCTTGACCTTGATCCGGACTTCCGCCTTTCCGGCACCAGCGGCGGGGCACCGGTAGCGGGGGTCTCACGCGGCATTCCGTTCGAGCGCTCGGTGGACCGCTTTATCACCGCGGTGAAAGCAGGCGACCCGCAGCTGGTCTTCTGCACCCCGGCGGACGCGGCCCGCACCCTTGCTGTCGCCGTTGCCGCTGAGGAGGCGCTGCTGAACGGGCGGACGGTCCCGGTGCAATCCTGACCCGGGGCTGCGAGAATGCGCGGGTGGCTGGCTGCGCGATCGTCACTGGATCATCCTCGGGAATCGGCAGGGCAATCGCGGAACGCCTGGCCGCCGACGGCTTCCCGGTGTTGCTGGCGGACATCCGCCGCGACCCGCTGACCGGCGGCGTGCCCACCGACGAGGAGATCCGCGGGCTGGGCGGCGCTTGCGAGTTCGTCCGCACCGACGTGTCATCCCGGCCGGAATGCGAGCGGCTGGTGGAACTGGCGGTGGAGCATCACGGCCGCCTGGAGGTTCTGGTCAACAACGCGGTGCTGGCGGGCCAACACTCCAGGCCGCTCCTGGGCACACTGGATGCGGACTGGGATGCCATGATGGCGGTCAACCTGCGCGGGCCCTTCATGCTCTGCCAGGCCGCGGTCCGCCAGATGCTTTCCCAGCAGCCTCATGGCGAGGTGCGCGGCCGCATTGTCAACATCACCTCGCAGCACGGCATGGTCGGGGTGCCCGGCCACTTCACCTACGCGGTCGGCAAGGGGGGCCTGGTCCAGATGACCCGCCAGATCGCCGTTGAGCATGGGCGCGACGGCATCATGTGCAACGCCGTGGCCCCCGGCAAGGTCCTGACCGGGGCACCGGGCGACCTGGCGGCCGACCCCGTCTCCGCTGCCTACGTGCGGTCGCGCACCCCGTTTGGGCGTCTTGGCCTTCCCGTCGATGTCGCAGCGGCCGTCTCGTTCCTGGCTTCCGGCGAGGCCAGGTTCATCAGCGGCGTGAACCTCATGGTCGACGGCGGGTGGATGGCCTACTGACCACGGGGGTCCCGGCGGGGGCGAGCACGGCTGGAATGGCTTACTGATCACGGGGGGTCCCGGCGCGGGCGAGCACGGCTGGAATGGCCTACTGACCACGGGGTCCCGGCGCGGGCGATCAGGGCTGGAGGGGCAGCGGGCGGCGCGGCACTGGCACAGACTGGATCAGTGAGGTTGTGGTCCGGCCGTACGGCGTGAACCGGTCGAGGATGGGCTCCAGGCGCTCCACTGACCGCAGGTGCATCGTGAAGCAGTAACAGTCGTCGCCGGTCATCCGGTAGCACTCGATGATCTCTGGGATCTCCTGCGCGATCTTGGCGATGCGCCCGAGTTCCCGTACAGCGGGGCGGACCCGCACCATGATCGTCACAGGAAAGCCAAGGGCCTTCGGGTCGACCTCGGCGTGGTAGCCGGTTATCACTCCGGTTTC
>WNGL01003442.1_pt1 | contig 19007 bp, 14 predicted proteins | sample 5400591 | NCBI WGS metagenome assembly WNGL01 (sample SAMN13153377, study PRJNA577476) | soil metagenome | isolation source: 80 cm soil or saprolite under Garry oak tree replicate 1 | place: USA:California | collected 2016-06-15 | reverse complement strand
ATTGCCCTAAAATGAAATAAAGGTATTGGTTATTTCAACGTGAGCTCCCAATCTCGCAAATAAATCTCTCGTTGTTCGTCGCTTTTGAGCGTTTCCTAACCACACATGAAGAAGATTAAAAATAGGACTTACTCAGGCGCTATGACGCGGCGTGAGTTCGTTGGCCGAGCCTTAGCGGTCGGGATTATCAGCGGAGCGCCTGCATTTCTGCGGGGACAAAATCTGAACAACAAATTAAACATCGCCTTCATTGCCTGTGGCGGTCGGGCCAACGCGAGCTTGGCCGAGCTCACCCTCATCCCCGGCCGAAGTCGAGACCAAGGCAGCAGGAGGGCCGAGGACGCCGCTGCAGGGCCGCATCCGGATGAGAACGTCACCGTTCTCTGTGACGTCAACGATGTGGCGTTGGATTCCGCGTCGCAGCGTTATCCGCAGGCCAAAAAATTTACCGACCTTCGACACGTCTTTGATCGGCCAAATGACTTCGACGCCGTTGTCGTGTCCACGGCGGAACACACGCACGCGTTTGCCACTTACCTGGCGCTGACGCACGGCAAGCACGTTTATTGCGAGAAGCCGCTCGCCTATAATATTTGGGAGACCCGCCTGGTCCGCGAAACCGCGGCCAAGTATCCAAAACTATCCACCCAAATGGGCAACCAGGGGCATGCCTCCCCCGCGCGCCGGATGATCAAAGAGATTCTCGATACTGGAGCCATCGGTCCGGTGCATGAAGTGCACGTCTGGGCGGACCGCGCCTGGGGTTTGCAGGACGCCGCCTCGGCCGAGAAGTTCGACAAACCGCACGGTTTCTATAACGGCATTCAGATCGTGGATCGGTTCAAGGAGGAGATGCCGATTCCCTCGAAAATGCACTGGGATCTGTGGCTCGGCCCCGCGCCGGTACGGCCGTACCATGCGACCTATTTTCCCGGACCTCGATGGTATCGCTGGTGGGATTTCGGCAATGGCACAATGAGTGATCTCGGCAGCCATGACAACGATGTGCCCTTTACGGTGCTGGACTTGTGGCGGCCGGACGGAAAAGGCCGGCGGGTCTTGGCGCCACTCTCCGTGCAAGCCGTTTCGCCCAACGTCCCGGTGCCGCACAAGGAACTCGCGCCGGCCACGATGATCGCGACGTATCATTTCGCGGCCGTCGGCGCGCAGCCCGCACTCAAGCTCGTCTGGCATCAGGGAGACAGCAAGCCGCCGGGCTGGGTGCCGGCGTGGGGCGGGCGCTCGTGCCTTTTCATCGGCGAAAAAGGAATGCTGCTCGGCAACGGCAAACTGCTGCCCGAGGAGAGATTCAAGGATTTCAAGAACCCACCCGAGTCGCTGCCTCGCTCACCGGGACACTGGGTAGAGTGGGTCAACTATGCCAAGGGGAACAGTTCGGTGCCGGGGTCAAATTTCCAATACTCGGGTTGGACAACGGAAGCCAATCACCTGGGTAACGTTGCTTACCGTACAGGAAAGAAAATCGAGTGGGATTACCAGAACCTGCGCGCAATCAACGCGCCAAGGGCCGCGCCCTTCATCAAGCGGCCTGTATATCGCGATGGTTGGGACGACATCCTGAAGGCCTAGTTGCCGAAAAACGAAGCGAACAAAACCGAACCTCTTGTTATGAATCGACGATCATTCCTGAAAATGACCATCGGGGGCGCGGCAGCAGCGGCCTTTGCTCCAGACGCCTCACCCGTGTCGAAGCGCAACCTGCGTAAGGCCATCATGTATTCGACGATTGGCGTGAAGGGCTCAGTGGTTGAGAAATTCAGAGTCATGAAAGAAGCGGGATTTGAAGGGGTGGAACCGATGGGCGCCATGAATCGCGACGAGGTGCTCGCTGCCTTCAAGGAAACCGGACTGCAAGCCGCCAGCGTTTGCGACCACATCCACTGGGCGAAACCATTGTCCGCTCCGGACGAGGCTACTCGCAAGCTGGGCTTGGACGGACTGCTGCAGAGCTTGCGGGACGCGCACGCCTACGGGGCAGGCAGCGTGCTGCTCGTGCCGGGCATCGCGCGTGACGGCGTGAGCTACGAGCAGTGTTGGGACCGCTCGATTGTGGAAATCAAAAAGGCAATTCCGCTGGCAAAAGATCTGGGTGTGAAAATCTCGATCGAGAATGTTGGTAACAATTTCATCACGACTCCGGAACAGGCAACGGATTACCTCGACGCGATCAACAGCCAGGCGGTCGGCTGGCATTTTGACATCGGCAATGTGGGCCGCAATTATGGTCCGGCCGAGCGATGGATTCAGGTGCTCGGCAAACGAATCGTGAGAATCCACGTAAAGGATTTCAGCACAAAGCCGACAGCCTCGGGTGCCCGCGGTGAGCGCCCGAAATTGCTCGACGGCGAAACGAATTGGCCGGCAGTGATGAACGCCTTGGACCGCGCCGGCTACCAGGGCTGGGCGATCTCCGAGCAACCCGCCGGCCAGGCAGCCGACGCCCAAACGGCCCGTGACTTGGCGGAGCGGATGGATAAGATTTTTGCTTCGTGAGACGCGAGAGACTTCCAGAGTGCGTGTGTGACTCGAACACGGAGGTGGGCACATCCACTCACGGCGATCCCGCCATGGCCTGGATTCCCCAAAGATAAGGACCGGGGAATCAGAACGCGCGTATGGTTGAATCTTCTCAATTTGCGACCGGATGGCTTGGCTTCGGCCAAAAATCTGCTCGAAGGGTCTTTGCCCGGTCAATCCATTGGCGACGGGTTCAAGTTCAGCTCCGCCTTGGCCCCTTACACTGGTGGTGCCCGTCATTGGCCCGCGCCCCTGGAGGTAGCGGCTCTTACTCACGCGTACCCTCCCAATAAGAGGGCCGGTCTGTCACATGCGCTTAAGAATATCTGCACGATGAATCCTGGGTTCGATGTCGCCTGCTCTCTTAAAAGCAGGGCGCGTGCCGTGCCTGGCTCCCTCGGAACATCAACGAGGAACCGGAGAGGTTCGCTGCCGGCTGGCAACAGGTTGGAAAGATTTGGCCTCAGATCACCAAAAGCGCGCCCGTGGCGTCCTGATCTTTCTGCTCAATTTCTCTCCACGCACTGGCAACCTTTTGCAGATTATCTCAATTGGTAAGTTCTCACGTTATGGGGCAGGTCTTCCGCCTGCCCGTTCCACCAGCCACTGGCTCCGTAATTCTCGTGGCGTTGGAACCTCTTACCGCAAGCCCGGCCCACCGGCAGACCGCGAAGTCTGCCCCACACCCCGACCTGATTACCGCCACCCTGGCCACCCGGGTTGAGCCCTTACCGAATATCGAATATTGAACATCTAACTTTTCACTTGACCTTTCCAGAATCAGGCCGAGATTACCCATTGTCGGCAACGCGTTTTTGCAGAAGTCCGAGCAGGATGGGAGCGAGAGGAAGTTCTTAAGAAGAAAGAAGAGCCATGGCAGAGAAAATCGAGCGTTTGGTCGAAACCAGAGCGGCTTGGTCTGTCGTGGTGGTTTACGAGGACACCATGACACGCGAACTGGCCGTGAAGTTCTGCGATCACCTGGTCGAACGATTTTGGACCACCGACGAGTTTGAAGTCAGTTGGTTGTCTTTCGCTGGCCTTCAGGAAGCCCGTCCGGCCAACGAAGCGAAGCAGAAGGCGGCTGTAGCAAACCTCATTATCTTCGCCACCTGGCCCGAGACCGGAATGCCGCCGGAGATTCGGGGGTGGATTGAAGATTGGGTCAGCCAGCGAGGGGACCGCGAAGGGGCGCTGTTTGGGTTGCTGGATCACGCCAGTGGTCTGACCGGACGGACGGCAGAGAAGTATGTGTATCTCCGTGCGGTCGCCCATCGTGCTGGGATGGACTACTTGACGGAAGTTCCCCAAAACCTCTTGCGTTCCATCCCGGATTCGCTGGAATCCTACACCGAACGGGCTGACCGTGTCACCAGCGTGCTGGACGAAATCCTGCACCAGCAAGAGCCGCCGCATCCGTGGAGTTGATCCCCCTGCCCTCCTGATGGCGGAAGTGCAGCCAAGTCCTCCCATCTTCCATCTCCCATCTTCCACCCTGTCAGTAAGTTGCAAGGAACTCCTGCCAGTCGGGTTCGGTATCCACGTCGTACAACTCACGCAGTAGCCTGACTTTCAGTCCGCCAGCCTGGGCGGCCCGCAATGTTTGCGACGAGACGGCATCGGTGCCCCAGGCAATCGCTTCAAACAACCCGGCTTGTGGCTGACGCAAGCCGATGAGCCAGTAGCCGCCGTCCCGTGCAGGGCCGAGAACCAGATCAGAGGTTCGCAGTGCCGCCCACGCGTCCTCAATGTCCTGAACGCTGACCGCCGGACAGTCGGAGCCAATGATGACCACCCGGCGCGCACCGTTGGTGAATGCCTGCGCAAAAGCCGCCCGCAGCCGTTGGCCCAGGTCGCCTTCACCTTGCGGTTGGAGCTCCCAGGAGTCGCGTTGCCATTGTTTGATTTCGGCTCGGGCATCGTCCGGAGCAAAGCGCAGTTCCACCTGCTCTAGAGTAGAAAGCCGGCTGAAAAGTTCCTCCGCCAGGCGACGGTAAGCCGCACACGCCCTCTCGGCGCCCAGCGCTTGGGCGAGCCGGGTCTTGACTGTGCCTGGCCGCGGGGCTCTGACAAACACAATCAACTTTTCAGTTCGCATCGAGTTGAGGATAGTAAATTCCCTTGGAATTGGGAAAGCCGCTCAGCTATTGTCCGCTCGACCTTGAAAGAAACATTTGGCATTGTCTTCCACCGACTCTATACCATTACCAACCAGCCCATTGCCCGGTTCGCCGAGGATTTACGCCGGCAAGGCAAGTGGGACCAATATTTAGAGTTGCTGGCCGGCAGTTTCAATCCGGCCATCGTGCCCGGCTTGATGTGCCGGAGGACTTTGAGTGTTGATTATCGCGGCGAGCTGTACGACTGCGATTTTAACCAGATGCTCGGCCTGCGGATGACTCGGTCTGATAAACCCGCGCTGTATCTCTGGGACCCGTCGCCGGAATGGCTGGAGCAGCGCCCCATTCAAACCGGCTTCCACCGCCTGGCCTGCACGGCCGGCAACGGAAGCAGTTGCACAGGAGCGCTCAGTGGCGCGGGGCATACGGAGAACGTCGTGCATCGAGCAAGGGCATCGGATCTGGCTGAGACGATGAGATCATGAACGCAGCAAAGCGGAAGTTCGCAAGCGCCTCTTGGGCAATTCTCTTGCTAAGTATTCAGAGCACCGTGCCTGGAGTCGGCGCTGCGGAGAATGGTTCGATTCCCTCTCCCATCAGATGGGAGAGGGCCGGGGTGAGGGTGCCTGAAATCAGCGCTGCGGAGAATGGTTCCACTGGTGTCTCCTCGACCTCAGATCTATTCATAGGCGGCCGGCGTGAGGCGGGATTTGGCAGCGGGGTGCTCTTTTCGCCGTTCGTCGCCACGCGCCACCGGCCGACGATCAACTACACAATTACTGAACTCCAACTGGGCTACATGCTCAGCGACGTGAAAGAGGCGGGCTGGTTGCGCGGAAATTGGGAACTTGCCGGAGACGGCTTCGGGAGCGCGGTGTTCGAAGAGCCAGGCAGCTATGTGGCCGGCGCGACACTTTGGTTGCGATATAATTTCGTGCCCCGAAAGCCTTTGCGACTGGCTCCTTACCTTCAGGGAGGGGCTGGTGTATCCTTTACGGACATCAATCGTGGGATCGTTGGCGAACCCTTCAACTTCAACCTCGATGTTGGCGTCGGCCTGCGCTGCTTCATAACTCAACGCTGGTCATTGAACCTCGAATACCGCTACCAGCACATTTCCAACGCCAACCTCGGCAGCCACAATCTTGGCATCAATGCCCACGGGCCGCTGTTGGGAGTCTCTTGCTTCTTTTAGGGGGTCGAGCTTTGAGTTTGCAGATTCGCAACTGTTTACGTAGCCGCACTGATTCATCCGCGATGGCGTAGCCGCCGACGTCAGTCGGCGCTGATCTCGTTCGCGGCCCATAATGGGGCCGACTGACCAGCCTTTGACGTCGGCGGCTGCCTGAACAGTCACGGAGACCTTTACGGCTGTTCGGCGGCGGCGTCTGCTTGCTGCTCGCTGATCACCCGGGCAATAGCTTGGAGCTTGTCACCCGCGTCCAGGTTGATCAGCTTTACCCCCTGCGTGTTGCGGCCCGCTTCACGAATATCCTTCACAAAAGTGCGGACCATCTGCCCGCCGGTGGTGATCAGCATGATTTCATCGGCTTCCCGCACGGTTAGCGCGCCGACCACCGCGCCGGTTTTCTCGTTCGCTTTCATGGTGATGACGCCTTTGCCGCCGCGTGCTTGCAGAGGATAGACCGGTTCGATCGTTCCGTCGGACAAGACTTGATCGAAGGGCGTCCGCTTGCCGATTCCGTGTTCGCCCGCGACCAGCAAAGTTGCGTCCTGCACCACCACCGCCAGCGCGACCAACGCATCAGCCTTTTCCAGATTGATGCCACGGACCCCCGCCGCCGGCCGGCCCATCGGGCGAACATCTTCCTCGGAGAAGCGGATGCTCATTCCGTCGCGACTGATCAGCACCACCTGGTCCAGGCCTGAAGTCAGGTGCACGTCTATCAGCGTGTCTCCAGGCTCGATGCCGATGCCGATAATCCCGCCTTTGCGGACGTTGGCAAAGTCCTCCAGCGGAGTCTTCTTCACCGTGCCCTGCTGCGTCGCGAAGAACAGGAACCCCGGTTGCTGCCAGGTCGTGTCCTCCTTGTTTGGGCCGGTCTTGGCCTCGACTCGAATCAGGGCGGCAATCGTCTCACCGGGCTTCAACTCCAGCAGGTTGGCAATGCTGCGGCCCTTGGCCGCGCGGCCCATATCAGGGATTTCATGCACACGCTCGACATATGCGCGGCCCGTGTTGGTAAAGAACATCAGATAATCGTGCGTGCTGGCAGTGAACAGATGTTCGATGAAGTCCTTGTCATCCTCAGTGGCCCCTTCGCGGGTCACCATGCCAATGACCCCCTTTCCCCCGCGGCGTTGCGCCCGATACGAACTGACGTTGGTGCGCTTGATCAGGCCATTGTGCGTCAAAGTGATAATCACCCCTTCGTTCGCAATCAGGTCTTCGATAGCGATTTCGCCTTCTGCCGGCGCCAGTTCCGTCAAACGCGGCGTAACGTACTTCTCTTTGATGGCGAGCAGCTCCTCTTTGATGATGGACAACACTCGGACTTCTTTGGCTAGGATATCCAAAAGGTCTTTGATTCGCCTCAACAGGTCCCTATATTCGGCCTGCACCTTGTCGATCTCCAGGCCCGTCAATTGGTAAAGCCGCAATTCCAATATCGCCGTTGCCTGCGCTTCGCTCAAGGAATAGCGCCCACTGGTCAGCCGCCCTTCGTCTCGGATGAAGATCCCCAGTTTCTCAACCTGCGATCTGGTAAAGTCGAACGCGAGCAGCTTTATTTTAGCCTCCTCGCGGCTGCCCGAGTTTCGGATGATGCGAATGAACTCATCCAGGTTCGCCAGCGCAATGAGATAGCCTTCCAAAGCCTCCGCCCTTTCCTGGGCCTTTTTGGCTTCGAATCTCGTCCGTCGAATCACCACTTCCCGGCGATGCTCGATGTAACAGTTGATGAGCTCCTTCAAACCCAGCGTCTTGGGCCGCCCATGATCGATCGCCAGCGCGTTGACCGTAAAGCCCGTCTCCAGCGCAGTATGTTTGTAGAGATTGTTGATCACGACTTTAGGGATCGCGTCGCGCTTGATTTCGATCACCACCCGCGTGTTCTCATCCGACTCGTCCCGTGCGGCCGTGATGTCGGTGAGGATTTTCTCGTTGACCAACTCACCGATTCGCTCGACCAGCAACGCCCTATTGACGTTATAAGGGATTTCGGTGATGACGATCTGCTCGCGCCCGCCCTTGAGTTGCTCCAGGCCGACCTTCCCGCGCACCTTCATGCTGCCGTGACCAGTGGTGAAATACTCTTTGACCCCCTCCAATCCGCACACCATGCAACCGGTGGGAAAATCTGGTCCTTTGACGTAGCCCATCAGCTCTTTGACCGTGATATTCGGGTTATCAATCTGCGCGCAGACGCCGTCAATGATTTCGCCCAGATTGTGCGGAGGCATGTTCGTGGCCATACCCACGGCGATGCCCGTCCCGCCGTTGACCAACAGATTCGGAAACGCCGCGGGAAACACCGTCGGCTCGGTCTTGGTCTCGTCGTAATTGGGGACAAAGTCCACCGTCTCCTTTTCCATGTCCTCCATGAGCACGGCCCCCAGCGGCGCCAGACGCGCTTCGGTGTACCGCATCGAGGCCGGTGGATCGGCTTCAACAGAACCGAAATTTCCCTGGCCATCTACCAGGCGCTCGCGCATAGCCCACGGCTGGGCCATGTGAACCAAAGTTGGATAGATCGCCTGGTCCCCGTGCGGGTGGTAATTGCCCATGGTTTCGCCCACTATCTTGGCGCATTTGATGTGCTTGCGATTGGGCATCACCCCAAGCTCATTCATCGCGAAAAGTATCCGCCGCTGAGACGGTTTGAGCCCATCGCGCACATCCGGCAGCGCGCGCGAAATGATTACCGACATCGAGTAATCCAAAAACGAGTTCTTTATTTCCTCGGCGACATTGATCTTGGCGATCTTTTCATTGGCGGCATAAAGCGGCGCGGCCGGAGAGGGAAATTCCGGCGATTCGCCCGGTGTGCTGGGTTCGTTTGGCTCGTTTTCGTCGGGCATGGAGCTAGTAAGTTGGGGTATTTCGGCGGTTTCTCGTTAAGCGACAAGCGGCTTGGCGCGCATTGCCAAGCCAGCCAACCGCTATCCTTGCGCGCATCGTGGATTGCCATGTAAAGTCTGCCTTTCGGGCAATCAGTTCCCACATGCGTTTAAGCGCGACCTTTCCCGCTTCAATGGCCGCCAAATCTGCGGCATTAGGCGAGAAGTCGTCTGCGATCAAATCTGCATTCACAAATTCCAATTGGTTTGCTTCCTCGGGCAGGCAGCAATCCGGCAATGTTGTTTTACCTGCTCCGTTCGGCCCGGCCATGACATAGAGAGTCGGCATGGGCGATTCCAAAGAACCAACTCGCGCGCTCCATCACTCCAATGCTCCATGTCTCTAGATGTCCAGATTGCGCACGTTCAGCGCGTTGTCTTCAATGAACTGGCGCCGCGGCTCGACCTCCTCACCCATCAATTTGGTAAACATTTCCTCTGCCTCAATCGCATCCGTTAAATCAATGCGCAGCAGCTTGCGCCGCGACGGATTCATGGTCGTCTCAAACAATTCCTTGGGGTTCATTTCACCCAGACCTTTAAATCGTTTAATGGACAAACCGCGTCGGCCGACTTCCTTGATGCTGACCAGGATTTCGGGGATCGAGAAAAGGGGCTTCACCTGCTGTTTGTCACCTTCACCTTCAATCACTTCAAACAACGGTTTGTCCTGGGCCGAGTAGTGCTCTACGCTCAAGCCCTTCCGCGCCAGTTTATCCAGCAGTTCCTTAATGGCGTGGCTCTCATAAAGTTCCTCGTGACGTGCGCGGCGGGTCGACCCGTTCTTGGCCTTCTCAATGAGCGACGTGTCGCTTTCTTCCTCGCCGGAGAGCCCCAAGTCCAGGTCCGGGTTCTCCGCCCCGAACCTGGCCAGGTCTTCCCGGTCGAGGAAATAATGAACGCTTTCCTCGTTGCCCCGGCGGATCCTCACCAGGTGTTCAGGCAGTTCGTGGGTCATCGGATGGCGATGATCCAGATAAACGGCGAAATCGCCGCCTTTGCGCCGCAGCCCGTTGACGTACTTGTCCAGCGCCTCGAGCAACTCCAGGATCTCGCTTAGTTGCTTTTGTGAGAGCTCCTTTTCGTCCTGCAGGTTGCGCAAGCGCACTTCTTCAGTACCGAGCTGAATGAGGATCCGATTCAACTCCGCGTCATCGTCCACGTACTCGACCCGTTTCTTGCGGGCGATTTGATAGAGCGGCGGTTGCGCGATATACATGAAGCCGCGCTTTACCAGTTCCGGCATCTGCCGGTAAAAAAAAGTCAGCAGCAGCGTGCGAATGTGCGAACCGTCCACGTCGGCATCGGTCATGATTATGATCTTGTGATAACGCAGTTTGCTAAGATCGAAAGCGCCTTCGCTGTCGCCATCGCCAATGCCCGTGCCCACGGCCGTGATCATGGTGCGGATTTCGTTGTTCTGAAGCACCTTGTCCAGCCGCGCTTTCTCCACGTTTATCAGCTTGCCCCTAATCGGCAGAATGGCCTGAAACTTTCGGTCCCGGCCTTGCTTGGCCGATCCACCGGCTGAATCGCCTTCGACGATGTACAATTCTGTATTCGCCGGGTCGCGGTCGGAGCAATCAGCCAGTTTGCCCGGCAGGCCCCCGCCTGTCAGTGCCGATTTTCGCACCGCTTCACGCGCCTTGCGCGCCGCTTCGCGTGCGCGTGCGGCATTTAAGCCCTTCTCCACAACTTTCTTGGCCACTGACGGGTTGGCGTCGAAGTGCGACATCAACCCGTCGTAAGTAATGGAACCCACGATGCCCTCAACCTCCGGAGAAAGGAGTTTCTCTTTTGGTTGGTTATTGAATTTGGGGTCCGGGTGCTTGACCGCGATGACCGCCACCAAACCCTCAAGCAAATCGTCTCCGGTCACAGGCGGGTCTTTCTCCTTGAGCAGGTTGTTCTGCTTGGCGTACTGGTTGACCGCCCGCGTCAGGGCAGCCCTGAACCCGGCCTGGTGCGTGCCGCCGTCCGGATTGTGGACGGTGTTGGTGTAGCTAAGCACCTGCGCGCTGTAACTGTCGTTGTATTGGATGACGACATCCAAAGTAATGTCCGCCTTGCGGCTAACGCCGTTTTGCGTGTACTCGTATGGCCGCCTCCCGCTCAGGACAATCGTCTTGGGATGCAAAGCCTGCTTGCCTTTGCCAAGCTGCTTGACGAATTCCTGGATGCCGTCCTTGTAATAGTACGATTCTCGTTTGGCGTCGGATACCCGTTCGTCCAGGAAGGTGATTTCCAAGCTCGAATTCAAGAACGCAAGTTCTCGCAAGCGCTGGGTGATTAGGTCTGCTTTGAACTCGGTGGTGTCCGCAAAGATTTCAGCATCGGGCTTGAAGGTAACCAGCGTTCCGGTGCCTTTCGCTTTGCCGATTACCTCAAGTTTCTTGGTCGTTTTGCCACGCTCGAATCCCATCTGATGCACTTGGCCGCCGCGGGAAACTTCCACCGAGAACCACTCGGAAACTGCGTTCACACACTTCGCCCCGACCCCGTGTGTGCCTCCCGAATAGGTGTAGCCGCCCTGGCCATACTTGCCGCCGGAGTGCAACGTCGTAAGCACCAGCTCCACCCCTGGAATCTTGTATTCAGGATGCATATCCACCGGAATACCTCGCCCGTTGTCGCGGATCGAAATCGAACCATCCACGTGGACTGTAACGTCAATCCGGTTGCAGTACCCGGCCAGATACTCGTCAACTGAATTATCCAGCACCTCGGTCACGCAATGATGCAGGGCCCGTTCGTCGGTGCCGCCGATGTACATCCCTGGCTTCTTGCGGACAGCTTCCAACCCCTCCAGTTTGCCGAGTTTCGACGCATCATAAGTCTCCGGAGCGTTGGAGACTTCAACCACTTTTTCGGTCGCTTCAAGAACGTTTTCGTCAGGCATAAAAATCGGTCGGATGGGGGCTTTTGGCCATCCAATTGCGCTCCCAAAATTATAAGAAAATTGGCCGCGCTGCACAACGTTTATTTGGGGCGCTTTTACCTGGAAAAACACCACTGGTTGTGGGATGCGCCCCCGCTAAGTCAAGGGGTTGGGCCTGTCCCCAATCGCTTCCAGGCTGGAACAATTTACGCTTTGGGGATGCTTAAACCAACCTGGATTTTGCCGTTTTGGAAAGGGGGCGGCGAGGGCCGATGGTGGTCCTGCGTAGCGCGATTACGGAGCGTGGATGTGTTGCGTGGTGGGGGTTTCCGAAGTCAGTGCGGCAGTTATGACTTAATGTCCCGCGCTTGGAAGGCTGCCGCGCCGACGAGAAAAGTGGTAAGGTTAAAAGCCAGCAAAATGCACAGCGATTCCGCTATTCGCTCCCAGGGAATAGGCTGCGCATAGATGAAGAGCCAGATGCGGAAGTGATAGGGGAGAAACCATTGGTGATAACGGTCGAAAAAGGGGATATTCTCCATTACCAGATTAATGAAAAGAAACGACAGCGACAGTATGGTTGCCGCGGCAGGCTTCATGTTGAAGCACGAAAACATGAAAGCCAGGCCCGAGACTGCGGCAGCATTGATGGCCATAAACAGGTGAGAACCGAGGTATAGTTTGAACCCTTCTGCGGCGCTCAGCGCGTTGAACACCATCCCCGGCCAGGAGACGAACAGACCGCGCCAGGGGAACCAGAAGCGCGCGAAACACAGCGCGGTTCCGCCCAGTACTATGACCAGCACAGTACAGAAGATGACGCCCGCCAGCCATTTCACCAACAAAAGGCGAAGGCGGGAAATTGGCCGGGACAAAATCATGCGCAGCGTGCCGTCTTCGGCTTCCTTGGCGACGAGATCGCCGCCCACCAGCGCGGCGTAAAGTGGCATCAACAGGATTACTTGCGGGATGAGCATGACCACCGCCACGGTGAGCGCAGAGACGTACTCTTCTGCCAGATAGCCATTGCCCGCCAGCATGCGCTGCATGTCGGTTTGCCAGCGGGTAAAGCGGAACGCCAGCAGCATGGCGTTCTGTGCCAGAAGAAAGGCCCCAAAGCCGATGTAGGTGCGTTTCTTGCCGAAGAGCTTCCACAATTCGTTGCGCAAGTGATAGTAGAACATGATTGTTCGCTAAATCGTTAAAGGGCTACAGTGGCTTTACAGGGTGCCGCGTTTGCGCTAATCCAACCATGCAACTAAGTAACTTTGTAACTCATGCAACTCCTCGCTCGCTTTGCATCAGGCTCAAGTAAAAGCTCTCAAGCGTCTCCTCCGAGTGAGCAATCTCGTAAACAGGAATGCCGCGCTCGACGAGCAGCCGCACGACCTGATCTGTGCCGATACCCTGGTTCAAGGCGATGAATTGGCCGTCGCGCTCGTCGGTTATGAGTTCACGGTGGCGAAGTTCCCCAATTGCTGCGGCAAAATCGCCAACCTTGAGCCGGACCCATCGTTCGCGTCGTTTTGTGGCGGCCAGGGAACCTTCGAACACCATTCGCCCATGGTTTAGAACGGCGATGCGGGTGCAGAGTTGTTCCACCTCGTTCAGGAAGTGGGAGGAGAGCAAAATGGTCAGGCGCAATTCCCGGTGCAGCCGCAAAATAGTTTGGCGCATCTCGTGGATGCCTTCCGGATCCAGTCCGTCGCTGGGCTCGTCGAGAATCAACAGCTCCGGCTGGGGCAAAAGGGCCTGAGCCAACGCCAGCCGCGCCCGCATACCGTGCGAATAGGTCCGCACTTTGGAAATCTCGCGCCCGCTCAGGCCGACCCATTCGATGACCTCTTGAATCCGTCGGCGAGGGGTGGGCGCCGTGTAGGAACTGAGGATTTCGAGGTTCCGCCGGCCACTCAGATAATCGTAAAAGGCCGGGCTTTCGAAGATCGCCCCAACTTTCCGGAGAGCCTGGCGGCGATGCATCGCAACGTCGTAGCCGCAGATATGGACCTGGCCACGAGTGGGCCAGACCTGGCCCAACATGATGCCAATGGCGGTGCTTTTGCCCGCGCCGTTGTGGCCGAGCAGGCCGTAGATTTCGCCGGGCGGGACTTGCAACGTCAGGTCGTCCACGGCGACAAGCTGACCGAAGCGTTTTTGGACATTCCTAAGCTGGATCACGGCTTGAGTTTTCCGAGCCAAGTCTCACTTTTTTCCAAGGTGAGCGATCAAGTCGGCCAAATCCTGCGGCGCGAGAACTTTTTCAAATCCTTCCGGCATCAGCGAGAGGCCGGAACTGGTCAAATGATCGAGGTCAGCGCGGAAGATGGTTTCGTCGCCGGAGGCGGAACGCAAAGTGATGCTGTTGGGCGTTTCAGCGGCAATGATGCCGCTGAACTCGCGCTGGTCCTTAGTCACCGCAGTGTAGTTGACGTAGCGCGCCTCAACGGCCCGGTTGGGATCGAGAATGGCCACCAGCAAGTACTCCACGGATTTGTCGGCCAGGGCGCCCAAGTCCGGGCCAACTTGCGGGTGTTCCAAACCTTGATGGCACGCAGCGCAATTCTGTTGGAACAGAACCGCGCCACGGTCCGCATCGCCTGACAAATTCAGCACTGATTGATAGGCCTCAAGCACCTTCTGACGGTCCTGGTTGACGCTCGAAAAGAGCCTTTGGGCACGCTCGCGAATTGGCGGCGCCGGATGCGTGAGCAGTTTTTGTTGGTCCGCCGGGGCAAGTTGGCCGGCGGGAATCTGGCCGGCCTCGAGAGCGGCGAGAAGGCTTTGGGTCCATTCGCGCCGGGTGAACAGAGCAGCAATCAACTCAGGCCGGAGGTCTGGGCTGCTGCTCTTCCAACTCGTCAACAGGGCTTGGGCAACATCGGTCCCGGTGGCACGGCGCAACCCGGCCAGGGCTGCTCGTTGGATTGCGACCGGGAACTGGGGTCCCAGCAATTTGGCCAAACGCGCGATGTCCTGGTCGCGTTCGGTGAGGCCGCGGCCCAGCAGCCTCAAGGCCGGGAGGGCTTCTGATTGCCAAGAGCCGAGTTTGAATTGCGGGTTGCCGACTCCAGGGGGCGAATCGGCCAGCGCGCGCGCCCGAGCGAATAGGCCATCGAGTCGTTGGATGGCATCGTTCAATTCCGGTGCGCCAGTGGCTTGGAGTTGTGGCAGCGAACTGCCGCGCCGGTCCAGCGCATCCAGCACGCCAGCAACGGCACCCAGTTGCCAGGCGGCGTAGGTGGCGCCGCTGGCTTTGCTAATCAGCGCCAGGGCCTCAGCCAGCGAGCGTTGGTCGTCTGAGGCGGTCGTGAGGCCCAGCAATTGGTCCAAAAGCTGTGCTGGCGGCGTCTGCTCCTTGGCGTGATTGAGAATCGCCGCCAACATGGCGCCAACATGCCGCGGCGCGGAGCTCATCACAGCGATTTGAATTTCCGAGCAATCGGGATTTCTTGAGGCGAGGTTGACCAGGGCCAGCCCTGCCAGCGGGTCATCCCATTGGCCCAAGGTAAAGGCGAGTTGATAGCGGACGCCAAGAGCGGGATCGTCCAGGAGTTGGAGCAGCGCCTGGCCGAGGTCGTCGAGTTTCGAGCCGGCGCGGTGAGCCCCTGGCGGCTGGCGGTCGGCGGCTTGCAGGAATGGCTCGCTGATGCGGATGGCGTGCTCGCGAACCGCGGGGTGCGGGTCCCTGAGCGCCCCTTGCAAGAGATCCGGCGTTGTAGCGCAAAGCCCGTCGAGGGTGCAAAGGGCCTGCAGGCGGGTCTTGGGCCGGTTGCTTGCGGCGACCAGCCTCTCCAAGTCCTTGATCGCCCGGTTGTCTCCACGCTCGATCAGCAGTCGTTGAGCGGTGTCGCGCTGCCAGCCGTTGGGAGAATCCAGCGCCGCCACTAATCCGCCGGTATCAAGTTGATCCAGGCGCGGGATCTTTCGCAACTGGACGCCTGCGGGATAAATGCGATATATGCGACCCTTATCGTATCCGGCGCGAAGGTCGAGGCGCTGCTTCACGTCATCGGGGATCCATTGGGGATGCTCAATCACAAGGCGGTACATGTCGGCGATGTAGAGAGCCCCATCGGGCCCGGTCTTGATCATGGTGGGACGGAACCAATTATCGGTTGAAGCCAGGAACTCGCTCTGGAGTTCATCGGCTGCGCGATGGCTGGTAAAGCTGACGCCGTCGGCTTCCAGGATTTCGCGGTGAATGAGATTATAAACCGGTTCGCTGATGAAAACGCTGCTGGCGAAGTCGGGGCCGAAGAGCTCGTCGCGATAAGGCGTGGGGCTGTTGGCGGAGGTGACGCGACCGCTGGCGCCGATGTCGTTGAATCGTTGAAGGGCGCGGGAGATGGCAAAGACGCGCGTGGCATCCGGGTAGCCGGCCAGCATGCGGCGGGTAGTGTGGACCGCCAGATTTGGGTTGCGGGCAAGGTAATGCTCGGGAAGAAAGTAATGCCAGAGCCAGGCACTGTTGTTATTGCCGAACCAATTGCCCCAGTCGTCACGATGCCGGCCAAACTGAGTGCCACCGGCTTGGGTTTCAAAGGAGCCGTCCTGCGGGCGAAAACGAAAATCCCGACCGCTGATGTCCACGGGTTTGGGAAGTTCGCGCTGCTCTAGGCTACGGATCGGCTGTCGGGTGTCGCGGGCGTTGCGGTGGGTCGGGGCGGACGTGCGTCCTACGTCACGGATGGCGCCGCCACTATCACCGTTGGCGCCGTAGAGCCAATTGTCCAGCCCGTAGTCGAAGCCGTTGAGCCGATGTTGCTGATTGCCCTCGCCAAAACCACTAAATAGAACCTCGCGCTTGTCGGCCCGGCCATCGCCATCGGTATCTTCAGCGTAAAAAATCTCTGGCGCGGCGCTGACGATTACGCCCTTGCCCCAGGGAATCACGCCAGTCGGAAAATTCAGGCCTTCGAGAAACACAGTGGATTTGTCATAGACGCCGTCATGGTTGGTGTCTTCGAGGAAGCGCACGATGCCACCCGGTTTGCCCTGGCCATCCACGCCCAGCGGATAATCGCCCATCTCCACGACCCACAACTTGCCGTCGGCGCCCCACTCGAAGGCGATTGGGTCCTGAACCAGCGGTTCGCAGGCCACCAGGTCCACTTTGAAACCTGGCCGCGCGTGGATGGCCTTGAGGGAGGCTTCGGGCGAGAGGGCCGGGGGTTGGAGGCCGGCCAGCAACTCGTCGAAAGTGCGGCGCTCCACCTTGTCAGGCAGGGTTGAAGTGTCCTCGTTTTGCACCCAGAGGTGCCGTGAACGGAACCAGGCGCCATTGTTGCTGCCGCCGCGGCAAATCATGGGAATCTCCCCAGGCTGACCGCGCTGGCCGGAAAGGACTTCCCGCGACCAGCCGGTTGGAAATCCTAAGTACGGTTTGGCAACGAACAGGTGCAGGGAAAAGGACTTTTCGTTTGAGAAAATCACGTCGGCAAAACCGTCCTGGTTGACATCCACGAACCGCAACCCGTTGTCGCGGCCCTGCTCATTAACGATGGAGGTGTTGGCCGGCAATGAATAGGGCAACCGTTTCCAGGTCTCTTGCTCGTCCGACCAGGAGAAGACCGCGTTTTGCGATTCGTTGGCCACGATGAATTCACAGCGACCGTCACCGTCAACATCACGCAGGCGCACCCCACAATCCCGCATCCCCTCGGCGGCATCGCCACTGGCAGTGAAGATGGCTTTGCCATCCAGCTCCAGCCCGCTCAGCAGCGATTCGTCCTTAAGCCACTCGACGCCATCGAAAGTCCAGGCCTTCGCGACAGCAGAGTTGTGAACGAGCGCAGTTACGCGCCCGTCCGCCCGGAGGATCCCGAATCGCACGCCCGTCTCCTGCCGGCGGCCTCGCGCGTCGCTAGCGGTCAGGGGAATGGGAAATCCGGTGGTGGACCAGGATTTGGTCTGCGGATTCCAGACGCGGGTTTGGCCTAAGTGTTCGTTGGCCAGAATGACGTCGAGGTATCCGTCGTCGTTCAGGTCCAGGAGCCGGACGCCGTTGTCCAGGCCATTGACGTCGCGCAGCGGCTGGCCGAGCAAAAGATTCTTATCCAGTCGCTCCTGCGCTTCGCGAAAAGTCAGGAACTTGGCTTTTCTGCCGTGGTTCCGGACTGCGTAATCAATGAACTCAACGATTTGATCGCTGCGAATCCAGCCGTGCGGATGAAAAATCAGGGTCATGGTCCCCTGCTTGAGAACGGTCGCATCGAGCGCCGCTTTCCAATCGGCGACGGTGGCAGGATTATTCGTGCCTTGAAGATGCTGGGCTTCCCAATCGCTGGGCACCATGGCCGGAAATTCCCAGCAGAGTTTTCCAATCACATAGGGGTAAGGATAGTTCTCGATGGTGGTGGCGAAGGCAGGGAAGGGCAGGTATTTTGGGAATTTCTCGCGGCCATCGGAATCGAGGACCAATTGAGGCGGCAAGGAAGGATCATTGGTCGTGGTAAGGTTCATAATCGAGGAATCAATAGCGAGGAATTGCCCGGCGCCGTTGGTCAGGTTGAAAATCTCGGCATAGAACCGCGGGCTGGGGCTGTTCATCGAATCACAACACGGCATGCGGAACGCAACGGGTTTGTTGCCTCGAATGCGATTGAGCAGTTCCACACAGCCATGATAGGTGTCGGCCGCGGCTTGGAAATTGTCCTGGGCCAGAAAGGGGCACGGATGGCTGAGCGTGTGTGCCTCCAAGGAGAGACCTTCCCGGAGCCAGCTTTGGAATTGCGGCTGCTGTGGGTCAGTGGCGACAGTCATCATGCTGACCGGGGCGCGTCCGTCAATTTGCTTGAGCCGCTCCAAAATCGGGCGGAGAAACTTTTCCCATTTCTCGGACTGGTTAAGGTCGTCAATAGCCAGAATCACGACGGCTTGGACATCCGGCTCCCCGATCCACTGAGGGGTGGTGAGCTTGGGAAAGTCTCGCCCGACGTAAAACGGGTCGTTTCCGTCGAGATACGTCAAACGATTGCCATCGGGCGTGCCGCTCGAAGGGTTCTCCGCGGAAACGGTAGTTGAAAGTATCGCGGCCAAGAAGAACGGCGGCAGGAAACGACGAATCATCGTAGTGAACTTATCGCGGAGCCGCGAAACGAAGCGAGGAAAAATTATTTTTCCCGTTTACGAGAGGGCAGAGGTGTGGTAGTAAAAATAGGGCGTTCACCGTTGCGCGGAGGTGGAAAGCCATAAGCATGACTAATCACGCACCAGTTTTAATTGCTGAAGACGACGCGAACGACGCTTTTCTTTTGCGCCGGGCGTTCGCCAAGGCCGGCATCCGCAATCCACTAGTGGTTGTCGAAAACGGACAGGAAGCGATCGATTACATCCGGGGCGCGGGGGCTTATGCCAGCCGCCAGGAGCATCCCTTCCCGTGCATCCTGTTC
>WNGL01005139.1_pt1 | contig 19013 bp, 15 predicted proteins | sample 5400591 | NCBI WGS metagenome assembly WNGL01 (sample SAMN13153377, study PRJNA577476) | soil metagenome | isolation source: 80 cm soil or saprolite under Garry oak tree replicate 1 | place: USA:California | collected 2016-06-15 | reverse complement strand
CTGTGCTTCTCCACACGAACCACTTTTCCCTGAGCGCGGACAAACACCTCGGTCCCCTGGGTAATCTCCGCGGGCAGGGTGAGCGTAATATCAAGCTCGGAGCCGGCCTCGACCCGCTCATCTATCGTGAAATAAACCCCGCGTGTGGATATATCGCGAGTCTTCCCGCTCTTATTTCCTGGGGTGTCCTCAACCGGTATGCGAATGATTACGGGAAGAGAAAGATCGTACCGGCGTGCCGTTCGGCGTTCGCTCATCCTCTAGTCCTCCGCCCCGGGAATACAATGGATGAACTAAGAAAACAGCAATCTACGTGCCACAAGCGCGCGACACTCTAGCGTAACAACAGGTGACCCACTGTTGCGCCCGGGGACCTGTCTTTGTTTTTCAAATATCCCCGATAACTCGCCTAAAGTAAATAGATAAAGCGTGCTGCGGCAGACTGGCGGTGGACTCGCCAGATCGATCGTTTCGCCAAGCCCCACAAACTTACGGGGCCTGTGGAGTGAATCCTCGGACCGAACCGTAACTGCTTTTCTGGAAATAGGCAACAGAGTGGGGGAATAGGAATCCTAGGCTTTTCCAGCCGATGGTGCCACCGGGGCCGCAGTACTAGAACGTTGTCCCCGCGGCGAATCCAGGTTGAATTGCCGCATCTTATAGAGCAGGGCCTTGTAGCTGATCCCCAGCATCTTGGCAGCATCCTTCCGGCACCAGCGTGTTTTCTCCAGAGCGTCGGCGATCGCCTCCATCTCCGCCTCGTCTTTCAATCCGCGCACCAGCGCCTTCAGTCCCTGCTCCTTCGGCGGTGGCGACTCCTCGCGCAGCGAAGAGCGCTGGCGTGTCGCCGCCATCTCCAGCAACTCGCGGAAGCTGCCTTCATCATCCTCGAAGATCACGTACCGTTTGACGAAATTTTCCAATTCACGCAGGTTTCCCGGCCAGGGATAACGAATCGCGGCCTCCAATAGATGACTCGATGGCTGCGGCGCCTCCTTGTTGAACTTCTCGCTGTATTTGGCCAGAAAGTGGCGGAACAGCAGCGGGATTTCTGTGGCGCGCTCGCGCAAGGGTGGCACGTTGATCGAGAGCACGTTCAAACGGTAGTAAAGATCCTCGCGGAACTTCCCGGATTTCATCGCCTCCTGCACATCCACATTGGTGGCGGCAAGCACGCGCACATCCACATCAACCGTGTGCCGTCCGCCCAGACGCGAGTACTGATGATCTTGCAGTACGTGCAGCAGCTTTGCCTGCAGGTGCGTGCTCATCTCTGCAATTTCATCCAGGAAGATCGTGCCCTTGTTGGCCATTTCGAATTTTCCCGGCTTCGCACGCACCGCACCAGTAAACGCGCCCTGTTCGAACCCGAACAATTCCGATTCGAGCAACTCGCCAGGCAGCGCTGCGCAGTTCACTTTCACAAAAGGCAGGTTGCGCCGCGAAGAGCGCATGTGGATCATCCGGGCCACCACTTCCTTCCCCACTCCGCTCTCTCCGCAAATAAACACTGGCACATCCACGGGCGCAATTTGCAGGATCTGCTGGCGAATGCGAACCATTTGCGGACTGGCGGCCAGGAAGCTGAGGTCCTCGGTCAACTGATCGCAGTATTCGCGCAGCGCTTGGTTTTCGGCCTGAAGCTGCTTTTTCCGCCGGCACTTCAGCATCGCGGCATCGAGTTCGGTCTTTTCAAAGGGTTTTGTGAGGTAATCATTCGCGCCCAATCGGATAGCCTCTACGACCGTTCCGACTTCGTTTATGCACGAAAGCATGATGACGTTGAGTGTCTGATCCATCTGCATTATTCGTTTGAGTGTTTCGAGCCCGTTCATCTCCGGCATGAGCACATCCAGGATGATCAGGTCCGGCCGCTCTCCCTCTCCGATTTTCTCCAGCGCCTCGTTGCCGGAGGCCACTGCGGAAACTCCGTACCCTTCCACCTCGAGCAGCGTCTGAAGGTACTTCCGAATGCTCGGCTCATCATCCACAACCATAATCTTTTCTTTTTCCGCCATGCACTTCGCCTTCGCTTTGTCTTACGCGTTGTCTATGGGCAACAAAAATGTGAACGTGCACCCGCGCTGCGGTTCACTGTCCACCCAGATCTTCCCGCGGTGCGCTTGCACAAGACGCTTGGCAATCGCCAATCCAAGCCCCATCCCCGAAGTGTTGCGGTCCACGCGTACGAAATCCTCGAAGATTTCCTGGTGATGCTCGGCCGCGATCCCCGCCCCGGTGTCCGATACCGCCACTTCCACGCTGTTATGCCCCCCGGCAGGTGCCTGGCGCCGCTCGGTGAGCTGTGCGCTTTCGTTCACACGCCGTTCCCAGAAATGCGGGCGCGCCCGCAGCGTCACGCTGCCGCCTGTCGGCGTATGTTTTAGCGCGTTGTCAAGCAGATTCCCGACTGCTTGCTGAACTTTCTGGTAATCAAAGCTGAACACCGGAAGGCCCTTCTCCAACTGTGTTTCCAGCCGGACTTGCTTCCGCTGGAATCCTTCCTGCCATCGCCGTGCAAGCTCCTCAAGGCATTCGACCAAATCATTCTCGCGCTTTAGCTCGTGCGCTGCTGAAGCCAGAAACACTGTCTTCTGGCGGTTCACTTCCTGCAATCGCAGATACGCAGCCAGGAGGTTCCGGTAGGTGATTTCCCGCTCTTGCAGGAGTTCCTGGACCGTGTGCTGCGCTTCTGCGTCGGCAGCGTGGCGGCTAGGGTCATTCCCCTCTTCCATTTTCACCACCAGCCAATCGGATTCGCAAATCCATTGGATCCGCGCGCGTGCCTTTCCCGAAGGCAAGTCCACTTGCAGGTTTACTTCCTGTTGTGCGTCAACAATCTGGTCAAAAATCACTTTTGGGTCAACCCTGAACACATCGCTGAACAGATTCAAATCCGTATCTACGTGGAACCCGTGCGCTTGCAGCATCTGCTGGGCGCGCTGGTTGCCGAAAACAAACCTGCCTCCACGCTCCGCCAATACGATGACCTCATCCAAGCCATCCAGCAAACCACTGACGACCCTCAGTGGTATTGGACCGCCCTGTTGCTGATGCCTTGCTGTTAGAGTCCTCAAGCGGCTGTCTCCAGACACCCATTCGCCTTCAGAGGCAGTGGAAATTCTTTTCCTGTAAGATGGGCATTGCATCCTCGCAGAACTCTTGAGGGCTGTCAATGGTAAAGGTGTTCCATTTGCGCAAATCGAGAAAAAATGGGGACTAAATGTACTCAACGAGGTCCAGAAAAGCAGCGCGAACTAAGCTTGCGTTTGGTGTATCTTATTGGTGTCTGGTGTGTTAGATAGAGACCCATTATTTCTCAGTTGTGGCAGACAAGCTGCACCTGTTTCCCTGGTACTGGTCCGCTAGTACCCTCTGAGACGTGGGCTGTAGGACTAGAGGTCACCATAAGGTGAGAAAGGGAGAACATGCGCTTAGACCTTGATATCAGCGCCACCGGGGCATTTCTGGCGTGCACGAGGCTTTTGCGCATAGATCAATCAGTTAGCCTTACAATTCCGGCTCCGTCGCCTGCAACTGGTTCGGGCATGCCCCCAGAAACACCCCCTATCACAGCCAGGGTCAAACGCGAGCATGCGGGTGGAGGTGTGCATTTGGTCGGCGTGGAATTCCTGAGGCCCCTGAATTAGGTTCTTTTCTCCCTCTGGGTGAGAAGGACTCGGCAGGAAAGTACGAAATGGTTTCTGCCGGGGCATCCTTAGTTCCTGTGCCTTGGAATCTACAATAACGGCCAGCCGCTAAGTCCTTTATAATGAGTAACTGGGTATGTAAAACCCTATTGATTCTCCCGAATGGGGTGAGTATAATGGGGCTTAGATTGCTCTGAGATTTCCAAGACTAATCTGCTATCCCAATTCCCCGTTGGGGTATGCTGAGGTTGAGTGGATTGCCGATGCCCAGCCCCGGTGACCCCGTAATGCCCCATATCCCTGTAGAGGATTCATTCCTCGAACTCCTTGCGGATACCCTCGAAACGCTCGATATCCCTGCCCGCGGCCAGTTCTTGCAGCGGTATTTCCGGACCATCACGCAGCTTGAATTGAATGAAGCTCAGTGCCTGCAATTCTGGGATCAGACGCTCGAGCGCCGGCGCGAGCTTTCGCTTACCGTGGGGCGCCCTGTTTCGTTGAAGACCGCACTGGTGGACGTGCTGTCTTCGTCGAATCAGCTTCGCGTTCCGGTCGTGATGGAATACGGTGAGCTCAAGAAACTTCAAATGGATGCGGCCACTGACGCCCTTACGGGCCTCTACAATCGCCGCCTGTTCAACGAGTACTTCGAGAAGGAATTGAATCGTGCGCGGCGCCATTCCCAGCAACTCGCGCTGGTTATCATGGACCTGCACCGCTTCAAGGAAGTCAACGACCAGTTTGGCCATCCACAGGGTGACGAAGTGCTGCGCCTCGCGGCACAAACTTTGAAGAAGTGCATGCGTACTTCGGACTATGCCTTTCGCATGGGCGGAGACGAATTCGCATTGTTGCTTCCGCAGGCCGACGCCGACCAGGCCGCTGCGCTGGGCCGCCGCGTCCGCGTTGCGTTTGAAGACGCCGTGCGCTCACTCAAACTCGGCGTTGCCGTCGGCCTCGATCATGGCGTCGCGGTTTATCCTCAGGATGGTGAGCAGGGCGAAATTCTCATTCGCGTCGCGGACGAACGCCTTTATCGTCTCAAGCATATGAATCATCGTCCGGAAGTCGCGCCTCCTCCGACGGAGAATTCCACGGCCGGCCCAATCCTCGTGAAGCCCCCGGCGGCGACTCCCGCACCTTCGCCGGTTCCGCAGAATCACCAGAAGCCCGTCGAAAAGAAAGCGGAGGCTGCGGCAGTGGCGGCCGGCTCGGCTATTCCGCCGCCCCGGGCACCCGTAGAGTCATTCGTTCCGCCGGCTTCGCTTTCAAAGCCATCCTCCGAGCACCGTCGTGCCGAGCGCGTTTCCCTGGTGGGAACGCGCGCCTACGCTGTGGTGGGAGACGCTGCCCGCAAAACCGCTCGCGTGCTCGATCTTGGTTTCGGCGGAGTCGGTTTGCAGTTCGATTCCTCTGAAGAACTGAACGAAACATTTCCTGCGGTCCTGCACGTGCCCATTCTCCCCCCCGTTCGAGTCACTCTGCGGCGCGTCTATGTGCAGCGCACGGTCAGCGGCCCGATGCGCATCGGCTGCGCGTTTGTTGCGTGAACCCGGACTCCCCGAGCGCAGCCGCTCGCAAAAACACCGGAACTCAAGTATGATGTCTGATTGTCTCGCGGCCTAGCGACGCGGCTGTAGCCTCTCCGACGATTTCAGGGAAGAGCCGTGCAGACCGGCCGCGCTTGACGGGAGCACCCATGAAAGCAGGAATCCACCCCGATTATCACCCTGTCACCGTTCACTGCGCATGCGGGCACACGTTCAAGACTCGCTCGACGGTCAAAGGCGAGTTCCTCCGCGTAGAAATCTGTTCAAACTGCCATCCCTTCTTCACCGGCAAACAGAAGCTCGTGGATACTGCCGGACGCGTCGAGCGGTTCCAGAGGAAATACGCAAACGCCAAGGCAGCGAGTCAAAAGGCAGCGGACGCAAAAACAGCCGGCAAGAAGTAGCTGCTGTTTCTTGTTTCGCACTCCCGTATCTTTCCCCCGGTATGGAATTGCTTTGCGGACGCGCGTGTCCCTCTGACAATACCCACCGGTGATATCTGCAAGGTTTTCTTCGCCCTGCGGGTGTAAAATGCTGCCGCACAATGTCCTCTCAAGCGAGAGCTTCCGAAAGCGCCGCCGCGGCACCCCTCGTGGAAACGGCCGCGCCGCGCGTAACGCTTCGAAACTCTTTCGCCCACCCGTTTGACTCGGCCATCGCTGCAGCCCGTACCTGCTATTCCCCGCGTCTCATCGGCCCGCAGGAAATTTCAGAAAAGCAGCGCGTCAATATCGGCGCAGCAACATTCTATGGCGGGCACCACACCGTTTATCAACACGCCCACTTTGAATTCGGCCTCGAGAATGTCACCCGCCAGTTCGTCTGGTCATTCCTTCACGCGCATCCCTTCTACAATTCCGAGCAGCAGAGCCAGCGCTACGTGCGTCTCGACCGCGCCCAGGCCTACGTGCCACCGCCTTCCGGAACATTTGGCGCGCAGGCACGCACCATCTACGAACGTTCTGTGGCGCGTGCTTGGGATTACTACCGCGAGCTGACGGCGCTCCTGACAGCGGACGCTCGCGCCATTCTCGGGGATATCTGGCACGTCAGCGCGATGTCCCACCCAAAGCGCGTGCAAAAAGTGGACCGCGCCGCCGAAAAGCGCGCCATCGAAGTGGCGCGCTATGTTCTCCCCGTCGCGGCATTCACCACTATGGTGCACACGCTTTCCGGCATCGTCCTCCATCGATTGTGGCGTATGCACGCGGCCTCCGATACGCCGAGCGAGGCGCGCCAGGTCATCGGCGAAATGGTCGCGCGCGTCCGCGAAAACGATCCGCAGTTTTTCGATCGTTTTGACACCGATCCGATGGAGGATTTGCCCGAGTGGGACGATACCGCCGCACGCCCGCCACACGCGGAAACCTTCGCGCGCGAGTTTGACGCGCGCCTCCAAGGCAGAACATCGATATTGCTGGATTATTCGGCGAATACCCCGCGCGTCATGGCGGAAGCCTACCGCGCGGTGGTGGGCCTCACGGAGCAGGAGTGCCCCGACGCTGAAGCCGCCGATCGCCTCCTGAATCCCGCTCGAAATCCGTATCGCTTGCAGACGCTCAACATCGGCGTCCACGCGCCCATGATGCGCGCGCTGCAGCATGCCAACTACACCTTCGCCAAGAAAATCAGTCACACCGCCGACAGCCAGGATCAGCGGCACCGCATGGTCCCGGGTTCGCGTCCCTTACTCGTCCTCACCGACACGCGCGAGCCCGACTACATCACTCCGATGCTGATTGCTGGCAACCCGCGCGCCCGCGAAGTCTATCAGCGCGCCATGGCCGAAGCATGGGCGGCCAAGAATGAACTACTCGGCCGCGGCGTCCCGCGCGAATTCGCTCTGTATCTCCTGCCCAATGCCAAAGCGATTCGCCTGATCGAGACCGGCTCGCTGCTTCACCTGCTCCACAAATGGACCATGCGCACCTGCTTCAATGCGCAGGAAGAAATTTACCAGGCATCCCTGGAAGAGGTCGCCCAGCTCCGCGAGGTCCACCCGGAAATTGCGCGATTCATCGGCCCGCCCTGTCATCTTCGCGCAGGCATCGCCACGCCCATCTGCACGGAAGGCTCGCATTTCTGCGGCGTGAAGGTCTGGCTCGATTTCCCCAACATCCAGCGCCGCATATGACCCGCCGCGGAAGCCTGGCCTATTACCTGGCCGCCTGGGTCTGCGGCAGCTTTTTCTTTGCGGCCGCCCGTTTCGTCGCCGCGCCGAAAAGCTTGGACTACCTTCTGACTCCCGATACCCGCGGCTTTCTTGCTGCCGTCTTTTTCGTCCTCGCTTACGGGTGGCTGTGCACTCTTGGTTTGGCTCTCTTACTGAGATGGCTTGCAAAGGTTCTGCAATGGGGGAGCGCCTTGCCGTGGTCGGTTTGCGGCGGGGCGCTGGCCTTGCTCTTCGCACTCATATTCACTCTCTTTCCGGAAAACTTGACGGCTCGCTCGGGATGGCTGCGATTTCTCAGCGAGCTGTTCAGACTGAATAGCGCGAATGGCGTCCCGCGGAATTTCCAAACAGCGCTCACGGTGTTGGCAACGATCCTCGCCGGCACGGCCACCGCATATGTCCTCTTCCGCATCGACCGCGCTTTTGCCCCGCCCAAGGAAACCTCTATAGCATAAGCTTTGGCCGGTGCTGTTCTGGCGTACGCTGACGCACTCGTCCACGAACCGCGAGTCGCAAGTCACAGCTCACCAGCATCCAATTGATTTTTGCGTCCATTCGGTCTACCCTGAAGCTTGGCAAGATTGCCATGCAAGCTGCGTTCTATTAGCTGGTTCCTCTCCCGACCCTATTCCTTGGGGTAGCCGCGGGGCTGTTTCTTCTTTCGGATTTCATATTTCAAGTTTCGGATTTTCCCTAAAAGGATTCGACATGGCCACGCTTACGATATTTGAAAAACTCGATCAGCTCGAAGCTCGCTACGACGAGTTGACCCGGCAGATTTCTTCGCCCGATGTCCTCGCCGATTCGGCGCGCTATCAGAAGCTCGCCAGGCAGCACGCCGAGCTTTCCGAACTCGTCGCCAAGCACCGCGAGTGGAAGCAAATCGAAAAAGACCTCGCCGGCGCTCGCCAGATGCACGTCGAGGCGGACGACCCGGAAATGAAGCAGCTGGCCCACGAGGAAGAAAAGCAACTCGCCGAACGCAAAGAAATCGTCGAGCGCGAGCTGAAGGTGCTCCTTCTGCCGAAGGACCCCAACGATGAAAAGAACGTCATCGTGGAAATCCGTGCCGGAACCGGCGGCGACGAGGCGGCGCTATTCGCCGCCGAACTCTTCCGCATGTACTCGCGGTATGCAGAATCGCAGAAGTGGCGTGTCGAGGTGCTCGAGAGTTCGCCCTCCTCTCTGGGTGGCCTGAAGGAAGTCGTTGCCGCTATCCAGGGAAACAAGGTGTACTCTAAACTGAAATACGAGAGCGGCGTTCACCGCGTCCAGCGCGTACCGGCCACCGAGCAGCAGGGCCGCATCCATACCTCCGCAGCCACCGTTGCGGTTCTTCCCGAAGCCGACGAGATTGACATCAAGATCGAGCCAAAAGATCTCCGCGTTGACACGTTCTGCTCTTCGGGGCCCGGCGGGCAGTCGGTGAATACCACCTACTCGGCCGTTCGCATCACCCACATCCCCTCGGGCCTGGTGGTTTCTCAGCAGGACGAAAAATCGCAAATTAAGAACCGCTCCAAAGCCATGCGCGTTCTTCGCGCGCGCTTGTATGAGATCGAGCAAGAGAAGCAGCACGCCGCCATCGCCGCCGAGCGTCGCGGGCAAATCAAGACCGGCGACCGCTCGGAGAAAATCCGCACGTATAATTTCCCCCAAAACCGCGTCACCGACCATCGCATCGGGCTGACCGTTCACCAGCTCACCGAAGTCATGAACGGCAAGCTCGGCCCGATTGTGGATGCCCTGGTGGCCCACTACGAATCCGGGCGGCTCAAGCAGGAACTGGTCGAAGCATAAATGCGGAGGTGAATCATGTTGCGGCGACCCGATGCATGGCCAGGTTGCTCCTGGATGAAACGATGGGATCAAGGAATCGGCGGTGCGAAAACCGCGCCGTCACGACCGCAGACCGCTCCGTGGTTCGTGAAGTGGTTTTGGGTATTCTACGGGGTTTTTATGTTCGCGGTCTTCGCGGGAACCTATTACCTTCGCGGTCCGGGGTATCTCTTTCCAAAGCATTCACCGCTCGTACCCTACGAATCCACGATTCACTTTGCCGGATTGCCGCTGCTTGCTTACGGTGATACACCCCGTGGAATTGTCGCCGTAGGAGGCCGGCCTGTAGGCGTTCTGGCTGTGGGTGGCATTGCAGTGGGCTTGATCGCCATCGGCGGCGTGGCAATTGGCGGAATCGCGCTTGGCGGGCTTTCGATCGGGATTCTTGCCTTGGCGGGCGGAGCGCTGGGTTGGTGGGCCGTGGGTGGTGGGGCAGTCGGCAAATATGCGTTTGGCGGGTTGGCTTTGGGCGACTACGCCTATTCAGGAAACGGCATCGCGCTGGGCCGTTATGAAGCTAGCGGCCGCCAGAAAGAGCGATTATTCGGATGAAACAGGTCGCACAAACATTCACACTTCGCGATGCCCTCAAAGAGGGGATGGCCAGGATGCGCGAGGCAGGCGTGCCGTCGCACACCCTTGCGGCGGAGCTCTTGCTGATGCATGCGACGGGCCGCGACCGTGCCTGGCTCTACGCGCATCCCGAAGAATCCGTCGAGCCTGCGATTGCGGAGCGTTATCTCGAATTGGTCGCCCGAAGGTCGGCCGGTGTCCCCACACAATACCTCACCGGAAAACAGGAATTCTGGGGGCTCGAGTTTGAGGTCACTCCGGACGTGCTGATTCCGCGGCCCGAAACCGAGCACGTTATCGAAGTTGCTCTCGACCGCCTGGGATTGCGTCAAGCCGGTCGTGGGCGTTCGGCAAATACAAACGCTTCCGAACTCCTGATCGCAGACATCGGAACAGGCTCCGGCTGCATCGCCATCGCCCTGGCAAAGGAATTGCCCACCGCGGTCATCTATGCCACGGACATTTCCCCTGCGGCCCTCGCAGTCGCGCGCCGCAACGCCGCGCGACATAAGGTCTGCGATCGAATTCAATTCCACCAATGCGATCTATTGGGAAGTTTTCTCCGCCCGTCAGCAGTCACGAGTCACGAGTCACATTCCCTGGACTTGGTCGTCAGCAATCCTCCCTACGTCGGCCGTAACGAAAAACAGAGCCTCCAGCGGGAGGTCCGCGAACACGAGCCAGAGTTCGCCCTTTACGCCGGCGAAGGCGGAAACGACCTTTATGAGCGTCTGATCCGCCAGGCGGCGGAGCGCCTGAAGCCCGGAGGAATCCTTGTCCTCGAGTTGGGATACAACTCCCTTCCTGCTGTCCGTCCGCTTTTGGAAAACCCCGCGTGGCGAAATGTCGGTGTCACCAACGATCTTGCCGGAATCCCCCGTGTCCTCGCCGCGGAAAAAAGCTCCGCTTCCGGGTCGCACCGTGCCTGAGTTGGCTCGCTTCCGCGCAAAAACAGATCGAGCGGCCACCGCCACGCCCCTTCCGCCCGAAGCCTCGATCCTGCACGTGGACATGGACGCATTCTTCGTCTCCGTAGAACTGCTGGCGCGGCCGGAGTTGCGCGGCAAGCCAGTCGTTGTCGGAGGCCGCCCGGATCAGCGCGGCGTGGTGAGCGCGGCGAGCTACGAAGCCCGCAAATACGGCATTCATTCTGCGATGCCCTTGCGCACCGCCGGAAAGCTCTGCCCGCACGCCGTCTTTCTCGACGGAAGCCACAAGCTGTACGGCGAATGGAGCGACCGCATCGCAGCGATTCTCGCGAAGTACTCGCCGGTCGTCGAGATGGTTTCCATTGATGAAGCGTATCTGGATTTGTCCGGCACGGAGAGGTTGCACGGGCCATCGCTTGCCGCCGCAGACCGCTTGCTTCGTGAGATCACCAGTTCTACGAACTTGCCATGCTCCGGAGGACTCGCTTCCACGCGTCTCGTGGCCAAGGTCGCCTCCGATCAGGCCAAGCCCCGCGGCCTGCTTTGGGTGGCGCCGGGAAGCGAAGCCGCATTCCTCTCGCCCCTCGGTGTCCGCAAAATCCCCGGCATCGGGCCGGTGACCGAGCGCGGATTGAAGGCGCTCGGCATCGAAATTGTCGAGCAGCTTGCCGCGGCTTCCCTGGAAAAACTCGAGGGAATCTTCGGGCAATGGGGTACGGCACTTTACCGGAAAGCCCGCGGACAGGATTCCTATGAGTTTCTTGTGGATGCCGAGCCGAAATCCATTTCACAAAACCACACTTTCGGCGAAGACACAACAGACCGCGCGGCGCTCGACGCCATGCTCAGCCACCTGACCCAGAAGGCCTGCAAACGGCTGCGCGAGTCCGGCCTCGAGACGCGCACGGTGACCCTGACCATCCGCTATGCGGGATTCGATACGCACACGCGCTCGAAAACCCTTCCCGAGCCGACCTCTCTCGACGCCGTCATTCTCGCTGTCTTCCGGCACCTTTTTGATGTCCACTGGAACCGCCGGAGGAAAATTCGCCTTATCGCAGTATCTCTCAGCGGATTTCAACACGGCGCGAAACAACTCGGCCTCCTGGACTCCGCCCGCCGCGAAAAATTGGACCAGCTAACCCTCGCCGCTGACCGCCTGCGCGACCGCTTCGGCTTCTCCAAAGTGCAATTCGGTGGTTCTCTCCGCCGGGAAAAGGACTAGCTCCGGCAAGAACTCGACTCCTCTGCCGTATAATGGCGACCGATGTCCCCCCACACGCTTGCAGACCGCATCTGCCGCACTCTCCGCGCCAATGGCCATCAGGCCTTTCTGGTCGGTGGTTGTGTGCGCGACCTCGTGCTGGGTCGCGAACCTGCTGACTTTGACGTCGCTACCGATGCGGTTCCCGAACGAGTGCAGGAGTTGTTCCCAAACGCCAATGCTGTCGGCGCGCAGTTCGGTGTGGTCATTGTGACGGAAGAAGGAACGCACGTCGAGGTCGCCACCTTTCGTTCTGACGTCAGCTATTCTGATGGACGCCACCCCGACGCGGTCGTCTATTCGCACACACCGCAAGACGACGTGCAGCGTCGCGATTTCACCATCAATGGACTCCTCCTCGATCCGCAGACCGGCGAAGTTCTGGACTTTGTGGGTGGCAAGGCCGATGTACAAGCCAAACTTATTCGCGCGATTGGCGATCCGGTGCGGCGCTTTGTCGAAGACAAGCTGCGCATGATGCGGGGGGTGCGATTCGCAGCACGCTTCGGCTATGCCATCGAACCGGCCACTTTTGCCGCAATTCGCCAGCACGCCCACGAAATCGGCCAGGTTTCCGCCGAACGCCAGCGCGATGAGCTTACCAAGACGTTGACAGAGGGTGCGGCTCGCCGCGGGTTCGAATTACTGGATGACCTGGGATTGCTGACCCACGTGCTTCCGGAAGTCGCGCGCATGAAAGGTGTCGAGCAGCCTGCTCAATTCCACCCCGAGGGTGACGTCTCGGTTCACACCCGCCTCATGCTCGAAGGGCTGTCCGCCGGGTGCTCTCCGACACTGGCCTGGGGCGTTCTTCTCCATGATGTGGGGAAGCCTCCCACGTTTTCGTCCCCAACCGGCCCCGACGGGCGGATCCGGTTCGATGGGCATGTCGAGGTAGGCGGGCGCATCGCTGAGGATATCTGCCGGCGCCTGCGTTTCTCGAATGAAGACACGGAGCAGATTGTGGCCTTGGTGGAGAATCATCTTCGCTTCAAGGATGTATTCGAAATGCGCGCGTCGACGCTCAAGCGATTTGTGCGTCTCCCGCGTTTTGACGAGCATCTCGAGCTGCATCGCCTGGATTGCCTCTCGAGCCATCGCAATCTTGACGCGCATGCGTTCGTTGTGCGCTTTCTCAAAGAGACTCCCTCGGAGCAGGTGCGGCCTCGCCGCCTGCTCACCGGTGACGATCTGCACGCAATGGGATTTCTCCCTGGACCCCGGTACAAGGAAATCCTGCAGGCCCTAGAGGACGCCCAACTGGAAGGCCGCTTGGCGGGACGGGAACAGGCCATCGAATTCGTCCAAAGGAACTATAAGCTGTAAGACATTGAGATATTTACATTTAGCGAATGGGTTGACGTGGGGCGGGCTTGTGTGGTAGAAACGTGAGTATAGGAGGCTAAGGAAATCTCACTGTCCTGTTTTCTAGGCTGTACCTTTTAGCCTCAGGCTGCATCTAAATCCTTTGAGTATCTAAGCAAGGTCTGCGATGCTCCTATTTGGTAGGGGTAACAATGACTGACCCAAAATTTCGTCTTCCGGAGCAATTGCCCATCCTGCCTGTGCGGGAAACAGTGCTGTTTCCGGGCGGTGTTCTGCCTCTGACCGTCGGCCGCGAGAGCTCGCTTGCCCTGGTGAATTCCCTCGAAAACTCCGAAAAGGTTCTCGGAATCGTGGCGCAACTCGACCCTCGGATAGAGGAGCCCACCGCCAGCGACCTCCACTCGGTTGGCACCGCGGCGCGAATTCACAAGCAAGTAAAAATGCCCAACGGAAATGTGGTCATTTTCCTGGAAGGGCTGCAGCGGATCCGCTTGGTAGACCTGCTCAGCTTCAAGCCCTTTCTGCGGGCGCGCGTGCAGCCCGAACCGGATGTCACGGGTCCGAGGGACGCCGAGCTGGAGGCGCTCGAGCGCAATGCCCAGGACCTATTCCGTAATGTCGTCGCCCATTCCCCGCAGCTCTCCGACGAACTTCAGACAGCGGCCATGAACATTGAAGATCCGGGCCGTTTGGCGGACTTCATTGCCGGAAATCTGCCTTCTCTCTCAACGCTTTTGCGGCAGGAGCTGCTGGAGACTGGCAGTGTGCGGAAACGTTTGGAAATCCTCATCCGCGAGCTTTCCAAAGAACTCGAAGTGCTGGAGCTCCGCAGCAAGATTCAGGAGCAAGTGCAGGAGCAAGTGAGCCAGAGCCAGCGCGAGTATTTGCTGCGCGAGCAGATGAAGGCGATTCAGAAGGAGCTGGGCGAAAGCGAAGACGGCCAGGCGGAGATCGACGAGCTGCGCAAGAAGGTGGAAGAGTCCGGAATGCCCGCGGAGGCGCGCAAGGAATGCGACCGCGAGCTGAAGCGACTCCAGAAGATGACGCCCGCTTCCGCGGAATACATGGTGGCGCGGACGTATCTCGAATGGATGACTTCGCTTCCCTGGGCCAAGTCTTCCGGAGCGGAAGAGATTGACATTTCCAGGGCCCACGAGATTCTCGACGAGGATCATTACGATCTCGAGAAAGTCAAAGAGCGCATCCTCGACTATCTGGCCGTAAAGAAACTCCAACCGGGGATGAAGGGGCCGATTCTGTGCTTTGTGGGACCGCCGGGCGTCGGCAAAACTTCGTTGGGAAAATCCATCGCGCGAGCGCTGGGCCGGAAATTCGTGCGCATGTCCCTGGGCGGAATGCACGATGAAGCTGAAATTCGCGGCCATCGGCGCACCTACATCGGCGCATTGCCCGGCCAGATCATTCAAGGCATCCGCCGCGCGGAAACCAACGACCCGGTGTGCATGCTGGATGAAGTGGACAAGCTCGGCCGTGATTTCCGGGGCGATCCCTCGTCGGCGCTGATGGAGGTTCTGGACCCGGAGCAGAACGCCACGTTCCGGGATCACTATCTCGACGTTCCGTTTGATCTCTCCAAGGTGCTTTTCATCGCCACGGCGAACTGGATGGACCCGATTCCCGATCCACTGCGCGACCGCATGGAGATCATCGAGCTTCCGGGCTACACCGCCGAGGAAAAGCTGCACATAGCGCGGAAATACCTGATCCCGAAGCAGGCCGCCGAGCACGGCATCAAGGCAGGGGAGCAGCTCGAGTTCGCCGACGAAGGCTTGCAGGAAATTATTCACAGCTACACGCGGGAGGCAGGCGTGCGCAATCTCGAGCGCGAAATCGCCACCCTGGCCCGCAAACAGGCCCGGCGAATTGCCGAAGGGAACACGGAGCGGGTCGTCGTAACGCCGGAAGTGGTCCGCCAAGTCCTTGGCGTTCCGAAGTTTCGCGTGGAAAAGGAGATTGAGGAGCGCGTCAACCAGCCCGGCGTATCCATCGGCCTGGTGTGGACGCCCGTTGGCGGCGACATCGTCTTCATCGAGGCCAGCCGGATGCGCGGCGGCAAGCAGTTCACGATGACCGGACACCTCGGCGAAGTGATGCAGGAGTCCATGACGGCCGCACTGACCTGGGTGCGCGCGAACGCCGAACGGTATGGCATTGACCCGGACTTCTTCCGCAAGCAGGACATCCACATTCACGTTCCGTCGGGCGCGGTGCCGAAGGATGGTCCCTCAGCAGGTGCGGCGATGGTGACGGCCCTGGTGAGCCTGCTGAGCGGGCGCACGGTGAGGCCGCGCGTGGCTATGACCGGCGAATTGTCTCTCGCCGGCGTGGTATTGCCGGTGGGCGGGATCAAAGAAAAAGTTCTCGGCGCAAAGCGGGCGGGGATTCATGAGGTGATCCTGCCGGCGGACAACCAGCCGAACGTGGTGGAAGATCTCCCCGAGCATCTGCTAGAAGGAATGAAAATTCACTACGTGCACACACTCGATGAGGCGCTGGAACACGCTCTCTCGAAGGAGAAAGTCCTGCCGATGCCGCTGCCGAAGAGCGAACCGGCCAAGAAAATCCCGTCCGAAGGGATCCCGCCGGTCCATTAAGACAAATGCATTTGCGTCGTGACGGCCTGGCGATTCCCGCCAGGCCGTCTTTGTTTTGGCGGGCCCGCCAGAAACAGCACGCGATGTGATACATATTTCTGGTGCCGTTCAGGCGAACTCCGAAGCCATCGCGCCCTGTCATGCTTGCCGCCGGGATGTGCGATGCGCTCGACCGCGATCGCATTGTGCCGCGCTTCGTGGATACCTACGTCGTCGAGCACGGGCGCTACGGACTGCAAGTCCATGCTACCCGCTATCGCGAACTGCTCGACACGATTGGACGGGAAGCGTTGCTGGTGATGACCACGCGGGCGCTCGAGGCACACGCTGAATGGACTGCCGGGAGGAAGCCTCGTCCCAGCCAGCGCGAGGCGGCACGGACCCTGCGGACGCTGCGCGGGCAATTCCTGGCCGCGCTGACGAGGCAGCAAGACTGGAGCGCGGGTGACGCACTCGAATTCCAAGCCGATTTGGCGCTATATGAGTCGCCCGGAGCCCCCGCACTAAGACAGAAGAGGCACAGGCAAGGACCATTCGTAGATCGCTGCGCGTTCCTGCTGGACCCTTCGTTCCTAGAGCAGGCGCGAGCGGCTTCAGCGAAGCTCTTGCTGGAGCTAGAGCAGTTCGCCGATTCCCTGGTGAAAAAAATCTTCCCTTCCGCGGGAAAGCGGTGAGCGGGGTTGCGGCGGCCCTCGGCCTAGACGATTCGTTCGACCTGCACGGCCGTACCATAGGCCAGCACTTCGGTGACGCCCTGCATGACCTCCGTGGCATCGTAGCGCATGCCGATGATGGCATTGGCACCGTGCTCGGAGGCATGCTGCATCATCAGCTCGAAGGCATCTTCGCGGGTCTTCTCGCACAAGTTGGTCAAGATGGTGATGTTCCCGCCGACAATCGTTTGCACTGCTGCGGCAAGATTTCCGAGCACGCTCCGCGAACGCACGATGATCCCGCGCACGATTCCGAAGTTTCGAACAATGCGATAGCCGGGGAGCTCGAGGGCACTGGTCACCAAACTTGCGTTGATCCGGTCGTTCATTCGCTGTCCTCCTCAGGACCAAGGATAACTGGCACGATTCTACCTGCGACACCTGCTGGTGCGGAGAAGATTCGCTTCTGCTATTCTCGCGGCATGGAGAACATCTTCTACATCGTGGCCACAATCCAGATCCTGCTCGGAATTTACGCCATAAGCGAAGGCTTGCGCTGGCTGGGAATGGCGCGGCGCCGCTTGGTGACGCCGCCAGCCTTCTACACGCCAAGCGTCGCGGTCCTCTGCCCGTGCAAAGGGGCAGAGCCCGGGCTGGCGCAAAACCTTCAGACTCTTTGCGAATTCGATTACCCGAATTACGAGGTGTTTCTTGCCGTGGCGAGCTCCTCCGACCCCGCCTACGACATCGCGCGGCGTTTCGGCGACCGCGCCAAGCCCAAAGTCCATTTGGTGGTGGCCGGGCTTCCGGAGGGCTGCGGAGAAAAAGTGAACAACTTGCGGGCAGCCATGGATCAAGTTCCGGCCGAGTCCGAAGTCTTCGTCTTTGCCGATTCCGATGGCCGGCCGGGGCGCCACTGGCTGCGGGACCTTGTTGCGCCTTTGTCTGACGCAAATCTCGGAGCAGCCACGACGATGCGCTGGGTCTTTCCGGGCGGTGGCGGGTTCGCCAGCGCGATGCTGGCGGCATGGAACGCTCCCATCAGCACATTTCCCGGCGAACTCAAAAACAATTTCTCCTGGGGCGGCGGAACGGCGATCCGCCGGGAAGTCTTCGAGCAGGCTCAAGTGCGGGAATACTGGCGCACGTCGGTGAGCGACGATTTTTCGATGACACAGGCGCTGCAACGGGCTGGGCGGCCGATTCAGTTTCTTCCCGAGTGTCTGGTGCCGTCGCTTCTGGAAACTGATTTCGACGGGCTGATGGAATTCACCAATCGGCAAATCATTATTACTCGCGTCTATGCGCCGCGCTTATGGATCAAGGCCGGAGCGGTCCACCTCTATTATGCCGCGACTCTTATCTGCGGATTGGCCGCGCTGGTGACACAGCTCGCGGGAGGCAATCCCATCCTCCAAGTCCTCGTGCTGATGCTCGGCGCCGCTCTGCTGGCAGCAGTTCGCGGCGTGTTGCGGATCGTGGCTGTGGGCGAACTGTTTCCCGCGTGGCGGCCGCAGCTGATGGGGCAAAGCTGGGTGTGGACGATTCTCGCGCCCGTGGTCCCTTTTCTCTATTGCGCGAACTTCTTCATTTCTGCATTCACGCGGAAAATTCATTGGCGCGGAATACGCTATGAACTGGTTTCACCGGGCATGACGAAAATCCTCACGCGTTAATCCAACGCGGAATCCTGCTCCCATGCACCCATCAGCGGCCGCTCAGGAATGGATAGTGCGCGGAGGCGGCCATGAAAAACAACATGGGGAACGAAAGCCAGAAATTCGTCCTTGATGCCAGGAAAGCCAGCCGGCTGAGCGCGGCCGCTTCGGCGGGCATTGGAGTTCCTCGTTCGCCACTAGCCTGAGTCCAGCCTATCAACCGCTTCTGGCAGCGCCAGATGACCCCCCAGACATTCAGCAACATCAGCAGACCCATTCCACCGCCGACGGAAATCGAAAGCGTGCGATTGCCGCCTGCGGGCTGGCTGTTCCAGGCCAGGACGGCCCATGTTGCAGCGAACATCACCGCGGCAATCGGCACTGCGAGGACGCGGCCGTCTGCCAGCGTCCCCCGGGCAAATTTCAGGAGAAGATACTGCACGCCCCACGCGAGGGCCCACACGACGAACCACCCGGCCAGCCAGCGCCACATCAGACGCGGTTCGCCCGCATTGACCGCGTCGGTCTTGGCCAAGATCATGTAGTATCGAAAGCCAGCCAGAACCGTGATGACAGCTCCCCAGCGAAACCACCACATCGCCCGGGGCATCAGCTTAGGAACGACCTTACCGCGTGTTCCGGCGTCCAAACCCTTCATCAACGGAACGTTCACCAAATTGAAAAAATAGAGCAGACCAACCCAGGTTATCCCCGCAGTCAGATGAATCCAGCGAAGAATGATCAGCTCGGGCTCGCCCCCGCCTATCGGGAATCGAACGGAAG
>WNGL01007786.1_pt1 | contig 19017 bp, 17 predicted proteins | sample 5400591 | NCBI WGS metagenome assembly WNGL01 (sample SAMN13153377, study PRJNA577476) | soil metagenome | isolation source: 80 cm soil or saprolite under Garry oak tree replicate 1 | place: USA:California | collected 2016-06-15 | reverse complement strand
GCGTTTGCAGACGACGCATGTCTTGAGGACTTTCTTGTCGACAGCCATGTTATTGTAACCGTGTGTCTTTGGTCCCGTATCCCTTCGTTTGTTGAATATATGGTAGAGAGGTCCCAGTATAAAACTGGCATGCCTCCCAGGAGCCATGACCAGCACGGACGAACGATTGACCCTGCCTTATACTAAGCAAAAATCACGATTGCATAGTTGACTTCGATTAGCTGTTTTTGTTAGAAACAAAAGAGTCGAGGATGACGATTGGAAAGGGTAAGAGCTAAAGCAACATCGCACTTTGGAGGCGGCGAGGGGCTGTCGGATAGCCAGGTCTAGAGGACCAGGATATCCTCGATGCGTCCGGACAATCCGCGTGGCTTGGGAGCGATCTTTCGCGCCAGGAACCCACGAAATCGCAGGTTCAAATCCTGCCAGCCCCACCATAACAACTCCGCCATACAGAGCACACGGAAAAGCGAACTTGAAGGAAACGGGTTCGACGGAACCAGCTCTACCTGCGTCCAGCAGGATCTGAAGGGGAAAGAAAAACGGGAAGTTTGACAATGGAAGACTTGCGCGTTCTAAGCTGTTTGGAACGCAACGGTAACCTGAGGGAGTGGAGAACCGTTGGACTGGGTTGTCAAAGTATCGTCGGTGTATATTATCGCGGCCAACCCGTTGAGCGGGTCGATCGCGTCCTGGAAGAGGTCGAGTAGGTTCCGTGTTCCAGGTGAACAACCTGTGCCGTTGGTGCAGATGACGCCCACATGGTTCGGATGAGCGGTAACAGTGTTCTGCGTGAAGTGGGAGCCGCTGTCGGTACTTTGTGCCATGTACACGTTCCATATGGCTGTCGTGTCATCTTTGCTCGAAGCTGTTGTTCCGTAGTATACGTAGTCGACTGTGCTGCCGCGCGCTGCGATCCATGGGAAGACTGCTGTGTTCGCTGGGGAGGTGTTCACAGATAGTGGACTGGTCCAGGTTTGGCCTTGGTCCGTTGACTTAGAGATGAATACGTGGTGCGCGTCTGACCAGCCGGCGTAGAGGGTCCCACTAAGTGGGTCCACCGCTAGAGCCGGGAAGACATTGTTCAAAGCAACGTTGACCGGCCCGGAGAAGACCAGGTGTGGAGTCCAGGTCTGGCCCATGTCAGGGCTGACAGTTACGTAGATGTTGTTGAAGTTGGCAGTTGTCCCCTTCTGTACTCCTGAGATGCCGCTTGCCCATATTGTGTAGACATTGTGTGTGAAAGAGTCTGCGAGGAGTTTGCCCTGGTCGTTGTTGAAGGTGGAGTTTCCAGTGACGCCGCCCTGTCCAGTGATCGGGTCTGTTACGCGGTGGAATGTGAAGCCGTCATCGTCGGAACGCTGTACGTGGATCAGGGTGCTTGAGCCCGAGTCATGGTAGGAAATGTAGACGTGCGGTCCGTCCGAGGTTATCCATTGACGGTCGGACTGTGTGGTATCGATGATCTGGCCGGTGCAGTGGGAGAAGTTGTTTGACGTGTCAGCGTTCGGGCACGTGATTGCTGATACGCCTAGCTGGGTGATGCGAGTTACTGGGTTGAAGAAGAAGATGAGCGTGGAGACATGCAGGGTACCGGTTGAACCAATGTCCACGTCTGCGTCGCCGCCGCCGCCGACGTTGTTGGCGAGGTTGGCGTCTATCGGTCCTTGGAACGCTGGTGTTTGTCCGAAGCCTCCTTTCCATGTGTTAGTGAAGAACTGTGTCCACGACAGTGCCACGTATACGGTGGTGCCGTCTGGTCCGATGGAGAGTTCGGGCTCGCTATTACCATCAGGCCGTAACAATGGAATGTTTGTGAAACTCAAACTCGTACTTTTTGCGCCGTGAGTTGCGACTGGTATGGTGAGTGTCAAGATCAATGCTATGGTGATTATTGTGATTGCTCGTTTCATACTATTTTCCTCGTTGCTTTCGAGGACAGTTTCCTTATAGGTTTTCCCGGAAAAATTCCCATGAGAATATCGACTTCGACATGTCGCGCCAGAGACAGCTCAGGATAGACGAGTATGTCTTTCCAGAACAAACAGAAGGGTCCGTGCTAGGTTTACTTAACATGGGAGGAGTACAAGGCAACTCTAGAAAAGGGTTGCGAGGAGTTGGCGGAAACGGGAGAGTCTCCTCTGCGGCTAGGCGGCGAGGATAATGGATAAACCGAAAAAAAAAGAGCAGGGAGGTTGACCTAGTTTGTTCTTGTCTAGAAGGAATGGAAGTTGTTGTTGGAATCAACTGCTAGATCGGTATAGTCGCCGATGAAGCCGCCTCCGAAGTGGTAGCGGGTGTTGATCGGATGGCTAGTTACTGTTTGGGTCACCGCTGTTGTCAAGTCTGTGACGACGTAGTCGAGGCGGGCGTTATTGATGTAATTGTCGAGTTGTAGACAGTTGATCCGTCCTACTGCTGTTGGGCTGGCAGGCTGGGCGCATCTTTGCCATGGTGACACGACGTCTGCAGCGTAGGCTGAGATGTACACGTTACCCTTGGATGATACGGCTACGGCTGGGAAGAAGGTGTCCACTGGTTGTGGAGCAGGGGCGTTGAGAACGCCACCGCTTGGCTGTGTCACTGGATATCCGATAGCTGTGCGAGTGGAACTGGCAAAGGCGAGTTGTGGGGTGGTCCAAGTGGCTCCGCTGTCTGTTGATTTGCTCCAGTAGACTGCGGCGTGACAGTTTGCGGGGGAGAAGCAGGTCGAGTCGACTCCATATGCGGTCGCTGTGTTAAGTGCTTCCGTTGACCAGGCAGCGTATACGTCACCGTTAGGAGCGACGTCGCCGGCTGGGAAGCTGTTTACTCTGAAGACCGTGTTTGCTGGTGAGGAGATGTCGACGAGGGGTGCGATCGCTATTGGTTTAGTCCAGGAGACTCCGCCATCAGTCGATTTGACCATCCAGGTGCTGTCGAACGGGCCGAATTTTGTGTTGCCGTCCCATAGGACGTAGACTGTGCCGTCGGGTCCCACCATGACGTGGGATCCCTGGCTGTAGAGGACGTTAGGTGAGACTAGTTGGGGAGAGCTAAAGGTCTGGCCGCCGTCAGTGGAATAGGCGAAGATTATGGGGGATTGGACGTAGGCGCCGGTGCCTGCCTTGAAGATGAAGCGAGTCCAGGAGACATAGATGCGACCTTGGAAGGGACTGGAGGCGTGCGTGTCAATAGCGGTCCAGGGCTTGTCGTTGAGAGTAGATGGACTGGTCGTCTGTCCGATGAAGACGGGTGATCCCCAATGGAGATTGCCGCTGGAGTCGAAGGTTCCCTTGTTCACCGCGACGGTATTGGGAGGTGTGACTCGGTCAAATCCTAGGCCAGTGAAGTAGATGCTGCCGCTGCTGTCGAAGACGAGGTTGGAGTCTCCTCCCGCGTCATATTGACCACCGACTAGATGTTCTACGCCCGGGATGAGGGTTCCAATATGTTGTGGATCGGTTGCGACGCAACACCATGTCTTGCCCCCGTCGTTAGAGTAGTAGGTTCCGGAGTAGCCGTCGCCGAGAGCGCTGCAAGGAGTACTACCAACAGTGCAGCTCCAAGTTCTGGTAACGTAGTCGTTGGATGCGGCGACGAGCCGGTTGGCGTTGTTAGGGTCAACGGCGATGACCGGTTCGTTCTGGGATGCGGCCGCGGTGTCCTGGTTGACGGTCATGTCTGGGGCTTGGACGACTGAACCATCGAGGTTGCTGGAAAGGACGAACGATGGCATGATGGGAGTATTAGGTGTCGGGTTAGTGGCCAGATCACTGGTATCTGCTTCTTGAAGCAGGAAGTTTGTGAGACCGATCTGGAGGCCTTGGCTCTGAGCGGCTTGAACTGATGCCGCTTTTCCTGTTAGCGTGTTAGTGTCATAGGTTGTCTGGGATGCGGCTGTCGATCTAGGGCCGATTGATACCATGGCTAGTGAGAGAGTTAGGAGAATAGCTACAGAGATATGCTTCAACAAGTGTTTTCCTCGGGAAATACCAGTATTGCCTTATTATGCTTCTAGAGGAGACTGAAAGAAATCTCAGCTCTGACCCATTCAAAGGAACCGTTTTCCCCTAAGACGATGCCCATCGCACTGCTTCGCGCGACCTCTCGGCCGATTACGTCTCGAGAAAGTAGAACCACCGATCGTTCTCTCCAACCAACTTCTCAGGACTTGCTTTCAACAGAAGAAGTCTCAGCTTTTTTCTCGGGTACCGGTATGAGAAGGATTAGGAGGAGGCTGCCCCCAACGATTCCGGTGAAGTAGATGTAGATGCATGGTTCAGCTAATACCTGCCAGTCGATACTGGATCCCTGGGCAACGCCATTGGGGCCGCAACCGTATGGAGTCTGATAGGTAACAGCGCCATAGGTCACGGTGGTGAGAACTGCTGTGGCGAGAAGAACCAAAATAATGGTTTCCCGACGGGTGAATACCGTTCCGAGGTGCATTTGCAGCTAGACCCTCAGCAATCCTTTTATCGGTTTACTCCTAGACCGATACTATCTTGAAGATTCTACAGGTTTCCGCATGTAGCGTTTCCGCCCTCTTTCTGGTCGTGTTGATGGTGAGCTCTGCAGGTGCGGTGCCGCTTCTCAACGTGGGTAGCAATGCGAGTTATCAGTTGAACGCGTCGATCCAGTCATCGCAGAGCTGCAACGCCATACCTACAACGACCGCTCAGGTCGATTATACGCAGCTTGCGTGCGGACCTTACCAGCCGAGATCACTTGTCAGCATATACGATAACGGGACATGCGTTTCGATAAGCTCTTGCTACTACACTCCATCTAACAACGGCAACACATTTCCTTGCAACTTCTATTGCTACTATTACTCCGTGGCAAATGGGACAACTGTCATGTGGTTCAATTATGGCAGCATAGCGCACACAGTAACCTCTTCTTCAACAAACAAGGTTGGCCTGCAGATATTCGACTCTGGATCCATGGCCCATTTCGGATCTTTCTCGGTAACCTTCAACACCGCGGGCAATTACACATACTATGATACGCTTCATCCGTCATTGCGCGGCAACTTGATCGTGTACAGTGCACCGCATTCCTCTCCCCCTGCATCTTTTCCATTCATGCCAACGATCAGTCTCGCTGGTTCCGTGAACTGGACAGCTATCGGACTTGACAATAGCGTAGCCGTACTCAACGTCAGCCACCAAGTAAGCATCGTTGCATCTGCTGGCCCGTTTAGCTTCACACCTGCAACCGAAACAGGTAGCTTCTCTCAGTCAATTGATCTCTCTACCCGCGTCGAATCCGCGGGGACAGCCACATCAGCGATCCTCGGACTACTCGAGAAAATGCTCTCCTCTTATCCAGGATACTACGGCTACTATGGCTATCCATCATCGCTAGGCCAGCTGCTGTCATCTCAGAAGGAGAGGTACACTTTCTGGTGGGTAAACGGTCCCCTATCGAACGGCCAACCGGTTGAGATCCTAACCGGATACGCTAGCGTCACAGGAAGCGAGGCTGTCGATCTGGGCCCTGGCAATAATCGTAACGCGTGGATTGTCGAGTCAACGCTTTCACAGTCTCTTTCCACTACTAACCCGCCAGTGATCACTGCAGGTGGATCGAGCGACTCCAGCTTCAAGCTGGACTTGAGATTCGACTACGACCAACGTAACGGTGAACCACGACATGAGCGCGACAGTTCCGGTTACACTGCTGCTGAAATCGACGAGCCTGGATATCTCAAAGAGAGCGCCTCAAGGTTCTACAGGAAACGGACAGACATCTCCAGCCACAACACTGCCTCCAGCGATGTCCCTATGGATCTACGCCGGCATTGGAATGGTAGGAGTTGGCGCAGTGGGGACACTTGCCTGGTTGCTACGGCGACGCGCTAGAATCAGAGCGCCGATAGCGCAACCCGGACCCCTCCCTAGTCCGAGCCCCACTGTTACTAGCGTCTAGTACATTCGTTCCATCATTTCTGATATGCATTAGCTAGGAATATTCGAGAGGCCTATTCGGCCTCGTCCTCACCGGGTTACCGTAAAGGTGAACTGGTTGTTTCGTGAGGTCACGAAGGTGATCGTGTAGCTGTATCCGGCGGTGAAGGTGAACGGGGTGCCGGTGAGGGTGCAGCCGGGGCAGCTTGACCCGATTCTGACAGTCACTTGGGCAAGCTGGTTCGGGGCAATGGTCGGCCCGGGATACGATAGGAGTGCGTACTGGTTACCTGACGAGTCTTTCACGTAGTAGCTAACCAGTTGGACCGTCGCTGTTCCCGTATTCCGGATGTCTAGTATCACGCTTGTGCTGGAGTTGAAAGCGAAATTCTCTAGATTGAGAGATTCCCGGTTGGATAGTGTTATCGTGAAAGTGAACTGGTTGTTGTATCTCGTAACTACCGTTATCCCGTAGGTGCCTCCGGCTGTGAAGGTGAAGGCTAATCCTGAGAGGACGCATCTGCTGCAACTTGCTCCTATCAGGACCATTGCGGCTCCGACCGCGTTCGGATTGATAGTCGGGCCATTCCAGTTTGTGAGAGTGTACATGTCGCCGCTAGTATCCGTCACATAGTATGAGACGAGCGTTGTGGTCGCGGGGCTGAGGTTTCGAATGTAAAGTGTCGCGTTAGTAGGAGAGTTAACGTAGAAGGATTCTCCGTAGAGCGACTCGTAGCCTGTGTAGGGAGTTACCGAGAGCGTGATAGAGAGTGTATGAACAAGCGATCCGCTCGTCCCGGTGATTAGGACGGCGTAGTACCCAACTGTCGCGTTGAAGGTATTTACTATCACAGTTGTAGCATTGGCCCCTCCACCGGGCAACTTGAGACTTGTTAGATTCAGGGAGACGGCGGGGCTGTTGACACCCGGTGGATAGACTGTTGCGGTCAAGGCCACGGTTCCTGAATAGCTGAGGATGCTTGAGATGGTTAGCGTCGCCGATGTGGAGGCTCCTTGGTTTATCATTATTGAGGAGAGGTTCGAGAAGAGGTAGAAGTCGGGAGTTGGAGGCGGGGGAGGTGGAGTTACATCTGCCGAGACTGTTATCGAGCGCGAGAGCGTGCTCGTCTTTCCCTGGACGGTAATGTTGTACTGTCCGAGTGTTGTGGAGGTCGTTGCCAAGATAGTAACTGAAAATGACGCGGTCTGATCTGGAGTTAGGATCACGGACGACTGGCTGGACGCCACGACTGGAGGAATGTTCGCGCTTGTCGTGAGCGTCGCGCTGACGCTCACCGTCCCGCTGAAATGATTGATACTCGTGACCGTTACAGAGATGATCCCCGTCTGACTCTGTGGCACTGTGGTCGGAGAATTTGAAATCATGGAGAAATCGCCTTTGGGTCCGAGGCCAAACATGGATCCGAGCACGGAACCGCTCAGTGGTGTTAGCCCGAAGCCGACTGTGAGTAGGCCAGCCGCGGCTACGCCTACGAGGATTACTGAGAATAGTCGCAGATGATTTCGGATGCCCATGATGGCTAGGGCGATTGATTCTGTTTTCTATAGGAAATATGTTACCAACGTGTAAGATCAGTAAAACATTCAGGGCTATACGTGAACGGCTCCTTCCTCATGGAGTTCGTGGTATGATTCGAGAGCTTCTCGCGCAACGAAAGCGAGGATAACTCCAGTCGCTAGATAATCCGCCCACCAGAGTCCGAGAAAATATTCTGCGAGAAGGCCGCCAAGTAGAGCGATGGCCATGAAGATGCACGTGATGGACTCTATGGCATCCATCGAGAGGGATGGAGAACGGGTCTCACGGCCTATCCGTTTCTTCTGTATGTAGAGATAGGGCATCACGATCAGGGCTCCGATGGCAATGGCGATTCCGAGCGGTGATCCTTCGGGCTTCAACCCCGTGATGTATGAGTAGACCGCACCTAGTCCGATGACGGGAATGAGAGAGAAGAGGAGGAAGCTCGTGAATTGTTCCGTTCTCCTGCTATCAGTTACATTCCTAATACTCGAAGCATCCCCTCGAAGACCTCTCAAGACTGCAAGGCCGGAGATCAACTCTATCAGACTATCACCACCAAACGCGAGCAGGGCGAAGCTCCCAGCGATCAGTCCGACTCCAATGGACCCCAAGACCTCGATTGTCATCCACGCTGAACTGAGGTATTCGATTCTAATTCCATTTCCGATCCTCACATGTCTCCAAGATTGATGAGTGGTGCTGCAACAACATGAGGCACAGTTGGAGCAATCCGCGACTTTCTGGCAACTTTCGCAGGATGTTTCGGAACAACCACAAGTCTGGCACGCTGAAGAGGAGTACGCTCCAAAGGACATAGGAAAGACTGTGATCTAGCCGCTGCTCTCAGCTTATTTCCCTAGCGCTAGAAACCAGGGTCCAAGAATGATAACCATGGGCCAGGCTAGACAGGCATGGTCAGTGAAGACCAAACCAAAGATCCGCAGCATTGAATTCCTGTGGGACATAGAAGAGCCACTTACCAAAGTCAGATCGAAGAACAAGGTTACGATCAAAACCGCAGCATCAAAAGACAGGGAGGGTCTGAGAAAAATTGTCGTTGAAGCCTATTTGCCCGATTGGTCATGGTGGGTTAGGCAAGTTGGTGGAAAGGAAAGAGCCCGTGCTGATCTGATGTCCTATGTGGACGAGTTCTTGCGAGACCGCAAGAAGCGTATCTTTGTTGCGGGGGAAGGCGAAAAGATAGTTGGATTCTGCGGTGCGGCCAAATACAATAAAGGTACAGGGACAATAGGTTACGGAGTCGCAGTCTTGCCTCGGTTTCGGAGAAAGGGAATCGGTTCAATGTTGCTGCGGACCGCTCTCGATTGGCTGAAGAAATCTGGAGTGGGACTCGTAACGTTGGAGGAAGCGACTTTTGGTTTCGAAAACAAAGACAGCCCCGCCATCCTTCTCTACAAGAACCTCGGAGGAATAATAATCAAAGATCAACCTCCAACAAGACAATGAATGGACACTTCCCAGAATATTCGTTCTGAGGAAGGTGAAACCGTTATCTCGAAGAGGCGAAGATTCGCTGGGTTGGACAAGATGGAGTCTACAGATGTCAAATAACGTGCGTTCAACTGGCTTCCAGATCCAGTGAGCAGTTTCGCCGAGAGCTTCCAACCTATAGTCCTAATAATCGAGGTCCAGTTTTCAGGTTGCCGCTAGAGAGCTTTGAATCTAACCACGCATGCAGCGTTGGGCTTTGTTCTGGGGATCGCGCTATTTCGAAATGCCGAACTTGCACTCGTCATGATGGTTGGTGCGTTCATTCCGGACCTCGATCGAGAGCACCTATTCATAGCAAGAAAGAAGTGGGCCGAATTGCAACTGCACCGAGCTCTCTTTCATAACTTCTTTTTCCTAGGCGGATTGTACCTCTTCAATCCGTATCTTGCGCTCGGAGCGTTCTCTCATGTGATGTTGGATATGGGTACCACTGCCACCGACCGTGGAGCGGAAGTATTGTTTCCTGTGACACGATTTGTCCGAGGCTTCCTTTGGGACATAGAGGCCAAGTCGAAGAAGAAGGACAGGAAATTGAAGTGGTGGGTCGAAGACCCCTGGAGACTCCTCAAGAAAACCTCCGACAGAGACCTTTCGGAACCTGAGGATCAGCCCTGGGGAAGGTTCTACGGACCTTTCAAGAATAGTAAGATCGTGGATTGGGGAGTATTTTTCGGCTCGATCGTCTTTCTCCCTCTTCTATACGTGACGGATCAAACCGCCTTCTTTTCGAGCGGAGGGCTTTCTGGTTACACTTTCATTTCGCTTTTTGGAGTCTTCATTTTCTACGGCTTAGGCGAGTGGTGGAGGAGAAGGCTAAGAAAGCGGTATTCAGCAAGCCACCTCCGATGGCTGGTTCTGGTAATCTTGATCATAGGGCTCATGATTTTCTTGATCGGCTCGATCTATCTGTATAGCCCCGCGCAGATACCACCAATCATAATAGTCGCCGTGGTCTTCAACGGCGTTATCGCAGGAACCATCGGGCTAGCGTTTGCATACGCATTTGTGCGATTTCGAGATAAGCACACCATCACTGTCTGAACATGGACATTAGAGACCCTGCAGTCAACTGGCTCCTAGATACTGGAGACCTTTCGATCCGTTATCTGACTCTCACGGAGGTGCTTGGTAGACCCTCAGACTCTAAGGAGGTTCTGGCGGCGAAGAAACAGATTCCTAATGGACCTATTGTCGAGATTCTCCTCTCGGGGCAACTGGCTGATGGTGGTTTCGGGGTCCATCCCTACCAGAAATGGACAGGCGCACACTGGCGTCTCGTCTCTCTCGTCGAGCTCGGAATACCCCCGGGATTTCGGCCAGCGGTCAAGGCAACGGATCTTGTCCTGAAATGGTTGCTTGGTGAGGCTCATCTCGGGAATGTGCCCAAGATCGATGGACGATATCGGAGATGTGCGTCTCAAGAGGGTAACGCGTTGGCAGTGTGTAGCCGGCTGGGTCTCGCGGAGGACCCGCGGGTTGTGAAGCTTGCCGAGTCGCTGGTCGAGTGGCAGTGGCCCGATGGAGGATGGAACTGCGATCGGAGACCCGAGGCGGACCATTCTTCGGTCAACGAGTCTCTGTCGACTCTCTGGGGTCTCGTGGAGTATCAGAAGGCGACAGGAGATCGGGAATGTCTGAAGCCAATTGAGAGAGCCTCGGAGTTCTTTCTTCAACACCATCTCTTCCGTTCAGACCATACCGGAGAGATCATTCACCCAAGCATGGTCAAGCTTCACTATCCACTGTACTGGCACTGCGACATTCTACAGGAACTCATGATACTCTCACGAGCAGGAAAACTAGACGACCCACGAACCAAAGAAGCGCTGGATGCTGTGGAGAAGAAGAGGGGTCCCCACGGACTATGGCACGCAGACGACTATTACTGGAGCATGAGACGGAAACCGTTAACCAACTCGAAGGCGCTGGTGTCGAACGTTGAGGTCGTGGACTGGGGACGAAGAGGCCCCAACAAAATGATAACACTAAACGCCTTACGAATTCTAAAAGCTGGGGGCTGAACTGAACAGTTTCCATGCGGAGCTGCTGGCCTGAATTTACCCCAGAAGCTGTACAAGCCGATTCGAAGTATTCGCAGAAGCCAAAGGCCGGGATCCGATAGCTGCGACACTTGGGGAAACAAGACTTAGCGCAGACTCGAGATGGTTTTCGAGTTTCCACGAAACAATTCATGAGCCGAGACAGACGCATAGTCTCCGTGTCGACACGACTCAACTTCCGAGAGGACCGAGGCTTTGCGATTCGACTAGGTAGCTAGGCTTAGCGAATAATGAGTAGCCAGTTTAGAACCCGCAACAAATCTGTTTAGGATTCCATTTGAAACAGGGAAATATCCGGGGGAAATCTCCAGTTGCTGGGTAGTTCGCCTTGTTCTTGGCCGTATTCCACGTCGTACAGTTCGACGAAGTCGATGAACCCATCCAGCGAACTCCCATACGTGTAGCCTGTAAGAAAGAGACATACCGAGGGCTCTGAGTGACTGTAGATACTTCCATGGACGAAGGCTAGATCTGATCCTACGATGGAAACCAAGGTGTCATATGCTTGAGCAAACTGGGCCGTGCTCATGGTCGCTGGTCCTCGGTAAAGCAGAAGCGCTCCCTTGGCTTTGCGGAGAGGCAGGTTCGCGGATGGAGATCTGATGACCTCGGTCACTGAGGATTGAAGCGTATCGCCGGTTCTAAACGCGAAATTACAGAACGTAGCAAGTTCTCCTTTCGAGAGAACCTCTAGAATGTCTCTTGCTTCGACGTCTTCCGCCCCCGACAATAGCTCGTTAAGGCTTCGAACGGCAATACTTGCTGTCTCGTCGGTGGTTCTCGTCGTAGTTGTGAGATAATCTCGGCCAACACCATTGTCTATGACGATTGTGCAATCGCACGCCTCAGCCATTCTCTTGAGTCCTCGCAGAGCTATGAATCGCCGTTCTCGTTCGTGAAGAGCAGGAATCGCAACGACCGATACTACTGGACGAACTGTAGTCCGCGATCTTTGAGCAATGATCGGTGCACTGTGTGTTCCAGTATCGCCACCCAAGCCTGTTACAACGATTGTGAGATCAGAGCCATCGGTGTAACTTATGACCCTCTGAGCAGCTGACTGGAACATTTTCTGGTCGTTTAGAACTGTCATATCCTCTGCTGCTGCTGAACTAGCAGTCTGATCGAGTAAGACCTTGTTTCTCGCTGGGGATTGGGAAAGCTGTCCCCTATCTGAGTTGACCGCTACGGTTCTGCTGGGGCTGATTCCATCCACTATCGCATGGTTCAACAAATTGTTCCCGGCTCCACCGACGCCAACAATACTGACCCTCAAATGAGAAGACGCATCTTCATTTTGAGGGGGCGGTTGCGAATCCAGAAACTGGCTAGTGGGCCTCCGATTTTCGCTCCCAGAAGAATTAGTAGGGGTTACAAGTTGGCTCCGTCGGGGTTTCTGCTCTTCCCCAAGAGCGCTCCTTAGAAGTCGTTGATTGATCGTGAAGCCAAGGCCCTCAGCGATTTGCCTTAGTTGCTCGGCAGCGAGTTCAGGGCTCAATTGGAAATTCTGTCTCAACTCCTCGTTCGGACCTAGTGCTGTTTGGCGTGGTCGATTCTCCATGCTCTTGTTGTACTTCCGCTTCGGCGGCGCAACATCTTCACTAACGGACTTTCCAATTTGTCGAGCGTGTTGTGAAGATACGACAGATTGAGCAAGAGTCCGACGACCCAGGCTAGTAAGACCGTAGAGCTTACCCTTGCGAATGTGTTGAGGGGTCTTGGTCTCGACGAGGCCGAGCGAAATCAATGGATGCAAATACTTTCCAAGGTTCGACTTCTTGACCCCGATAAGTTCGGCAACTTCAGTCGGAGTCTTTTCAGAAGCTGACAGTAGGGAAAGGATCTTCGAGGCGTACTTGCCGGTCTTAAGAGTCGACATTATGGTGTACCGAACGGCATCTGACGGTGCCTTGTGTCGTTCCACAGACCTTTCCTCGACCATTTGTCTACTATGGTTATAGCATAGTTATCCTTATTAAGGATAGTATAACTATCATATAACTAAAGGAGTTCTAATGGATGACAACGACTGGAGGGCTATATCGTGGTTTGTATCACATGCTTCGAAAGAAGATTACAACCGAGGCGGCGATCGCGATCAGCGGCTTCCTCAGTCTTCAGTTTCACCAACTATACGGAGGATCCTGGTTTGCGACGGCACTTGTTACGGTGACCCAACTCGCTTACGCTTGTCACGTAATCCTGAAATCAAATGGAAACTTTGGTCACAATTCGAAATTCGATTCGGGGAAGCTTAACCGTCTTCCAAACCATCAAGCGGGTGTCTACCATCTCTCCGAAAGATCTTCAATTCCAATCTCCTCGGACAGGCTAGCCGAAGTTCCGAAAGTCAAGGAAGAGTATTGGAAACGACAGGTCAGGGCCGCACGTGTGATGACGTGGGCAAGAAGGAGCATATTTTGATGGAGATGGCTGCACTTGAAACGATCAAAACGAGACTCTGAGACTCATCGTCGCTAGCAGATAGGATGCTCGGAAACTCCCGAATCATAGAACTTTGCGCGATAACCCGCTTCTCAGGGGTGGCCAGAAGCCCAATCGACCAGTCAAACCAAAAAATCCTGATCGATGACATGAAGGAAGATTGACGAGGATCGCCTAGTGATTTTCCCAATGGTAGAGGAACATGAGTCCGGCTCTGAAACAACGGGCGCGAGGTTCCGTATTGCGGAAATCTAGCTCCTCGAGTTGGCATTCAGCACCGTGTCTGGGGTAAATGCTCCTGAGAAGCAGCGAGGATTTGGAATGTTGCGGTTATATCCTAAGGAGAAAAGCCCTTAGATCAGGTTTGTATGAACATGGGTGACGCTGATACGATGGCACTCAAGAAACTAGAGTGGTTAATGGACATGCAAAAGAATGAGGTCCAGCTTCACTGGACTCGTAACAACTATTTCATCGTCACCGAGCATTCTGCTCCTTGCCCTGAGTCAGCTGAAGGGCGTCGTCCCGGGAGGTACAATTTCAATTGTCGGAATCTGGTTCGGGGTCGCGTGGTTCGTCATCCAAGATAGAAGCAGTAGATACATCGGATACTACAAGAGAAGCATACAAGAACTTGACACCAACAAACCATTCATCTTCCCTCAAGACCTTCGTGGGCGACAGATGCGTCACGTTGCCTACGTGCTTCCTGTAATTTTCATACTGATGTGGCTGACAATCCTCGTGGCGGTCTTGACCGGCGCTAACGCGTGAGTAGAATCTCGGATTCCTTACCGAACCTCGATTCTGCAGGAGTCTGCAGGATAGATTCTTATGCTAACGGCTCAAGCACGGCTCCGTAGGATGCAACGCGCTATAAGATGGAGATCCAAGGGCGAAGTTCAGCCAACAAAGCACGTACTAAGCTATGGGGGCGGAGTAAATTCGACTGCGCTAATGGTCATTCTACTTAGAGAAGAGTATCCTTTGGACGATGTGGTATTTGCAGACACAGGGGCAGAACGCCCTGAGACTTACAGATACCTTCGAATTGCTCATTCTTTCCTCAAGAATCACGGTTTGAAACTACAAATACTGAAGTCGAAAAATGGGAGCCTGTTAGATACTTGTCGAAAACGAAAAGTCATTCCATCAATGGTTTGGAGGTGGTCCACTCGGGATTACAAAATAACTCCAATCTATGCATACTATCGTTCTTTGGAATGCCATGTCAATCAATACGTCGGAATAGCGTCCGACGAAATCGACAGAATGAAGGATAGTTTTTCCGAATATGTAACCAACGTTTACCCTCTAGTCGACCTTGCGATGAGTCGGGAAGACTGTGTTCGTGTCATTCGAGAGGCTGGGCTTCCAATTCCAACCAAGAGTGGGTGTTTCTTCTGTCCCTTCAATACAATCGAGAGATGGCATGACCTCTACCAGCGACAGAGACCATTGTACATTAAGGCAATGAGACTCGAGGAGCGATCGAAGCACTTTCCTAAACAGAGACTTACATCGGTCACACTCCGAGGCCTCGCGTTGCAGTTCAAGCGGGGAAGGATTCCGAATGCAGCGTCTTCACCTGAGACGCCGTGCGGTTCAGAATGCATGACTTGACCCTTCGCTTATTGTTTCATTATTTCTCGAAGTCGCCCTAATCCCCAAGGCTCGATGAACGTTTCTATATCCTTGTCCGGAATGGGATGATATCCATCTTGTTCTATTCTCGCCATCTTAATGTCTCCGCCCACTTCCCCATCTATCTTTGTTGTATCGTACAACGATTGCGCAACTAGACGGCACAGCTTGTCAACAACCATGTCCCGTTCAAATTGCTTGCAAAAGAGATAACGCGCGATCAGAGGTTTCCCCTGGATTTCAAATAGTCTTGAGAGGCCGAGCCTGTACCCTGTAAGACTATCTAAGGTGTAAAAACGGGGAATGGCAAATTCGTTTCCTTTCTTATCGAGACCCGCCACAATGAAGCTAAACTCGGGAAAATAGTTGGGATGCATTGGAACCCCGACAGCCTTTCTTGCTTCTCGTTGACAAAACCTTTCGAATTCTTCAGCGACCTTGGTTCCCCCATCCAACGTCTTGGGTAACTTGAGTTTAAACCTCTCGATTATTCGGTCAGCACTTCCAGCTTCTCCTGAGAGCAGTATTGCAACGTGTTTCGAAACGGGAATTAGCTTGTCCATGATATTCATGCCTATACTATTGCCAGCGGCGTCTCTGTAGGTTACTCGACTATCTGCTCCCAGTACAACGTAGTCCTTGCCCGAGCAAGCTATGACTAGCGTCAAGGCCCAACCTTCCTCTTGTTCGATAGCCACTGAGAGATGATGTTAGAAACAAGCTTCTCGACTGAAATCCCCTCTTTCTTACAAATCGAAGTCAAAGAAGAGTAGGTCCCTTCTCGAAGGGGCAATACGATTAGGTTTATTCTCTCAGTCTTTGCCTTCGAGTTTGATAGACGCTTTCTGTAGCTAGAGACACTCGCCGAAGGGTATTTCTTCGCATATTGAATAAGATCTCTTGCCTGATGAGATGTAAGTCCTACAATCGCCTTTGCCACTTCGACTTGTTTGGTATGTTCTTCAATTCTCTGCAATCTTTGGGCAGCATCGTAAAGGATGTCGCCTCGTCGTATCAATTCTTTAACTTCGCTCGGCAGGCTGAGTATTCGCAAAATTGACTTCACCAATTCGTTCGAGACCCCGAGCTTTTCGGCGGCTGTTAGAGGAGAATCATAATAATCCGAGAGTTTCTTGAGATTAGTCGCAATCTCGATCCAATCGTCTTTTTTCTTCTTCGCACCTTTCAGGTTTGTATAAAGGCTGGCAAGAACCTGTTCTTCGTTGATTCTTGTCATGCCAGAGCCTCTTCTTGGATTAAGTCCTCGATGAGGTTTTTCACTAGTCCAATGAGGTCGGTGTTTCTCTTGGCGGCAATCTTGTTGAGTAGATCCCTCGTCTCTATGTCGACAGGGATGACAATCTCATAGGACGTAGGAGGCTTCCTCGCTTCCTGGACGATCTGCTCTACCGATGCGTCGGGTTTCTTTCGCCCGACGTCAAGGGCACGGCTCCACTCAGGTTTCGTCATCTTCGTAACGTAGTTTGCGATCCTTGCAATCTTCTGTTCGTTTGGCCAGAATGAAGTGGTTACCTTGTACGCCAGATCCGCCGATATCTTACCGTCCGTGACCAATTTCTGGACTTCCTTAGGGACTAGCTTGTAAGAAAGATACTTTGTTACGGTGCTGGTAGAAATACCCAGTTCCTTCGCAATTTTCTCAACTCTTTCGAACTTTCCTCCAGTGTATCGTTTGTAAAGCTCCTCGCACACTGCTATCGTGTCTTCGTACGGGAGTTGTTTTCGATGAATATTTTCGCTGAACGAAACAATTTTTTGCGTTATTGGATTAAGAGGGTTAATGATTATCGCTGGAATTTTTTCCCTTCCAAGCGCCTGGAATGCATAGAATCGTCTTTGACCGACAATCAGCTCATACCTGTTCTCTTTGATCGGGATGACAATAATCGGATGAATGAGATCATACTTTTGTATGCTAACCTTGAGTTCCTCAATGCCCGCCATTTGTTGATGCTGTCTAACGTTCCCCTCTCCGACGTCAATCTGCTTGAGTGGGATTTCTTCAAGGCGGCGAATTGAGATCTTCTCCGCGGTCACGGTTTCCGAGTTACCTGATACTAATTTGCCGCGAGCCATCTTGATACAAGCTCTCGATATTGCTCTGCTGAGATAAGGTTCTTCTTCCTTCTCTCCTGAAGAGCGGTGACGTACACAGAAAACTCGCGTTGCCTCTTCTGAGCCGATTCGCTTCTTCTGACCTCTTGATTTAGGTGCTCGAGGTTTTCGATGTCGTGCACCAAAACGAAGTGCTTCAGGATATCTCCTACATCCTTTCCGCACAAGGGGCAACGCGTCTCTGCGGACATCGACTATCCTTATCCGAACTAGGTGCCATTATTCGTCAATATGCCTTGCCAAACCAACTCCTCTCCGAGAGTGATGACGTCGAAAAAGACTCAATGTGACGCAATCAGCCGAAGATCATTCGGACTAATATTGCGATCATCTTGTTCGAATCTAAATAGTCGGTTGCTTAATTTGGGCCGTGGGCAAGTTAATCCGCCGTGCAAAACCGCAAAAGAACCCCAGAAGGGTGAGGATATTGACATTTAGAAGAGGCAAAAGCGAACTGATAGCGGGAATAGACTTCGACCACCCACATGCTTCTAATGTCATGGGCTACGTCAGATCGACTGGCTTTGAAGATGGAGAGGCCAAAGACTATCCGGAGTTTTGGCTAAAGCTACATGAGATGGATAAGCTTGGAGTTCTACTGATACTGTCCGCGCGGTTCTGGGCTAAGACGCGAAGGAAGGGAAGCGTATCGCGTTCCGAGGTTGGGAAGTATCGTATTCCTCTTTTGCCGTTGAGGGCGTGGTCTAGTGCTTGGTCTACGGCGTCTTTGGGTGTTGGGGCGGCCATGACTTTCACTGTTTTCCGATCGTCTAGGTAGGTGTCGGCGATCTTGTCCGCTGTTCCACCTGTTCCCTTCAATGCTACTATCGGTTTCCCTTTCTGATAGGCGACCAGTGCTTCCACGTAAGTTCCCGCTCCCCCACCGACGACAATCGCAGAATCAGCAGAATAAGCTGTTACGTAGTTTCGGGAGAATCCCATCCCCGTGGGAATGATAATGTCGCAGTATGGGTTGGCATAGCTCATGTCTTCATGAGGCAGAATTCCGACGACCATCCCGCCCTTCTCCTTCGCGCCCCTGCAAGCTGCTTCCATTACTCCACCCAGACCCCCCGTGACAAGGACAGCTCCTCGCGATGCTATCTCTGCACCGACCTCCTTTGCAGCAGCGTACGTACTCTCCGGACAATGATCCCCGTCGGACCCTATTACTAGAATCTGTATGAGGCGTTTGAGGCTGGACAGTGGTGTTCTTGATGCTACTCCTCTAAACAATTCATCATCACTCTTTGAAACGGAAAGATACGACAACATGCGTCCAAGCCTGCCGTTGGCTATGAGGTTGGCGTAACCATTGCTGTAACGAGGAAGGTTTTAATGACAACCGGCCGGAAACTCGACCTTCCACACTCATAGGTCCTGTTCATGCCTGACTTCAAGCCTGGAAAGGTCGCACGGGTCGCAGGCCCCGTCATCGTCGCCGAAGGAATGCTCGGCGCCCAAATGTACGAAGTAGTCCGTGTAGGCGACCAGGGCCTCATCGGCGAAATCATCAAGATAGATGGAGAGAACGCTACAGTCCAGGTCTATGAGGAAACCGCTGGCCTCCGACCTGGCGAGAAAGTCGAGAGAACCGGCAAACCACTATCAGTCGAACTCGGACCAGGAATTCTGGGTCAGATTTACGACGGCATCCAACGCCCACTAACAGTTCTTTTCGAAAAGACCGGACCCTTCATCAAGCGAGGACTTGCTCCTTCAGCCATCGATCGATCTAAGAAATGGCACTTCGTTCCCACCGCGGATAGAGGAGTAGAAGTTT